>ERZ780167.1497-NODE-1497-length-20165-cov-2.714868_pt1 | contig 20165 bp, 15 predicted proteins | sample MGYA00510982_ERZ780167 | MGnify/ENA primary metagenome ERZ780167 (study PRJEB29588, sample SAMEA2146107) | human gut metagenome | biome: human gut; feature: human-associated habitat; material: faeces | place: Denmark | collected 2008/2010 ... | reverse complement strand
TCTGATATCCTGTTACTAATTATTGAAAATTACACGGGACATCTTCAAATTACATTCTCTTGTAAATCCATCATCATCATACAACTGATAACTACTTCCCGCATACCCAAGTAACTGCAGCTTCTTCGTATCAATATCCGCAACACACTCGGCAAAGTCAGCAAGAGGAATGCATTTTCCTTTCCGAATAAATAAAATCACTTCATTCAACGGCACTTCTACAAAATGATGTCCTTTTTTCATCTCGGTCTGTTCAATATCACCCTCAGCCTTGAAACGGACAAGCATCATATCCTCCGGCAGATAAACATATCTTCCGATTGCATTCTGTGTATATACCGGTGCGATCATGATCTCATTACCAAGCATAAGCTGGTCTTCTACATTTACCGCCATACGATCTTCCGGATATTCAAATGCAAGCGGTTTGAACATCATTTCATCATTTAAAGCAGCCTTCATATATTCACTGTAAATATATGGAAGCAACCGATAACGAACACCTATAATATGTCTGAAATCTTCAATCTGCTCAAACTGATAGCACTCCTGCTCTCTTGTGCCAAGGCATGCATGATTACGCATCAGCGGTGTAAATACACCAAGTGCAAGCCATCTGAGCAAAAGATCTCTGGTCGTATTACAGCCAAATCCGCCCAGATCTGCTCCTGTATATAAGAAGCCACACATATTTAATGATGGAAGCATTTTCAGATTCAATAGGATATGGGACCACCAGGATTTATTATCTCCGGTCCAGATACCGCCATAACGATGCATTCCGATGTAAGAAGATCTGGAAAACATCAGAAAACGTTTTTCCGGGTCAATGCGTTCAAACGCTTCTCCGGCCGCTCTTGTCATATTATAGCCAAAAAGATTATGTACTTTGTCATGGCGGATCTTTTTGCCATCCACATTGTGATAAAATCTTTTATAGTCTTCCGGATCATTCGCAATACTGAGCATCTTGTCCTGCATTTCCCAAGGATGGATCTTGCCTTCGGTATCCTTTGCAAACTCTCCGGCAAGTTCTTTTGCCTCTGCAAGACCTTCGGAAGAATAAAAGATCGCAGGCTCGTTCATATCATTCCAGAAACCTTCTATTCCCTGTTCGATCAGAAAACGATATTTGTCCCCGAACCATTTTCTGGCTTCCGGATTCAGCATATCCGGAAAATGGGTATCTCCCGGCCATACAGCTGCAACGAAATCACTTCCGTCTTCTCTCTTGCAGAAATAGTTGTTTTTGACACCTTCCTCGTAAATCTCATATCCCGGCTCAACCTTGACACCGGCATCAATGATCGGAATCAGGCGAATACTCTGGTCATTCATTTCCTGTACGAATTCCGGAAAATCCGGAAAATTTTCTTCACTCACTGTGAAATCTTTGAATGACTGCATATAGTCAATATCCATGTAAATCATGTCGATCGGAATATGATTCTCCCGATATCCTTTTGCGACAGTACGGAAATCTTCTTTCGTCGTATAACCCCAGCGGCTCTGTCCGAAACCAAAGGCAAACTTCGGCGGGATATAGCTGCGTCCGATTACATGGCGGAACTGTTTTACGATATCATAAGCATTCTCACCTTCAAGCACGTAGATATCCAAGTCAGCATTTTCGCAAGATACCTTAAGGGTATCCTCTCTGTCATATCCAATATCAAAGGTCAGTTTTGAGGGATAGTCGAAAAACAATCCAAACGTCCTCTTTCCGCTCACAACAATGAAGTTGTGGGCTCCGTACAGAGAACGCTTGTCCTCTGTGTGTACCGGATCATCTGTACAATTACTGATATAACAGTACCCTCTCTTGTTGATTCCACGATTGGCTTCACCCAGACCATAGACAATGTCATCTTCATCCATGATATAAGTAAAAACAAATCCTTCCTCCTGACTGACTTCTCCATACGGGAGAACGCCCTTAGTTGTTTCAATCTTTTCAGTCAGTGCCTCCGTATCAAACGGAGTTCCATATCTATATTTTCTAATCATTTCTTTATCACCTAGTGTTTATAATATAGTACAAATGCTTCATATGGATTCAGAACAATTTTTCTTTCAAATTCTTTTCTTCCAAGGTTTGTGATCAGGCACTCTGCGCCTTTAAATTCTTCCGGCACTTCTACTTCTGCATTCTTATCGCTGAAGTTGCAGACAGTCAGAAGCTTTTCCTGATCCTGTTTTCTTGTGTACGCAAAAATCTGTTCATCCTCACGGTAAAGAGGTTCAAATTCACCATAAACAATAATGTCTTTTTCTTTACGCAATCGGATCAGTTTCTGATAGTAGTGGAAAACAGAATCCGGATCTTCAAGCTGCTGTGCTGCATTGATCTTCTTGTAGTTCGGATTCACTTTGATCCACGGCTCGCCCTCTGTGAATCCAGCCTGTTTACTGTCGTCCCACTGCATCGGAGTTCTCGCATTGTCACGGCTTCTCAGCATCAGACATTTCATCATGTGTTCCGGAGTCATAAGACCTGATTCCGTAAACTCTTTAAAGTAATTAATACTTTCAATATCACGGTAATCTTCCAGTTTGTCAAAGTAAATGTTTGTCATATCAAGCTCTTCACCCTGATATACATATGGCGTTCCCTGCATCATATGAATACAGGTCGCCAGCATTTTTGCGGAGGTTTCTCTGTATACCGGATTGTCATTTCCAAAACGGCTGACACTTCTCGGTTGATCATGATTACCTAAAAACAAACTGTTCCACGCCTTACCCTGAAGTTCTTCCTGCCATTTGATCATAATATTTTTGAACTCTTTGAAGTCATATTTTGCAGTCGTCCACTTTCCATAATCTCCGCATCCACTCTCCACATGCTCGAATTGGAATACCATGTTCAATTCATTTCGGTCATCACCCGCATATTTCTGTGCTTCTTCTATTGTGACTCCTGCGGTCTCACCGACTGTCATGATATCATATTTTGAAAGAACTTTTTGATTCATTTCCTGAAGGAATTCGTGGACCCTTGGACCATGTACACAATATGGTCCAAAGTCTCCATAAAGACCGTTATTCATTTCTCCGTCCGGAAATCTCTGATCTTTGGAAATCATACTGATAACATCCATACGGAAACCATCAATTCCTTTTTCACACCAGAATTTCATCATATCGTAAACTTCCTGGCGTACTTTTTCATTTTCCCAATTGAGATCCGGCTGTTTTTTTGAAAACAGATGCAGATAATACATCTGCGTCTGCGGATCATATTCCCACGCAGAACCGCCAAATACTCCACCCCAGTTATTAGGTTCTTTTCCGTTTACCGGATCTTTCCAGATATAATAATCACGATATGGATTATCTTTTGATTTACGGCTTTCAATAAACCAGTTATGTTCATCTGAAGTATGGTTGACTACGAGATCCATCAGAATCCTGATGGATCTTTTGTGTGCTTCACACAACAATTCCTCGTAATCCTCCATCGTTCCATATTCTTCATAAATTCTGCGGTAATCAGAAATATCGTAACCATTATCGTCCTGAGGTGATTCCAGCATCGGAGAAATCCACAACACATTTACCCCAAGTTCTTTAAGGTAATCCAGTTTCTGTATGATTCCTCTGATATCTCCCACACCATCACCGTTACTGTCTTTAAAACTCTTTGGATATATCTGATATACTACACTTTCTTTCCACCATTTTTTCTCCATGCCAAATCTCCTCGTTTATAATTGTTTAGTATTATTTAACCGCTCCTGTAACAACACTATTCATGATACCCCATACATCTTAGCAAAATCAAGAGGTTTCTCGCGAAACTATAAAAGACAACAAAGTTTATTTCCTGCTTTTATACAGTCTGCACAAAAACAACCAGACCATTCCATTCCACCGGCTTACCTGTATACATGCAAAGTCGAAAAAAGGATCCTGTCATTCCCTGACAGAATCCCTCTTTACCAGATAGACTGGATTTTTTATATTTAATTCGTCCAGTGTCTCTCCCTGAATTAATTTCAGCAGACGTTTCAGCGCCACATGCGCCTTTTGCGGAACATCCTGATGAACCGTTGTCAGTTTCGGTCGAACCATATTTGCGTAGACACTGTCATCATATCCTGTAACAGAAATCTGATTCGGGACCATGATGCCTTCATCAAAAAAGAAATTTATCGCTTCTATCGCATTATAATCTGAGGAAAACGCAAGTGCTTTTGCTTCTAAAAAACGTGGGAGAAGCTCTCTGTATTTTCTGAGACGCAATCTTTTTTCACCCGGAATAATTATATATCGGGAACGACTGCAGAATCCCCCCGATTTTTCCATCGCCTGTTTGAATCCCATCCACCGATAGTAATCACTGTCTCTCTCCGTTTCCGCAACAAACAATGCTTTCTTATATCCACAGGAATACAGGTATTCTCCGATCTGATACCCTCCCGAATAATCATCTATACCGACATTCTGGAACGTATAAGCACCTTCCGGATAAGCATCGATCAGAATCATTTTCTTGTTTAATCTGCGCGAAAGACTGCGATACTGTTCTTCATTGTAGCCAAGGATAAGCAATCCCTCTACATTCCATTTTGAGGCAATATCCACTACATTCTGAATACTTTCACCGCCAATAAGCATAACATAATATCCATTTTCTTCCGTTTCCATCTGAATCGTTCCGATCAGTTCTCCCACAAATGGATCCTGAAGCGACTGCATACCATGGGCATAAGAAAATCCGAGTACTACACCTATAATTCTGGAACCATGGCCGGAAAGCATCACGGAACCCATATGCGGAACATAGTTCTGTTCTTTAAGAATAGTCGTGATTTTATCAATCGTTTTCTGGGAAACTCTTTTGGTATTGCCATTTATAACATTAGATACCGTAGTACGGCTGACACCTGCCATTTCTGCAATATCCTGAAGCCGAATCATAAAATCTTCCTCCTTGTCTTTACAACATCACCTTATGATATGCACATCCCATCTTTTCCAGCATTTCCATCTCCCGCTTCTGACAGCTGAATATAATTACCTGCCGCTTACTGTCTTTCAGCCAGCGAAGGGTCTGCGCAAGTCTACTGTCGTCATAATAGCCGAATGCATCATCCAGGATCACCGGACATTCTTCCTCGTGGAGAATTTTTGTTGCGGCCATCCGGATTGCAAAATAAATCTGTTCCAGCGTTCCACGACTTACCTGATCCATGGATATCTTTTTCCCATTACTCATAAGCTGCACATGCAGATTTTCGTCTACCCAGAGTTTGTTATATTTTCCATCTGTGATGGCATCCATGATTGCAGATACTTCTGTATTCATAAGATCGCTTGTCCGGCTCTGCATCTGTGCGGCAAGTCTGGTCAGCTGTTCCATAGCAAGTTCAACACCCTGCTTGTTTTTTAATCGCTCTATCTCTTCACTGTTCATCTCATCGAACTCGCCGACTCGTTCCTGCAGATTTTCATACAACACTTCTTTTTCATGATAGGTTTCCTGTACTTTTGCAAGCTTTCCTTTCTGCCTCTCATAATCTGCCTTGAGAGAAATGCCCTGTTCTTTTATCTCCTGTAATCTGGCTTTCTTTTTCTTCTTTCCATCTTTCAGACAATTCCAGACATACAGCCCTTCAGCCAGTGCCACCACGATTGCCACAAGAAAATTCCACGGCTTATGAAAAAGCAGAAAAGTCACAAAAAATGCCCCCAGCATACTCACTGCCTCCAGTGGATGAATCCTCCACCCAGCAAAATATCCTGCTGCCTCTTCCCGTTTCTTCCGCTTTTTATCTTCATTTACCCAGCTTTCCCATTCTCTGCGTTTCTCTTCACAGCTTCTTTTCAGCTGTTCCGCTTCATTTTCTAACTGATGCAGATCCCGCCAGACATAGGATGCCTCCATCTCTGCCCGCTCTTTCTTTTCGCTGATCAGCTGCCTCTTTTCACGTTCTTCTTTTTCCAGCTCTTTCTTCCGCTCTTTTAAAAGGGCAAGCGCCCCTTCGAGGTCAATCTCGCTGTTCCCGGTTGCATAATAATTTGCCGCATAATTCTTCAGCTCCGCCGCCAGTATTTCTCCGGTCTGTACCCGGAGCTGTCCTACCGAAACTGTATTTTCATAATCACTTTCTGTCATACCACCTAACAGAATTTCCAGATCCCCATGCTCAAGTGACAATTCTTCTCCATCATCTTCACAGATCAGAGAGCCGCCTTTTGCATACCGATCGAAATTTCGCTCCAGCAGGAATTTTCGACCGCCACAGGTAAACCGCAGGATTCCCGCATAAAAGTTTGGATTCTCCCAAGGCTCATAGGTACGAAATGTATCTGTTGCGGCGGCACGTCCGCGCTTTCTTTCCATTCCAAAAAGCATTCCCTTCAGAAAGGTATGCAGCGTTGTTTTTCCCGATTCGTTTTCTCCGTAAATAATATTGATCCCATCCGTAAGCAGGATCTGCTTATTCGTGAACTTACCGAAATTCTTCAGGATCAGTTCTGTTATCTTCATAATTTGCTCCCCTTTGCCTCCAGCATGGCCTGTACTCCCTCAGCCAATGCGATTGCCTCCACACTGTCATCCTTTGCTTCTGCAAAGCTTTCTATATACCAGCCCAGAAGATTTCCTGCATTTTGTTTTTTCAACTTTTCATAATCATATGCCGGCTTTGTTTCATCCAGGATTTCGACAATATTTCCATAGGAATCCATCCGGTCGGTATCATAGATCATATCCGGATCCCGAAATCCCCGCAGAATGATTTTATAAATGTTCTGTATACCTCTTTCTCGTATGGCAAGGGCTATTTTTTCTTTCATTTCCCGTCCGGTCATCTCTCTTCCTGCTTCTACTTCCATATGCACATATTCTCTGGATGCAAAAGGAATAAATTCCGTCCGGGTTCTTCCATTTTTAATCTCCCCTTTGATATAACCATGCTTCCCGGTGTCATTTTTATCTGTAGGCTCCAAGGATCCTGCGTAATACATCCGATCCTTTGCAAGCTCTGCCGGAAGATGAATGTGCCCAAGAGCAATATAATCATATCCCAGCTTCAGTAATTCGTTCTTTCGGAACGGGATATGCTTTTCATCGCCGCCATGGGCCAGAAGGATGGAGGCTATTCCTCTTTTTTCCGGAAGGATTTTTTCATAAAGCGGTTCTGTGATCTCCCGTTCCTCATAGCTGAGTCCGTATATGCGGACCCCAAGCTCTTTAAATTCCATACAGGCAGGTTTCTGAGACAAAAACATGTGCACCGGTCCCTGCCATTTATAATTCCGGTAATAGGACGTACTTTTCAGGTAATCATGGTTGCCCGCTATCAGCACGACCTGTGTATGTGTCAGTCTGGAAAATAAATAATCCAGTTCCTTCAGCTCTCTTAAAAGCGGCTGTCTGTGAAACAGATCCCCTGCGATCAGAAGAAGATCTGTCTGTTCTTCTTCACAGATATTTAAAAGACGCTCAAAGCTATTCCACAGTTCTTCCGGCCGCTTTGCGGTGTAAGAACTTCCTGCGTCCGGTTCTGCCCCCAGATGAATGTCCGCTGTGTGTATGAATTTCATTACTTTCTACTCCTCCTTTAAGGGGAAGTGTCACGATAAAACGTGTCTTTCCCCCACTGCTATCGGCAATGATCTGTCCCTTGTGCAGCTCTACAATCTCTTTTGCAATGGCAAGCCCCAGTCCTGCTCCTCCGGTACTGCTGGATCTCGACGCATCCGCGCGATAAAATTTATCAAAGATCCTCTTCAGGCTCTCTTCAGGTATCGTATCTCCTTCATTTTCAAAACAGATTCTTACCTGGTTCTCCTCCTTGGCGGCCTGGATCAGAAGCACACTTTTCTCCCGGCAGTATGCTATGGCATTTCGCAGAATATTATCAAAAACCCTGGCAAGCTTATCCGGATCTCCCTCGATCAGGATCTCTTCCTCTGCTTCCACCTTGCAGGTCAGCATCTTCTCCTGAAGTACCCCATAGAGTTCGTCTGCAATCTGTTCCAGCATCATGGTCAGATCAATATCCACCTTATCCAGTTCAATATCCTGCAGATTCAACTTTATACTTTCAAAAAACTCTTTCAAAAGATCCCCCAGTCGATTCGCCTTCTCCAGAGATATCTGCGTATATTTGGCGCGCTCCTCTGCCGGCATCTCCGGATGAGAATCCAGCATACTCAGATACGCCACCACAGAAGTAAGCGGTGTTTTTAAATCATGTGCCAGAAAAAGCAGGACATCATTTTTCCTCTGCTCAAGCTTTTCTGCCTCTTCCTCCTGGCTCCTTAATGTCTCTTTAATCTCATTGAGACGATCCTCGATTGGTTTTAACTCCGTAATCAGCCGGATTGGCTGGTCAGACGCTGAAATAATATTTTCAATCCCATCTTCTACCTGTTCCAGATAACGCGTCATTTTTGAAAGTGCCACATAAAAAAACAACGAAAATAAAAGTAAAAAACCGAGGATCATAAAGAACACTTTATTATTGCCGATCCACTGCCAATACAAAGATGTTGCGGTCTCTTCACTCACATGAAAAGCTTCCAATATTCGCAAAAAGCCATTGGCAAAGCTGTCATTATAAATACCATCGATAAAATACTCCAGAATAAATCTGCCAACCAGCACCGTCAGGGCCGTAATAAAAACCGTCTGAAGCAATATGCTCAGTTTTAATTTTCTGTAATTATTCTTCAATTTTGTATCCCACTCCCCAGACAGTCTTGATAAGATCTGATTTTCCAGTCGGTTTACTCAATTTCTCACGCAGATGCCGGATATGTACCATCACCGTATTGTTGCTGTTCTTCAGATACTCTTCATGCCAGACCTCTTCAAATAATCTTTGTGAGCTGATCACCTTTCCGCGATTCTCACAAAGAATCCACAGAATCTCAAATTCCGTCGGTGTCAGCGGAAGAGACTGCTCGTTATAGATGCATTCATGGGATTCTTTATTTAACAAGAGTCCTGCAAAATCAATGATATTCTCAGAATCACTTTTCTTACCATCGTTGTACTGCGTGTATCTGCGCATCTGTGCTTTCACTCTCGCTACCAGCTCCAGCGGGTTGAATGGTTTCGGAATATAGTCGTCAGCCCCCATCGTAAGCCCGGTGATCTTGTCCCGGTACTCCGTCTTCGCGGTCAACATAATCACCGGAAATGTGTATTTCTCACGGATCTTTCTCAGAATCGTGAAACCGTCAATATCCGGCAGCATCACATCCAGGATCGCCAGATCCACTTTTGTCTTCTCAATACATTCCAATGCTTCCTGCCCTGTGTAAAATTTCAAAACATGGTATTCATTTTGCAGATATAATTCTACGACATCCGCAATTTCTTTTTCATCATCTACAACTAAAATATTCATATTTCACTTTTCCTTTCCGTATATAGAAAGATTTGCGTATAAAACAGCAGACCGGAAAACACACCCTTTTGATGCAGTTCCCGGTCCCCTTTTTCTTCATTCTTCTTTTTTACAGTTCGCAGTTATTCACAGTTCTTGGGAATGGAATTACGTCACGAATGTTGGACATTCCTGTAAGATACATGATGCATCTCTCAAATCCAAGTCCGAATCCTGCATGTCTTGTAGATCCGTACTTTCTCAGATCCAGATAGAATCCGTAATCTTCTTCCTTAAGTCCAAGCTCTTTCATTCTTGCAACAAGTTTATCGTAGTCGTCCTCTCTCTGGCTTCCTCCGATGATCTCACCGATTCCAGGAACCAGACAGTCAACTGCTGCTACGGTCTTGTTATCATCATTCATCTTCATGTAAAAAGCTTTGATCTCCTTCGGATAATCGGTAACGAATACCGGACGTTTGTAGATCTCTTCTGTCAGATAACGTTCATGCTCTGTCTGCAGATCTGCTCCCCATGATACTTTGTATTCAAATTTGTCATTGTGCTTTTCAAGGATTTCGATTGCTTCTGTGTAAGTAACTCTTGCGAAATCAGAATTTACAACGTTGTTCAGACGGTCGATCAGTCCTTTGTCTACGAAAGAATTGAAGAAATTCATCTCTTCCGGAGCGTTTTCCATCACGTAGCGGATAACATATTTCAGCATGTTTTCTGCAAGGATCATGTCATCTTCCAGATCTGCAAATGCGATTTCCGGCTCGATCATCCAGAACTCGGCGGCATGACGTGTGGTGTTGGAATTCTCCGCACGGAATGTCGGTCCGAATGTGTAAATGTTGCGGAATGCCTGTGCATAAGTTTCACCGTTCAGCTGTCCGCTTACGGTAAGGTTTGTCTCTTTTCCAAAGAAATCTTTGGAATAATCAACAGTTCCGTCTGCATTTTTCGGCACATTGTTCATATCCAGTGTTGTTACCTGGAACATCTCTCCTGCACCCTCACAGTCACTTCCTGTGATCAGCGGTGTATGTACATATACGAATCCTCTTTCCTGGAAGAATTTGTGGATTGCGTAAGCAGTCAGTGAGCGTACTCTGAACACTGCCTGGAAAGTATTGGTTCTTGGACGAAGATGTGCAATACTTCTTAAATATTCAAAGCTGTGACGTTTTTTCTGAAGCGGATAATCCGGTGCAGAGGTACCTTCTACAACAACTTCTGTTGCCTGGATCTCAAATGGCTGCTTTGCCTGTGGTGTTGCGACAAGTGTTCCTTTTACAATGATTGCCGCACCAACATTCAGCTTGGAAATTTCGCCAAAGTTCTCCATATTATCATGATATACTACCTGAAGGTTTTCAAAGAAAGATCCATCATTTACAACGATAAATCCAAATGTCTTAGAATCACGGATACTGCGCACCCATCCCCCGATGGTCACTTCTTTATCCAGATATTCCTCTCTGTTTCTGTATAATTCTCTTACTGTTACCAAATCCATCTGTTCTGTTCCTCCGTATTACTCTCTTATATATTTCACATAACCCCAATGAGCCTTGTAAACATTGCCGACAGCTTCTGCTGCCATTTTCTACTTTTGCAATATGTCCAGTATACCATTAAACTACCGCAGTTGCAACGATGTAAAAAGAATCTGATTACATTTGAAAGTACTTTCGCAATGATTTTTTTATTGTACTCTAATCAATATTCCTTAATCGATAGTTCATTTTTCCTTAAGAAATTTTCTTTTTCTTTTATGATATAGACATATTTTGAACACAATTTATCTGTATACTAAGAGTCAGATAGTTGATAAACAACTATCTCCCCCCTCATAAAGTAAGCGCAATCGGGTTACCCCGATTGCCGCACTTTACTCTCATTCCTTTAGAAATTAAATAAAAGCACAAGAAAACCCGCTGGTCGAAAGATCAGCGGGTTTTCTCGTTACTGTTTATGAAACACAAAATATCAGGGAGCTGCAAAACAGCTCCCTAAATCACATACGATTATTCTTCTACATCCTGCACATCATAATACTTGATCAGCGCCTGTGTCCCAAGATCTCCAAGCCCTTCCTGTGCCAACTCTTCATAATTTGACAGTACCAGACTCAGCACCTCAAGACTCAGTCCGCTCATATTCGCCTCAGTCAGCGCAAGCTTCATATCCTTGATGAAATGCTTCATAAAGAATCCCGGTGCATAATCTCCAGCAATGATCTTTGGTCCGAAAGCATCCAACTGTTTGCTTCCTGCTGCCCCGGTAGAGACCGAATCAAAAAGGACATTCAGATCCAGTCCTTTGGCCTGCGCATAGGAAAAGGCCTCGCATACACCACTTAAGGCACCGGCGATCATAATCTGATTAGCAAGCTTTGCATGCTGTCCACATCCGGCTTTTCCCTGATAATTGATGTTTGTTCCCATTGCTTTGAAAAGCTCCATACAAGCTTCATAATCTTCTTTCTCGCCGCCGACAAGGATGGATAATGTAGCGTTTTTTGCTCCGGTATCCCCACCTGTTACAGGCGCATCCAGCACATGGAATCCTTTTTCTGTGCCCTCTTTTGAAATCTTTTCTGCAAGCATCGGGCTTGTAGTTGTCATATCGATCAGATAGGTTCCCGGATCTGCATTTTCCAGAATACCGCCTTCATCGAAGTAAACCTCTTCCACATCTCTCGGAAAACCAACGATGGTGATCACTGCATCACATCCAGGTACACATTCTTTGATAGATTCATGGAAAATTGCACCCTCGCTGATCACATCATCGACTTTCGCTTTTGTTCTTGCGTAAATATGCAGTTCATATCCTGTTTTCATAAGGTTGCGCACCATGGATTTTCCCATGATGCCAACACCGATAAATCCAATTTTTTTCATAGTGAACTCCTCTACTTTGGACTTACAATCTTTCCTGCCACCGCGCAGCTTGCCGCTGTTTTCGGAGATGCCAGATAAATCTCGACCTTAGAAGTTCCCATACGTCCAAGGAAGTTACGGTTGTTGGTTGCAACCACACGTTCTCCGTCTGACAGAATTCCTCCGGTACGTCCACAGCAAAGTCCGCAACCCGGATGGGTAATGATCGCACCTGCCTCAGATAAAGTCGTAAGGATTCCCATATCTGCTACCTGTTTGTAGATCTTACGGCTCGCCGGAGTCACGATCAGTTTTACAAAATCCGCAACTTTTTTGCCCTTTAACACTTCTGCTGCTGCCTGAAGATCCTCCAGACGTCCGTTTGTGCAAGAGCCGATAAATACCTGATCGATCTCGGTTCCTTCTACCTCGGATACATTTCTGATTTTGTCAACCTGTGACGGAAGGGCCATAACCGGTACAAAGTCCTCTGCTTTATAAGTGATCGTTCTCATATAAGTTGCATCCGGATCACCAACCAGACTCTTCTGATAATCATTTAATTCAATATTGCAATACTCGGCAGTTTTCTCATCCGGTGTGAAAAGTGCGCATTTTGCTCCTGCTTCGATTGCCATGTTTGCCATTGTCATACGGCTTGCAACTGTCATATTTTCAATGGTGCTTCCAGCAAATTCCAATGCTCTGTAAGTAGCACCGTCTGCTCTCAAATCACCGATCAGTCGTAAGATGATATCCTTTGACATGACATTTTCCGGAAGTTCACCATCGATCACAACTTTGATCGTCTCCGGTACCTTGATCCACATCGTTCCGGTTCCAAGGATACTTGCCATCTCGGTATAACCGATACCGGATGAAAATGCTCCAACACAACCATAAGTTGTGGTATGGCTATCGGTTCCGAATGCGATATCACCCGGTTTAACATAGCCGGCCTCTGTCATCAGCTGATGGCAGATTCCGTCACTTCTGTGTACATGTGTAAGTCCGTATTTATCTGCAAATGCATCTCCGGTACGAAAATGTCTGGTATCATCCTGCTGACTTGCCGGAACCAGATGATCATAGATCAGAACAACCTTGTCCGGATCATGCAGTTTCGTAAATCCCATTTCTTCAAATTTTTCTGCCACAAAGGGGATGAAAATATCATGGATCATCACGCGGTCAACGTTAACCGTCACAATGTCTCCCGGCTTTACAGCTTTTCCTATATTGTGTCTGATAATTTTTTCAATAATCGTCTCGCCCATTTTCTTCTCCTTTCCGGTTAATCCAGTCCATTCAGCTTGCGCATGGCTTTTACCAGACCGCCAGCCTGAATAATGCTCATCAGATTCTCCGGCAGAGAAGCAATCGGATATTCCTTACCATTATAATCCACATGCTCATTCATCACTACCGTGATCTCGTCGCCCTCTTTCATATCATCATAAAGATCCGGCTGTTCAATCAGAAGGAGTCCGTTGTTGATCGAATTACGGAAAAAGATCCTTGCAAATGATTTGGCGATCACACACTGCACACCCATTGCCTTGATGATCTCCGGTGCCTGTTCTCTTGACGAACCGCAACCAAAGTTCTTTCCTGCTACAATGATATCCCCCTTCTGGATCTGTCCGGCAAGTTCCGGACGAAGAGGAGAAAAGCCATACTGCTTCATATCATCGATTGTCTTGAGTGCAAGGTATTCAGTTGGAATGATGATATCGGTATCAATGTCATCTCCAAGAACCCATACACGTCCTGTAAATTTATCCATCTTATGTCACCTCGTCAAACGTAATTTCGTCTCTTACACATCACTTGCCAGTGCAATTTCTCCGGCAATGGCAGATGCTGTAACGGTTGCAGCCGATCCAAGATATACCTTGGAACTCGGATGTCCTGCACGTCCCTTAAAGTTGCGGGTTCCTGTACTGATCAGGACTTCATTTTCACCGATTACGCCCTGGCAGCTTCCCCAGCATACACTACAGTTCGGGTTCATCACGATCGCACCTGCATCCATGAAGATGTCGATCAGTCCTTCTTCCAGAGCCTGTCTGTAAATAGTCTGACTTGCCGGAACAACAAGGAATCTTACTTTTTCAGATACTTTCTTTCCTTTGATAACCTGTGCGCCTACACGGAGATCTTCGATACGTCCGTTGTTGCAGGATCCAAGGAATGCCTCATCAATCTTGATACCGCGCACGTCTTTTGCCGGCGCAAGATTGTCTACAAAATCCGGTTTTGCAACAACCGGCTCTACCTTGGATAAGTCAAATGTATATTCTCTTACATAATGCGCATCCGGATCGCTGTGATATACAGCCTTTGGCTCGCGTCCATGCTCTTTTAAATATTCCATTGCCACATCATCAACTTCAAAAATACCGGTCTTAGCTCCGGCTTCTACTGCCATATTGCAAAGTGCGATACGGTCACTGATTGTCAGAGTCTTCGCGCCCTCTCCGGTAAATTCCATCACCTGATAGTTACATCCGTTGGCCCCGACTTCACCGATGATGGTAAGGATCAGATCTCTCGCATATACACCTTCCGGCAGCTTTCCAACCAAGTTGAATTTCACAGTCTCCGGTACCATTACCCAGGAAGTTCCTGTTACCATACCGTAAAGGAAGTCTGTACATCCAACACCGGTTCCGAATGCACCAAGTGCACCGTAAGAACAGGTATGGCTGTCTGCACCAAAGATCAGTTCTCCCGGACGAACATAATTTTCCATCATAATCTGGTGGCATACACCTTTCCCTTCCCAGAAATCAATGTGATTTGCCTTTGCAAAATCACGCATCTTCTTCTGGGATGCGGCTGTCTTTGGACAGTCAGACGGTACGTTATGATCTACGATAAATACCAGCTTGCCTGTATCTGCAATATGTGGATTTTTTAATTTATTATTATACATATCAACGGTAAGATGTGTAGTTCCGTCATTACTCATCAGACGATCCAGTTCTACTGTATGGATGTCACCCGGCTTTACGCTTTCCACACCGGCTGCCGCTGCAATGATCTTTTCAGCAATTGTCATTCCCATCGTCTATTCCTCCTCACGGTTCAGAGACGCAATAAGTCCGCCCTGATTCAAAATATTCTGCATATATTCCGGCAGTTTTGTGCAGGAATAAACCTTTCCATTTGCCTCAGCGGTTCCTTCCAGCATATGAAGCTCCATCTGATCTCCGGTCTTTACTTCATCCGGAAGGTCTTTACAGACAATAGCAGGAAGTCCGATATTGATAGCATTTCTATAAAAAATTCTTGCAAATGATTTTGCGATAACAGCTTTTACACCTAACGCTTTTAACACACCCGGAGCCTGCTCTCTGGAAGATCCACATCCAAAGTTCTCTCCTCCGACCACGAAATCTCCCGGTTTTACTTTCTTTGAAAAATCCGGATCCAGAGATTCAAATGCATGACCTTTCATCTCATCCAGATTAGGAAGTAACAGATACTGTGATGCAATGATCTGGTCTGTATCCAGATCGTTATGAAATTTAAAAATAGTCCCTTTTTCCATAAAGCATATTCCTTTCTGTATACACATGATTCCTTTATTTTAAGGCTTTTCCGGCATTTCCGCAAGGGAATATTTTAACAGGCTAACGTTGTACTTTATTCAATTCCTATTTTTCATAGGTTCCCTTGCAAATGATTTTTTCTTTTTGCATGAAGATTTTTCCACCTGCAATATAACTGTCAAGCTTCAGGTCATTGTCCCACAAAAGCAGATCTGCATCAGCTCCTTTTTGTATTGTCCCTTTCTTACCTTGCAATCCCAGTGCCTCCGCTACATGTGATGTCATATATGGAAGTGCATCTTCCAGCTTCATATCAAGCTCATGTACCATATACAGAAGTTCTTCCCGCAGCGCATCTACTGAGGAAACACCGATTTCCAACAGGCTTCCGTCTTCTCTGTATTTTGACCAGCTTCCGTGTCCGTCGGAGCTGATGGTAATATGCTCCGTCGGGATTCCCTTTTCTTTTGCTTCTAAAATGCATCCGCCCGGACAAAAGTCCTCACTGATGCCACAGGTGAGATCGATGTATCCACCCTTTTCAAGCAACTGATAGCCCTCTTCCAGAAGACCTTTTCTGCGGTTCACATGAGTCGGACGGAAAATCTTGATCGGAATCATACTCTTTTCCAAAGCTTCAAACACCGGCGATAATCCAGCATCTGCATCTCCCATATGCAGCACCACGATTCCAGGTTTTCCGCTTAACATACCTGCCGTTCTGGTCTTGCTCGCAAGCTGGATCAGTTCACTTTCCGTCACATTCGGTGCCCGATGATCTGAAATGGCAAGTTTCACGCCAAGTACTTTTTCAACAAACATAATATCCCGATCTACCTCTCCGGTAATAGTCGGACTTGGATATCCATATGCACCGGTAAGCATATACGCACTTACCCCTTCTTCGCATAAAGCCTGTACTTTTGCGTAAAGATTTTCAACACTCCTTGTAAGTCCGTCCGTTCCAAGAAGTCCTACAACCGTTGTAATTCCGCCTTTTACCAGTTCTGACAGCTGAAGTTCCGGTGTACGGGTATGAAAGCTTCCTTCCCCACCGCCTCCGGTAACATGAACATGCTGATCAATAAACCCCGGTGTAAGAATTCTTTCCTCTGCATCAATAACTTCACATGCGATCGGAAAATCCTCGATCTTATCTTCCATACATTCAATTTTTCCCCCACATACTAAAAGATCCTTTTTTCCAACATACTCCGGTGCATAAACTTTTGCATTTTTAATAAGTAACATTTTCTTTCCTCCTCTTTATGACATTCTTTTATTTTCATACATTAATTTGTCTGCCTGATGAATTGCCTCCGCAATCGGATGTCCCCATGTGTATCTACTATCTCCCTTCCCTCTTAATTTTATCTTTCTATATTATCCTGCTTCTTCAGCAATTCCAAAAGCTCTTTTTCAGGAAGCGGCTTGGAAAAATAATAGCCCTGGATCATCTCGACTCCCCAGCTGCTGATCTGTTCCATTTCTTCCTGTGTTTCCACCCCCTCGGAAACAATATGATAATTCATTTTATGAAATGTTTCTACAACACTTTCATAGAAAATTGCCCGTTTATTATAAAGGAAACCATTCATCGTCTGATAATCATCCTGTATCACCTCTGTCAGACCATTTTTCGCAGATAAGGCTTCCAGATATTCAGCATATTCTAGAATAAGCCCGCTGTCTCCGAGTTTCTGCGCATTCATGATCCCGCTTATGATCACAGGCATCGTAATAATTTTATTGTTGACATTCAGCTTACTGTTTCCATCAAACATTCTCTTCAGCTGCGTAAGATAATATTCATATTCTTCAAGTGAACCGGTAAGTGTATCGATATTTGCATGAGGATTGTTGATCGTAATAAATAGTACCAGAATTCCCAGACTCATACCAAACCCTGTTGTAAGAAGCGGATGATATAAAAGCTGGATCACCACTCCCGCACCGGATATCAACAGGATTTCCAGCAGACTCTTCACTTTTTGATAGCCCAGTTTTTTCCGCCATATGACAATAAGGATCAAGGCTGCTGCCATATGACAAAGTGCACTGTAATACATCAGCATATACCATGGACCTTTCATATAGCCTGCCGGTATATCAAAATAAAACAGCTTTTCCGTGAACGGGTTTGTCAGAATCATCCCCATCAGAATGAATGTCGGCACACCTGATAAAAACATCTTTTTTGCCGAAATGATCTTATTATCATGTAATGTCTGAATATAACAGATCACCGTAAACGGCAGCAATGCCTGAAGCAGATAAAAGATTGTTGTTGCAAGCATTGCAGCAATTTCACAATTACTATTTGGAAAAGAAATATAATAATTACTGGCAAGTTCCGCAACCACATCTAAAATACCGATGATGGCAAAGAAAAGGAATACCTGATTATTCAGATCCTCTGCTCTTTTCTGTCCCAGAAAATACCATAAAACCAGCAACAATATAACCATTGCCGCAATAAGAAAATCTATATTATAAGTCATATTTATCCTCCGCCGGTTTTATTTATTTGAACAAAGCATATCGTCTGCCTGCTGTTCCAGAACACTCCTTTCTGCACTCTGGATGCTTCTTGCCGTTCGGATAACCGTTTCATCACCCATCTGTCTTCCAGATATATCATTAATCTTCTTCAGTTCTACAATTTTCACAAACAACAATAATACATTTTCAAGTAAAATCGCACCCTCCTGGATCTCTTCAATATACATCTCAAATGATTTCCGGTTTTTCATATCTGTCATCCGGTCTTCCAAGGACATTCTCCTATAAATCTCCTGTTCCAGGCAAAACTGAATGTTGTTGGATACTTTACAAAGCAATCCCCAAAACAAAACAGCAATATAAAGAAGAATGCCAAACTGGAAAATAGATTCATACCAGTAAATGGATAATACCAGTGCGATTACACCGCTTATCCCTAATACACCAAATGCCTTTAGACAGAGATTTACTTCCTTCTCCTGCGTTTTCCGATACTCTTTCCACAAAAGAAGAATCATAGACACAACCCCCGTAAATAATAAAAGATGTGTGATAAATAACATGTCTATAAAAGGAATCCTAAACAGAAAATACAAGAATCCCTGTAAAACAGCATTTGCATAAAGAAGAAAAATCCAGACCTGCGGTATCCATCTTACACTTTCACTCACTGTATTTTGTACAAATAACAGCATGGGAACAGGCATCGTCATAAACGCATAAAAGGATATCAGTGTTCCTGCTGCGTTCTGGCTTCCATACATCTGATAAATCCCTGAATCAAAAATGCACCACAGACTGCATAGAATCAAAAACAGTGCTACATTTAAAAATTTCTTTTCTACAATTTGTCTGTGTCTAGTATATAAAAAGACAATCACCGAGACGAGACCGAGACCAGTCATTCCCAAAATCATCAGTATCGAAAAAAATGATCCTAGAAGATGCTGCCTAAAAATAAAACAAAACTCTCCGATCATCGGGGCATACACATATAGTCTGGCATTCTTTTTAGTTTCATAGCTGATTGATAACACTTCCTGCCCGATTTTCTCCGGCAAAGAAATATCTGCCCATATTTTCCCTTTCATCTGCCTGTTTTTTTCAAATCTGTTATCTTTATATTGGTAGAGAAGCCGGTCTCCTATGCAGACTTCCAGCTGATACCATCCATTGCTGAAGGTGTACAACTCGCCCCTTTCCGACTCCGTACCCGGCTGATACAGTATTCTGACAAAAATAAGCAACAATGTCACAATGAGCAAAATGCAGAATGCTTCAATTTTTTTCCATTTCTTTCCTTTTTTCATTTCCCTCATCTCCTATGCATTCTGCCGGAAGCTTTTCTACATAGAAAATGTAATTTCCTATGCAAAAAAGTCACCTGCGTTATACAGGTGACTAAAATTTAAGCCGAATAGCTTTTTTCACTTACTCTATTAACCTATCCGCATCTTCTTATTGCAACCGGCTGACATAGCGTACTGCCTTAGTCCCTTTGGCTTTGCGTCACAGTTTTTCAACAGCTTTGCCCCTATAAACATAATTCAAGTATAGCATATTCAAGATGACGAAACAATATTTTAATTGTTATAATAATCTATAGTTTTACACATAATCCATAACAAGAAACATCGGATACTTTCTGATATATTCTTCCATCTGCTCAATGGCTCCCGAAAGCTGATTTTCAATATATTTTCTGTTATTTTTTGATGCAGGAAGCACATTCTTCACATACCGCATTTTTATATATGGTATATTATATTTGTATACCAAAAAATCTGGAAACAATTGTTTCCAGATTTCTCCTAGAGGCGCCAACCAGATTTGAACTGGTGATAGAGGTGTTGCAGACCTTTGCCTTA
>ERZ780167.1495-NODE-1495-length-20189-cov-8.747045_pt1 | contig 20189 bp, 17 predicted proteins | sample MGYA00510982_ERZ780167 | MGnify/ENA primary metagenome ERZ780167 (study PRJEB29588, sample SAMEA2146107) | human gut metagenome | biome: human gut; feature: human-associated habitat; material: faeces | place: Denmark | collected 2008/2010 ... | reverse complement strand
ATTCCCAATAGAAAAATCCCTGCTGTAGGAAAGGCTTCCTATGGCAGGGATTTTTTATTATTTGTATGACTATTTTTTGCACATATCCTCAGCTACCATCATAGCTACATTTTGCGTATTTGGAAGTTTGTATGGACGATGGCCCTGTGTTGTGGTAATGATGTCATCACCAAGAACCGTTGCCATCTTTGCAATTGTAGCTAATGTGAGATTATGTGTTCCACTCAGCCAACGACTTACTTCTGTTTCAGTCTTGCCAAGTGCCTTTGCGAAATCACGCTGTTTCATATTTCGTTCCTGTAATAGTTCAAAGACTCTGTTGGCAATAGCAACGCATAAGTCGACTTGTTTGTTTGTATCCGCAGGAGTTGACTTGCGGATTTCATCCATAAGTTTATTTGTTTTCATATTAAATCCTCCTTGTTATAGTCGATATCTATAGTCAATTCAAGTGGTCCATGTAGATTTGTACCAATGATTGTTATGATTCTTCTATTTTCAAGTTTCTTTATAATAATGTCTATCGTACATCTTGGGCATATTGATCCTTATAGGTGAGAAGGAATTTTTCAAATTCGGTATATTCCTCACCCTCGAATCTTGGAGAATAAAGGCTGACTTTTTCTCCAGTTTCCAATAGCTCTATTAATAAGTTCTTTTCCATATAACTTATATTTTTGCTGCAAAGATAAACATAAAAGTTGATTTCTTCAAAGATTTTATGTTAAACTTTACTTTTATGTTTAAATTGCAGTTTTATTATCTCAAAAGATAAGTAGGATTTTAGGTTCGGTTTATGAAAAGTGAAGCCTGCCGGCAGTGATGCCGGCAGGCTTCTGCGTTTTTAGGGTAGGGTAGGATAGGATGTATGATATAGAATATCTTGCTTGTATCCGTAGAAATCATGCACATTGCAAGTACACAGGGGTAGTTACTGCTTCCTCAAACTATACTTGCCGTGCTTGTCGAACACGAGCCAATAGAGCACAGGCAGGATGGTGGCGATGAGTACCATCGAGATAAGCGTACCGAAGAAGATAACGGCTCCCATTGGCGACCACAGCGTATTGTTCTCTACCATCATAGGCAGTACGCCTACCGAGGCGGCTGCCGATGTAAGGAAGATAGGGCGCATGCGGCGCTCGCCAGCCTGGAAGGCGGCTTCCTTTACCGATAACCCCTTGTCGCGGCGCAGTTCCTCGGCATAGTCGAGCATGATGATGCCGTTTCTTACCAGGATACCCATCAGGCTCACAATGCCCAATATGCAGGTAAGACTCACGTCGAAACCCGTAACCAGAAGGCCTATCGCTGCACCGAAGATGCAGAGCGACATGGACGAGAGATTCACCAGTGCCAGACTGATGCGCTTGAAATGGAAGAGCAGGATGAAGAAGATGATCAAGGCTGCTATCATCACGCCCGATATAACCTGAGGAAGGGTTTCGGCATCCTTTTCTGCCATACCGCCAATCTCCCAATCAAGACTGGAATCTAGCGGGAGTTTGGATACTTCCTGCTTCAGTTCGTTGGCCAATTGGTTGGCATTGAATCCCCTTAAAGGTTCACCTATGATAGAGATGGTACGCACGCCGTTTCTGCGTATGATGCTGCCGTCGTGCCAGTCGGGCGAAATCTTAGCCAGCTGGCGGAGTGGAACGCTTGATGTTCCTCCCATCACGGGGATGTATTCATTGGCAAGGTCGCTGTCGTTTTCCGATTTCAGAACCATCTTCACCGGATAGTCGCCTTCCCAAAGGGTGGCCATCGGGATGCCATCGCCAAAATGAATGGCAAGGTCGGCAGAGAGTATGGTCTTGTTCACACCCAGCCGGTTGGCCTCGGTGGCATCTGGAGTTACCCTGATGCCAGGCTGGGGCTCTTCGTAGTTGGTACGAATCAGGTTGATGCCTTCTATCTTGTGCATGCAGGCTTCTATCTTCCTGGCGGCAGCCTTCAGGTCGCCCATGCTGTCGCCGCTCACTCTTACTTCGATAGGGTAGGTGGCGTTGTTGTAATCCATCTGCTTGAAGCGGATGTAGCAGTCGGGAAAATAGTTAGAGTATCGGTCGGCATATCGGTCGAGTACCTCTTCTGTGGCATCGTTATCTACCGTATTCACGATAAACTGTGCAAAGTTCTCACCGCCAATCTGTGGCGCATAGGTGGTGTGGAAACGGGGTGAACCCTGGCCAACAAACGTGGTTACGGCTGTTACCTGCGGGTCGCGCTGCAGAATGTGAGCCATAGAATCTGCCACCTGTGCGGTTCTTGCAGCGGTGGTTCCGCTAGGCAGATAGAACTCTACGGCAAACTGGTTTCTCTCGGCGATAGGCATCATTCTCTGCGGAAGATGTACGAAGATGATGGCTCCGGTGCTCACCAGCATGATGCCCACGGCGAGGGTGGTGCGTGGAAAGGCGAAACAGCGTTTCAGCAACCAGGTGTACCCCATCTGCAGATAGTCGAGCGGCTTTTTGCGGGCGTTGGGCTTGTGCTGGCTGCTGATGCCCTGGTGAATCACCATATACTGTAAATAAGGTGTGAGCAGCAGCGAAACCATGAGCGAGATGCTCAGGATGATGAACATGGCCCAGGGGAATGATTTTACGAAATCGCCCATGTCGCCATGCATGGTAAAGAGGAATGGGAAGAAGGTGAGCGAGATGCTGAGCGTGGCAGAAAGCACCGACATGAAGAACTCTCTAGGAGCGGCGATGGCTGCATGCCAGCGCGACATGCCATGGCCCAGCTTCTCCATGTAGTTGTCGATGATAACCACGGAATCATCCACCACCATACCCAGTGTAACGATGAGGGCAGCCAGTGTAACGGTGTTCAGCTCCATGCCGAAAAGATAGAATATGCCCAACGACGAGAAGATGGTGATAGGGATGCTGAGGGCTGATACCTCTGCCACGCGGCGCGGCATGAGCAGGATGACCACGATGATGACGGAGATGACCGATATGAGCAGCTCGCGCAGGAAGTTTAGCACCGATTCGCTTACCACCTTACTCTGGTCGGTAATGGTATTGATGTGTACATCGTCGGGCAGGGACTGTTCAAAATCATCCATCATCTTGTGTACGTCTCTTCCCATCTTCACGATGTCGTTTCCCGGTCGCATTTCAATGGATAGGAGCACGCATTTGTTGCCGTTGCTCTTGATGTATTTATTCAGTTTCGGATATTCTCTTTTAATCTGTGCGATGTCCTTCAGGCGCACGATGTTGCCCTTGGGGTCGGAATATACGATTTGTTCTGCCACATCCCGCTCGTTGTTGTAGGAGTCGGTGATGTGGATGGGCAGGTTGAGGTTGCCCATCTCCAGGTTTCCGCTCACGGTGGTGAACCCCTGCAGGGCAAGGTCGTTCAGAATCTTATAGGGGCCGATGCCGTATTTGGCCAGTTTGTTCTGGTCCAGGCAGATGCTTATCTGTTCGTTTTCCAGTCCGTAGGTTCGCAGGTTCGAGATGGCATCAATGCGGCGCAGTCTGTCCTTCAGCTGGTCTATGTATGTATTCAGTTCCCTATAGGTTTTCTGCTTGCTTTCCATCGTGATGAGCAGGGCAGAGGTATCGGCGATGTCATCCACAGCCTGCAGGGCAAGGACACCCGTAGGAAGGGAGCTCTTGAAGGCCTGCAGTCCATGCTTGAACTTGCTCCAGAAGGCATCCCGGTCCTCCACGTCGTCGTTGAGTTCCAGGAACACGATCAGCATGCCGTCCTTACTCTGGGTATAGGTCTTTTTCTTGTTCACCTCCTTGTATCCGAAGATGAAGTTCTCCAGCGGTTTAGCCACCCGTTCTTCCACCTCTCCGGATGTAGCGCCCGGATATACGGCTACGCAGGCACCCTGCCTGATGGTGAATTGCGGCATCTCCTGCTTGGGCATGATACAGATGCCGAGTATGCCTAGAAATACGAGCATGCCCATCAGAAGCATCACGATGTTGTGGTTGCACATCGCCGACTCGATGAACGAGCGCTTGATGATGCGGTTGGGCTTCCTGGTGATGCGTGCCTTGATGTGGTCGCGAAGGGCGGTGTCTCTCTCCGGCTTGTTTGTCTCTTGATTCATATCTTTTCCCTCCACTTTTTTTATCGGTTATCGCTTTTTGCTGTATCTACATTCATTCCTTCAGAAACTTTCTGCTGGCCATTGATGATAACCTGGTCGCCAGCCTTCAGTCCCGAAAGGATGACGATGCCGTCGCCTTCGAAATCGCCGGTAGTTACGGGTTGCTGATGTGCCTTTCCGTTTACCACGGTCCATACGAATCGGGAGTTATCTACATCCAGTTCAATGCTTTGTGGCGGAACGGTGATGTGGGATGGGGTAGCAGCGCTACCCTGCACCTGGGCGTTGCATACCATGCCTGGGAGCAGACGGCCCTGCGGATTGGTGATGCCCACCTTGACATCGTAGGTATGCGAGATGGGGTTGGCATCGATGCCTTTTTCTGAAATCGTTCCCCGGAAAATGGCACCCGAAAGAGCGGCTACCGTCAGTATCACCTTGTCGCCCACGTGCAGATGAGATATTTCAGCTTCGGGTACGGATACCTTGGCGTTGACTTGTGCCACATTGGCGAGTTTCAGCACAGGCTGTCCGGGGAGCACGTAGGTTCCCAAGTCCACGTTCTTGGCAGCGATGACGCCTGCAAAAGGAGCTGTGAGGGTAGAGTGTGAGAGTTGCTGGCGGGCGATGCTTTCAGCCGCCTTTGCCTGTTCCAGTTTGCTTTCTATCTCCACCCATTTCATATCCGAGATGGTTCCCGACTGGTGCAGGGGCAGGAATCTTCTGTAGGCATCCTGCGCCTGTTTCAGGGTAGTGAGTGTTGCCCGGTGAGCCTCCTTCACGGTGGTAGGGTTGATGGTGGCGAGCAGCTGTCCCTTGCTCACTCTATCTCCTTCTTCCACCCGTATGGAAGTGATGTTTCCGGCTATCTCGAAACTGAGTGTAGATCCCATCTTTTCCTCGATGGTTCCCACATAGTCTTTCGTTCCCCCCAGGTTTGTATTCCCCACGGAGATAGTCTCAACTTTCACGTTTTTCTTCTCTAGCTTCCTGGCTTTTTCGGTGCATCCCGCCAGCATCATACAGCTGATAATGAATGCGACAAGCCATCCCGTTATAACATCTTTCTGTTTCATATTGATTACATTTTGTTGTTTTTTGCAAAGATAATGCAAAGGTATGAATTTTAGCTGAAAGCATAGGAAAAATAGGATTAAAAAAAATAAAAAAACAGTTCTTCTTCTTCTACTACGATTTCAACGCCGTTCATAGTTTCAATTTCAGATGGAAATCTCATCATGATTGTTGTAGTGATCGTGGCTGTGATTATCATAGTGTTCATCCTTGTGATGATACGCGACTACCGTCTCTATTATTCTCCTTCATACCGGCCACAGTGCCAACAAAGCCTGAGGAATTTTTGATATTGATATAGAGGAACCGGCACATATATATATGTATATATATGAGAACCGGCACAAAAAAAGGGCTAGCCCATTACCAGGACTAGCCCTCCGTTTTAATTATTTTCTAGGGTGCAATGAAATGTCATCCCGAAAGCTGCTTAGCACGTTATGAGTGATTACTTTACCTCAATGTGCTTAACATCGTCTTTCTTCTCCTCCTTGGCTACCTTAGGAATCTCAATCTTCAAGACACCATCGCTGACCTCAGCAGAAATCTTCTCGTGGTTGGCATCCTCAGGTAAAGCATAACTCTGAGAGTAGCTGCTGTAAGAGAATTCACGACGCAGGTAATGCTCTTCCTTCTTTTCCTCCTTCTTCTCGTTCTTGTTCTCGATAGATATATTCAGATAGCCATCCTTGTCGATGTTCATCTTAACCATATCCTTCTTCAAGCCAGGAGCTGCAATCTCCATTGTGTAAGCTGTAGCATCCTCTTTTACGTTAACAGCAGGAGCTGTGGCGTTCATGTGTGGCATCAATTCGGTATCAAAGAAGTTGTCATTAAACCAACTGTTCAACCAATTTGAAACACTGTTATTTCTACGAGCTAACAACATAATGTAAAACCTCCAAATTATATTTTTCTCGTCCTCTCTTCGCCTTCCGGTTCTGTCGGGATTTCTAATTGTTTATTAATTTATCCTTTTTCTTAATGAACGCTTCGGCTTTCAGGACTCAAGGATTTCGAGAAACCCTCAAATGCCATTGCTTAGGGTTCTTAACGTTCCCATTGCCCTTTCGGCTTCCGCTTTCATCTTATGTATTAGCAAGTTATGTGCCAGATGAATTTTTATATCAGGAGTGAACGGTTTTTGCCAGAATTGGCAATAAATGCTGCAAAAGTGGCATGAAAGTATAATTAATTTAATCATTTCTGCCAAAATATTCCGTTTTCCCTCCTCAGTCATTCCCGTCTGTTGCTTGAAGAACGAATGTATGTTAAACTTTTAATGAGAATACTTTTTCAAGTGGACTCTATCCTTTCAAGTCCTTATCCACCATGGCGCAGACACAAGAGTCTGACCATACATTCTCTGCCGTCTCTACCATGTCGATAATGGTATAGATTGGCAGGATGATACCCATGATGCCGATAGGAGCATTGATACCGGACATCAGAGATAGGGTAAGGAAATAACATCCCATCGGTACTCCTGCATTACCCACTGCTGAGATAACTGAAATGAAGAGCCAGAGAATCATCGTAGTCCAAGGTAAAGGCATTCCTCCATTCTGCATCAGGAATAAGGAGGTTACGAGGATAAACGCAGCGCAACCATTCATGTTGATGGTAGTACAGATAGGTAATACGAAGCGGGAAACCTGATTGGAAACTCCCAGTCTGTCTTCTGCTGTCTGCATCGTTACCGGCAACGTAGCAGCAGAACTCTTTGTAAACAGAGCCATTAATACTGCCGGCATCATCTTTCCCAATGTACGCACAGGATTCAAGCCTCTTGCCAAGAGGAAGAGCGGGAGGATGATGAAGAATTGAATGACATTACCTCCCAGAATAATAGCTACGTACTTTCCTAGAGAAGCCATCACGATACCCGCAGAGAACTGGGCTGAGAGTTGTGCTGCAAAGGCAATGATACCCAGGGGCAAAGCCCAGATTAATCCATGAATCAGCATGAAAAGCAGATCCTGTAATCCAAACAATCCCTTCATCACGACTTCTTTCTTATCGCTTGATGGCATTTTGGTTAAAGCAATACCTGCAGCTGCCGCCAAAATCAGGATGGAGAGTACATTTCCTTCGGCAAACGGCTTGATGATGTTGTTGGGTATTACCCCAAGAATATGGTCATAATAGCTGGTTTCTCCCAGCTTTTGGGGAACATCCGCCATACCGCTCTGTACCAAGGTTGTAGGTAAATTGCCTGGAGCAACGATGTTGTAGAGCACCAGTCCCACTGCTGCAGCTGCTATCGTTGTGAGCAGGGTGTAGGTGATGGCGTGGCGGAATATCTTACCGGTATCTGCCTGGTTGCCCAAGGATGCCAGGGTTGTGATGACTGCCAAGGCTATGGTTGGTACTGCTAGAAGTTGGAATAAGCGGGTATAGACCGTGGCGATGAAATTCATCAGGCCATCCAGCCAGTTGATGCCGAACATACCTAAGACTGCGCCTACTATCAAAGCGCCAATCCATAGTGCCAGCTGCCGGGTTTGCTTATTCTTCACTTTCTTCACTCCTTTTTGGTTACTGCAGCCGGCATTGCTATCCGGCTGTCTATTTCCCATATCATTTATTGTTTTTCCCATGATTTTAAATTATTATTTTTTTAGACAAAAGTATTCTCCTTATTCCAGCCCCCACATATCATTCAGCATACTGATTGCTGACTCCGAGCGGAAAACATGGTCGCGGAAGGTGATGATGCCTTCGGGAGCAAGGTGGGCTTCGAAGGAATTCACCAGGAAATCTGCTTCGAGCAGAATGCGATGGTCGAGGCTGGTTACATCCTTATAAGTATGATGGTGGGCAATGAGCCAGCAGATTCTATCTGTCTGCGCGGTTGTGAATCCATCAACTTCTGACAGTACTTTTCTTGCCTCATCAGGACCTAATTCTTCCTGATGCTTGCCATCGCAGTTGCCGTATTTGGCTTCTGAAACGTGAATGCCCACATCGTGAAGAATGGCAGCTGCTTCGAGCACGAAGAGGTCTTCCTCGTTCATTCCCTCTGCTATCGCAATCATGCGGGCAAAGTCGTGCACCTTTACGAAATGCTGGATGCGTGGCGCATCGCCACCATCGTATTTTATCATCGCCCTCATCAGAGTGGCGAGTGTCAATTCCTTGTTTGTCATAATCTTATGTTTTTTTAAAAATCAATATTTATATCTACTTAAGATGTTAATCAAAAGAGTTTCTTCCAAATCCACAATACTGCTATGGCGCCAATGACGCAGAAAATGAAGTTGGTAAGATAACCCTTGCCAAACAGTTCTATGTTCAGCAGACTGCTGATGATGGCACCGGCATAACTGCCTACAATACCTATGAATAGATTCATACAACATCCTTTTCCTTCACCGCTCATAATGCGGTTGGCAATATAGCCAATGAAAATACCAGTAAGGATTGGCCACGCTGTGAAATCTGCAATATGTTCTAACATACTCTTTAAATTTTAAACTTTATCTTTTAGCATAAAATGCTTATTTATAACTCTATCTTTTAGCAAAGTTCTGCTATTTAGGTTTGCCTGACAGAGGGTTACGCCTCCAGCAGGAAGGTTAATCCGCTGATTCCGATATAGGCATAGATGATGTATTTGAGCAGGGAGCCGCTGAGGTGCTTGAATACCCATGAGCCTATCAGGTTGCCGATGATGACTCCCGCTATTCCATACACATAACCTATGGAGACCGTGGTGGTGAAGAAACCGTTGTAGGCTCTTGCCAGTGTCATTATCAGATTGCCTGCCAGGAAATAGGTCTGTGTCATCGCCAGATAGCGATCCTTGTCGGGTTCTGAACTGACGAAATAGAGTACGGCTGGTGGTCCCTGCATACCGAAGAATCCTCCCATCAGTCCGCTCAATGTTCCTGCCGTAACCTGCACAGGCAGCGTTGTTTTTACCTTGATGCGCTTGCTGAAGAAGGCGAAGTAGATGCTCACGATAATCAGCGTAATGCCTAGTAATATGTTCAGAATATGATATTCCATCCGCTTGAGCACGAAGATAGCTCCGATGGAGATGATGATGAAGGTGAACAGAATGGGCAGCAGTCGCCTCCAGGTGATGTACTTGTATTTTTGAATGACGATGATCAGGGAGGTGGTCATCGCCAGAATGCCTGAGAGGGTTGTTGCCTCACCATAAGAGGGCATGATGGAGGGGAGCATCGTCATGATGAAGATGCCAAAACCGAAGCCAGTAGTGCGTTGCACAAAACTGGCTCCGATGCTCAACAGAAAAAGTTCGATGACAATATTGTCCATTCTGTTGTAGGCTTATTGATGGATGTAATCCAGAATCTGCTCTGCATGAATCTTGGTCTTGATCTCCTTTGGAGTGAAGATTTTCTCAATAATGCCTTCTTCGTTGACGAGATAAGTGGTGCGGAGGATTCCGATGGTCTTTCTGCCGCAGGTTACCTTCTCGCCCCAGCAGCCGAGTTCCTGCAGTAAGGTGGTTTCGGTATCTGCGATAAGAGGGAACTGCAAACCCTTGGTTTCGGCAAACTTCTTCTGCAGAGCTTGCTTGTCCTTGCTCACGCCGATAATCTCATAACCGGCTGCTGCCAGCTCCTCCTTATGTGCTTGCAGGGAGCAAGCCTCGGCAGTGCATCCGCTGGTGTTAGCCTTCGGATAACTGTAGAGTACTATCTTGCGACCACGATAGTCGCTTGCCTTGATCTCACGTCCGTCCTGGTCAATGCCAAGAATCTCTGGTATTCTATCTCCTATATTCATAATTCTATATTTATTTATAATATGTCTTGTTGAAATGCAAAGATAATAAAAATAATGCGAACCGATGTTGATTCTTATGATTTTTAACACTATTGATGACAGAACTAACGGTTATCGGTCGAAAGGAAAACGTAAAAGGCAAAAGCAATCAGGGTTTGAATGCTTTTGCCTTTTTGCGGCTTGTTATATTACTTCTTGAATCCGAAAATCTTGTTGAATATTTTCTTTACTACGTTTTCTTTCTTCTGTGGGTTTACCACAGGCTCGTACTTGCGAGGACCCTGCTTATCGCCCTTTTTCTGGACTGAGGCAGGCTTCTGCTGAGGAGCAGCCCCCGGTTTCTGTGGAGCAGCATTCTGCTTCTGCTGGTTGTTTGGATTCTGCTTCTTCTGAGCTACGCCTCTGCCACGGCCGTTGCTTCCTGGACGTACATTGTTTTCTGTACCTGGGCGCTGCTGAGGGTTTGCATTCTCAGCATTGTTACCGTTGTTACCATTGCGGCGTTTGTTGTTACGACGCTTGTTGTTTGGATTGTCGTTACTTCTGGTCTGTTCGCCTTCCTGGTTTTGTGGATATGGCTTGTTCTGCTGAGGCTTCTTGTTGCCCTGCTTCTGCTGTCCGTTCTGAGCGTTCTTCTTCTGCTGATTGTTCTGACCGTTCTGCTGATTGTTCTGACCGTTCTGTTGAGCCTCACCGTTCTGTACCTTTCCTTCCTTAGGAGCTTTCTCCTGTCGGTTGTTAGGGTTGTTTGGCTTATGCTTATGAGCAGTCTGCTCGCGGTCTTTCTGGCGTCTGTTTTTAGCCTTGGTCTTTTCGCCGTTCTCATTTCCGCCACGTCCATTGCCCTTGCGTCCGTTTCCGCCCTTGCCTCCACGTCCGCCTTTCTTGCTAGGCTTGTTCAGTTTGATATATTCAGGCCCCTCGCCGCATCCCTCAGGAAGCGGCATCTTCTCTACCACCTTCTCCAGGAACTTCTCAATCTGCTGGAACCAGAACATGTCCTCTTCGTTGACGAAGGTGATGGCTCTACCGTCGCGGTTGGCACGGGCTGTACGACCGATGCGGTGAACGTAATCTTCGGTATCGTGAGGCACGTCATAATTGATAACCATCTCGATGTCGTCGATGTCGATACCACGAGCCACGATGTCGGTAGCCACGAGCACGTCATACTGACCGCTCTTGAATTTGAACATCACATCATCACGCTCAGCCTGCTCCAGGTCTGAGTGCATGGCGCCGCAGTTGATACCGGTCTGCTGGAGGGCAGCAGCCAGCTGCTTCACCTTCATCTTGCTGCCGCTGAATATGATGACACGCTTCATGTCGCCAGCCTTGAAGATATCCTTGATGATGGTCATCTTCTGGGTTTCGTAACATACGTAAGCCTCCTGCTTGATTTTCTCAGCAGGCTTGCTCACTGCGAGCTTGATTTCTACCGGATCCTTGAGCAGCGACTTTGCCAATTCCTCAATCTTCTCTGGCATGGTAGCCGAGAACATGATGGTCTGGCAAGTCTTAGGCAGCTTGGCAGCGATGGTATTGATATCCTCTGAGAAACCCATGTCGAGCATGCGGTCGGCCTCGTCGAGGATGAAGAAGCTTACCTTGCTGAGGTCTACGTTGCCCAGCGAGATGTGGGTGATGAGACGTCCTGGTGTAGCGATGACTACATCGGCACCCATGCGGAGACTCTTCAGCTCCTGATCGTAGCGGTTGCCGTCGTTTCCACCGTATACAGCCACGCTGCTCACGTCCTGCAGATAATAGCCGAAGCCCTGCATTGCCTGGTCAATCTGCTGTGCGAGCTCACGGGTAGGCGACATGATGACGCAGTTGATGGCATCCTTAGGATAGCCACCATCATCCAGCTTGCTCAATACCGGCAGCAGATAGGCAGCTGTCTTTCCGGTTCCGGTCTGGGCTACGCCGAGCACATCATGACCTTCCAATATCTCTGGTATACATTTTTCCTGTACTGGGGTGCATGTGTCGAATCGCATATCGTATAATGCGTCGAGCACGTTGTCGTTTAAATCTAATTCGTCGAAATACATTTTCTTTCTTTTTTTCAATGTTTATTACCTCGGTGCCTTGCGGTAGCAGAAGTATGCCACGAAGGCGTAAATGATGTTAGGCAACCATGCCGCCAGCATTGGCGGGAAGTTTGCCTGGATGGCGAAGGTGGCGCAGACGGTCTGCAGCATGATATAGCCAAAACTCAATGCCAGACCCAGTCCCAATGCCTTACCCATGCCGCCCTTGCGCTTGCGTGAGGAGAGCGACACGCCGATAATGGTGAGGATGAATGAGGCGAAGGAGGAAGCGATGCGCTTATGATACTCCACCTTGTACTGTACCACATTGCCCGAACCGCGGTTGATCTGCTTGGAGATGTAATCCTTCAGCTCCGGACTGGTAAAGGTTTCCTGCTGTCCCTTGGAGTAGACCAGGTCGGTTGGCTCCATGGTGATGAGCGTATCTTTATTCATTCCGCTCGTAATCTTCTCTTTCATGCCATGCAGTCGGCGTACCTTCCAGTTGGTTAGTTTCCAGTGGTATTTGGAGTCGCTGATGGTATCATACTGTATTTCTGATGCCGTCAGGTGGCTCACCAGTTTCTTTTCCTGGAACTTGTCTAGACAGAATCCGTAGCCCCTCTTCGAGTTGTTGTCGTAATGCTGGATGTAGGCTATCACGCCTCGGTCCACCTGCAGCTGCACGTTTTCGGCAGAGGTATTCTTCTTCTTGTTCTTGTACATCGTCTCAAAGTTCTGTCGGATGACCGTGCCGTGCGGAATCACATAGGCAGAGAGCGTGTAGGAGAGTGCCGAGAGGAATATGCAGGTAATCATGTACGGGCGAAGCAGGCGCTTGAACGATACTCCCGATGCCAGCATGGCGATAATCTCGGAATTGCCTGCCAGCTTGGAGGTGAACATGATGACCGCTACGAACACGAACAGCGCACTGAAGAGGTTGGCGAAGTATGGCACGAAGTTGGCATAGTAATCAAAGATGATGGCTCGTGCCGGTGCATGATACTCGGTAAACTTCTGCAGGTTGTCGTTGAAGTCGAACACGATGGCAATGGTAATGATGAGCGCTATCGAGAAGAAGTAGTAACCCACGAACTTCTTGATGATATACCAGTCCAATCGTTTGATGTATCTCAGTGGGTTGAGATACTTGAGCACCTTGAGGAATCGCAGTTTATGACCAATCCATTTCATCACCTTTCCCATCCAGCTGAATTTTCTGCCCAGCCATCTGAGGGCAGCGGTGAGCCATCCGAATCGGTGGGCCATGGTTCTGCCGAATTTTAATCTTCTGCGATGTTTTCTGATGTATTTAAAATCTTTCATAAATCAGTATTTTCCGGGAGTAGGAGCCATCGGGGGCTCCATGCTCCTGAGAGTTCTTACTCCTAACTTCAGTAATTTAAATTCTTCTTCCCAACTGGTCGATGACAGATCGCTTCCACTGTACGAAGTCGCCCTGCTCTATATGCTGGCGCGCATCGGTAACGAGTCGCAGATAGAAAGAGAGGTTGTGGATGCTGGCTATTTGCATCGCTAGGAGTTCCTGTGCCTTGAAGAGGTGGTGCAGATATGCCTTGCTGGTAATCTGGTCGATTTCGCATCCGTCCGGATCCACAGGGCTGAAGTCCATCTCCCATTTCTTGTTGCGCATGTTCATGGTGCCGTTGTAGGTGAAGAGCATTGCATTTCTACCGTTGCGGGTTGGCATCACGCAGTCGAACATGTCTACGCCTCGTTCGATGGCTTCCAGGATGTTCTGAGGGGTACCCACGCCCATCAGGTAACGTGGCTTGTCCTTTGGCAGGATTTCGTTCACCACTTCTATCATCTCATACATCACCTCGGTAGGCTCGCCTACAGCCAGACCTCCGATGGCGTTGCCGTCTGCTCCCTTGTCAGCGATAAACTTGGCTGCCTCGCGGCGGAGTTCCGGGAAGGTGCAGCCCTGTACGATAGGGAAGAGGCTCTGCTGGTAGCCGTAGAGCGGTTCGGTCTCGTTGAAGCGCTTCAGGCAGCGGTCCAGCCAGTGCTGGGTCAGTTCAAGACTTTTCTTGGCATACTGGAAGTCGCTCTGTCCCGGAGGGCACTCGTCGAAAGCCATCATGATGTCGGCACCGATGATGCGCTCCGTATCCATCACGTTTTCTGGTGTGAAGAAGTGCTTGCTTCCGTCGATGTGTGAACGGAATTCGCAACCTTCCTCCTTCAGCTTGCGGATGCCTGTGAGCGAGAATACCTGGAAGCCGCCACTGTCGGTGAGGATTGGGCGGTCCCAGCCGTTAAACTTGTGCAGTCCGCCTGCCGCCTTGATTACCTCAAGTCCCGGACGCAGATAGAGGTGATAGGTGTTGCCCAGAATGATCTGAGCCTTCACCTGCTTTTTGAGTTCCTCGAAGTGTACACCTTTCACGCTGCCCACAGTTCCTACCGGCATGAAGATAGGAGTCTTGATCTGTCCGTGGTCGGTGGTGATGATGCCTGTGCGGGCATCGCTAGCCTTATCTGTTACTTGTAATTCAAATTTCATTTTTCTTCTTTTTTGTCATTTTCTGGAATGGTGAAGTTGATAGGGTGCTTTACCTTTTCATCGGTAAGGGCAAATTCCCATACGTCGGCCACGTCTTCTACATAGTGGAAGGATACGCCCTTGAGATATTTTTCCGGAATCTCTTCGATGTCCTTGCGGTTGTCCTTGCAGATTACGATGTCGGTGATGCCGGCGCGCTTGGCTGCGAGTATCTTCTCCTTGATGCCGCCTACTGGCAGAACCTTTCCTCGCAGGGTGATTTCGCCCGTCATGGCTGTGTTCTTGCGCACCTTGCGCTGGGTGATGGCTGAGGCGATGCTGGTGGCGATGGTGATACCTGCCGACGGACCGTCTTTCGGAGTGGCTCCTTCCGGTACGTGGATGTGGAGATTCCAGTTCTCGAAGATGCGGTAGTCTACGCCCAGCAGGTCGATGTGCGACTTGATGTATTCCAGCGCGATGACAGCCGACTCCTTCATCACGTCACCCAGATTGCCGGTAAGTGTCAGCTTGCCTGCCTTGCCACGGCTCAATGAGGTCTCGATGAAGAGAATCTCACCGCCCACTGAGGTCCATGCCAGTCCGGTTACCACTCCGGCATAGTTGTTGCCCTGGTAGATGTCGCGGTTGAATGGCGGATTGCCCAGAAGTTCCTTCACCTGGTCCATGCCGATGGTAGACTGTTCCAGCTTGCCGTCACATGCCATCTTGTATGCCACCTTTCTCAGGCACTTGTTGATCTGCTTCTTCAGCTGTCTTACTCCGCTTTCTCGGGTATAGTGCTCGATGATGCATTCCAGGGCAGCCTTGTTGAAGCTGATTTTTTCTTCCTGCTTGTCAAGACCGTTGTTCTCCAGCTCTGTCGGTACCAGGTGTCGCTTGGCTATTTCTATCTTCTCCTCGGTAATGTATCCGCCTACTTCTATCAGTTCCATACGGTCGAGCAATGGGCGAGGGATGCTTCCCAGGTCATTGGCTGTTGCAATGAAGAGAACCTTGGACAGGTCGAAGTCCGTATCCAGATAGTTGTCGTGGAAGGCGTTGTTCTGTTCCGGGTCCAGCACTTCGAGCAGAGCCGATGCCGGGTCGCCTTGGAAGTTGTTCTTGCCCACTTTGTCTATCTCGTCGAGGATGAAGACAGGGTTGCTGCTGCCAGCCTTCTGGATGTTCTTGATGATGCGTCCTGGCATGGCTCCGATATAGGTGCGGCGATGACCGCGTATTTCAGCTTCATCGTGCAGTCCGCCCAACGACATGCGCACGTATTTGCGCTTCATGGCGTCGGCGATGCTCTTGCCGAGACTGGTCTTTCCAACTCCCGGAGGACCGTAGAGGCAGAGGATCGGACTCTTCTGTCCGCCGTTCAGTGCTCTTACTGCCAGATATTCCAGGATGCGCTCCTTCACCTTCTCCATGCCGTAGTGGTCACGGTTCAGGATTCTCTTGGCGCGCGACAGGCTCAGGTCGTCCTCGGTATATTCATTCCAAGGCAGGTCTACCATGGTCTGCAGGAAGCTGATCTGTATGGAGTAGTCCGGGCTTTGCGGATGGATGGTGTCCAGCTTGGCAAGTTCCTTCTTGAATATCTTCTGAGTGGCCTCGTTCCAGTTCTTTCCTTTGGCTTTCTCTATGATTTCCTTTCTCTCCGGTCTTCCGTCTCCATCTCCCAGTTCCTTTCTGATGTTTCTTATCTGCTGTTTCAGGAAGTATTCCTTCTGTTCCTCGTCCAGGTCATAGCGGGTCTTCATGCTGATTTCGTTCTGCAGGGTGAGCAGTTTCGATTCCTTGTGCAAAGCCCTGAGGGCTTCCAGCAGACGGTCGTTCAGTGTGTCCTGTTCCAGCATCTTCATCTTGTCTTCGATGCTGAAAGGGATGGCGCTGCAGATGAAGTTTCCCTGGATGGTGCTATGCGACATCTCGTTGATGGCATAAGCCAGGTCGGTAGGGATATTATCGTTGGCGTTGATATAGCTGATGGCTTCCTTCAGGAGTGTCTGGTGGATGGTTGGGAAATCGGTATCGTCATCCGATGGCCATATTTCCGGCAGACTTGTTACGCTGGCGCGATAGTATGGAGTGGTTTTCTCGATTTTCTCCAGGTGACATCTGCTCAGGCACTGGATGATGATGGTCTGGTTGCCCGAACCGTCAGGCATGTTGATTACCTTTACGAGTTTGGCGAAGACACCGGTATCATACAGGTCGGCTTCCTTTGGATGGTCTTCATCCTTGTTCTTCTGGCAGAAGACGCTGAAGATGGTGTCAGGCTTGCTTGCCAACATTTCTGCAAGTTTCTTGCTGGCAGGTCGCCCTACGACGATAGGGATGAGAACTGTAGGAAAGGCAACGAGCTCTCTGGTGCAGAGCATCGGATAGACTCCTGCCGGATTTTCTGTAAGCAATGAGCTAGGATCGCCTTCAAAATCGGCAAACATTTGTATCTGAGTTTCGTTTCTTTTCATTTCTTTTATCGAATTCTTATTTTTAAGGTGCAAAGTTACTCATTTTTTTGCGAATTCGTGTAGAAGTATAGATTATTTAATAAATAAAAGCCGATTTATTTCTGATATGGCGGAAATGGACTGCCTTTTTTCCGATATTTTACAATATCTGGCTCTGTTGCACGTTATTATCTCTGGAATTGATAGTTTTGGAAAATAAAAAATAACGAGAGAAGATTTATGGCTGGATTTACATTTAAACAGTTTGAAATACAGCAGGATCGCTGTGCAATGAAGGTGGGTACCGACGGGGTGCTGCTGGGTGCATGGGCTAGGGGTGGACAACGTATTCTCGACATCGGTTCGGGTACTGGACTCATCTCACTCATGATGGCTCAGCGTTTTCCCGATGCTCAGGTTTGGGGCATAGATATTGATCCGGATGCCTGTGGACAGGCGAGGGAGAATGTGGCAGCAAGTCCTTTTGCCGATAGGGTGGAGATTGCGTGCTGCGCCCTGCAGGATTTTTCGAAGTCGGAAGCGGCTATGGCTGATGGAATGCTTTTCGATGCGATAGTAAGCAATCCTCCTTTCTTTGTGAATGGGTTAAAAAATCCTGACAGTAAGCGTGCACTGGCACGGCATTCTGACAGCCTGCCTTTTTCGGTCTTGATGAGGAGTGTCAAAAGGTGGCTTTCCGATGAGGGCGTATTCTCTGCGATAGTGCCAGCCGAGGTGCTGGAGGTTTTTGTGTCAGAGGCTTATTGCTCAGGGCTTTCGCTTATCAGTCAGTGTGGCGTGAAGACGGTGGAGCGCAAGCAGCCCAAACGCTATCTTCTTGCCTTCTCCAAGCATCGTGCAAGCATGGTGGATAAGCGCACGGAAATCATGACGGATTCTGAAGGAAACCGTTCTGAATGGTATGCGAAAATTACGGAAGAATTTTATCTGGAATAGTGATTATTTAGTAGTGATTAGTGGGTAATTGCACAGGGATGATGTCAACCCGCATGCAAATTAATCACTAGTCACTACTCATTAATCACTATTTCAAAGGTTCAGTTTCCTTTGCACCATTTTGCTGATGGCTTCCACCTTCTTGCTCTGTCGCTGGATGTCCTTGTGGATATCGTCGCGCACGGCATTCAGGTCGTTGAAGAACTCGGCAATGCCATTCTGTATCATGTTTGGCTTGCGTACGCTCTTGTCAGCAAACGGGTTAACTACCATCTTGATGCCTTTTTCTTCAAGATGAACATCTATTTCGGCTCCCGTCATAACCGGATCGCCATCATAGTGTATCACGCCAGGCTGGCTTCTCGTGATATGCAACTTCTTACAACGGAACGATTTGATTTTCGAGTTTTTGTCGAGTGTCTTGTTGAACATGTCGAAACTAACCTGCGGAGCCTCAATCACATCGAACGGTTCCATGATGACAACGTCTATCAGTCCATCGCTCATCGAAGCCTGTGGGGCAATATAGGCATTGTTGCCATATTGCGATGCATTGGCGCAGGAAATCAGAAACGCCTTGTATTGCTTGGTTCCCGTCTCGTCTTCCAGCGTATATGTCTCCGGCTCATATTTCAGTCCCTCTCTCAGTATGTTTTCAGCATAGCTGATAGGCCCTCTCTTGCCGCTCTCTGCAAATTTCATGCTGACGAAGGCATCGAAGCCCATGCCGCAGGTGCAGAAGAATGGGTGGCCGTTGATTACACCATAGTCGAGATCGTTGATTTTGCATGCGTTGATCACCTCGATGCTCTTTCTCAGGTTCATCGGCAGAAGCAGATGCCGGGCAAGTCCGTTGCCCGAACCGCAAGGCAGGATGCCCAATGCCGTATCCGAATGAACCAGCGAGCGGGCTACTTCGTTGACGGTTCCATCACCACCTACTGCCACTACGATGTCAGCGTGATTGTTCTTAGCCTCTGTAGCCAGTTCCGATGCATGTCCTGCTCTTTCAGTCAATTTTATCTCGTACTCAAAAAGCTCTTTGTCCAAAGTTGAATCTATCAGATTCGGAATGCCTGCCTTGCTGGCTGTTCCCGAAATGGGATTCATTATGAAAATTATCTTCTTCTTCATTTTTGTGTCAAGAGTTTAGTGATTTTGTACTGCAAAAGTAATAAAAATACCTAAAATGGCAAGATTTATCAATAAAAAAAACGCTAAAAATAAACTTTCTTAGGAAAATAGCTGATTTATTAGTCTTTTTTTGTATCTTTGCACCCTGAAATAAGAAAAAATAAAATCGAAAAATAAAGTACACCTATTAATAATGGGACAATTACAAGAAAGATACAAGAATTATCGTGAACCACAGAAGTATATGGCTGCCGGTGTGTATCCATATTTCCGTGAAATCACAAGTAAGCAGATGACTGAAGTTACCGACATCGACGGTCACAAGATTTTGATGTTCGGTTCTAATGCTTATCAGGGTTTAACCAACGACCAGCGCGTTATCGATGCAGCTAAGGCTGCGCTGGACAAGTACGGTTCTGGCTGTGCAGGAAGCCGCTTCCTCAATGGTACCCTCGATTTACATGTGCAGCTCGAGAAAGAGCTCGCTGAGTTTATGGGTAAGGACGAGACATTGTGCTTCTCTACTGGTTTCTCTGTGAACCAGGGTGTGTTGGCATGTGTTGTTGGTCGTAACGACTATATCATCTGTGATGATCGCGACCATGCTTCTATCGTAGATGGCCGTCGTCTCTCTTTTGCTACCCAGCTTCACTACAAGCACAACGACATGGAAGATTTGGAGCGTGTGCTCTCTAAGCTTCCTGAGGATGCTATCAAGCTGATCGTGGTAGACGGTGTGTTCTCTATGGAGGGCGACCTGGCTAACTTGCCTGAGATTGTAAAGCTCAAGCATAAGTACAACTGCTCTATCATGGTTGACGAGGCTCATGGTCTTGGTGTATTCGGCAAGCAGGGACGTGGTGTTTGCGACCACTTTGGCTTGACCGATGAGGTAGACCTCATCATGGGTACCTTCTCAAAGAGTCTGGCATCTATCGGTGGTTTCATCGCATCAGACAAGGATACCATCAACTTCCTCCGTCACAACTGCCGTACCTACATCTTCAGTGCATCCAACACTCCTGCAGCTACAGCAGCAGCACTCGAGGCACTCCACATCATTCAGAATGAGCCAGAGCGTTTCGAGAATCTCTGGAATGTAACCCACTATGCATTGAAGCGTTTCCGCGAGGAAGGTTTCGAGATTGGCGAGACAGAGAGTCCTATCA
>ERZ780167.1485-NODE-1485-length-20276-cov-8.858118_pt1 | contig 20276 bp, 22 predicted proteins | sample MGYA00510982_ERZ780167 | MGnify/ENA primary metagenome ERZ780167 (study PRJEB29588, sample SAMEA2146107) | human gut metagenome | biome: human gut; feature: human-associated habitat; material: faeces | place: Denmark | collected 2008/2010 ... | reverse complement strand
CGCCGTCATGGTGGGCGACGGCTGCTGTGCCTTCGTCAGCATGGCGCTGGGCAGAGGTGAAGTGGATAAGGCCAAGCGCAGCGTCGGCAACGCGGTGGTGCTGAGCGTCGCCGGCAGTCTCGTTCTCACGGCGGTGTATCTCATTTTTGCAAACACCATCATCGCCATGTTCGGCGGCACAGTGAATGAGGAGACCTTCCGCCACTCCCAGGAGTACTTTTTCTATATCACCCTGGGCATCCCGTTCTATATGTTCGGGCAGGCCATGAACCCCATCATCCGCGCCGACGGCAATCCCAAGTTCGCCATGATCTCCACCCTGGCGGGCGCTGTGATCAACATTATTCTTGACCCCATCTTCATTTTCTGCTTTAAGTGGGGCATGATGGGCGCGGCGGTGGCCACGGTCATCGGGCAGGTATTTACGGCGATCCTTGCCCTGTGGTATCTGCTGCACATGAAGATCATCAAGCCCGCCCCCGGCGACTATGCCCTGCGGAGCGGCATCTGCGGACGGATGCTGACGCTGGGCATCACCAGCTTCCTCTCCCAGATCAGCCTTGTGGCGGCCATGGCAGCCATCAACAACATGATCCGCAAATACGGCGCACTGGATGCCGTGTTCGGGCAGGAGCAGTACGCCCAGATCCCCATGGCGGTGGTGGGCATCGTGATGAAGTTCTTCCAGATCGTCATTTCCATCGTGGTGGGCATGGCGGCAGGCTGCATCCCCATCGTGGGCTACAACATGGGTGCGGAAAAGAGGCTCCGTGTCCGGGAGCTGTTCACAAAGCTTTTGGTGGCCGAGGCGCTGGTGGGCGCGGTGGCGCTTGTGCTGGCGGAGTGCTTCCCCCGACAGCTCATCGCCATCTTCGGCGCGGCCAATGAGAGCAGCTACTACACCGATTTCGCCATCAAGGCCTTCCGCACCTATCTGTGTATGATGGTCCTGGCCTGCGTCAACAAGGCCTGCTTCATTTTCCTGCAGGCAGTGGGTAAGGCGCTGGCCTCCACGCTGCTGTCCATGTCCCGCGAGGTGGTGTTCGGTGTGGGCTTCGCCCTGCTGCTGCCGGTGTTCTTCGGTCTGGACGGTGTGCTGTATTCCATGCCGGTGTCGGATATTCTGACCTTTATCATCTCGGCGATCATCATCGTGAAAACCTATGGGGAATTGAATACGGAAGGAGTGCGGAACGCATGAAAAACAGAGTCATTACCATCAGCCGTGAGTTTGGCAGCGGTGGACGCACCATCGGCAAAAAGGTGGCGGAAAAGCTGGGTATCCCCTGCTATGATGCGGAGATCATTGAAAAGATGGCGAAGGAGACCGGCTTTGCGCCGGACTATGTGAAGGAGGCGGGGGAGTATGCCCCCGGCGGCTTCCTCTCGAACGCCTTCTCCAATCGGATGTTCGGCCCCACCAACGAGGATATCCTGTGGGAGCACCAGTACAAGGTCATTACGGAGCTTGCCGAAAAAGGCCCCTGCGTCATTGTGGGACGCTGTGCGGACTACATTTTGCGGGACAAGGCGGCCTGCCTGAAGGTTTTCATCCATGCCGACATGGCGTTCCGTGCCCACCGTATCGTGGAGGTCTACGGCCAGCGGGAGCAGTCCCCGGAGGAGCGCCTGCGGGACAAGGATAAGCGCCGGGCGGCCTACCACCGCTTCTACACCGATATGAAATGGGGCCACGCCCAGAACTACCACCTGACGCTCAACAGCGGCGTCTTGGGCATCGACAAGTGCGTGGACATCATCGCGGAGCTGTATTGAAAACTTTCCGAAAAAAACTTTTGAAATTCGTTTTGAAACTTGTTAAAATATAAGTGTACCCAAGGTATCACGGGAGTGCATCCGGTGTAGTGGGCGTTGGCGGCAGACTAGCGCCCACAGGCTGTTTGTTCACTGATCATCTCTCTGAAAAAAGCATCCGTTCTGACCGGGCGGAGGCGGAGGGAGGTGAAAGGAATGAAGCGCGTAAAGGCAGCATGCATCCTGCAAACGCTGGTGTTTGCACAGAAGGACGATTGCGGTTTGACCCGTGAGCAGCAGATTAAGCTCAACCACGATGAGGTGAGCCGCTATAAGGCGACGATGGACAAAAGCTATATTCGCTATCAAATTACCGAGGAATCGGAGCAGGGCGACGGCTCTGTGATTGTCCGTGTTCGCAAGCAATACAATGATAAAGCCGATGTAAGCGAATACTTCAACTAATGCCAAAACCCGCCTGATGGAAGTCAGGCGGGTTTGCGATAGAAAGCGTGGGTAGTATGAGTGATATTTATGAGCTTGAGCAGATTCGCCAGCGCATTTTGGAGCGTTATCGGAGCGATCCCAACATCCGCGTCAATGTCTCCCTTCGGCAGCCGAAGCTGCATCTGAACAATGTTCCGGTGCGCATCGCGGGTGTCTATCGGCACATCTTTCAGGTGGAGGAAACCTCCTCCGGACAGCCGAAGCGCCACGCGCTGCAATATGCGGATGTGCTGACGCACAATATTGAGCTTTTGGATCTTTGAATGGTGAAAGCATTTAAAGCGCCGTTGCCCGGCTTAAAAAAGTCGGGCAACGGCGTAGACTTTTGGTGAAAGTTGGGTATATAATGGGGACATAATAAGCGCATAAAACACGAATTTACAGGGAGGATATTGCAATGAAAGTACGACTCAATTCGGATCCGGAGGTAGTGCAGTCCATCCGGGAGGGACTGCAGCGCACAGGTGGGTATTGCCCGTGCCGGTTACAGCGGACACCGGAGAACAAATGTATATGCAAGGAGTTTAAGGAGCAGATCGCAGACCCGAATTTCGAGGGGTACTGCCACTGCCGGTTGTATTATAAGGAAAAATAAACGCGTTTTCCATTTTCTTCCTGTCGCCCGCCCCGGCGCGGTGAGACAGCCGCCGCTCCGGCGGCTACAAAAGAAAAGGCATTTTTTGAGAAAAGGTATACCAGACCACAGCGGGCGCCATTGTGCTGGACGGCAAGGACACCCACAGCATGACCACAGCCCAGGTGAATAGGGCCGGCATCGCCCGGACCTTTCAGAATATCCGTCTGTTCGGCGACCTGACCGTGGCGGAAAACCTGATGGTGGCCATGAACGACTCCATGCGCTACGGCCTGGTGGGGCGCATACTGCACTTTCCCCGGTTCGCCCGGGAGGAGCATATCGCCCGGGAGCGGGCAGAGGAGCTGCTGGAGAGCGACACCATCCGCAGGGCCTATCTGGGCGGATAAAACGAAAAAATACGGAAAACCACCATTGCCGCGGGCACTTTTCGTCCGTGGCAATGGTGGTTTTGAAATTATATAGCTGCGTGAAAACGGGTCGGGAGGAGGCTTACTCTCCCCCTTTTATGATTTAGGGACGGAGGATCTGGTCCCGGGTAATCTCCTTCAGGGTGTGGACACCGCACATTTGCATGGCGTCCTGCAGCTCGCTTTGGAGCTTATCCGCATAGACCCGCACGCCCTCTGCGCCGCCGCCGTAAACCATGGTGACGAAGGGACGGCCGATAAGCACGCCATCGGCACCCAGGGCCAGGGCCTTGAACACATCCAGGCCCGTGCGGATGCCGCCGTCTACGAAGATCTTCATGCGGCCCGCTACGGCCTCGACGATGGCGGGCAGGACCTCTGCCGTGGCGGGGCACTGGTCCAGCACCCGGCCGCCGTGATTGGACACCACGATACCGGCGGCTCCGGCCTCCAGGGCCTTACGGGCTCCGGCGGGGGTCATAATCCCCTTCAGAATAAAGGGCTTTTGCGCATACTCGATGATCTCCCGCAGCTGCTCCACCGTCTTGCTGCCGGCGGGGGGCATATGGTTTTTAAGGAAGGGCAGGCCGGCAGCGTCGATATCCATGGCCACAGCCACAGGGTCGGCTTTACGGGCCTGGGTGAGCTTGGCAAAAATAGTATCCTTATCCCAGGGCTTCACGGTGGGAACGCCGCAGCCGTCGGCGTGATGGATGGCCCGGAGGGCGCCCTCCATAACGGCGGCGTCCATGCCGTCGCCGGTGCAGGCCAGAATGCCTGCGTCACGGCAGGCGGAGACCAGAAGATCGTTATAGGCGGCATCGTCGTACTTGTCGCCATAGTGCATCTTCATGGCGCCTACGGGGGCGGCCAGAACGGGCAGGCGCAGCTTCTTGCCGAAAAAGTCAAAGGAGGTATCGGCGGGACGATTTTCGCAGATGGTGTCCATCTGCACGCAAATCTCCTGCCACTTCTGATAGTTGCGCTGGAAGGTCACGCCCAGGCCCTTGGAGCCGGGACCGGGGATGGTGTTGCCGCAGGCCCGACCATTGCACACGGGGCAGGCCTTACAGTAGGGGCCCATGCAGGTACGGGCCGATTGCAGAATCTCATTATAATCCATTGTATCTCTCCTTTACCGGAATGATATGGCTTATTGTACCGCCCCGGGCGACAAAACGCAACGGAAAATTTTAGGTATAAATTCCGGGATATGTGCGTAAAATTATGCAAAACCACAACGGAGGCGTAGCCATGAAGAACACGCGCTGGCAGGCTTGGGAGACCATCGGCCTTTTATGGACGCTGGCAGCGGGAAACCTGCTGCATTTTGTATACCAATGGACGGGAGAAAGCACGGTGGCGGGGCTGTTCGCCGCGGTGAACGAATCCACCTGGGAGCATATGAAGCTGCTGGCGGTGCCGTGGGTCCTGTTTTCCCTGGTAGAGTATATCGCCCTGCGCACGGACGGAGTGGCCGCACCTCGGGCGGCGGGACTGCTGGCAGGGCTGGCGGCCATTCCGACGCTGTTTTACACCTACAAGGGGATCGTGGGACAGGGGTACATGATCGTGGACATACTGATTTTTCAGGTGTCGGTGCTGCTGGCCTTTTGGGTGAGCCGGGTCCTGCAAAAGGGCAGGCGGCTGGCCGGAGGCGCCTGGACGGTGGCGGGGCTGCTGGCGCTGCTTGGGATATGGGCGGTGTTTTTGCTGTTTACCTTCCGGCCGCCGGAGCTGGCGATATTTATAGACCCGGTGACGGGGACAAGGGGGATCGGATAAGAGGAACATTCTATAAGGCACAGCGGTTTATGGGGCGGGCAAATCAGCCGCCCTTTTTTCTTGACCGGGGGGACGGGATACGGTATAATAGAGGGGAAAATCATCCCGGAGGGAGACGAAGGCATGAAAAAAACGATCGTGCATAGGTCGGCGGCACCGTTTTACACGGCGGCGGCAGCGTGGGCCGTGTATGCGCTGGCATTCCCGCTCTATAAGGTGGGGCATTTTGTCATCGCGGCGGTGGTGACGCTGGCGGTGTTTTTCGTCAGCCGCTGCATCTGGAAGGACAAAAAGGAAGTCATCGAGGTGGAGCCGGAGCCGGTACGCACCGGCAACGAGGCTCTGGACAAGATGATCGCCGACGGACAGCTTGCGCTGAAGGAAATGCGACGGCTGGATGACGCCATCGACGACGAGGTTATCAGCGGCCAGATCCGACAGCTGGAGGAGCTGAGCAAGAAAATCTTCGAGGTGGTGCAGCAGAAGCCTGAGAAGCTGCCGCAGATCCGCAAATTCATGGGCTACTACCTGCCCACCACCCTGAAGCTGCTGAATGCCTACGACCGCATGGACAGCCAGGGCGTTTCCGGCGGCAACATCGGCGGCACCATGGAGCGGGTGGAGAACATCATGGGCACCATTGTCACCGCCTTTGAGCGGCAGCTGGACGCTCTGTTCGGCGCCGAAGCCCTGGATATTTCTACGGACATCACCGTGCTGGAGAACATGATGGCCCGGGAGGGCCTGGCGGAGGACGCCGTTCACCGCACCGTAAATGAAGAAAAAGAAAACAAAACGGAGCCGACCGACGGCGGCATCCAACTGGAACTATAAGAAAGAGAGGATTGCACTATGACTGAGAACATGACTCCTGAGCTGACCCTGAACCCCACGGAAACGGATGTAGCTATGCCCGAGCTGACCCTGGAGCCCAACGCCCCCGCCCAGGTGGAGGAGAAGAAGATCGAGCCCGTAGCGCTGGACGACAAGCTGCTCACCGAGCAGGAAAAGAAGGCCGTGGACGAATTCTCCAAGAAGATCGACATTACCGACACCAACATGGTCCTGCAGTACGGCGCCGCTGCCCAGAAGAGCGTGGCGGGCTTCTCCGAGAACGCCCTGAGCAATGTACGCAGCAAGGACCTGGGCGAGGTGGGCGCTGACCTCAGCGAGCTGGTGGTGCAGCTGAAGGGCTTCGGCTCCGGCGACGAGAAGAAGGGTCTGGCGGGTCTTTTCCGCAAGGCCGGCAATAAAATCGAGAGCATGAAGGCCCAGTACGGCAAGGTGGAGGCCAATGTGGACCGCATCGCCCAGTCCCTGGAGCAGCATCAGATCACGCTGATGAAGGACATTGCCATGTTCGATCAGATGTATGAGCTGAACCTGAAATATTATAAGGAACTGACCATGTACATTCTGGCCGGCAAGAAGCGGCTGGAGGAGGTGCGCGCGGGTGAGCTGGAGGAGCTGCGCGTCAAGGCGGAGAAAACCGGCCTGGCCGAGGATGCCCAGGCCTATAACGACATGGTGAACCTGTGCAACCGCTTTGAAAAGAAGCTCCACGACCTGGAGCTGACCCGGATGATCTCCGTGCAGATGGGTCCCCAGACCCGGCTGCTGCAGAACAACGACACCCAGATGGTGGAGAAGATCCAGTCCTCTCTGGTGAACACCATCCCCCTGTGGAAGAGCCAGATGGTGCTGGCCCTGGGCATGGAGCATGGCCGCCAGGCTACCGCCGCCCAGAACGCCGTCACCGAGATGACCAACGAGCTGCTCAAGAAGAACGCCGACGCGCTGAAGATGGGCACCATCGCCACGGCCAAGGAGTCCGAGCGGTCTATTGTGGACATTGAGACCCTGCAGCACACCAATCAGCAGCTCATTTCCACCCTGGACGAGGTGCTGGCCATTCAGCAGGAGGGCGCTGCCAAGCGCAAGGCCGCCGAGGCAGAGCTGGGCCGTATCGAGGGCGAGCTGAAGCAGAAGCTCATGGAGCTGCACAAGTAAGAACCTCCGTGAAAGGAGCGGAAAAATGAAGTTTTTCAAAAGCAGCGCCGTGGCGCTGGCGGTGCTGATTCTGGTGGTGGCTGCCGGGTCGGTATACGGCCTCAGCCGCAAGCCCCTGGAGGTACAGTATCACCAATGGATCGCCGACGATGCCGGGGTACTGACGGAGTCCACCGTGGAAATGCTGCACAGCTACAACCAGCAGTGGGACAGCCGTTATAACGCCGCCATTGCCGTGGCTGCGGTAGACAGCACCCACGGGTGGTCCGGGGCAAAATATGCCACTATGCTGGGCAAGCAATGGGGCCTGGGGCAGAATGATATGCTGCTGCTGATGGTAGAGGGCAAGGACTACCAGGTGCTCTACGGAAACAGCGTAAACAGCACCATCACCGACACCCAGGAGTCTATGCTGCGCAGAGCTCTGGACAGCGACTACTACGACGGTGACTACGACCAGGCGGCGCTGAAGTTCTTCCGGGCGGCGGATGTGGTGTTCGCCCAGCTGGGACAGCAGTAAGGACTTAGGTTAATACTTAGCTTATATTATAACGGAGAACGCTCCTGCACGGGTGTGCAGGAGCGTTTTTTAGGGGACGGGGGATGCTGATTGCACGGTCGCGGTGCGCCCTCGCAATGACAGGAGGCTTTACTTGGGGTGCGGGGCAAGGCCGGGCGGGTCGTCCGGGAGGCCGGCCCCTACGGAGCGTTTACCGATAGAACTTCGTAGGGGGCGGCGTCCCCGACGCCCTGTTACCTCTCAGGTTGCGGGCGGCCGCAAGGGTCTCCCCTACCGCTTTAATTTTCCATGTGGCGGCCCAGGAAGGCAGAGACGGTTTGGGCAAGCTTATATTCGCTTTCCCCGGGATATCGCCCTTCTTCAGCGGCGAAAAGCACCAGACCCAGCACATCGCCCTGGCAGAGGATGGGGGCGGCGGTAGCGGCATGGGTGTGCAGGTTATCGGCACAGACGGGCAGGGCGGCGTCTCCCCTGCCCTGCTGATAGATACTGCGCTTTTCCATAAGCTGCTCCATTTGGGGAGAAACAGACCGGTCTATAAGCTCCCGCTTGCAGGGGCCTGCGGCGGCAATGATGCTGTCCCGGTCAGTGATGACGGCGGTGAAATCCGTGGCCCGGGCCAGGATATCGCAGAGCTGGGCCGCAAAATCCTCCAGACCGCCGATAAGGGAATACTTCTTAAAAATAACCTCGCCGTCACGGGTGGTGAATATCTCCAGGGGGTCGCCCTCGCGGATACGCATGGTGCGGCGGATCTCTTTGGGGATCACCACGCGGCCAAGGTCGTCGATGCGGCGCACGATTCCGGTTGCTTTCATATATAAAAACTCCTTGCTGCATATTATTGTATGCCTATTATTTGTCAAATCTTCGGTTTTATGCCGCAAGGGTCAATTTTTTCCGCAGGTTACCGGGAGAATCTTCGCTTTAATTCTGCCGGAATTTCACGGAGCTTTGCCCACAGGATTTTACTTTTTTCAATCAAATCATCCATTCTCTGTAATTCGCAAAGAATACATTTTGGAACTATTATTTTCTGTATGTACCACGATGTAAATCTTGCGGACAACAGAGATAATAAAAAAAAGCATACCCTATGGGGAGGTTTGACGGTTATGCACGAAAACCCCCGGGGTCTCTTGTTATGCAAGAGGCCCCGGGGGTGCTGTTTTATTTTGCCGCTTAGGTTTTTTCTTTTTGGCTTACGCCTCCCGCTCCTTACGCTTGAGGACGAAGGCGGCGGCGAGAATCTCCACAGGCAATCCCCCTTCTCCTATATTTTCCGCGGTTTTGCTTTTTCCTATACATGGGGGAGTGCTGCATCCATGACACAATATGTTACGGCAGAGCCCCATTTGTAGGACTCTGCCGTTCATTCATTTCTGTGTATGTTCCCGGTGCCGGACTGCCAGACAGCAGGGCATCCGTTTTTTTAGTTCCCCATGGGCTGAGGATTTGCCCAGGTAGGGCGCATCCAGCCCCATCTTCTTGGCAAATCCAGCATGGCGAAGCAGAATTTCTCCCACCGTGACAATGTTATATCTGTGACAGGTCCTTTCCCGGCATCCGCAAGTGCTCCGGCAGACGAGCCCGTATAAAAGAGTTGGGCAGCCATCGGCTGCCCAACAATATTTTGCAGGTGCTTACTCCCAGTTTATGCGAGGTTTTCTTTCTAATAATTATCTAATTATCAGAAAGGAGGATTAAATGCGGCATCTTTTGGGTGTCTTATGCATAGCGTGCAATCTCAATCAAAAGCTGATCTCACCACTGATGAGTGTACGGATTACAGGAGGCCAAAAGGTCTCGGCATACATATCCATGTCAAAGTCGTCACGGATGATCCACCCATACAGGATGCCGCGCTGCATAGTAAACAAAAACTCAACCAAAGTAGCCGGATCAGAGGTGTTAGCAATGGTGCCGCGCTCTTGTGCCAAAGTGATAAAAGTGTGTAATTCTTCTCGCTGAATGGGGCTGCATCCCAATGAGGTACGCGAGGTGGTCCAGTGAGACTTGTTGCTCAACAGCATGGGCCCTGTCTTTTCCCAGAGTCTCTGAATATCAAGCATGAAGTTTAGCAGGTAGTGATAAGGGTCCTGCACTTTTTGTTCTAAATCCTGCGTGAGTCCGATGGATATATTGATGTCCCGCTCATAAATATGCCGCAGGATGTCATCCTTATTACGGAAAAGATGATAGACCGAACCATTGGAAAGCCCGGTCGCTTCACAGATGTCCTTTATTGTAGTGTCCTTATACCCTTTTTTATTGAAAAGGACTATTGAGGTGTCCAATACGGCGTTATAATTGGTACGGCTCTTTTCCTGCCGTTTTGTCATAATTGCATCCATGTTCCTACCTCGCGAAATATATAACTAATCCAATACTATCACGCAGCACAATAAATTTCAAGCGGGAAATACTTTTTAGCAGTCTTGCTGAAATATGGCTCCTTCCGCTGTGTAATATTCCGATTTTCTTATGAGGTATTATTTTTTCTTTACAAGTTTGAGTGGAACTGATAAAATTAGATTAGCAATCTAATTTTGCGCTCTACTTTTAATAATCTTTCATACATTAGGAGGAATTGTTTATGACTGTGCATATGTCTGAAAAAATCATGCGCCCCGACTTCCAGGGTGAGTTCACCGCCAGCATCCTGGCCGCCGCCGCCTCTCCCGATCTGATCTCCTTCGCCGGCGGCCTGCCCAACCCGGTGTCCTTCCCCGTGGAGGCCATGGAGAAGGCTACCGCCAAGGTCCTGGCCGAAAACGGCGTCCAGGCACTGCAGTACAGCGGCACCCAGGGCCTGCCCGCCCTGCGCGCATGGATCGCCAAGCGTTACGAGACCATGGGCGTCTACGATGTGACGGCCGACGATATCATCATCACCAACGGCTCACAGCAGGCCCTGGCCATGCTGGGTATGTGCATGATCGACCCCGGCGACAAGGTCCTGGTGGAAAATCCCACCTATCTAGTGGCCCTGCAGTCCTTCCACATGTTCGACCCCAAGATCATTCCCGTCCAGATCAACCCCGACGGCATCGACTGCGAGAAGCTCTCTGAGACCGTCAAGGCCAACCCCGACGCCAAGTTCATCTATGTCATCCCCAATTTCCAGAACCCCACCGGCCTGAGCTACACCAAGGAAGTCCACGACAAGGTGGTTGAGATCCTGAAGGGTACCGACATCCTGCTCATCGAGGATAATCCCTACCGCGAGCTGCGCTTCGCCGGTGAGGCCACCGACAGCTTCGGCAAGGAGCTGGGCGAGCAGTGCTGCATGCTGGGTACCTTCTCCAAGATCGTGGCCCCCGGTATGCGTATCGGCTGGGTCTGCGTCCGCAACAAGGAGCTGAAGGCCAAGCTGCTGAGCTACAAGTCCACCGCCGACCTGCACACCAACATCTTCTCCCAGCTGGTGCTGGCCCAGTACCTCCAGGACAACGATGTGGACGCCCACATTGAAAAGACCAAGGAGCTCTACCGCGCCAAGGCCAACTTGATGATGGATTGTATGCGCAAGTACCTGCCTGAGGGCGTGACCTTCACCCCCACCGAGGGCGGCATGTTCCTGTGGGCCACCCTGCCCGACAGCATCACATCTGTTGACCTGTACCGCGCCGCTCTTGCCAAGGGCGTGGCCATCTGCCCCGGCGATCCCTTCTATGAGATAGACCGCGGCGTCCATACCGTGCGCCTGAACTACTCCAACAGCACCGATGAGATCATCGAGAAGGGTATGAAGCTGCTGGGCGAGGCCTGTGCCGAACTGCTGGGTAAGTAATTATTTTAGGAGGAAAGCACTATGGATAAACTCTTTACTCCCGGCAAGATCGGTAAACTGACCATCAAGAACCGTGCTGTACTGGCCCCCATGCAGATGATGTACGGCGAACACCAGGGTTATGCCGGCGAAAAGGCTATCGCCTATTATGAAGAGCGTGCCCGGGGCGGCGTGGGCCTGATCATCGTCGAAGGTGTGAATGTGGACGAGGTGAACAATAAGCCCTGGAATTTGCAGATGTCTCTGGCTAGTGACAAGTACACCGCCTCCTTCCAACCCCTGACCGAGGCCATCCACAAGTACGACTGCCGCTGCTTTGTCCAGCTGCACCACTACGGCGCCAAAAGCGCCCCTACCGCAGCCGGCAAGGCCTGGGCCGCCAGCGAGGTGCCTGTAGCTCCCGGTGGTCCCTCTGCCCACAAGATGACGGTGGAGGAAATCAAAATCGTGGAGCAGCGCTTCGTTGATGCTGCTGTCCGTGCCCAAAAGGCTGGCTTTGACGGCGTAGAGCTGGCCGGTAGTCACGGCTACTTGCTCCACCAATTCCTCAGCCCCTATTATAATGACCGCACCGACGAATACGGCGGCAGTATTGAGAACTGTCTGCGCATCTACACCGAGATCGTCCAGGGCATCAAGGCCCGCCTGGGAAGAGATTTCCCCGTATCCGTTCGTTTCTGCGGCGACGAGTTCACCCCCCATATCCCCAAGACCCGCACCGTGGAAGATGCCGCCGCTATCGCTCGGGTGCTGGAGGCCGCTGGTGCCGACGCACTAAATGTGTCCAATGGCAATAACTTTAATGCCAATGCCAACTGCGAGCCCTACTCCTACGACTCCTTCTGGAAAGCACATGTTACCCGCACCGTGAAGGAGGCCATCTCCATCCCCCTGATCGCCACCAACACCATCAAGGACCCGCTGGTAGCCGAGGAGACACTGGAAAAAGGCCTGTGCGATTTCGTGGCCCTGGGCCGCGCCCTGATCGCCGACCCCTTCTTCATGAACAAGGCTGCCAAAGGTGATGTGGTAGGTATCCGCAAATGTATCGGCTGCATGTACTGCCGCGAACAGCTTTACGCCCAGTTGCCTGTCAAGTGCGCACTGAATCCCCGTGTGGGATACGAGAGTGTCTATCCTCTTGTCCCGGAACAGGATGGGGCGGGCCGTGTAGTTGCCGTCATCGGCGGCGGCCCCGCCGGTATGCAGAGCGCTGTGACCCTGGCAAAGCGAGGCTTCGATGTGACGCTGTTCGAGAAGGAAGATACCCTGGGCGGCACCATGAACTTAGCTGACAAGGGCCCCCACAAAGAGAAAATCTCCCGCTTTGTGGAGACCATGAAGGCTGAGGTGGAACGCGCCGGCGTAAAGGTCCTATTGGGGAAAGCCCCCTCAATCGACGAGGTAAAAGCGCTGGCCCCGGAGGGTGTTGTGATGGCGGCCGGTGCCGCCCCCATCGTTCCCCGCATCCCCGGTGTGGATAAGCCGCATGTATGCACCGCTTACGATGTGATCTCCGGTGATGTGAAGGTCAGCGGCAAGGCAGCTCTGATCGGCTCGGGCATCACGGGCCTGGAGTGCGCCGAGATGATGCTCAACGAGGGCTGTCAGGTAGCTATGATAGAGATGCTGGATGCCGTGGGCACCGGGATGTTCTCCGTCATCATCAACGACATAATGAGCCGCATCAAACCCAAGGACCCCACCATGTACCTGCACACCATGCTCACCGAGATCGGCGATGGCTATGTGATGGTCAAAGATGTAAAGACCGGGGAAGAAAAACGCATTGAGGCCGACCATGTGGTGCTCTCCCTGGGCGTAGCTCCCCGGGCTGATGTGCTGGCTGAGTACCGCAGCGCTTTCAAAAATGTGATCTGCGTGGGCGACAATGCCCAGCGGGGCCGTATCCCCCACGCCACCAAAGAGGGCTACATCAAGTCCCTGGTGTTTTTGAAGGATTGACACAAAAACCGCATATTTTACCAAAACACGAGAAGCTCCCAACAAAAACTATTTTTAGGAGGATGTAATTATGGCAAACCTTGCACTGTGGAATCTGGTAAGTGAACTGAAGTCTGAAAAGTACAAGTGGGTCGACCTGACCCATGAGCTGAGCCCCGAGACCCCCCATTGGTACGGTTTCAATCCTCTGGAAGCAAAACTGCTGTTTGACTATGTGGAAGGCACCCCTGAGGATATGATGGCTCCCATGCGCTGCTTCCAGGTCAGTGTGGCCAGCCAGTATGGCACCCATGTGGATGTTCCCCGTCACTTCTGGGGCGAAGGCCGCTCTATGGAATCCATTGATGTCACCGAGATGGTAATGCCTCTGGTGGTGGTGGATAAGTCCAAAGAGTGTGCCGCAAATCCCGACTTTATGCTGACCATCGACGATCTGAAGGCCTGGGAGGCCGAGTACGGTCAGATCCCCGCCGGCAGCTTTGTGGCTTTCCGCAGCGACTGGCACAAGAAAGGAACCAACCTGGACAATCCCGATGAAAATGGTGTGCCCCACTATCCCGGCTGGGATGTAGAGGCCATCCGCTGGCTGGTAGAAGAGCGCAATATCGCCTCGATCGGTCACGAGCCCGCCGACACCGATCCCGGCTTCGTTACCACCAAGCCCGACGCCTATCCCTATCCCGGTGAGCAGTACATCCTGGAGGTAAACCGTTTCCAGATCGAGGTCATGCGCAACCTGGATCAGTGCCCTGCCGTGGGTGCTATGATCGTGTGCGCTTTCCCCAAGCTGAAAGACGGCGTAGGTTTCCCCGCCCGCTGCTTTGCCATCTGCCCCGCAGAATAAACCCGATGTCTAACATTATAAAAGTGTAAAGGAGTAAAGAATCATGGCACTGGAATTTAATGAACAGCTTTCTCGCCTGCAAAAACCCGACCGTGCGGAAATGACCGATGAGGAATACGCCGTATTTGCAAAAAATGTAGAAGTGATGGAAAAAAACTGGGGGTTCATCAACAACCTTTTCAAGGTGTTGCCTCTGAACGCCAAGCAGTACATCGGATTTTTGAACTTCAAGGGCTCTCTTTTCAATGATACTTGTTGGCTCACCGATGCCCAGAAAGAAATGATCGGCGTCGTGGTGTCCAGCTACAACTGCTGCTCTTATTGCCTGACCACCCACGGCGATAACCTGCGTGGTATGTGGAAGAATGCCGAACTGGTGGATAAGCTGTCTTATAATTACCGTTCCTGCAAAGGTTTGCTCTCCGATGTTGATTATGCATTGTGCGAGTACGCATGGTTTGTTACTGCCAACCCCCGTGAGATCGATGCCGTACAGGTTGAGAAGCTGCGTGAAGTTGGTTTAAATGACCACGAGATTCTGGAGGCTGCTTTTGTGGCTGGTTTCTTCAACTACACGAATCGCTGGGTAAGCACTATTGCCCCGGTTGCTAACTCTGGCCATTTTTCCCACAATCGCAACTTTGATTAATACACACCAGAAAGAAGTGTTTGTGTGATCTATCTTGACAACGGAGCAACCACTTTCCCTAAGCCAGAAGTGGTCTATCAGGCCATGGACAGCTTTGCCCGTACCGGTGCAGTGAACGCAGGTCGCGGTGCCTACGCCGCCGCCCGTGCCGCCGACCAGATGATCAAAAATGTTCGCGCCGGGCTTATCAGCCTCATGGATGCCCGGGAACAGGCACAGGTGGTGCTCACCCCATCGGTGACTATCGCACTGAACCAGATCATTTACGGTCAGGCCTGGACAGAGAACTCCATCGCCTATGTCTCGCCTTATGAGCACAACAGCGTGCTGCGGCCGCTGCATGTGCTGAGCCAAAAAATCGGTTTTCAGGTGCTGGAGCTGCCGCTGGCAGAAGATCTGTCCATCGACCTTGCTAAGACGGCGGCCATGTTTGAGGAGAATCCCCCCTCTTTCGTGGCGGTAACGGCGGTATCTAATGTAACGGGTTATATCCTGCCCCACCGGGAGATCTTCCGCCTGGCCCGCCGATACGGTGCTTTTAACCTGCTGGACGGCTCCCAGGCAGTGGGCCTGATTCGCTTGCCTTTTGCCCAAACGATGGCCGATGCCATCTGCTTTGCCGGACATAAAACGCTCTATGGGCCCTTCGGTATCGCAGGTTTCCTTATCAAAAATTCAGCTAAGCTACAGGTGACGCTGGCTGGTGGCACAGGAACCAAGTCCGAGGATCTTTCTATGCCCACATCCCTGCCTGGCAGTATGGAGGCCGGCAGCAAGGATACCGTGGCCATCGCTGGTTTGAAAGCGGCACTGAAGTGGCTGCCCTCCATCAAGCCACTGGAGCATGAGCGTGCCATGGCCGCCCACTTCATCGAAGAGGCAGGAAAGATCGACGGTGTAGAACTTTATTGTGCTCCCGGCGGACTTCAAAACCAGGCCGGTGTGGTATCCTTTGGTGTCAGAGGTTTCAAGGCCATTGAAGTGGCCGCCATCCTGGACAACAAATACGATATCGCTGTCCGTGCAGGACACCACTGTGCCGCCCTAATCCATCAGCACCTGGGCAGCAACAAGTATGCCGGTACGGTGCGCGTCAGTCCCGGGTACTTCAACACGATAGAGGATATCGACGTTCTGCTCACCGCACTGCGGAATCTTGACCGCTCTCAGCTGGAAGGTGTGGCCGATGACATCCTCCGTGGTGCCTGCTGAACTAGATTTCCAAGAAGCACAGCACGAAAGCATTGTAACCCCGTAAAGGCGAGGTTTGAATTCCTAAAAGAGACTTCAAACCTCGCCTTTAACATTATGTGTCTATATTATAATATGTATAGCCATGTTTGTCATTCCGCTTTTGCTATACCACGCTTCTGCCCATTTTGCAGGAGAGGGCGAAAGAATTTCGTGCGCTTGCGGACGCTGACCCCGCCAGGCAGTAAGAGCCAGTCGTTTATTCTTCCGGTATTTGATTCGCCTCAAAATGGGGAACCGACCAGGTCCAAATCATGTCGCCTACGGTACCCACCAGGCCGCTTTTCACTGCGTCAATAATCGTAGCGGCGCGCTGCACATTTATATCCCAGTCGATCTCGCGGCCAAGATGATTATAGTAGTAGGCCAGACACAGCCTGTCAAATTCGCTGCTGAAGGAGGAGATGAACACCTTATTTTCGGTGGCCGTGACAAAGCACCGCAGAAAATCCAGGATAGCAAAGATCCTCTCTCTGTCCGTCCCGCGGCGAATGACCTTTTTTAGTGCCCGGAGCCGCTCCTCCATCAGAGCCAAAAGACATTCCGTTTTCCCGTATTTCAGGCAGAGACGGTAAGCGCCCTCGATCCAGATGTTGATGGTGTCCACCAGCTCCCGGTAAAGCTGCGGCGTGATCTCAATCACATACATCCCCGCGTTTGGGCGGTTTTCCACCAGCCGGTCCTTTACCAAAAGGGTCATAGCCTCCCGGAGCGGAGAATTGCTTACCCCCTGCTCCTTGGCAATAATGTCGATATTCAGGTGCGCTCCCGGAGGGTATACCCCATCGAGAATGCGCTGCTTCAGGGTCCGGTATAGCTGCTGGCGAATTGTCAAAACTGCCATATTGGGTGATTCCTTTCCGGCTGCAGAGAGTTGCCTCTAAGCAGGAATTTCGCTGAAAGTATAGGCTCGGCGTCCCGAAAAATCCATTTGCCCGCTCCTCGGCCTTTTGGGGCACTCCCAAAAAGCTCCAAAGCCATTGTTTTGAGCATTGCAGCCCGCTTCCTCTCCCGGTCTGCCGCCCACGCCCATTCCCTTGTAATCCTGCTGTTTTATGGGCATTCTCATTATAATCGATGGTCGTTTTTTTGTCAATTTGCAGAACAAACAGCAAAGGGAAATTTTCCCTTGACAAAGCCCACTTGATACGCTATGATGAAAATATAAATCGTGCATGATGCGCGATATGTAGACAATATCCAACAAAAAAACGAAAGGGATGAGATCATGACTCCAAAAGCACTGACTACCGTTTTGGCAACCTTAGCGATCCTCGCGGCGAGCTTTATTCTGTCGCTGATTGTCAGCCGCAGGGGTAAAAAATCCCCAACGGGTGACGCAACCGACGACTGGAATATCGGCGGACGCAGTTTGCCGCTGTTTGTTGTAATCGGCACCCAGTTCGCCAGCGCCATGGGCGGCGGCGTGCTGGTCGGCCAGGTGGGCAACGCCTATAACAACGGCTTGGCAATGCTGATTTATTCATTCTTTGCGGTGCTACCGTTTCTGATTTTTATGCTGATCGGCAACTGGATCCGCGCAAACGAATTTGAAACCATTCCCGATATGCTGGGCAGTTTTTGCGACAACGACCTCTTTGTCCGGATACTGTCCTCTGTCCTGACCATTCTTGTCCCCTTCGGCTGGCTGATTAACCAGTTGACGGCGTTTGCGAAAATTTATCGTGAGATCACCGGCATCCCTCTGGAGATCCTGATTGTATCCATGGCCGTTATCAGCATTCTTTTCGTGATGCCCGCCGGCATGAAAACCGTGGCCTGGACAGACTTCTTCTTTGCCTGCTTCATGATTCTGATGATGGTCGTCACCTTCGTTTTTGTGGCGAAAAACGGTGGCTCTCTGGCAGAGGTCAAGGCGGCGCTTCCCGAGGAGATCATCGGCTTCCCCAAGGGCTTTGTCAGCGTGGGCTGGACCACCATCTTCCTGTGGATATTCTCCACCGTGCCGGGCGGCATGACCAATCAGATGTATTTCCAGCGTATCTGCGCTATTAAGGAAAAAAAGCAAATTAATAAAAGCCTTGCCATCACCTGCATCGTTACGCTGATCGCCCTGGGCTGGTCTTGCTTCCTGGGCATGGGCATCCGCGCCATGAATCCCAACATCGAGGGCGAAAATGCCACCGGCTGGCTGCTGACCCAGTTGCCTGTTTGGCTCATTGCGCTGTTCGCCGGTCTGATCGTGGCTACGATCATGTCCACCATCAGCTCCGCCGCGCAGTCTGTGGTGGTGAACATCACCCACGACATCTACCAGCAGCTGCATCCCGAGGTCAGCAGTCAAAAGGCGCTGAAGCTCTCCCGCCTGCTGTCGGTGCTGGTCATGGCGGTGGCCTGCGTGCTGGCCATTCTCTTCCCCCATGTGCTGACCGTTCTCGTCACTACCTACGCCTACTCCGCCGCCGGTCTTGCCGCGCCCATGTATCTGGGCTACGCCCTGCGCAAAAAGAACAAGGTCACGACCATGGGGCTTCGGGCCAGCATGATTTGCGGCATTCTGGGATGCATCCTCAGCACACTGCTGAAGTCCACGATTCCCTATGTGATCTGGGGCATTCTGGCCTCTGTCGTAGCCCTGTTCTTGGTCAGCGCCCTGACCAAGGGTTCCGCAAAGGCCTTGGAAGAATAAGCTTTACCTACAAAACAATCATTATTTTTTAGTAAAGGAGCTATCATCATGGAACACAAAACCCTGCTTCTGAACCAGTCCGACATTAACAGCCTCGTCACAATGAAGGACATCGTCGAGATCGTAGACAAGACCTTTGTCGGCTTCGGCGAGGGCACGACCATCAACCCCACCAAGGTCAATCTGGACCTGGGCGAAACGGCCTCTTATCCTGATTACCACGGCTTTATGAACGCCATGCCTGCCTACATCGGCTGGGAGGACATTGCCGGTATCAAGTGGGCCGGCGGCTTTTTGGGAAAGCGCCGTGAAATGGGTCTGCCCTATGTAACGGCCATGATCCTGCTGATCGATCCCACCATCGGCGAGTTCAAGTGCGTAATGGACGGTGCTCTGATTACCAACCTCCGCACCGGTGCCCAGGCCGCCGTAGCCGCCAAGTATATGTTCCCCAACAAGAAGGAGATCTCCATCGGTCTGTATGGCGCCGGTATGCAGGGCCATATGCAGACCCTGGCCTTCGCCGAGCTCTTTGACATCAAGGAGCTGCGGGTGTACGATCTCTATCCCGCCGCCGCCGAGAAGTTCAAGGAGGACATGAAGGATGCCGTCAAGGGCGACATCATCGTCTGCTCCGATCCTAAGGATGCCTCTATCGGCGATGTGGTGGTGGGCTTCACCCAGTCCAAGGACAAGTACATCAAGGACGAGTGGATCAAGCCCGGCCAGATCGTTTTCCCCATGGGCTCCTACACCGAGTGCGAGGATGCTCTGCTGCTGAATGCGGATAAGATCATCGTTGACCATGTGGGTCAGTGCATGCACCGCGGCGCGCTGCACGATGTGGTGGCCGACGGCAAGCTGAAGGAAGAAGACATCTATGCCACCATCGGCGATGTGGCCGTGGGCAGAAAGCCCACCGATGCAGCCAATGAGCGCATTATCTGCGTGCCCATCGGCACCGGCGCCATGGATATCGCCGTGGCCGGTATCGTCTATAAGCGCGCCCTTGAGAAGGGCCTGGGCGGCACCTTTGAGTTCCTGTAAGCAATAGTCCTCCATTTTTGTTCCAACCACATAAAGCACATAGCGAGAAACCCGGCTGCGCCCAATGCGCAGCCGGGTTTCTCCTCTCTCTTCCTATCCTATTCCTGCACTTTTGCGCGGTGCGGCACCGCCTTTCGGTGCATCATGTCCCTGCCGTCATCCATTATGCTTTTCCTCCGCCCAGAGCTTTTCGGCCTCGGGCTTCCAGCAAGCGGCATAGGCCTTGCACTTCTCGCACAGATGCTCGGCACTCTCCGGAGTCTCCAGGTCGGTGGAGTGGGCGCCGCTCTGGGCCACCATCTTCGGCAGCAGCTGGGGGTTTTCCAGCATGGGGCAGAGACGCAGCTTTTCATTATTATGTATCATCCACCCCCCACCTTTTTGACAAAGCTAACATCGCAAAGCAGAACTTTTCCCATTGTTCCAATGTCATCTGTGACGGGTCGCCCTCGCGGATACGCATGGTGCGGCGGATCTCTTTGGGGATCACCACGC
>ERZ780167.1484-NODE-1484-length-20279-cov-15.798309_pt1 | contig 20279 bp, 22 predicted proteins | sample MGYA00510982_ERZ780167 | MGnify/ENA primary metagenome ERZ780167 (study PRJEB29588, sample SAMEA2146107) | human gut metagenome | biome: human gut; feature: human-associated habitat; material: faeces | place: Denmark | collected 2008/2010 ... | reverse complement strand
CGACAATGATACGGCTCGGATAAAGGTTATCATAGAGCGCCTTGCTTTCACGCAGGAATTCCGGACTGAAAATGATATTCTTCGTGCCAAACTTCTCGCGGACGCTCTTCGTGTAGCCAACGGGAATCGTCGACTTGATGACCATGATGGCATCCGGATTGTACTGCATCACCAGCTTGATGACTGCTTCCACCGAGCTAGTATCGAAGAAATTCTTCTTGGAATCATAATTGGTCGGCGTCGCGATAATGACGAAATCGGCATCCTTATACGCAGCCTCCGCATCCATCGTTGCCGTGAGATCCAGATCTTTTTCCGCCAAGTACTTTTCAATGTAATCATCCTGGATTGGCGACTTTCTGTGATTCACTATATCCACCTTTTCCGGAATGATATCCACCGCCATCACATGATTGTGCTGCGAAAGAAGCGTTGCCAAAGACAGACCCACATACCCTGTACCTGCTACTGCAATATTCATTTAATCAAATCCTTTCTATTAGAAATAGGTCTACCAATTATGTACAACATCTTATTTGATGTAGTAAGCCTTATACCATTCAGCAAACTTGCGAAGACCTTCACGCAAAGTCGTCGTAGGGCAGTAGCCATAATCCCTCTGCAGTGCTTCCGTATCCGCATACGTCACAGGTACATCTCCGGGCTGCATTGGGACGAGCTTCTTATGCGCCTCGAAATCATAATCCGCCGGAAGCACACCAGCCCGTACCAGCTCCTGCTGCAAAATATCTACAAAATCCAGTAAATTCACCGGATGACCGCCACCGATGTTATACACCGCATATGGCGGAATCGGAAGTCCATCCGCTCCATTTTTCCTCTCTGGCGCCCCCTGCATGACACGGACGACGCCTTCGACAATATCATCTACATACGTGAAATCCCTTTCACAATGTCCATGATTGAAAATCTGAATCATTTTTCCTGCCAGGAGTTTATTTGTGAACCCAAAGTACGCCATATCCGGACGGCCAGCAGGGCCGTAAACCGTAAAGAAACGCAGTCCCGTGCAGGGGATATTGTACAGCTTCGCATAGCAATGCGCCAGAAGTTCGTTCGACTTCTTCGTTGCTGCATAGAGAGACACCGGATGATCCACCTTGTCATCCGTGCTGAACGGCACCTTCGTGTTCCCCCCATAGACAGACGAAGAAGACGCATATACCAAGTGCTCCACCCCTGGTGCACCACCATCATACGAATGGCGGCACGCCTCCAGAATATTATAGAAGCCAAGCAGATTCGATTCGATATAGACATCCGGATTCGTAATCGAATATCTCACCCCTGCCTGCGCAGCCAGGTTCACTACAATGTCCGGATGATAGGTTCTAAAGATATTCTGGATAACACGACGATCCGCAATATTGCCTTTAATGAAATGATACTTTGAAGAAGTGCAGGCCTCTGCTTCTTTTTCCAGCTGAGCCAGCCTGTACTCTTTCAGCGTAACGTCGTAGTAATCATTCAGATTATCAATGCCCACAATGCAGGCCCCCGGGACCTGCAAAAGCCTTTTCACCAGATTTGCTCCGATGAAGCCGGCAGAACCGGTAACCAGGATAGTTTTATTCTTCAAATCTATACTCGTTTTCAAAATCATGACTTCCTTTCCTTTGAAATGATAGGACCCTAAACTTTTCTATTAATGTACCCATCAGTTGCATGAACTGCATGTCGTATCACGCCCGGATTTCCGACAACAATGGAGTGATCCGGCACATCAAAATTAATATAAGCCCCCGGTGCAATGAGGACATCATTTCCAATGTGAACATTTCCAACAATGGTAGCATTTATACCAATCCATACCTCATCACCAATCACAGGAACACCCTTACGCTTTCCCCGATTCTCCTGACCGATGGTGACACCTTTATGAATGTTGCAGTTCTTTCCTATTTTCACCTTCGGATTCAGTGTAATGCCGTGTACATGCCCCATATAGAGACCAGGGCCGATATCAAGCTTCAGCCCCCAGTCTATATTTCTGAAATAACGCTCCAGCAGAAAAAGTACTCCATACCATGGACGCAGTACCCCCCCCGCATTTGTCAACCTCCAATATTTTTGAAATCCGGACATTTTGTCAGTTCCGTAGCGTTTCTTATCTAATGTATATAAATCTTCATGGCAGTTCATATAACTTTTCCTCAATCTCTTTCAAACAGGTCCCTGGTATATACTTTTCCCTTTACATCATCCAGGATGACCTGGCACGGCTCTTCACACTGCAACAAGCACTTAACCAAATTGGCGCCAATAAATCCAGCCGCACCTGTAACGAAAATGACTTTCCCTTTCAACTCAATTTCAGTTTTCATAAAATCCTCTTTTCATATGACAAACCTATAGTCAAGAAAAACAATAAATATGTTACTTTAGTATAATACTCATACTGAAATACATATGAAACAGCCGAAAACAACATTAGAGAACCACATGCTTAAGGAAACACTGATTAAAACGTTGTTCGATTTAATCAACGTCCCCTTAACCAACTCGTGCCTTCACTTTTTTGAATATTGCTAACAAGAAATCCCTATTTTCTCGGCTCAAACATACAATGCCCAGATATAGCACACCAAAAAGCAGCATCGAAATGATAGAAACCATTATGCTGTCTGTTCCCAAGAAACTCCGGAATAGATGCACCATTCCGCCCGCCAGTACCGCACTTCCCATGGCCGGGCAAATACTTCCAATGAGGTTGCGCAAAGAAAATCCCAGACATTTATTCAAAATAACCAATTTAACACAGTCTAATTCCAAAGAGCACAAACAAGTACCTATCGCCAAAATGTCAAATCCCAATGGCGCCGTGACATACAACACTGCAAACATGACAGGGAAATAGAAGATTTGCGAAAGAGCCGATAAACGAGGCATCCCCTTCGCCCGCAACGCTTCACTTCCCATCGAATTGATGACTACAGAAAAGCAACCAACCAGCCCTCTAAGGCCAACAAGGAAATCTGCTTCATGCCACTGCGCCCCCAAAAGAATAGAAACCGCGATATCCCGAAAAACAAAAATACCAACCCCAATAGGTGCCACAAATAAAATGGATTTCTTTTCAATGTCATAATACATACTATGAAAAGCATGCATATCAGACTGCACACGAGAGAGCCCGGAAAAGAGAACAGGTATAATCGCTCCTGTTATCAGGGAGAACGCAGCATTCGTCAACGTCGAACTCCCGCGGAAAAGCCCCAGGTAATAACTGCTTAGAAGCGTACCTACAATAAAAAGGTCCCCCCACGTCGAAAGCCATATCGTAATTGACTCAAAAAGCGTCCACAGGGAGAACGATAGCATTTCCTTCAGGCTGGCAAAATCAAATCGAAAAGACACCGGGATTGACACATACCTGGCCTGAAAAATACATGTTGCGAGCTGCTGCACCAAAGTGCCGATAATCAAAGCCCAGTAATCAAATCCGAGAAGCGCCAAAGGGATGGAAACAAAAATCGGCGTCAAGAGAGCAATCACCCTGACTTTGAACAGCAGCTGAAACTGAAACTCCCTACGAAAAATTGCCCCCTGCATCCCATTGAACGAATTCAGCAAGATTCCAAGCGAAGCCACCTGCAGCCCCCGGTATATGTCCGGCACCCCAAGAAGCGCCGCAATCGGTTTCGCAAAAAAGCAAATCAAAAGCCAGCAAAAAAGCGCTACCGTACAACACGTAATCAGCGCCGTGATAAAGCAGCGCTTCTTGCTCTCTTCCGACTGGAAATCATGCTGCACAAAATATTTCTGAAATCCTGCATCAGCAAATATCTCCGCAAAAGACGTCGCCACCAGAATAGAAGCCACGACGCCAAATGCAGAAGGCGATAAAATCCTCGCCAGCACCATTCCTGTGACAGGAACAATCAGCTTACTCAAAAACTCAGTCGCAAATGTCCACTTAAACGATCGGCGGACCTTTTCATTTACTTCCATATGACCTCATTCTTTGACATTTCTTGTGAACCAGGCCTCTCTTCCCGTATAGCTCATCCGTTTCATCTGACGAAGCCAGCGCAAGATCTCAGGTGTCAAGCTTCCAAATGCACTCTTTCCATGCGCTATTTCAAAAAGCCAGATGCTCCCGCCCAAGACATTCGCCTCGATGAGAAGCGGAGTCCCATCTTCATCCAAAGTAAAATCCCAGTTCACAACGCCCAGCTGAGGGATGCTGCGATGCATCCGCTCCGCCGTCTCTATCACACGTGGCAAAAGCGCCACCTTACATTCATCAAAGCGAATATGCGTATCCGGATGTTCCTCATACTGCTCTTTAAATTCTGTAAACGCCGTAGTATGCAAAGAACCATCCTCATCCAGCGCGATAAACATACCGCCCGCATGCGCATTGTCCAAATGACGTCCCCCCTGACCGATTCGCATGATTACCGGCGCATGCAAGACTTTCCCCTTCCAGAAATACGTCATGATGCGGAACGTATTCACCGCTTCCGGGTAAATTCTCCGAAGACTCTCATGGCACCGCCCCCTGCGCTGCACCACAAAGTCCCTTCCCATGCCGCGAAAAATATCCGCCAGCACCTCTCCGGTCAAAGTATCTACGCCATCCGCTGCATGCACCAGACGGCAACCTACACCACTCGATGTCCCAACAGAAGGTTTTAAAAACAAATCACCCGCATCATGCAGCCGTTCTGCCGCCGCTTCGATAGGCTCATGCTCATTTTCCGGATTCGTCCCATACCCACTCACACATTGATACAGCCGCTCCGGCATTCTGACCCCCACTGCTTTCGCAATCAGAGGCAAGACATTCTTGTTCTCGAATACATGCGCATACTCCGTCTGATAATTCATAAAATGCTCAAACTCCGGAATATACAACAATTCCGGAAAATAATTCACATCAAACTGCCCGGTGAATGCCGTATAGTGCCTGTGCCAGGTATCCCCCCCTATAATTTTCCTCAAACAATTCCTTAATCTGATTCTTTTGCGAATCTGTAAGCTGCACTTTCTCGTAAATTTCTTTCCGCCGGGAATCCTGGAATTTCCGGATCTCAGAACGGTGTTGGAGTTTAGTAATTCCAGCATCTGCAAAATCACGTGCCTTTATTTTGAACCAGTGCATAAAAAATTTGCTCATTTCATTACCTCAACCATTGTCATTGTCTCACTTGCTTTGGCAAATGAATCCAATCCCCAAGAGTCTTTTCCCAACTGGCTGGATGAATATGTGTAAATCCACTCATATGAAAAAAAGTCAATTCGCCGATATAAGGCCGTCCATGAATCACATAAAAATCTACTCTTAGGCAAGGAATCCCTTTTGATAGCACTTCTGCTACTTTTCTCATTGTTTCAAAGCATTCTGGCTTGGATGGCGTATTGATAGAATTAGAATCTCTCATCCGCATATCCAGTTTGTTAAAACTCATATCAAAGAAATCCGTTCCCGGATGTTCCCCTTTATCTTTGGATATATACATCATTTTGGCTTCTCCGCCAAAACAGAAAAATTTATAATCCGTCAGCACCTTCTCATCACTTTGGTGTACCCAAAGAATCATTCGATTGTGAATCAGTCCGTACCCCCCCAATTTCTCAGGAAGCTTTAACCATTCTCCAAAAGTTTTATCCCAAGACTCTGGATTAAAGCGTTCCATTCCGCTTCCATCGAAAAAGGTAATTTCCCCAAAATACGTCTTGCCATTGACTTCATAAAAGTCTGCCCTTGCTTCTGGGATATCCTTCGTCAATATTCGGGCAATTTTCACCATCTCATCAAAGTTCTTCGGCTTTTTCGGCAAAACATTGGCATTCGGATAGCCCCACGTGAATGGCAATGGTTTGAATTTCATATCAAAATAGTCCGCTTTCGTTTGTCCTTTTTGACGTCCAGAAGCAATAAACATAGCTTTTATCACGCCTTGGAACGAATAAAATTTGTAATCGCTCAATTCACTTGTTTCGGAATCTTCCATATACTTTTCGGCAATAATCCTTGGTTTCACATTCTTATACGGCCACTCACGCCCGGACCAATAGTAATTACGCTTCAGACACTTCTCCAGCCTTTCTTTAGCTGCTCTTTTATTCAATTTGCTTTTGTCCCGACAAATCACCAGCCCTCCACTATCATGTGTACACTTCAAAACGAACTGATCTGGCAAACTATCGAAATCAATGTCATCAAAGTGATTCCATACCCCTAGTGTCGGGATGATATATTGCTCCCCAATCTTATCCGCTACGTACTTCTTGACTTCGTATTTATCCACCAAAGTCGTATATAGCGGATTCCGATCATGAATCTTCAGCCACTGCAGCTTTTCATTAAACGTCTGCGGATTATCAAGATGAAGCGGCTGCCCCATGGTAAGTCTATACTTCATTTTTAGATAGGTCTCATCATCAAGAAAATTGAGCAAGCCCATTTCCGCGAAATAAGAAAATAATATATCTTTATGCTTTAATGCTTTGAATAACATACTGAAATAATTACGCATCTATTTCCTCTTTCTGACAAAATATTACAACACGATCAAAATACCATAAACTGGTATGGATTACTCTTTTGAAGGATATTCCAAATAATCATAAAAATCGAAAGTATCAAAATAAAAGGCACCCTAAAGCAATAGTTCCTCCCTGTTGTGATTTGATTGATCAGTTCTGGTAATAAAACTACCAGAGAAATGGAAAAATAGATAACGACTCTAGCCCAATTTGAAAAGACGAAAGCAATAGGTTGGAGCACTGCTGCAAACCATAATAGCTGGTAGTAGAGCTTTATATTATCAGGTATATTGCCTTTATAAAAAGCAAATATAATCAAAACACAGCCCCATAGAACCACCAACATTGAAATACCGCCATTAAGCTCATATGCCGTTTCATTTCGCGCGAAAGCACTTAAAAAGTGCACAATATAGTTACCCAAAATACCAATAGCCCCTGATGCCAGAATAGATGCTCCCATTGTAAACAATTTCACCGGAATCATAGGTAAAAAAAACGCTAGGATAAAGATTGCTGCCGTTCTATGAAACAACGCGGCTAAAAGCACCATCCCCAGAAATGGAAAAAATTTTCTATTCTTTATGTATTTATACGAATATGTCAAAAGAGCCATTGCGCACCATTGCCGAAAGATTCCCATGGAAGCCCACCACATACCACTTCCAACAAAAATAACAAGGCTTAATTCTGGCATAGATGATTCTCTCTTTATCCACGAAAAGATGGGAACCAAAATGACAAATGCGAGAACCAACAAGAAAGACCTGGAATCCTCAAAAAAAATGCCAACAATCCAGTTTAGCAGCATATACAAGGGTTCCCAGCCAAATCCAAGTGCATCTTCAAAATCCCAATTTTGAATATAGTCATATGCATTGCAGTAAACGGCTGTATCCGCTCCTACAGAAACATCTTGCATCGCAAACAGAGCAATCAATCCCAAGCAGCTTGCATGGTAGATTATATTTTTTAAAAAGCGACTATTTATGAAACCCAAAAGTACAGAAAAGAGTGTAAATGTTGAAATCAAATATACATACATTCAGCAAAACTTCCTTCCCTCAAATGGCAGATAGCGTATCAATGCATCAAAGCAACCAAGCTACGCTTTCCACATATCATTTCCCATTCCGCTAGTACAAAACTCCGTTTGGATATCTAATCAATTCTTCATTTTTATCAATAAACTGATCTATCTCTTTCAAAAAAGAGATGTCAAGGATCGCAAGAAATAGCCAAAGTCTTGGAAACCAGAATTTATCAAAGATAAACAGGAAGAATATCATTATCCCACAAAACTTGCAAATCAGTTGTTTCGCATTCACATTCATCGTTTCACGTCCTGTAACTGCAAAAATAGATTTCTTTTTTACGACAAGCACTCCACATACTCCCGCCAAGATTGATTTACCACATCAGGAGTAAATTGCGCCGCTCTATCTTTCATCTTTCTCCCCAGCAACATTTTCCCTGTTACCGGCAATTGGATTATCTCGGCCATTTTAGCAGCCAACGCGTCTTCATCAGTTGGAATCAACTGCTTTTTCAGCTCATCACCAAACAGCTCTCTCGGCCCACCGCATGGGCAATCTGTCGATATACAAGGCACTCCCGCGGCCATTGCTTCCATCAGTGCATTCGGCATTCCCTCAAAGTCCGAAGAAAGGACAAACACATCGGCTGTCTCTAATACTTTCTCCACATGATTCGTTGCCCCCATCAAAAAGGCTTTCTCGTGAAGACCAAGCGCATCGATCTGCTTTTGCAGTTTTCCACGCAGAGAACCTTCTCCATAAATTTTCAAACGGGCCTCAGGATACCGCTCGACCACTTTCGAAAAAGCCGCAATTAAAAGAGCATGATTTTTCTGCTCTTCCAAACGTCCACAGGTCACGATTTCTTCTGGAACCGGATGTCTCTCCACGTGATAAAAATCCTCTTTCACTGCATTATAAATGATACGGGACTTCTTCTGCAGTCTTTTCGGAAACCAGTTCTTTGCCTCTTTCGTCTGAAATACACAGCCATCTGCAAAAGGCAGCAGGTACTTCCCCACAATATGCCCCACACGCCCAGCATACTCCTTGTTCGGATCATTTCGTACAGAAATCAGGTTTTTCACAGGCAGTCCCCATGTCCCCAGTATTGCACGGAAATTGGGTTCTACCATAAAAGAAACTAAAATATCTGGTTTTTCATCTTTGCAAAGCTTTCTCAATCTTTTAATACGCGTAATATTTCTTTTTAGCTTGGATTGTTTAATCTCATGCTCTTCCAGCGTGATTCTTTTCACAGCATTCGGAACTGTATATTCCCAAGTATCTCGAAAAGAAGTTACAAGAATGGTTTTATATCCCTGACGTGAAAAGTAATCTGCTAAATTAATCATAACTCTTTCCGCACCACCATCATGAATGGCATTGATATAAAACATAATCTTTTTCATACTTTATTATCGCCTTTTGATAAAATACAGTTTTTCAAGAAATATATCCAGTACAGACTTTGACCGTTTCCGTAGTGGTATATTTTGCATTTTAGTAAAATCATTAGCATTCGAAACTAAGAAATTTTCCAAATAATCAAATGTATCAACATTCATCATATTGGGATGGTAGCAGAATGTAACTACACAGAAAGGCAATTTTCTGACATGCCCAGACTGCTGCGGTACAAAATAAAAATCATTTTGGAAATATACATCGTTTGCAATGGTGTCACTAATAACCCTTATATCAGATTCCTTCTTCAACGCTAATAATGTATTTTCATCAAAAGTATGCGATGGAGCGAAAAAAACTTTCGGGAATACATCATGAGCATGAAGTATCTGCAATCCATGCCGAATCATTTCACACTGATGGGAAAGTGGGACGCCTGCAAATTCACTCCGGGGATTGATTGGGTTCAATCCCCCTTCCTGGGTCGTATACTTATGGTAACAACCATGTAAGGCCAGTTCCCAGCCTTTTTTTTCCCATCTATCTACCGTTTCCCAGAAATTCACATCTCGAGGATATGCATTCACCAAAGATGGATCTTTATTGTCGGGAATAATCCCCACGAGTGGTTTGATATGGTATGCATCCAGCAAATCTTCCATTCGTTTCCATTTCGGTACATCCATATACTCAGAAGCATCATCAAGACGCATAATATACTTGGTCATTCGACACCATTCTCTCCATATAATTTCAAATAAAAAGCGGATAGTTTTCTCGCCACTTCTTTGGCATCAAATGCCCGCAGTTTTCTCTGATTTTCTTCGCTGCAGCCGGTTCTCTTCTTCTGGCTTTCTATTTCGAAAGCATTGAGCCAGGCAGTCATATCCGTCACAGGAAGATACTTCGGAAGAGAGGTAAGCTGTACGTTTCTCGTAATGTTATCTGAAATCAGGCACGGCAACCCGCTTGCCTGTGCTTCTACAACAGAAACGGGAAGGCCTTCCCACAGGGACGGAAAGGCAAATACATCCATTATCTGATAGTAGTCTTCTGTATTGGACCTCGCGCCGGTAAAAATCACATGGTTCATTATATTCATCTGTCCGCAGGTCTTTTTCATAGGCTGCAGCAGCGTCCCGTCTCCCACCAGCAACAGCCGGCTATGCGGGTGCTTTTTTAAATAGGCTGAAAATGTCTGTAGTAAAAAAATATGATTTTTAGGCTTTGTAAATCGTCCGATATGTCCGATGACAAATTCATTCTCCAAGATTCCAAGCGATTGTCTAACGGTTTTCCTCTTTGCTTCGCTATAAGTGAAGCGATGGATGTCGATACCATTGGGTATCATCTGATAATTGTCCTGCTTCGTCGCTTTCTCTCCATACATCCACTTCCCTGCCAAGTCTGAGCAGGAAAAGAGGTAGTCTGCGATATACCGCGTGGGGTGCTGCATAATGGTCTTGACCAGCCCCAAAAGGCCTTTCCCGTTGGATGTGCTATGGCTATGTGCAATGGTCGTCAATCCATGTTTCTTGGCTATCGAGAGGTAGATGGCCGATGTACTTCTGACATGGCCATGTATGATTTTAAACTCCGGGTGTTCCGTGAAAAAGTGTTCCCACCATTTCAAATAAGTGAAATGATTGATAAATGTATACTTGGGGCAGACAAAGATTCTTCCTCCCATCTTTCTGACTTCTTCGTATAAGTCTTTTTCTTCTTCCGGCGTAACCACGAAATCAAATTGTAATCGGGTACGGTCTATATTTCGATATACGCTCATAATGAATGCCTGCGAACCGCCAAAATGCAGGCTGTTTATCATGTGCAGGACTCTAACTGGTTTCTCCATGCTGATATATGACCTCGGTTTTTCGTTTCTGTATAATTACGGTATTGGCCGGGTAGCTGCCTCGAATCACCGCTCCCCCTGCCACGACACAGTTATCTCCTATGTGTGTACCACGCAGAATCAGGGTATTCGCCCCAATCCAAACGTTGCTGCCAATGGTAATGGGGCTGGTCTTGAATTTCATGGCACTTACCCCCCCTATTTTTGTATAATCATGATCTTGGTCGTATATTAATACATTCGGTCCGAGCATCACATGATTTCCTATCACAATCGAATCGTAAGCTGTGACAACGCATCCATTGCTCATGCCGAAGTGGCTTCCTATGGTCAGTGTCCCACCTTTTCGAACTCGGATTTTGGCACCATTGTGCATTTTCAAGATTTTCTCAATGTGAAGTGTCGAGCCGCGTTCACAGGTAATCTCCGTCAGCGGCGATGTGAGGGCGGGAAATTTGCCTTTGAAATGGCTGCCATTAGTCGCTTTCAACATGATATATTTGAGCCCCGCCAGGGGAACACAGAACAGTGCTTTAAAATATTTATTCACGATTGTCTCCTGAATCAGCTTTTGCGATTTCATCCATATAAGCTTCAACAACAATTTTTCTATCAAACTCACGTATTATCTTTTCTCTACCGAAAAGCCCCATCTTTTCCTGTTGTTCCGAATTCAAAAGTAAAAATTTTTTCACTGCCTGGATAACGGCGTTTTCATCCTTGATGGGTATCAAAAAGCCTGTAATGCCATCATCCAGTGTTTCTCTGCATCCAGGTCGATTCGCAGCAATGACCGGCCTCCCGGACGCAGCAGCTTCCAAAAGAACGTTGCTCATCCCCTCTGGATAATAAGAAGGATAAAGGAAACAGGAGCATTTTTCGTAGTAAGAGCGCAAATCTTTCTGTGGGCCATGATAAACAATCTTCGGATCATTCTTTAATATTTGTAGGTATTTCGGATCATCACAAGCACCGCAGATATCAAAAATCACATCATTGGAAGCAAACTGATGCGCAGCAGCCAGAAACAAGTCAATCCCTTTCTCTTTCATCACCCGTGCAACGAAAAGGAAATGTACTTTTCCATCATGCCACGGAAGTAACTTGTATTTCTCTAAATCAACACCTGACCCGGGCAAAACCCGAGTACGAGCCTCCTGCTTGAGCATTCCATGCTTTTTGAAAAATTTCAAGTTATCTGTATTTTGAAAAAACACACAATCGGCTCCAGCTACACCTATTTTATATAAACGGATAGTAAGCTTCTGCATAAGACCAGGTATCTCAACAGGCGTTCCCAAGCCAGTCACGTTTGGCAGATAATGGATGTGTAAGTTTTGACAGGCCATGCCTCCATATACATTTGGCTTGATGTTATACGTGAGTACGACATCTGGATTTTCATTTTTTAAAATTCTGCGATACTGCAAAAGAAGGCTCAAGTCCGCGAATGGATTCTTCCCATGCCGTCCAGTGTGAACACCTATTAATCTCGCACCCATTTTTTTTAGTTTCTCTTGATGTTCCAGAAGCTGTCCTACAATAACCACATCATAATTAGCTTCAATAAGCCTTTGAATGATGGCACCACGTAAATTATACGCATAGGTCGTATCGTTAATTAGTATAACAATTTTTTTCATTTTTTCGCTGTAACCTGTCCTTCCGCTACCCCTTCCGTGCTCTCCTTCATAAAGAGGATTTTCACGGTCGCGAACATGATCTTGAAGTCTTCGAAGAGGCTGGGCTCAGAGATATACATCAGATCCATCAGGAGCTTGTCGTAGGGCGTCGTATTGTACTGGCCATAGACCTGGGCATAGCCGGTGAGTCCGCACTTGGCCTGGATGCGGAGGTTCCACTCAGGGAATTCTTTTTCGTACTGGGCGGATATCTCGGGGCGCTCGGGGCGGGGGCCTACGATGGACATGTCGCCTTTAAGGATGTTCAGGAGCTGCGGGAGTTCATCGAGGCGGACAGCGCGGATGAAGCGGCCGATGCGGGTGATGCGGGGATCGTTCTCGCCGGTGGAGAGTCTCGCTACGCCGTCTTTTTCGGCATCCATGCGCATACTGCGGAATTTGTAGACAGGGAATACCTTCCCGTCTTTGGTGAGGCGGTTCTGCTTATAAAAGGCGGTGCCGCCGTCTCTTTTGATAAGGAGGCCGATGATGAGCATGGGGATGGCGAAGACGATGAGGGCTGCAAGGGAGAGGATGATGTCGATGATGCGCTTCCCGAAGAGGTACTCAGGTGATGGGGAGTATCGACGGACGCGCAGGATCGGCAGGTGAAAAAGGTGGATCTTCTCGGCGCTGCTCATGATGACGTCACCGACGCGCGGCAGGACGAAGGAGTCGATGCCGCGGGCGACGCAGTATTTCACGATGAGATTTCTCTCATGGCTGTGGATGCCGCAGAGGAAGATGGACTCGGCGTCCTGGAGTGCTTCATCTAAATTGCTAAGGCATTCTTCGGAGGTGAGGGTGCGGATGACTTCGAAATGGATGTCCATGCCGTAGCGCTTGATGAGAGGGTTCACCTCACGCCCTTCGCCCAAAATAATGACGGTCTTTTTCGGCGGGAATTTTCGGAAATACCAGTGGTGCGCGAAGGTGCACCAGCCAATGATGAGGGCAAACTGGACGAGGAAAGCGAGACCAAGAGGAATGGGATTGATGAGGTGACAGTTGATAAGGACAGTGATGACGTACATCATGGCATCGGCAAAGAAGACTGCCAGTGTCTGACTGTAAACAAGGTCTGAAATGCGGCTGATAGAAATCCGGTAGCCATGGTAGAGATGCGAGATGAAGTAGTAGAGGATCGCAAAGAGTGCCACCATGATCTCATTGCCTAGGTCGTAGAATGGAGTAGCTATCTCATCTCCATAATACGAGTACCAGCAGATTCCATATGTCATTGTCATTAATAGCAAATCGATCGCATTCAGGATTTCGAGCTGCAGTTTATGGAATACCTTTTGATCCATGGGTTTTTGATACGCTCCTTTATTTTGTAAAAATGGTAGCTGTTTTTTGCTTTAATGGTTATCGAGAGTTTGCTTTTTTGTCTTCGCGAAGGAGCCCCCCCGCGAAGGACTGTCCTACATTGACTTTCTTTCTACTTCGAGGATCCATCCTCCGCCTTCGGCGCGCCCCTTCTCTAAGGGGCTACTCGCTTCGGACTAGCTCACTTTCGCTTTCGCACCGCTACGACGGATTGGATTCAAGCAATCGCAAACGTTCCTGGATGATGTTTTCTATGTACTGCCCCACGTTTTTGAGGTTGTGCTCGATGTCGAGGTTTGAGAAGCGGATGACGAGAATGTCGTATTTCTCTATGCGGCTGCTGCGCTTTTCGTCGTATTTCATACCTTCCAAAGAGCGATGCTGCGCGCCGTCGACTTCGATGACGAGCTGTGCTTTCCTGCAGAAGAAATCAACAATGTAGCTTTCTATGACATATTGGCGGTAGATCTGCACAGGAAGACGCTTCAGACAATAATTCCAGAGGAGCGTCTCCTGCGGCGTCATGTGGCCACGCAGTTCGCCAGCTCGCTCTTTCATGGCAGGGTTTTTATAGATGCGCATGAAGAAAAACCTCCTTGCAGACATTTCGGATTATGGGTAACCGTGTTCGCCCTTCTCCAAGGGCCTACTCAGTTGGCATGCTGGACGTTTTCTTGCCCTATGAGACAGTTCTTAAACGCATTCCCCCTTAGAGAAGGGGGCGGCCAAAGGCCGGGATGGATGTGCCTCATAGAGGCACAAATCTGCGCAGCAGATTCTTCTTTCTCTTTTTTACGACTTTCTCATAAGTCGCCCTACCACTTCGGGGATCCATCCTGCGCCTTTGGCGCGACCCTTCTCCAAGGGCCTACTCGCTGGGGACTGTCCGACATTGGCTTTCATACCGCCGACGGCTTACTATTTGCCTTCTCTTTTCGCAAAGTCTTCGTAGGTGCGCCGGAGGCCTTCCTCGAGGGAGATCTTAGGCTCCCATCGGAGGTTGCATTTGGCTTTGGCGTTGTTCAGGGAGGAGCGGTAGATGTCGCCCTCTCTGGGTTTATCATAGGCGGGGGCGATCTCTTTGCCTGATACTTTGGAGAGAATGGCTACCAGTTCTTTCAGGCTGGTCTCCCCGGAAGTACTGAGGTTGTAAGCGGTATTGGCCGCTTCGATCGTGAGCGCATCAAGGATGCCGTCTGCGATATCACCGGCATAAACGAAGTCGCGGGTCTGATCTCCATCGCCGAAAATGGTGATGCCCTTCCCTTCGGCGATGCGTTTCGCAAAGATGCTGATGACGCCACCTTCCCCGCCGTCGCCTTGCCGTTCGCCGTAGACATTGGCAAAGCGGAGAATGACATAGTCTATGCCGTAAGCGAGGCGGTAGAGTTCCAGATAATTCTCGGCTGTCTTTTTGGTGAGGCCGTAAAAGGAAAGCGGCTGCTGCGGCAGGGTCTCGGAAATCGGGAGCGCGCTATCGGCCACATCCCCATAGGTCGCCGCCGAAGAGGAGAAGATGATACGCTTGACGCCGTATTTCCGGCAGCACTCGAGGATGCGGACCGTGCCGGCGATGTTCTCATGCATGTCGTGCTCGGGATCAGTCATGGAATCGGAGACGAGGGTCTGCGCCGCGAGATGCACGACGGCATCGAAGTGTTCCTTTTTGAAAACGTCTTCGACGGCTTTGTCATGGGTGTCCATGACGATGAGTTTCATATGCGGGAGCAGGTTCTCACGAAGGCCGGTGGAGAGATTGTCCAGCGCGATGGCTTCGTGGCCTGCTGCTTCGAGTGTCCGCATCAGGTGGGAACCGATGAATCCGGCTCCGCCGGTAACAAGTATTTTCATGTATTATTTACTCCTTTGTTTGTATGATAAGCGGTAGCGGTGACGTGCCTGACACTGTCCAACACAGGCTTTCTTGCCGCTGCAGGGAATCCATCCTGCACCTTTGGCGCTGCCCTTCTCTAAGGGCCTACTCGCTGGAGACTATCCAACATTGCCATTTTTATGCTCTGCCGAAGAGGCTGGTGACTTTGCTGATAAGGGTATCGGCTTTCCTGCTGTGAGTTCTTTTACGCTTTTCATGGTGTTTCTCGTGGTTTTCATCGTAATATTCATAGTAGTAATAGCCTTTCTTTTCGGTGGGGACGCCATTCAGGACGACGCCTAAAATGTTAGCGTGGCCAGCTTCAAGACGTCTCTTGGCTTCCTTGGCTTCCTCTGGGGCAGTGAGGCCGGAGCGGACGACTAAGACAATACCATCAGCCATGTGGCCCACGATGGCTGCGTCGGTGACGGCGAGGATGGGTGGGAGGTCCAAGAGAATGTAGTCGTACTTCTCTCCAACTTCTTTCAGGATGTCGCTCATCTTCTCGGAACCAAGGATTTCGGATGGGTTCGGCGGGATCGGACCACTGGTCAAGACATCAAGGTTGGGAAATACGTCTTTGTTGACGACTTCATCAAAGGTGAGGCCCATGGCGATGATGTTGGTTAGGCCTTTATTGAGGAGACCGAAGACTTTATGCTGCCGAGGCTTTCGAAGGTCGTTGTCAATCAAGAGGACTTTCTTTTCGTCCTGCGCCATGGTGAGGGCGATGTTCGAGATGGTGGTGGATTTGCCTTCTCCAGGAACGCTGGAGGTGAAGGCGATGTATTTCAGATGTTTGCCCGCGCCGGCGAACTGGATGTTCGTGCGGATGGCGCGGTAGGTTTCCGAGATCTGTGATTTCGGATTATTTTGTACGATAAGTTTGATGTCGTCCATAATTTATTGTTCCCTTTATGTGCAACAGGCATTTAACATGGGGGGTGATGATTTAGGGGTTGGGATTTGGAAATGTTTTCAACTCTCAAACCTTAAACCCATTTGCAACAATTTTGTAATACGTTCAATACGGCCGCCTAACCGCTTTTACTTGCTCTTTATTTTAAACATGCGTTTAATTTTATTCCAGAAGTCTGTGGGTTCGTCTTTTTCTTCTTTCTGTCCGCCGGCATCGGGGACGACGCCGAGGACTGGGAGAGCGAGTTGTTCTTCTACGTCGCTTGCTGTGCGGATCTTACGGTCGAGGAGTTCACGGGCAAGAACGAAGCCGCTGCCGGCGAGAAGGCCCAAGATGGCAGCGAGGGCAAGGGTCAGCGCTTTTCTCGGCTTGATAGGACGCTCCGGAAGTGTGGCTTCGTCGATGACCTGGACTTCGTTCGGCACCATGACTTCAGCGACTTTGGCTTCTTCGAGTCTCTTGGAGAGCATGACGTAGATCTCCTGTGCGATCTCGGCGTCTCTCTTGACGCGAATGTAGCCCTGCTGGGCTTCCGGCAGGCGAGAAATGGCTTCGTCGTTCTTAGACTCAAGGCTGGCAATGGCGTTATTCTTTCCGTTCGCTACGGCGACAGCGGCTTCGTTGGCAAATTTGTCCGCAAGAAGTTTCTGCTGGACGGTGTTGCTGGATGGCGCCTGCTGGGCGATTATGGCTGCAATTTCTTTTTCCAAGTTCGACTTGGTTTCAGCGATCTGCTTGTTGATTTCCTGCATCTTCGGATGCTGATCGGTATATTTCCCGGTGTAGCCTGCCTTGGTAGACTCGAGCTGAACGAGGCTGGTCTTATACTGCTGGATGGCGGGGCTGTCTGCGATGGCCGCACCGGCACCGGCAAGTTGTCCATTGATGCTGGAGAGGGCGGCCTGAGCGGTCTCGAGGTCGAGCTGGTTCTGGGCTTTCACCTTATCCAAGGTGGAAATCTGGTCTGCGAGGCCTTTCATCTGGTCGTCGGTGGAGTAAATCTTGTGGGCGACCTGGTAGGCTTTTAGTTTGTCTTCAGCCTGACCAAGTTCGGTTTTGGCGGAAACGACACGGTTTTCGAGGAATTTCCTGGTATTGCCGGATTCTTCATGGAAAAGATCAGCGAGGCGAGCAAGGAATCCTCTGACGAGGAGCCGGTTCGCTTCCTGTGCTTTTTCCGGAGTGTCGCCGGTGACGTCGAGCTGGAGGATTTCTGTCTCCTTGAATGGCTTGGTGGTGATGTGTGACTTCACGTAGGCGGCGTAGTCAGGGTATTTACCGTCTTTCAGCTCTTCGGTGGCTTTGATGACGGGGATGACAACGTTGCGGCTTTTCAGAATTTCCGCATTCGTATTCATCTTCTGCTGGCTCATTTGGGTATTGCCAAGCGGCATTTGGCTCAATATGGAGTCAGAAAGGCCTTTATCCTGCTTGATGCGCAGGAGTGAGGTGGACTGGTAGGTCGGCGGTACGATGATAAGGTACGCGCAGGAAAGAGCTATGAATCCGCCGGTGATATAGGCAATTTTTCTCTTGTTGTTATACAGGACTTGCCATAGCTCGAGTAAGTCGATTTCTTGTTCGTTCAAGGGAGAATCTCCTTTTTATATGAATTACTTTCAAACATTAGTAGGTAAAACAGGTTTAAGGTTTGGGGTTTGGGGATACTCTTCCCATTCTTCCCAGTCAGCATCTGGCATGTCGTCCTCTCCATAGCGCTCAATTCCTTCTGACAAGGTATTGGGATCACCTTTTTTCAGTGCTTTGATGAGAGAGCATTGAACAAATGAATGACTTTTACAGTTTGCGAATAAAGTGATTTAAGTGTATTTCTATCGATCAGTTCTAAATCGGCGCAGGCAATCAGTTGCGCTTCGGCTTCATAAGCTGCCCCTCTGGCAATGAAGAGGAAATGGATGTAGTCCTTCCGCTATATTCTATGAAATCGAGATGGCAGCCCGTCGTGTCTGGGAGATATACGTATGTTCCGGTCACAGGAAGCTGCTTTATACACGGCTTGATATAGTACACAACTTTCTTTCCATGCATTGAGGTCCATAAAAGTACTCATTGGTATCACATTCCCTAACGACGGTATAGCATCCACGCCATTCTCATATCGCAAATCTCAAACGGTAAACCTTCAAACCTTTTTCATCAATCCTTATTAATCTCGGATACGTAGTAGCCTGTACTGATGAACGGAGCAATGTCTCTGGAGAAGCTGATGCGGCTGTTCTTGGTGAGGTAGAGGATGTCCCCTTCTCTCAGCTCGTAATTTTCTTTCATACTGCCTGTCTTCAAGAGGCGATTGAGATTGATGGGGATGGCTTTGTCCGTATTATCTTGATGGATGAGGAAAATTTTCTTCTTTGCAGTGTCCCATGTGAAGCCTTCGGCGGCGCCGATCGCATCAATGACGCTGTGACCTTTAGTGAGCTCGTAAGCGCCCGGTTTCTTCACTTCCCCGAAGACGAAGACGCGGACGGTGCCGAGCTTCACAATATTGACAGCGACGTCAGGATCGACATAGTAGCGAGAGAGCCCTTTTTCGAGTGTGGCAGTGAATTCGGCGACAGTCATGCCTTTCGCGTCGATTTCTCCGACAAGGGGAAAAGAGACTTTCCCATCCGGACGCACGAGGTAGGGTGACTGGGTCGCGCTCTGTGTGCTCGAGCTGATATCTGTATCCTGAGTGACGATGATGTTCAGCTGGTCACCGGCGCGCAGGGTGTAGTCTTCGGCCCCCGCTGCCATCGTGAGGGCTGTCATCGCAAGCGTCAGGGCGATGAGTTTCTTCTTCATAGTTCCTCCTATCAATACATACGCATCATTTCCCGAAGAGTCTTGCAAAAAAGCCTTTCTTATGCGGCTTGTTCGTCAAAGGTGGATCTGCGTAGTAAATTCTATTTTTTAAGATCATAGCAGCATGTGCATCGCAGGCTGCTATAAAATCATGATTCCCTGTGTAAGCATCGAGCCTTTCCTGGAAATCGCAAGTGTCTGCATTGCGCCAGTCAGTTCGATGGGCATCAGATCCAAGGAAATGGACGGCCCTGTGGTCGTAGAGCCACTTCGCATAGGCAGCTGTTTTTTCCTTGAATTGGCCGGAGAAGCTGCCGATATTCGACTGGGTGAGAAGGCCTTTCTCGATCCAGTGCAGAAGATGGTCAGGCTTCTCCATGATGTGCGGATAGCGCTCGGGATGAGCGAGAATCGGCTGGTAGCCGCGCAGCTGCAGTTCATAAATGAGCCGACCAGTGCTCTCCGGCGCGCTCGAGGGCAGGAGCTCAATCAGGATGTAGTGTGTACCTGCAAGGCAGTAGTCAGTACCTCCGTCAGGAAGATAGTTCATTGTATCAGCATCAAAGCTGACTTCCGCACCGGTATGGATACGGACAGGGATGCCCGCTTTGTCCGCTTCTTCTTGTAGCTGCTCTGCCCTTTCGACAATGGAGGCCCAGGAGGGCACGACGCCACGCCGATGCATGTGCGGCGTCGCAAACATGTCGGTCACACCGGAAGCCGCTGCCTGCCGAAGCATCCCGAGCGACATGTCCAATGAACGGGATCCGTCATCTCCTTCGATGTCGTACAGGACATGTGAACTTAGTGTAAAATTTTACTCGGTAGGGGAATTTTCCAGAAACAATAAAAGAGG
>ERZ780167.1482-NODE-1482-length-20318-cov-4.151064_pt1 | contig 20318 bp, 16 predicted proteins | sample MGYA00510982_ERZ780167 | MGnify/ENA primary metagenome ERZ780167 (study PRJEB29588, sample SAMEA2146107) | human gut metagenome | biome: human gut; feature: human-associated habitat; material: faeces | place: Denmark | collected 2008/2010 ... | reverse complement strand
AAATCCAATTAAAAAATGAAGAACTGGTTTAATAAATCCTTGTCTATAGTTCAAATTAGTTCCGAGCTAGTTTTGAGAATATCGGAACTATTGAAAACCAGCACTTTCAAAAAACTGCCAATCGTTGTTTCCCGAACGTATGTTTCTGTATGGAATCAAAGAAGCAGGGAAATGAACCATTTTGTTTTAATTAAGTATTTTGTTAAAACCAATACGAAGTGTACGCCCCTTACTCACTTTAAAGCATGCACTTGTTTTTCGACGCAAATTCACGAAATACGCTCCAGAAAACAGGAAAGCAGCCCCCGAATGACGCATGGCCGGAGAATGGGCATAGGGATATTTTAAATACGTGGACGGCATGCCATATTTTGACACTAAAGGCCGGGAATTAACAAGGAGGTAAAAAAAAGAGGCTGCGACTTAGCGTATCACTTTTCTTTTTGTACATTTGCGCCCGCAAATGAAACTTAACTGGCTTATATTGTTGATTGTTGCGTTGCTTTCGGCATCGCTCACTTACATGACAAATACAGCAGATGCCGCAACCCCAAACGAGGTTACGACACCTGCCGCCAATGGTATGCCGCTAACCGACCAAGACGATGACAACCGCTCTCGGCATGGCATACAGAGTTTGTCTGCTTGCCCGATTATTTCTTTCGCTTCCCTAAGTGTCGGTGAAGAACATGGCAGGGGAAACAGCGGAAACGCTTCGCTGTTCAAACTGCATGCTTGGCTGACGTGTCATAATTCCGATGTGCTCCACACGCTTGGTGACATTGCAACGCCGCATGCAAACCGCATACGTTACTACATTTACCACAGAAACCTCCGCATTTAATAGTCGACAAAACAACTGCCTTTTCTCCCCCATCGCGCTTGGCAGTTTGCGTGTTTCGCATTTTCTCATTTACTTTTAAATGCTGACTTTGAACACTTTCAGAGTCTGCATCATGTGTTAAGTAGTAATTTACAAAATCATGACAAAAAAACTGGTAAACATATACCGTAATGCTTTGAAAACAGTCAGACGTAAATTGATGAAAACCTCGTTAGAACAGTTCATTTGTTTCGGAGTGAAGTCTGATATGCCTCAAAAGCAAATTATGGCTGTGTATGCAGGTTATTCGCTGATAGGCACCCTACTGCTGTTACTGCCCGTTTCGTCGAAGTGCGATATTCCGTTCATCGACCATCTGTTCACCGTGGTCAGTGCCATATCTACCACTGGACTGGCCACTGTCGATGTAGCCTCAGCTTATACTTTTTTTGGTCAGTTCGTCATCCTGCTGCTGATTCAAATGGGTGGTTTGGGCTACATGACGCTTTCATCGTACGTGATGCTGAAACTCACCGGACGGTTCGGCAGCGACAAGGCCAAACTCTTTCAAATTCAGTTTGCCGTTCCCGATACTTTCGATTCGGAGGTGATGCTGAAAAGCATTGTGAAATATACATTTTCCTTTGAGCTGCTTGGTTTTGTGCTGCTCTGTCCTTACTTTCTGTTGCAAGGCACAGCCCAACCGGTGTGGTCGGCTATGTTTCACTCCGTGTCGGCGTTCTGTACGGCAGGATTCAGCATTTACTCCGACAATTTGATGCAGTTTCAGTCGGATATGTATGTCAACGTCGTCATCATGGTGCTGTGTATCGCCGGTGCCATGGGTTTTATCATGATGACCGACATTAGCAAATGGATTACGCAAAAGCATTACAAAATCAGTTTTACCACCAAGGTAATCATGTCGATTACCGGCCTGCTGGCCCTGTGGGGAACCGTCCACTTGTACTTTTGCGAAGATTCATTTCAGCATCTGCCCGTGGGCGAACGGTGGATGGCTTCGCTGTTTCAGTCCATTTCGGCCATGACTACGGTGGGCTACAACACTGTCGACGTAAGCCAAATGGTTCCCATTTCGCTGCTGATACTTACCATCACCATGTATATCGGTGCATCGCCATCGGGCACAGGCGGCGGCTTGAAGTCTACCACGATTTCGGCATTATATGCCTACACGAAATGCGCTTTGGAGTTTCGCAACAAAGTTTCGCTTTGCGGCAATGTCATTCCACGCTACCGCATTACTTCGGCCCTAACCACCGTGTTGTTCTACACCTTTATTCTTTTCGTTGGCATTTACCTGATTGGTTTGTTTGACCCCGACGATGCCGACTTTCTGAAAATTTCTTTCGAGGCTGTGTCGGCTTTGGCTACTGCCGGACTGACTTCGGGCATTTTGTCGGACATTACCATTGGCAGCAAAGTGGTACTCGTTTTGCTCATGTACATTGGGCGTGTGGGGGTAATTACCTTTGGCAATGTCATGCTGGCCGGCAAGGAAGAGTCTATCAAGGGAAAGCACGACATAGCTGTGTAGCAAAAGGCATTACCGGCTGACTGCATGGCACACTGTAACGAAGGCATTTGTTCAGCCCTAAACCACTAAAAAAAGAGCAGCAAACAAGCTCCTGACGGGGAACTCGTTTGCTGCTCTTTTTGTTTGCAGGGTAAATAGCTTTTGGGGCGTTCTGACATGAAAAACGATTTTTTGCTGAATAGATGCGAAGTTATTTATCAAATTACGCTCATTAAGTAATAATTGCACAACTGAGCTAACAAAACAAAGGATGAAATTTTAAAGATTTTTACGTTCAAATTATTTGGAGCGCATTTGAAAAACCCATAGATTTGCGAAACAACCTATCCTTAAAACCTTATAGCCATGAAAATAAATTGTTCGCAGGCCGGAACCCTGGAATCCGGCGACATAATGATTCAGATTTTTCCCGCTGAACATCCCGGACTTGAAATTAACCTTGAAAGCACCGTGGCTTATCAGTTTGGCGAACAAATTAAAAACGTCATCAAAGAAACTGTGGGCGAATTGGGTGTGACGGATGCCCGCATCGAAGCCATTGACAAAGGCGCACTCGACTGCACCATCCGTGCCCGTACAACGGCCGCCGTGGTTCGTGCCACCGGCGTGGACGTTTGGCAGGATTAAGAAACCTGTAAAAAAAAGACTGAGCCTAAACGCTCAACAAAGGGCAACGGGCACAGCAAGCCGGTTTCACATGCCGCGTTCATTGCAGTTTCTGCCTTCTCCGTTTTAAAAAAAAGAATTAAGCGGTTCCCGTTTTTTTTTCTGATTGCTGATTTTCTTTACATTCAACCCCCTTAAATCATTCAGCAGATGCAAAGACTAAGAAGAACCATGATGTTCGTGCCGGGAAATAATCCGGGCATGATGGCCGATGCACATATATACGGTCCCGACTCCATAATGCTCGACCTCGAAGACTCCGTTACGATGGCCGAAAAGGATGCGGCACGACTGCTTGTGTATCAAGCACTGAAAACAGTAGATTACGGCAACACCGAAATGGTGGTGCGCATTAACCCCCTCAATACTCCGTACGGAAAAAAAGACATCGAAGCTGTGGTGAAAGCCGGTGTGGACGTGATTCGTATGCCTAAAACCGAAACTGCCGAAGAAGTGGTTGAGGTGGAACGCGAAATTGAACGCGTCGAACGCGAATTGGGCTGCGTGGGACGTACCAAAATCATGGCTGCCATCGAAAGCACACTTGGCATTGTCAATGCGTATGCCATTGCTACGGCTTCGCCCCGCATGATGGGCATCGCATTGGGAGCCGAAGATTATTGCGCCAACCTCAAAGCGCAACGTACTCCGGGTGGCGACGAACTACGCCTGGCGCGCGAAACAATCGTTGTGGCTGCACGTGCAGCAGGCATCGATGCACTCGACACCGTTTACTCGAACCTGAACGATATGGAAACCTTCCGACAGGAGGTGGAATACATCAAAACATTGGGATTCGATGGAAAATCAATCATCAACCCGCGACAAATCGAAGTAATCAACGAAGTGTTTGCACCCAAGGAAAAGGAAATTACCAAAGCGCGGGCCATCATTGCTGCTATCAAGGAGGCCGAGGCCAAAGGCTCGGGTGTTATTGCACTGAACGGTAAAATGATTGACCGCCCCGTGGTTATCAGGGCACAACGTACCATCAATCTGGCCATTGCATCGGGTATTTTAAAAGAGGAGGACTTATGAACACGATCAAAGAACGCGCCGCTGCCATTGCTGCTGCAGCGCAAAAACTAAATAGTGCCGTGTACAATGCTTCCAATGATCATGGCAAAATAACGGAAGCTCGAACAGTTGCACAACAACATAGCCCCAAACTGGTGAGCCTGGAGGAGGCTATCAAACAGAGCGGACTGAAAGATGGCATGACCATTTCGTTTCACCATCATTTCCGTGGCGGTGACAAGGTGGTTAACCTCGTGGTCGGCAAACTGGCTGAAATGGGATTCAAAAATCTGCATTTGGCTGCATCGAGTTTGCTCGATACGCACGAACCGCTCATCGAACACATTAAAAATGGCGTAATCACTCAAATATCTACTTCGGGACTGCGCGGCGAACTGGCACGCCAAATTTCACTGGGTTTGATGGAAAACCCGGTTGTTTTCCGTAGCCACGGTGGACGCGGAGCGGCTATTGCCAAGGGCGAACTGCACATTGATGTGGCTTTTTTGGGTGCTTCGTCGTCCGACCCTCTGGGCAATGCCTGCGGTTATTCGCGCTCTGAAAATGCACAGTCTATCTGTGGTTCGCTGGGCTATGCGCTACCCGATGCCGAATATGCCGACAAGGTGGTGATTCTGACCGACGACCTGGTGAATTACCCGAACACGCCGGCTTCGATTTCTGAACGCTACGTCGACTACGTTGTTCAGGTTGACAGCGTGGGCGATTCGTCAAAAATCGCTTCGGGGGCCATTCGCGACACCAAAAACCCGCGCGACATTCTGCTGGCCAAACAGGCTGCCAAGGTGATTGAACACAGTGGCTATCTGACGCCCGGCTTCAGCATACAAACCGGATCGGGCGGTGCCTCACTGGCTGTGGTGAAATACTTGCGTAATGCCATGGTTGAACAAAACATCAAGGCTTCGTTTGCCTTGGGCGGCATCACGGCACACATGGTGAAACTGCACGAAGAAGGACTCATCGAACGACTCATTGACGTACAATCGTTCGACAAAGTGGCTGCCGAATCACTTAAAAACGATGCCATGCATCAGGAAGTGTCGGCTTGCGAATATGCCAGTCCTGACGAACCCGGTTCGGCGGTTCACTACCTCGACATCGTGATTCTTTCTGCGCTCGAAGCCGACGTTAATTTCAATGTCAACGTGCTGGTAGGTTCCGACGGTATTATTCGCGGAGCCATTGGCGGACATCCCGACACGGCTGCCGACTCGGCACTTTCAATCATTGTTTGTCCGCTGTTGCGCGGCCGCATACCGTGTATTGTCGACGAAGTTACCACCCTCATCACTCCGGGAAGCAGTGTCGACGTTATCATCACCGAATACGGCATTGCCGTGAATCCGCGTCGCCCCGAATTGGCTGAAAAACTTCGCTCGGCCGGGCTGAACGTCGTTGACATCACAACCCTGCGCGACAAGGCACTCAGCATCATCGGCCAACCGGCACCGCTGCCTTTCGGCGACCGCACGGTGGGTGTGGTGATGAACCGCAACGGCGCGGTGATGGACGTAATTCACAATATCATCGAACCTGAACCTTAAAACAATTAAGCAGGTGTTCTCAAATTAAAGTCCAATTACTTCAATAGCATTAGAAACCTAATTTTGAACGAAGTCGTCTGAACTTTTATGAAATTCAAGATTTGCCTTAATTTTTGAGGCGTTTTTGGGCCTTGAAGAAGGAGTGTAGCGAGCTACACGACTGATGAAAGGTCAAAAAACGGCCAAAAAGAAAGGTGAAGATTGAATTTAGAAGAGATAAATCTTCAAATCAAATCTTCGTCAGAAAAGTTTAGACGACTTCAACACCTGCTTACCTTTTTCTACACTATGTCTGCCATTACTCTCGACGATATGCTTGCGGCACGCGATGCCCGCTGCTGCAAACAACGCCAGTTGCTTAAAGCGCACCCCGACGCTACGCTCGTGGTACTGACGGTGGTGTTGCCGGGAAACGAAAAGCGAAACGACACTTCGCTCCAGGTGGCACGTGCTGCCGTTAAAGCTGTGACCCAGGCATTGCACACTGACATTCAGCATGCCGAACAACACGACCTGCCTACGGGCTTCGAAGCCTATTGGACGGTGAGGGGCGAACTGAAAACGGTGAAACTGAAAATGGTAGAACTGGAAGAAAAACATCCCTTGGGCCGCTTGTTTGATTTAGACGTGATTGCTCCTGATGGCATTCCGGTGAGCAGACAGGAAGTGGGCTTTGCCGCTCGTCGCTGTTTGCTTTGTTCAAACGAAGCACGCTTTTGCATGCGTAACCGCACGCATACCTATGCCGAAATTCTGGAACACATCAAACGTATGACGGATGCTTACTGTGACTGATTGCCTGCTGACCCTGCCGAATGGCGAAATGCACCCCATCGTGTGGCGCGAAATTCCGCTGAACTCCACTTACTTTCTGAAACAGGTTGACCATTTATTGACAGACAACGAACTCAACCGGCCACCACTCGACTACCTCATTGGTATGTACGACGAAGAAACTGACGAGTTGCTGGCTTGTGGCGGATTGGGTGGAAGTACCATTCAGTGTGTGGCAGTTTCTCCGGCTGCGCGCAGTTTGAATTTGGCCGGTAAAATAGTAACCTTGCTGCTAACTCGCGCTTCGCAAGCCGGGCTAAGCAATGTCACCGTATTTACCAAACCCGAAAACAAGGCACTGTTCATAAGCATGGGATTTCACCTGGTGGCACAAGCCCAACGAGCCATTATGCTGGAACACGACCGACGCGCGCTCAAACGCTATGTCGATTACCTGACGTCGCTGCAACGCGGCGGTGTGTGTGGCGCCATTGTCATGAATGCGAACCCGCTGACTCGCGGACATCTATACCTGATAAATCGGGCTCGCGAACAGGTGGACCACCTCTTTATCATCCTCGTTGCCGACAATCCGCACAACTTGTTCAGCTATGCCGAACGCCATGAAATATTGGAAAAGGCTGTGCAGACAATGAACAACGTCACCTTGGTCGAGGGGAGCATCTACTCTGTTTCGGCAGCTACCTTTCCCTCGTATTTCATCAAGGAAAAGTCGGCTGTTTCTGCCACGCACATCGAGTTGGACTTAAACCTTTTCGCTGAACATCTGGCTCCGGCGCTGAAAGTGAGCAAACGCTTTGTGGGTTCCGAACCCGACGACGAACTGACCGCTGCCTACAACGAGGGAATGCACCGCCTACTACCGACACAGGGTATCGAAGTAATCGAAATTCCGCGCTGCAAACAGGCTGCTGAGGATAACTGCATTTCTGCCTCCCGTTTGCGTAAGGCACTGACCGGCGGAAAACTGCTGCAAGCCCTTGATTGGGCCGCTCCCGAAAGTGTTCCTTTCATTTGGAGCAAAGCTGCCACTGCTGCCTTACAGGCCGAACTTGACCTTACCCCGAAACCCGGACTGGTGGATAGGCACAACAGCGGAGCACATTCTGACATGGACTATGCCTTGATGCGAAGCAGCATCTGTGCGCTCGATCAGTCATTCTGCCGCATTGCCGAAGTAGCTTCACACACTCCGACACTGCCCGACTGCACGCAGTTGGCCGCCATCGGCCGCGAAGGCGAACAGCAAATGCTGAAAGCCACTCGGGGAGTGAACACCCACAAAGGGGCACTATTTGCCATGGGACTTACGCTGGCAGCTGCAGTACACCTGCACACCACGAAGCTACCGCTCAATACTGAGCATTTACAAAATACCATAGCTCGCCTTGCCGCTTGTTTTACGCGTCCGGCCGATACCCACGGAGCAACCATACATCGCCAATACGGAGTGCCTGGTGCGTTAGACAATGCTCGAACCGGCTATGCGCAGCTATTTAACCAATGGCTTCCTTTTTGGAAACAACAGCAGCACACTCCCGATCCGCTCTACCGACTGTTGCTTTACATCATGTCGACGTTAGACGATACAAACGTATTGCACCGAGTGGGCAACCGGCGTGCTGCAGAAGTTAAATCCGAAGCCAAACACCTGCTTGAAAATTTCACGCTCAATCAATTAGAACAACTTGACCGTATTTATATAGAACAAAACATTTCGCCCGGCGGAGCAGCCGACATGTTGGCACTTACGCTTTTTATTGCGGCTGTCTGTACGGAATAATCTTCGAAAAACATAACCTTAATCGCCACTTGCTTTGAAAACTTGCCTGATTGCCTAAAGCAACGAAGTTTTTCACAGCAAACGGACTAACCATCTAAAACCAGTTTTGATTATGATAGAACTGATTAACCAAGGCGTTTATCTGCTTAACGGCACTGAAATCCGCACCAATGCACAGGGTATGCCCTGCGCTGATGAAGCCCGCGAAAACACCATTACTTACCAGATTCTGCGTCAGCACGATGTCGATGGTGCAAAAGGTAAAAAAATGCGCATCCGCTTCGACGCCATGATGAGCCACGACATTACCTATGTAGGCATTATCCAAACGGCGCGCGCTTCAGGACTTGAAAAATTCCCACTGCCATACGCCATGACCAACTGCCATAATTCACTCTGTGCAGTAGGTGGTACCATCAACGAAGACGACCACGTTTTCGGACTTTCGGCAGCAAAAAAATACGGCGGCATTTACGTGCCGACGAACATGGCCGTGATTCACCAGTATGCTCGCGAAGCCATGGTGAAATGCGGTAATATGATTTTAGGTTCCGACTCACACACGCGCTACGGCTCATTAGGCAATATGGGCGTTGGCGAAGGTGGTGGCGAACTTGTGAAGCAATTGCTGCACAACACTTGGGACATCAATGCGCCCGAAGTGGTGCTGGTATGGCTCGAAGGGGCACCCAAGCGCGGTGTTGGTCCGCACGATGTGGCCATTTCTATGGTAAAGGCGGTGTTCGACAATGGCTTTGTCAAGAACAAAGTGCTTGAATTTGCCGGACCGGGCGTGAAGAACCTACCGATTGACTTTCGCAACGGTATCGACATCATGACTACCGAAACCACTTGCCTAAGCAGTATTTGGATTACCGACGAGGAGGTGAAACACCATTACGAAATACACCGTCGGCCCGAGGACTTCCGCGAACTGAAACCGGGTGCCACGGCCTACTACGATGGTATGATTCGCATCGACCTCAGTCAGCAGGAATGTATGATTGCTCTGCCCTATCACCCCTCGAATGCCTACACCATTCACGAATTGCAGGCAGACCCCGAACGCATTTTGCGCGAGGTGGAGGAAGATACCCGCAAACGCTACGGTGACAAAGTGCAGGTGGATTTGATCAGCAAAATACACAACGGTAAGGTACAGGCCGATCAGGGCATCATTGCCGGCTGTTCGGGCGGTACTTACGACAACTTGAGCCAGGCTGCTGCTATCCTCAAGGGTAAATCGACGGGCAACGACTATTTCAGCCTCTCGGTATTCCCGCAGTCTGTACCTGTTTCGATTGCTACGACGCGCAGCGGCATCAACGAGGAATTGCTCGAAGCCGGTGCTGTTATCAAACCTGCCTTCTGTGGCCCATGCTTCGGTGCGGGCGACGTGCCGGCCAACAACGGACTGAGCATCCGACACACCACGCGCAACTTCCCGAACCGCGAGGGTTCGAAACCCGGACAGGGACAGATTTCGCTCGTTGCCTTGATGGACGCTCGCTCCATTGCTGCTACTGCGGCCAATGGCGGTGTGATTACAGCGGCTACGGATGTGGCATACACCGATGAACATAAGCCTTACGAATTCGACGCTCGCATCTACGACCGCCGTGTGTTCTACGGTTATGGACATGCCAATCCTGATGAGGAACTGCGCTACGGACCGAACATCAAGGACTGGCCCGAAATGTTTGCCATGAAGGACAACCAGCTGCTTGAACTCGCTGCCGTTATCCACGACCCCGTCACCACGACCGACGAACTCATTCCTTCGGGCGAAACGTCAAGCTACCGCTCTAATCCGCTGAAACTCTCGGAATTTGCCCTTTCGCGTCGTGTGCCTGAATACGTGGGCCACAGCAAACGCATACATCAGGACGATTTGGACTGCCGTGCCGGCAAATGTCCCGAACCTATACAGAAGGTGCTCAATCAGGTTGGTGCCACAACGGAAAACACTTCGTTCGGCTCTTGCGTATTTGCCAACCGTCCGGGCGACGGTTCTGCTCGCGAACAGGCTGCCAGCTGTCAGAAGGTGCTGGGCGGTGATGCTAACATTTGCTACGAATACGCCACCAAGCGATACCGCAGCAACTGCATCAACTGGGGCATTGTGCCTTACACGATTGATGCCGAAACTCCGTTCAACTACGAACCGGGCGACTATGTATTTGTTCCCGGCATTCGTCAGGCTATGCTCGATGGCAAGGAGGAAATCGACGCCAAGGTCATTTCATCTCAAGGTATCACCGACATCAAGTTGCACTTTGCCAATCTCACGCAGGCCGAGCGCGAAATCCTTGTCGAAGGTTGCCTGATGAACTACTACCGCAAGGCTTTACCGAAATAAACAGAAATCAACGCTTTTTGAATTTAAGGATAAAAACTTAAAAAACGCAACCCGTGCAGTGCCCGGGTGTCCACATACCGGGCACTGTACATTCTTTCATTTTTCCACTTATTATTCACCTTTTAAATGTCCTCTAAAATCCCTGTTATTCATTCGATAAGGGACGAGGCGCCAGTTTTTTACCATGGAAAAAATTAAAATGACTACGCCGCTTGTTGAAATGGACGGCGACGAAATGACTCGCATATTGTGGAAGATGATTAAGGACGAACTCATTCTGCCCTTTGTCGATCTGAAAACCGAATACTACGATTTAGGATTGAAGCACCGCGATGAAACGGGTGACAAAATCACCGTCGAAGCTGCCGAAGCCACCAAGAAATATGGCGTTGCCGTGAAGTGCGCCACCATTACGCCGAATGCTCAGCGCATGACGGAGTACGAACTGCACCAAATGTGGAAGAGCCCCAACGGCACCATCCGCTCCATTCTCGACGGAACGGTATTCCGCACCCCCATCACCCTGCCGACCATCAAACCGGCTGTGCGCAACTGGCAGAAACCCATTACCATTGCTCGTCATGCTTACGGTGATGTGTATAAAAGTGTAGAAATCCGCACCGAGGAAGAGGGTACGGCTCGATTGGTTTACGACACCAAAAGCGGTAAACACGAAGAAATCGTGATTCATGAATTCAAGGGCCCCGGCGTGTTGCAGGGTATGCATAACACCGACAAGTCCATCCGCTCCTTTGCCCACTCGTGCTTCAAGTTTGCCATCGACATGAAGGAAGACCTTTGGTTCTCGACCAAAGACACCATTTCAAAGAAATACGACGCTCGCTTCCGCGAAATTTTCGACGAAGTGTATGCCGAGTACAAGGACGACTTCGAACGCCTGGGCTTGACGTATTTCTACACGCTGATTGACGATGCAGTAGCCCGCGTAATCCGCAGCAACGGTGGTTTCATCTGGGCTTGTAAGAACTACGATGGCGACGTCATGAGCGACATGGTTTCCACGGCCTTCGGTTCGCTGGCCATGATGACTTCCGTACTCGTTTCGCCCGACGGCAACTACGAATACGAGGCTGCCCACGGCACCGTAACGCGCCATTATTACAAGTATTTGAAAGGCGAGGAAACGTCGACCAACCCCATGGCCACCATCTTTGCATGGTCGGGTGCATTCCGCAAACGCGGCGAATTGGACAATCTGCCCGAACTCACCCGCTTCGGCGAACAGCTTGAAGCTGCTTGCTTCGACACCCTGAACGAAGGCATTGTTACCAAGGACCTCGTCAATTTGATGGAAGGCATCGAACCTAAAGCCGTCAACTCTGCCGACTTCCTGAAAGCCATTCGCCAACACTTGGAACAGCGCATCGCCTAACTCTTACACCACGCAATAGTGCCAATATTGGCTGACCATTGCTCCTAAGTAAGTGTTTCAGTATGAACGTACCTCTTCGTAACATCATACTGAAACACTTTTTTTGTGTCCGAATACATAATCCGTCAGTAACACTGGCCACATTGGTTTGTAGTAAAATTCCACACATTCCACACCCCACTCCCCAAATTCCACACCCATGCCAGCAATCGTGCCAAACTCGTTTTTATTGATTATCAACGATTTCAGCTTCTTCACTTCATTTTGGCACACGCTTTGCGCTTTAATAGGGCAGAAACAACAAAACAATAACAAAATAAAACGACACGATTATGAAAAAGTTTTCAGTTTACGCCGTAATGGCCATGGGAGTTCTCACAGTGAGTAGCGCAGCCTTTGCCGGAACCACCGCCTTCAGTTCTCGCGGTTTGGTAAACACGGAAGTTTCTGACACCGTTGTACCTAAGGACACCGTATTGCCCGAAAAAACGGAAACGGAACAAACCGAAACGCAAACTGAAGCGTTCTATTCATTGGCCGACACCGTTCTGCCTACCGACACCGTAGTGCCGCAGCAGGAGGAAACCATACCGCAGCAAAAGGAAGAAACTACTCCGCAGCAGGAAGAAACTATCCCGCAGCAAAAGGAGGAAACTACTCCGCAGCAGGAAGAAACTACTACTTCTGAATCAACCTTCGCTCTGAGCAACGACACTGTAGTTCCCGTCGACACGCTCATGCCTTCGAAAAAGGATGAACCGCAAACCGACGAACCCAAGCAGGATGAACCTCAGCAAAATGAGCCTCAGCAGGAAGAAACGGTTCCGGTACAGTAAAACGCACCACCACATACATTTCATAGTTCACGACATAGAGTACTGACTTCTATCCGGTTATTTACAGCCTGATAGAAGTCAGTTTTTTCGTATATTGTTGAATGCCTCAACATATATTCCACACCTCTGAATACACCTTTCTCTACAACTCCCCTATGAAAAAGAAGAGGAACAGAACGCACCTCAGACAGGCCTATCTGCCTTACTTTCTGTGGTAACACAAAGTCAAAGAACGCTTAATTGCTTAATAGGTATTTTTGGTTTTTCATTCGTGAAGGCTAAAATTCTATCGAACGCATATACCCCTATATGCTCACAGCAACGAAAAAGCCTTGGTTCAAAACAGCTATTTGCTGCCGAACCAAGGCTTATCATTTATTGCACATCAGTAACGAAGCAGAATGATCAAAGTTTATTCAGCTTTGTCCAAAACTTCGTATTTTGAATGTTTGCTCTTGAATTCAGGAACCAAATCCTTCATGCGTTTCACAATCTGCATATCGGTTTCTTGAATGCTCGAAGCAACGAGGGAATCAATGTGGTCAGACACTTCAGTATAATCATACTCGCGTACCTGAGCAATCTTAATTTTAGGATGGAAAGTCGGTTTCGTCGTTTCCTCTTCGTTAAGCACCTCTTCGTAGAGTTTCTCACCATCGCGTAAGCCGGTGAACTTAATTTCCACGTCCTTGGCACCGCTCAACTGAATCATGCGCTTGGCAAGGTCAACGATGCGAACCGGTTTACCCATATCGAACACAAAGATTTCGCCACCATTACCCATGGTTCCTGCTTCAAGCACAAGCTTGCAGGCTTCAGGAATGAGCATGAAGAAGCGGATGATGTCCTTGTGCGTTACCGTAACCGGACCACCGCGACGAATCTGTTCGCGGAACAAAGGAATTACCGATCCGTTTGAACCCAGCACATTACCGAAACGCGTGGTAACAAACTGCGTAACGCCCTTGATTTTACCATCCTTAATGGCTTTGTCAAGGCTTTGCACGTAGATTTCGCAAATACGCTTGGAACATCCCATTACGTTCGTCGGATTCACGGCTTTATCGGTCGAAACCATCACGAACTTCTTCGTGCCGTATTTCACCGCCAAGTCGGCAATGACACGCGTTCCGTCGATATTGTTGCGCACGCTTTCGCCCGGATTGTTCTCCATCATGGGCACATGCTTGTAAGCTGCGGCATGGAACACATAATCAGGACGGTAAATGTCGAAAAGTTCTTCCATGCGTTCCTTCATGCAAATATCGCTCACGATGGTTTCGGCTTCGACATTGGGCCATTGGCGAGCCATCATCAGGCGGATATCATGCAGCGGAGTTTCGGCCTGGTCAATAAGTACCAGACGTTTCGGACGGAACTGGGCAACCTGGCGTACAATTTCGCTACCGATACTACCAGCAGCACCTGTAACGAGAATCGTATTACCGGTAAGTTGCTTTTCAACAACATTCAAGTCGATTTCAATTTTATCGCGCGGCAGCAAGTCTTCAATGTCCACTTCCTTGAGCTGACGGTGGTCAAGGTCGTCCTTGCCGTTCCATTCCTGCATTCCCGAGAACATAAAGATGTGAATACCGGCATCCATCAGTTTTTCCACGATATCAGGATTATTGCGGATAGACTCATTTTTGAGCGGCGAAACCAGCAACGATTTCACACCGCGGCTCTGCATGATGCTTATAAGGTTTTCATCGTTGGGGAAAATGGGGGAACCCATCAACCGGCGGCCTTGAATGTCCATGTCGCCATCATCGGCCACAAAACCTTTGATAACGTAAGTGTGTTGGCTATCGCGGTGAAGCATACTATTGGCAATAGCCACACCGCCTTCTTTCACACCGTAAATGAATACGCGCTTGCTCTTTTTATTCTTACGTGCATTGTCATACATATACTTGACCAATGCGCGAAGCAACCACATCAAGCACGTTGCCATCAATGCCGAAAGGCCTAAATCCTTCATGCGGATGGCAAAAATCCAGGAGTCGGAATTCAAACCGTATTTGGCTACCACCGTAAGTCCCAAGCCCAAAAGCATGGCAAACGTAATGCGGTGTAAGTCATTAAACGATGAATAGCGCAAAACGCCCGAATAGGTATGAAAAGCTGCAAAACCCACTACATAAAAAAGCAAGTAAACTGCAAATGCCGCACTTAAAGGAACAATGTCCTGTGCCGTTGTCACTGCTCCATTGTTAAGGGCATACACGAAAATGTCTGAAAAGAATACTATCAAACAATCGAGTGCGAAAACACACCAGTATGGCAGTGCGTCTTTCGAAAAATACCAATTCGAAATTTTTGAAATCATGAGTTTGTATTAATTAGTTTCCTGCTTTGCGGCGAGGCTGATACATGGCCCATGCAGCAGCCCCGCAGTAAAACTTTTTTTAATTATAACCGCGACCATAGCTGTAGCCGTAGCGATAACCATAGCGATAGCCATAACGGCCATTCAGTTTTTCGGTACCATTAAGCACAATGCTTACGTTCTTGAAACGTTTCGAATGGTAAATACGTTCAAGTTCGGGCAACATCGTGCGGTCAAGCAGTCCGGCACGAACCACAAAGAGCGTGCGGTCTACCTGCTTTTCGATGATTTGCGTATCAGCCACAATTTCGATAGGCGGACAGTCGATAAACACATAGTCGAAATGGTCACGCACAGCCTCGATCAATGTAGCGAAACGGCCATTGTCCAACAATTCGGTGGGGTTCGGCGGAATGATGCCAACCGGTATCACGCTCAAGCCTTCGAATTTATCCGACTGCACCACAGCATCCTGCCAATTCTCGACATTGCCGTTCAAATAGTTGCTCAAGCCCACTTTCGTTGCGTCGAAATAAGTTGAAAGCGTTGTGTGGCGCATATCACCGTCGATAAGGAGCACCTTCTTGCCTTTGAGTGCAAACGAAACAGCCATGTTTACTGTAATGAATGACTTTCCGCTGCCAGGATTAAAGGAAGTGACAAGTAACACTTGACTCTTCGGGCCATCGGGTTTCGACATAAATTTAATATTCGAACGCAACACGCGGAATGCCTCGTTGATTACGTTGCGATTGCCTTCTTCCACCACCATGGTCTTCGTCGTTTTATTCCGACGACCAAACAAGCGGCGGTGCGTATCGCCACACAAGGGAATTTCGCCGACGATGGGCACATTCATTCCTTCCAAATCCTTTCGGCCGCGCACCTTATTATTCGTCATCATCAGATAAATCAGTCCGGCGAGCACAGCCAGTCCCAAGGCAAATGCCACCAGCAAAATCATGGGCTTGCGGGGCGAAGTGGGGAACACGCTGCCGCGCGGCGGTGTAATGATGCGCGTGTTGTAGGCAGCAAAGGCTTTCGACAGTTCGTTTTCTTCGCGTTTCTGCAGCAAATAAATGTAGAGCGACTCCTTCACCTTTTGCTGACGTTCCACCGAAAGCAAATATTTAGCCTGATTCGGATTCGAAGCCAACTGTCCCGTTGTTGTGCGCTCCTGTTTCCGGTAGCTTTCAATCTGCGTATTGAGCGAAGCAATGTGATTATTCAGCGACTCGTAAATGGCCTGATGCATATTTTTCAGCGAACGGCCCATGTCGGCAGCCACCGGACTTTCCTTGCTACTATTGGCAATCAGACGGTTGCGTTCAAGCACCATGCTGTTGTATTCAGTAATCAGGTTTTCCACATTCACGTTGGCAAGTCCCGAATTCGAAGGCAATGTCTGGTCCGACGATTTTTGCTGCAATTCATTCAGCACAAACTGTGCCATAGCTCTCTGGTTATTGAGCGTAAGCAGCGTTGTCTGGTTATTCAGAGCCTGCGTCATATACATGTTCGAAGCCTGCTGTACGTCGGGCAGCAAATTCCGGCTTTTATACGACGAAATGTTGTTGTCGACATGTCCCAAATCTGCTTCAATCACAGCCAAACGCTCACTGATAAACTGCGAAGTGCTTTCGGCCACCAGGTTGCGGTCCTGCACCCACTGTTCGTTATACACAGTGATAAGCGTGTTAAGAATGTCCTCAGCCTTTTTGGGTGATTCGTCCTTGATACTCAAATCCACCACGGTCGATTCCTTTGAATTGAGCGAAATGCTAAGCTGGCTCAGGTAGGCATCAGCCAGGAGGTTTGGTTGGGTATGAAAAAAGTGGATTTCTTCTCCTACGTATTCCTTGCCAAAATGCTTCGTACGACTCAACGTTACATTGCCACATGCCGTGTGTACGGTAGCATTAAAATTACCTTTGAACCTTCCTTCAATTTTTTTTCCATCCAGCTTACAATGGGTGATTTCGAACTGCGAATCTGAAACCAGATTCACCACGAACATCAGCATCTGACTGGACAGGCTGATTAACAGGTGAGTTCGTTTCTCTCATAAATTAAAGGTGTAAGGCTGTTTATTTCGTATAGTTGTAGGATGCGGTTCGGTCAAACTGAATAACAAAAGCGTTTTCACGTTGTCCGGCTCTCACCTTTCGCTACATTCGACATGTTAACTAAGTTCAGCGCTCTGTTTTGAGTTATTTTCTTAAAGCGTTTCACCAAATTGCCTAACGAAGATGCTGTCGCGATTTGATTCTCGTCAGCAATCATACGGTCCAGCAATTCTACATCATGTCGAATACGAGTCTGGGCCTCATACCCTCCCGGAACATGCTCAAAAACGCACCGATTCTGAGCATCCCAAGCCTCAATCGGCAACAAAATACGTGCCGAAAACTCGAACCTGCGGTTGTGGCCGTAATATATACGGTAATATATACTGCCACGTTCCTCATGCTGTTTACTCCTTTCGAAACGAACTTTTACAGATGGCATACTACTTATGAATATTGAAGGGCAAACAACACTGCTCTGAGTAAAGCATAACCGAAAACCAATGTTCATAAGGTTTCTTGTTTTTATAAACCAATACTCATCAATGGTAAAAGCCATCCTATTCACCAGAAATAGTGCCAACCCATAAATAATACAAAGAACGCAACCAAACCCTGATAGTTTAGTTTGCCTTCTTCTAATATACATCACACCCGTGTATCCCACAAGAACACACAAATGATCATCGAGCAGCATCGTTTCAAGCATTCCCACCGGCCAAACATCCTTGTATTTTATAAGGAAAACCCAATGAGAACTGACTACGATGAAATGGGAGAAAAAACAGAAGCTCTTTCTACCAATGCCATCAAACCTGTTTGAACACACATGAACATTCCTCTTCTGATTGATGTAAAACAGACTCAAACTGCACACTTATCACAGAGAATAAGGCATAACGACCTGCATACATCAAAAAACAGAGGAATATGCTGACAACGAGAAGAAAAATAAAATCAAACCAGTCAAATAAAAACCGACTAAAATTTCGCACGATACAATCCGTTTCCTTTTAAATAATATGTATGTATAATTGTACGAAACAAATTTGATTACACGTTATTTTTCAACTCATTTCAGTCCGCCGCTTTCGAACAAAGCAACTTTATGTGAGCGTTACAAAATCTACACAGGCTATTGAATAACCATCAACTGTCAACAGCATCACGGCACCCAAAGCTATAGTCTGCTCTCGAAGTTCAAAACAAAAGAAGCCAACAGCAAATCAAGTTCCATTCCTTTGGCTCATCCTTGTTCGCAAACTCCTATGAAACGCAGTTTATTGCAAAATACACACCGAAAAATCACCTTTTCCAATGCATACCATGACATGCAAACTACTACGCAACAGCAATTAAGTACCAACCATTTCGAAGCCAACGCGACCCTATCAGTCCATAGCTCCGCTACGATATACATACTATAATCACGTAGCAAAATTACTAACTTTTGACTATTTTCCCAAGACTTTATGTCTTTTTTGAAATATCCCGTATTTTGAGCCAATGAATACGCCATATCTATATTCCTACTAGTAACTGCTTTGTAAACGAGTGCTAAACCAATATTTACACCCCAAAAGTCACAAACAAAAAAGCTACACCCCATGCCTGCACTCCCCAAAAACCTGCTGGCAATGTGGCTCATTTAGAACAATGCGTAAATGCAAAAAATAGCTCTTACTTGACAAAACAGCAATTACAACCATCAAATTAAACCTTTTTGTCTGAAAATAGTCATAAAACAAACGACTAATGTTGCACCTCTGAGCCAAAATGCCTAACTTGCGCCCTGTAATCCGGTAATTAGCCGGTAAACACCGCCCTGGAATTCCGTTTCCAATAGATTACTTTTCAAGAAGTATGGAACAATTCCTTCGCATTCCCCACCCTCTTTCGGCTCTTCGCAGGAACAAGCCTCCGGCAAACCCGAAACCGACAACCAATCCCGAAGCTGACAACCGATTATAACATTAATTACATATATAAAAACGACATCTATGAAACGCTTAAAACTTTTTGTACCTCTGGCCATCGCCTTATTGATGACGGGCTGTGTATCGAAAAAGCAGTATGCCGACATGCAAGCCAAGTATCAGACGCTGCAATCAGAAAACGCAAGTTTGCAGCGCGACCTCAACGACAAACAGGTTAGCCTGGCCGAATGCAACTCTAATTCAAAGAGCCTGGCCGAACGCTTGGCCGATGAACAGGCACGCAACAAGGAAATGCGCGAGGCTTACAGCCAGTTGCAGAACTCATACCAGAGCAACGTACAGGCAGGCAACGTAAACATTTCAAAACTCGTTGACGAAATCAACGCTTCGAACAAGTTTATCAAGCAGCTCGTTGATGCCAAGAGCAAGAGCGACTCACTCAACCAAGCACTCACCAACAAACTCACCCGTTCACTCTCACGCGAAGAAATGAACGATGTCGACGTACAGGTGCTCAAGGGTGTAGTTTACATTTCACTTGCCGACAACATGCTCTACAAGAGCGGTAGCTACGAAATTGGCGACCGCGCCGGCGAAACACTTTCAAAAATCGCCAAAATCATCAGCGACTACAAAGACTACGACGTACTCGTTGAAGGTAACACCGACAATGTGCCCATCAAGCAGAAGAACATCCGCAACAACTGGGACCTCTCTACCCTCCGTGCCTCATCTGTCGTACAGGCCCTGCAAAACGAGTATGGTGTTGACCCCAAGCGTCTGACCGCTGCCGGCCGTGGCGAATACAACCCCGTGGCCAACAACAGCACCGAAAAGGGTAAACAGCGCAACCGCCGCACCCAAATCATCATCACACCGAAACTCGACCAGTTCATGGACCTCATCGACGAGGCTCCCGAACAGCAAAAGAACTAACGTATAACCTACGTATAAACGCCCAAGAGCCGACCTCATTTTCATGGTGAAGGTCGGCTCTTTTTTTTGAACGCCCAATGCCATGTAGCATTCCGTCATACGCATTTACCAGCCAATGTACACCACCAAACAGGCAATTCAACTTTTTACTTTACCAAAATGCGCTTCGTTTCAAAAAATAATTGTACATTTGCAACCGCTATACTACAAATCGGCCCCGTAGCTTAGCTGAATAGAGCGTCAGATTCC
>ERZ780167.1454-NODE-1454-length-20689-cov-3.532955_pt1 | contig 20689 bp, 18 predicted proteins | sample MGYA00510982_ERZ780167 | MGnify/ENA primary metagenome ERZ780167 (study PRJEB29588, sample SAMEA2146107) | human gut metagenome | biome: human gut; feature: human-associated habitat; material: faeces | place: Denmark | collected 2008/2010 ... | reverse complement strand
TTATTTATATATACTATTCTTTGAGCCCGGGAATGCCCAAGTTGGATTTTCCTTAATGTAACATGTAACATTGTAACATTGTAACATTGGTGGCAATGGCTCTTCAACGAAGCAGGCAACAATGCCTCTTCATGAAAACTGTTTTTTGGGAAGGAGGGGCAAGCCTCATTCGTGCCACCTCGGATTTATAGTGCAAACCCATTCTGCTTTCCAGGGCGCCACAGGGGGTACGAGTAGATTCGCATTGTTACATTGTTACATTGTTACATGTTACGTTAAGGATTTCCCACTTCTCACGCTTGCTCACTCTGCAAAGAATATAACTGTAAAGAATGTTCCGTGTGCAAGTAGGAGTATCACATAGCTTTGCTATGTGCCTTTTTTGCTGCGATGAAAAAAGTTGAAAAATATTTGTTATTTTATTTGGTGGCGTGAAATGTTCTTCGTAACTTTGTGCCCGGAAATTGAGGCTTGCGGAACAATTCCGTAGAGGGCCCGCGACGGGCGTTCCTTACGACGGGGGCGAGGGATAAGCAATTAGTGGCGCCAGTCTTAAGCTATCATCGGCAAGGTCCCCATTTCTGAGAGAGATAAACCCCAGCTTTTCAACACCTTTAAAACCTCAGCACTATGATCAGCTATAGCATCACGGCACGAGCCGTCAACCCCAGTCTCTTCGAGGTCAAACTCGAGCAAAGGTCCGTATTAGCCAGGCTAAGGCCGAGGGCAGCCAGCCCGCTTCCAAGGATTCGGCACTCGTCGAGAGCGTAGTTCTCCACTTCTTTGCCACGCCGCGGTACGCCGATCTTGGAGCGTGGAATTTCGTTTCCCCGATGAACCAATAAATGTATTGACAGGACTTTAGTAATTTTTTGAGAGAAGAATCTCTGCAAGACCCATGAAGTGGGATTTTCTTGCAAAAATATTTGGCTAATTCACGGAAAAGCAGTACCTTTGCGCCCGATTTTGAACAAAAACAGTTGAATGAAGAATGACAAAATGAAATTACAGTACCGCGTGAATGAGAAAATTCACGTTCGGGAAGTGCGTGTTGTGTCTGACGAAGGCTCCGAAGTGATGCCTACGCGGAAAGCCTTGGACCTCGCTCGGCAGCAAGGTGTCGATCTGGTCGAGATCTCTCCGAATGCCCAGCCGCCTGTTTGTCGTCTCATCGACTATTCCAAGTTCCTCTATCAGCAGAAGCGTCGCCAGAAGGAATTGAAGCAGAAACAGGTGCGTCAGGAGGTGAAGGAGATACGTTTCGGACCCCAGACCGACGAGCACGACTACCAGTTCAAGCTCAAGCACGCCATCGAGTTCCTCAACGAAGGCAACAAGGTACGCGCCTACGTTTTCTTCCGTGGCCGTAGTATCCTCTTCAAGGAGCAGGGTGAGGTGCTTTTGCTCCGCTTTGCCAACGACTTGGAGGAGTATGCCAAGGTAGAGCAGCTTCCGAAGCTCGAAGGAAAGCGCATGTTCCTCTATCTTGCACCCAAGAAGGTGAGCGTACAGAAGAAGAGCCAGCAGAAGCGCGACCGCGAGAATGCCGAGGCCCAGGCCAAGGTGGCTGCCGAGATCGAGCAGGAGCAGCACGACAAGGACGTGGCCGAGAACAGCGGGCTCTTCGCCAACGCCAAGAATGGCGCTGAGGCCCTGAAGAAGCTGGCCAAGGGGGAATAAGCCCACAAGAGATCAAGAAAAGAGTGCGTAACGTCCTGGTATATACGTTGCCACCTAAATTAAAGTATCATAAATAAAAGGATTAAAAAAATGCCAAAGTTGAAGACAAACTCCGGTGCCAAGAAGCGTTTCTCGTTCACCGGAACTGGTAAGATCAAAAGACGTCATGCTTACCACAGTCACATTCTGACTAAGAAGACCAAGAAGCAGAAGCGCAACCTGGTCGGTTCAACCCTCGTTGACCGTACCAACCTCAAGCAGGTAAAGGATCTTCTCAATCTGCGTTAATTCTATCACTTAGTCGTTCAACATTAAAAGGAAAAGAAAACTATGCCAAGATCAGTAAATCATGTTGCCTCTAAGGCCAAGAGAACCAAGATTCTGAAGCAAACCAATGGTTACTTTGGTGCCCGCAAGAACGTCTGGACGGTAGCCAAGAACGCCTATGAGAAGGGTCTCACTTATGCTTACCGCGACCGTCGTAACAAGAAGCGCAACTTCCGCGCTCTGTGGATCCAGCGTATCAACGCTGCCGCTCGCCTCTACGATATGAGCTACAGCCAGCTCATGGGTGCGCTCCACAAGAATGGTATCGAGATCAACCGCAAGGTGCTCGCTGACCTCGCTGTCAACAACCCCGAAGCTTTCAAGGCCATCGTCGATAGAGTGAAATAAGGTTTAGCCTTACATACGCCAACAAGCAAGCCGCAATCTTCCATCGTGGAGGTTGCGGCTTTTCTTCAGTTCGGTTTACTGCCTGCGCATCCTGTGCATCTTGTGGCCGCCCCAGCAGTCGTCGCCCACCACCTCGAAGCCGAGGCGCCGATAGAGCCTTTCGGCCTTGGGATTGCCGTCGTCCACGAGCAGTCCGGTGGGCAGTCCCATCCCCCGGCCTTTCTCCACCGTGGCCATCAGCAGTTGGCCGGCAATGCCGTGGCCGCGGTAGTCGGCGCGCACGCAGACCGTGTCGATATAGAGTTCTCCAGCAGCCGTCTCGTCGCCCATGTCGCTATAGTCGATGCCAAATGTCTCCAGGGCTTCCTTGATAAAGGCACGCCGCAGCGGGCGCAGCAGGGGGCCGTCGTAGCTGACGCAGACGCCCGCCACGGTCCGACCAGCCTCCGCCCCGTGGTCTATCGCCACGAGCGTGTTGCGGTAGGAGTATTGGCTCTCCTCCATGGCGACGAGGCGCGTCATCAACTGTTCAAACTCCTCCAGCGTGTGGTTGGGGCCTGCAAACCACTGGCAGCACTCCAGGTTCATAGCCTCCATGATCATAGGAGCGATGATCGGCGCATCCTCCTTTCTCGCATTTTCAATCTGTATCATGATTCGGTTTTTATTTGATTCTGCGAAGTTACGAAAAAGGAATTGAATTTTTGCAAGAATCGAGGAAAAAGTTTACCTTTGCGAAACAATTACCATCAAATCATGACCGACCAAGAAACCGAAATACTCACAACGCTGGACGAAAGCCAGCGTACCGTCGTCTTGGCCCAGGACGGCCACCACCTCGTGCTGGCCCCTCCGGGCTGCGGCAAGACCCACATCCTGGCCTCCCGAGTGCGCTGGGCTCACAGCCACGGGGTGGGCTTCGAGGACATGCTCTGCCTGACGTTCACCAACCGCGCCGCCCGCGGGATGATCAACCGCATCGGCGAGGTGATGGACGGCGAGGACTTAGGGCCGCTCCATGTGGGCAACGTCCACCATTTCTGTTCCCGCTTCCTTTTTGAGCAGCAGGTAGTGCCCGCCGACTCGTCCATCGTCAGCGACGAGGAGACCATCAGCATCCTGGCCGACTACACCCACGACGACGAGGAGCGCGTGATCAGTGACTATCAGTCCAGCCGCAACTACCAGCAGATACTCTTCTTCTCCCACCTCATGGATCAGATGCGCCATGGCCATCCGTGGAGTCTGTATCTGCATCCTGAGGCGCTGACCGAGGGCGACCGCGAAGCGCTCCGCTATCTCTGCAATCGCCAGAAGAAGCCTTTCGCCGTCGAGGCTCTCATCGAGATCTATCCCTGTGCGGAAAACTACTTCGACGATGCCGATGCTGCTCCCCGCGAGGTGGCAGGCAAGGTGCGGACTTTGTTGAAGAAAATGTACTATGCCCGTCGCTATGCCGAATACAAGGCCGACAACCACATCCTCGACTTCGAAGACCTCTTGCTGAAGACCTATGATGCCTATAGGGCGGACATGCAGGGACGGCTGCGACGCTATCGCTGGATACAGGTTGATGAGGTCCAGGACCTCAACGCCATGCAGCTCGCCATCATCGACCTGCTGACGGCGAAAGAACGCGCTACGGTACTCTTTCTCGGCGACGAGCAGCAAGCCATCTTCTCCTTTATGGGGGCGAAGGTGGAGCGACTCAACGAGATCAAGTTGCGCTGCAAAGGCCACATCCACCATCTGCGTCAGAACCATCGTGCGCCCAGCTATCTGCTCGGCGTCCTCAATCGCTACGCAGAGGCACAGTTGGGCATCGACCCCGAGCTCCTGCCTTTGGCTGGCAACGACGAGCAAGCGCAGCCTGGCGACCTCCAAATCATCTATGGCGCCACGATGGAGGACGAGATACGGCTGATCTGTGAGAAGGTGCAGGAGCTCCAGACACAGGGGACGACCGCCGTTGTCGTCAGTTCCAATGCCGATGCCAACCGTGTCTCGCAGTCGCTCACCGACCAAGGCCTCACCCACTTCAAGGTGTCGGGGCGCGACCTCTTCGACACACCCGACGTGCGCCTGCTCTTTGCCCACCTATCCGTACTCTCCAACGAGCACAACTTCATCCCCTGGGCGCGTATCCTGCGCGGTGTCGGCGTTTTCGACACCCACTCCCTTGCGCGGCGTTTCTCTCGAAAACTTCTCCAGCTTGCCCTTACGCCCGACGACCTCCTGCGCTACGACGGCACCACCACCTACCTCCAGGAGTTTCTCAAGGCATACGATGGAGGCGAAATCGTGGTTTTCGACACCGAGACCACGGGCACGGACGTCTATCATGACGATATCATCGAGGTCTCTGCCATGCGGGTCTGCCAGGGCAGGGTAGTGGGCGAGCCACTCGACCTCTATATTGAGACCGACCGCCCCATCCCGACCCTGCTCGGCGAGAAAGAAAACCCGATGTACGCGCTCTATCATCAGAAGATGGCGGCTGGCGAACTGCTCCAGGCGGAAGAGGCGTTGGCTCGGTTTCTGGTTTTTGTCGGCGACCGTCCTGTGGTGGGACACAACGTGCGTTTCGACTATCAGATCCTCAGGTACAACCTCCTGCGCCACGGCGGCCTAAGGCTTCCCATTCCGATGGGCCGTGTCTTCGACACGTTGAAGCTGATGCGCCTGCTCGACAGAAATCTTCGGTCCTACAAGCTCGAATCGCTCATCGACCAACTGGGCCTGCAGGGGGCCAACACCCATCAGGCCATCGACGATGTGGGGGCCACCGTGAGCCTCGTCAACTACTGTGCGGCGAGTGGGCGGAGCAGGGTCAAGGCCCAAACCGACTTCCTGGCCCATCCGCGCGTGCGCCCCTTTGCCAGCAAACTCCGCGCCTACTATGGCGACTTGTATTTGGATGCCATGGCACGATGCTATGATCTGGAGGCCGACGCCGACCAGCCGGCCCTCGTGAAGGAACTGCGGCGAGCTTATGCCTATTTTGTCGAGGAGCACAAGGTGGATGAGATACCGCAACTGGACGATATCTGTCGCTACATTATGATGGACCTGCTGCCCCGTCAGGAAGTGGCCAATAGTCTCGACGCTCAGCTCCAACGCTATATCGTCGATCTCAGCACGCTGAAGGAAAGTGATTTCTGCAATAGCCGGAGCATTCGCGAGCGGATCTATGTGACGACTGTCCACAAGGCCAAGGGACTGGAGTACGACAACGTCATCATCTTCGATGCCGTCGATGGGCGTTATCCCAATGCCTACAACCGCGACAAGAAGCAGGATATGGAGGATGCTCGCAAGTTTTATGTAGCCCTTTCGCGGGCCCGCCGTCGGCTCTTCGTGGCCTACAGCATGAACACGACCGACCGCCACGGCGTCGTCCATCCGCGCCAGCTCACACCCTTCATGGACGAGATCATGGCCTACTTCGGGTAGGCTGCCATTCCCGCCCTCTCTTTGGCCCAGTGGCTTTCAGCGATAGTGTCGGTTGCTGAAGGCCGCTGCCTTCTCGGCTTCTTCTCGATGGGAATTCTGCTTTCAAAACGTGTTATGTCTATTTTTTTTTGTACTTTTGCACCCGCAATCGGTTCGCTGAAAGACGCGATTAAAATGGGAAAGCGGTGAGAATCCGCTACTGTCCCGCAGCTGTATGTTGCAAGACGAGGAGGCCAAAGCCACTGGTCGTCCCGCTCCGCCCCTCTTGTGGAGGAGCTATCGAGGACGATGGGGAAGGCGTTTGGCCATTATAGGCAACGAGTCAGAAGACCTGCCATTGCGCTTGCGCCTGCCGCCTTCGAGGAAAGGTCGATGCAGGAAGATATATTTCTGGTTGGCTCTATCATGAAAGAAATTGTGGAGCCAGTCTTTAGACAGAGTAATAGGAAGTGAGTTTGTACAAGAAAAGGATGTTTTCTTGGCTGCTTGGCCTGCTCGTCCCCGTTGCCGCGATGGCCCGTGCCGTCGTGGGCGATAGTGTCCATACCCTGCAGGATGTGGATGTGGTCGGTGTGCGAATAGCCCAACGCATGGTGATAGGCGGCCAGCGGCTTGATGGCGAGGCCCTGAGGCGGCTTGATGGCGGTTCGGTGGCCGATGCGCTGCGCTATTTTGCGGGCGTCCAGCTCAAGGACTATGGCGGCGTGGGAGGCATCAAGACCATCAATATCCGATCCATGGGGTCGCAGCATGTCGGCATCTACTATGACGGCGTGGAACTGGGCAACGCCCAGAACGGACAGATAGACCTTGGCCAGTTGAGCCTTGACAACATCCAGGAGATAGCTGTCTATAATGGTCAGCGCAGCACGCTTCTCCAGTCGGCCTCCGACTTCGCCCATGGGGGCAACGTCTATATCCGCACGCGTCAGCCCCACTTCTCTCCTGGCCGGCCGACCCATCTCAAAGCGAAGGTGCAGGCGGGCGCTTCGGGCCTGCTGAGTCTCTCGTCTCTGTGGGAGCAGCGGCTTTCCGACCGTCTCAGCGTCTCTTTGTCGGCAGGATGGCTGTCTGCCAGCGGCAAGTACCGCTTCCGCTATCGCCGGCTGACTCCTGACGGGAGTGTGGCCTATGACACGACGGCCACACGGCAGAATGGCGATGTGCGCGCGGAGCGAGTAGAACTGACCCTCCATGGGTTGCTCCGCCAAGGCTTCTGGACCACGAAAGCCTACTGCTACGACTCGGGACGCGGCATCCCTGGGGCGATCGTGAACAATGTGTGGCGGCGTGGCGAGCGACAGTACGACACCAACGTCTTCCTCCAGCACCGACTGCAGAAAGACTTTGGCGACCGCTTCTCCACTCAGGTGCTGGCCAAGTATGCTTGTTATCGCACCCATTATCTCGACCGCGACACCACCCACTTGCCCGTGGACAACCGCTATTGGCAGCAGGAGTTCTATCTCTCCACGAGTAATAGCTATCAGTTCTTGCCCGCCTGGGGAGTCAGTATGAGCTATGACCTGCGCTGGAACAAGCTCAATGCCGATACCTACCGCTTTGCCTTCCCCACGCGGCTGACCCATAGTGCTGCCGTGGCTACGGCCTTGGACCTCGGACCGCTACGCTTACAGGGGAGTCTGGCGGCTATGTTCGTCTCCGACCGTGTGCGTCGTGGCACGTCGGCCCACCTCCACGAGTTCATGCCCGCCTTCTTTCTCAACTATTACCCCTTCGCCACGCGTGCCTTCTCGGTCCACGCCTTTGCGAAGCGGAGTTTTCGTATGCCCACCTTCAACGATCTCTACTATGCGGAGATGGGCAATGCGCGTCTTCGTCCCGAAAGCACCAACCAGTATGACGTCGGCATCAATTTGGAAGACACCCCTGACGGCAGAGGATGGCTGCGTGCCTACGGCTTGCGGATGGACGCCTACTATAATCCGGTGGCCGACAAGATCATAGCCTATCCGAAGGGGCAGCAGTTTCGCTGGACGATGCTCAACCTCGGGCGGGTCCACATCTGGGGAGCCGACGTGCTTCTTTCGACCACCTTGCAGCCTGCGCCCGCTTGGTCGGCGACCCTCCGTGCGCAGTACACTTGGCAACAGGCGCGCGACGTGACCTCTCCCTCCAGGACCTATTATCGCCATCAGATAGCCTACGTCCCGTGCCATAGCGGATCGTTCGTGGCCTCCGTGCAGCATGGAGGGTGGGGGATGGACTACAGTTTCATCTATGCTGGCAAGCGCTGGAACGCGCAGGAGAACACGCCTCGCAACGAGATGCAACCTTGGTACACCCACGACGTGGCCCTGCGCTACGCCTTCAGTCTCTTGGGAAGATATGCCTGTCGCGTCAGTCTGGAGGTCAACAACCTGCTCAACCAGCAGTATGAAGTGATACAAAACTATCCCATGCCTGGCACCAACGTGCGCCTGGGCTGGGAGATGACATGGTAATGGATATATGAGAAGGAATTTATCATTTTGGATTATTGTCCTCGCCATCCTTATGGGGCTCGCCGCATGCCGCAACGACGCCGTGGTGCTCTATCCCGACGAAACGCCCACCCCCGACGGCTACACCAATACTTCGTCCTATCGTGGACTGTATGTGCTCTGCGAGGGAAACATGGGGTCCAACAAGGCCACACTCGACTACCTTGATATGACGACGGGCCGCTACTCGCGCAATATCTATCCTTCGCGCAATCCGGGCAAGGTGATGGAACTGGGCGATGTGGGCAACGATATCAAGGTCTATGGATCACGCCTTTGGATGGTCATCAACCAGAGCAACCGCGTGGAGGTGGCCTCGGCTGCCTCGGCGGTGAGCCTTGGTAGTGTCGATATTCCCAACGCGCGTTTCCTCGCCTTTGATGGGAAATACGCCTATGTCTCCTCCTATGTAGGACCTGTGAACGGGCCAAGCGTGCTGGGAGAGGTCTATCGTGTTGATACCCTGACGCTTCGTGTCGATGCACGTTGCACGGTGGGCTTCCAGCCCGAAGAGATGGCGGTCGTGGATGGACGCCTCTATGTGGCCAACAGTGGAGGCTATAGTGCGATGCAGGGAGGCGGCTACGACCGGCGGGTGAGTGTCGTCGATCTGCAGACCTTCTCTGTGGAGCGTACCATCGACGTGGCACCCAACCTCTTCCGTCTTCGACGCGATCGCTACGGCAGCCTCTGGGTGGCCTCGCGTGGCGATTATGACGCCATACCAGCTCGCATCTATGAGTTGTACGGTGGCAGCGTGGCCGACTCCTTGGATGTGCCAGCCACCGACATGGCCTTCCGTGGCGACTCCTTGCTCTTCCTCCATGCTGGCGGCTGTGGCCTCTACGACCTGCGCCACCGTCGCCTCGTGAGCCAGCAGATGCTCCGCCTGCCAGCCAGTCAGCGGATAGAGACTCCCTATGGATTGCTCGTCGACGATAGCGATGGCCGCATCTATGTGATGGATGCCACCAACTATGTCTCCTCGGGCAAACTCTTCTGCTTCGATGCTCAGGGCAACTGGCTTTGGACACGTCTCACAGGCGACATACCCGCCCATGCCTGCTTGGTCCAGGCGGCCCCCGTGGCGACAGAAGACAACCCATCGGAGGGCGATCGGTCAGCCTATATCCAGGCTGTTGACGAGTATGTCCCCGCTCCTGGGCAGTTTGTCAATATCTTGCCCAAGGCCGAAGCAGGAGATGATGCTGCCTCCATCCGTGACAAATGTACTGCCGCCTTGCGTGGCGGATTCAACGGACTGGTGACCCTGGGTGGGTACGGCGGCTATATCACCTTCCATTTCGACCATCCCGTGCGCAATGTCCACGGCCAGTACGACCTGCTTATTCGTGGCAACTACGTGGCGGGTGCGTCCGAGCCTGGGATCGTCATGGTTTCGCAGGATCTCAATGGCAATGGACTGCCCGATGACCCGTGGTACGAACTCAGCGGAAGCGCCGACACAGATAGCGTCGGCAAGGTGGTCTATGGCTATGAGATCACCTACCATCCCGCACCGATGAGCAACATCCCGTGGACGGACAACCAAGGAAGGCGAGGCGTCATAGTGCGCAACAAGTATCATACGCAGGAGTATTATCCTCTCTGGATTCACACGCCACTGACGTTTCGCGGAACGCTCTTGCCTCCCAACGCCCACAACCGGGGCAAGGACGGGGCGCAAAACTGGCTGCTGGAGAGTTTCAGATACGGCTATGTGGACAATAGTGCGGACGACGCAGGCTGCTCCTTCGACCTCGATTGGGCGGTAGATGATCAGCGTAGGCCCGTCCGTCTCGACCATATCGACTTCGTGAGGGTCTATTCCGCTGAAAACCAGCAATGTGGGTGGCTTGGTGAGACTTCCACGGAGATACGGGGCGCCAAGGATCTGCACCCGTAGCAACACAGACTATTATTTATCAAAAACAAAAATAAAAAGTATGGAAAAACAAATTTACGCCTTGCTGCTTTTGGCAGCATCATGTCCTTTCGCACCAGCTATGGCGCAGCAGAACGCCCGTTTCCACGCGGCCGACGACGCGGTGGCAACTTTCGAAGGTATCGACCTTGGCGCAGAAGGCTATGCCAATGGTTCTGATGGAAAAGGGGGCTTCACGGATGGAAACTACCATTTCGCCAATACCTATACTGCTGAGTATGGATCGTGGACGGGTTTTGCCATCTCCAATAAGAAGGAGACCGATTTCGTCGATTACATGACGAGCCAGTACAATAGTAGCGTAGGTCATGGTGTGGACAACTCCTCGCAGTATGCTGTCTATTATTACAGTAGTTTTGGTCGCGCCTCCGTCACTGATGGCGAGGCTGTCAAGGAGAAGAACGGCAACGCCTTCGACGCGCTGGGCTTCTATGTTGCCAACTCGGCTTGGAACGTGACGGCCTATACCGTCGGCGACGGTATGACGGACGGAGCCTTCACGAAGGGCGACTGGTGTAAGCTGACGGTCTATGGCGTGAAGGGTAACGAGGTGACGGGCCACGTCGATTTCTATCTTGCCGATTATCGCTCGGACAACGAGGCCGACCATTACTACGTCAAGGACTGGACGTGGGTGAACCTCTCAACGCTTGGCACGGTCGATCAAATCAACTTCGAGGTGACGGCTTCGCGCAGCAATGAGTGGGGAACGACGACGCCGACCTACTTCTGCATGGACAATTTCAACGACGCCAAGGCTGCCGCAGCAGGAGTGGAGGATGTGAGACGGCCTATGGAGGCTCATGAGGTGGCTCGCTATCTGCTCAACGGAGCGCGTATCAGCACACCGCAGCCAGGCATCAATATCGTCCGTATGAGCGACGGTACTACGCGCAAGGAACTGGTGAAATAAGGTTCCTTGTATAACACACGCAAGGCTGGCTTCCAAGTCCTTATCGGATGGAGACCAGCCTTGTGTCTATTGGTTGTTTTCTGAGGAATTCTCGAAGAACAATCCTCCTTACGCCTTCCTCACTTCCTCTACGGTAAGTTGGGTGATTGCACTACGGCTGGTGGAGCATCTCCACGTTGACCGTGATGCTATTCTGGTTGTTTTCTCCCCATTGGTAGGTCACACCGCCACCGATGCGGTCCATGGCGCGATTGTAGGCAGTGGCGGGCAGGTAGCCAAACGGGCGGTAGCCATAGCCCCTCCATCCGAAGCCGCCCCAGTAGGGGTAGCCGAAGGCGGTGTTGCCATAGCCGCGATAGGGCAGTATGTGGTTGTTGTTGATGGCTTTCTGCACATAGGCGTAGGCGCTCCAATGCTCGTTCCACCGATAGCCGAAGACGGCGTTGATTCCTCCCGTGGTATAGTTGGTTCCGCCATAGGTGCAGTTGTTGATGTAGCCGCCTATGGCCAGGGTCGCCTTCTTGGAAAGGTTGGTGACATACATGAGCGTCACGTCTTGCGAGAATCCCGCCCCATTGCCGCCAAGGCCCTTGCCGAAGTTGGCAAACACCGAAGCGCCGATATTGACGTTCAGTCCCTTGTGGAGCCGCCATGCGCCATATCCGCCACCGTAGCCGTAAAACCACGGATCATAGAGATACGGGTCATAATAATCGGCAGGACTCTGCACCTGACCATTCTCGTCGATAAGGGGCAGCGTGTAGTCGATCTGCGCCTGCTCCTCGCGTTCTTCCGCCAGCAGACGGGCGTAGGCCTTCTCCTCCTCCGAGGGCTCACGCGTCCCTTGGAGCCGTGGCGATTCGATGGGCCGCACGCGACGCTCCAAGGCCGTGGAGTCGGTCTCGGTCTGCGCCCAGCCCCCGACAGGCAGGCCGAGGAGGAGGGAATAGAGGATTATCGCATTTTGAATCTTCATACCTTCTGAGTTTCTTATGATGCAAATTTAGGTGTTTATGACTGAACGACCAAGGAATTTAAGCAACTTTATCATTTTTTGCAAGCCACATTTCAACCGCTTTTGCTATCTTTGCACCCACGTCGCCCCATCTCTTCCCAGGGAGTCATGAAATAGTGTCAATAGTCTTTGGATCAAGTCATGGAGTCGATGTGCTTCCCGTGAGGAAAACCATGGGAGATGGGCTACCTAATAATGAATTAGAACTATGAATTTTTTACAACGCATATTCGGGTCGGCAGAGGAAAGTCCCGAAGAGAAGAAGAAGGAGACCGAGGCGCGCCAGTTTGACGCCTTGAAGTATGACGGTATAGCTGCCCTGAAGATAGGACAGGTTGACTACGCCGTCACCTGCTTTTCCCACGCCCTGCAGCTGCAGGATGACCTGGAGATCCACGACCATCTCTCCGTGGCTTACATTCATCAAAACCAGATGGCGAACGCTGTCAACGAACTGCGCCTGCTGGCTGACGCCCAGCCCGACAACCAGGCTGTCTGGGTGCGGATGGCGCGTGTCTGCTATATGATGGAGGACTACGACCAGATGGCGGAGGCTTGTGAGCGTGCTGAGGCGGTCGGGGCAGGGAGTGCCGAGGTGAGCTATCTCTATGCTGAGGCCCGCCAGGGACAGGGCGACAAAGAGGCTGCCGTGGCGCTCTTGGGCGAGGCCATTGCGCGAGACGAGCACCACGGAGCCGCCTACTTGCTCCGTGGCCAGATCCTCATGGAGATGGACCGTCTTGAGGAGGCAGAGACCGACGCCGACTACCTGCTTGAACACGCCGATCTTGAGGAGGATATCGTACTACTCAAGGCTCGCATAGCCCATCGGGGTGGCGACCAGCAGAAGGCCGTCGAGTGGTATGGTCGCGTCATCGACACCAACCCTTTCTGTCTGGCTGCTTTCCGTGAGCGTGCGGAAGTCTATCGCGAGATGGGCGAGACGCAGCTCTCCGAGGCCGATGCTGCCACTGCTGCCGGACTGGAGCCGAAGGAGATGGTCGACATCAGCGACGGACAGTCGGCGGAAGGTATCGAGCAGAAGACCAAGGAGGCCTACAAGAATACGTTGAACCCCTTTGGCCTCTAAGTCCAAGATGACGTTGTCGCTATTGCCCTTGCAGCTTCCACAGAGTGCGTTGCGCCCCCATCTGGTTATAGCAGGCCCTTGTGCCGCCGAGACGGAGGAACAAGTGATGGACGTGGCCCGAGCTTTGGCCGCCGACGGTTGCCGGATTTTTCGTGCTGGTGTGTGGAAACCGCGCACCAAGCCAGGCACCTTCGAGGGCAAGGGTACAATCGCGTTGCCCTGGCTGCAACGGGTAAAGGAGGAGACGGGAATGCTCCTCGCCACCGAGGTTGCCACCCCAGAACATGTGGAGCAATGTCTTCGTCACGGCATAGACCTGCTGTGGGTCGGTGCGCGTACCTCGGCCAATCCCTTTGCCATGCAGGCGTTGGCAGATGCCCTGCGTGGTACGGACATTCCCGTACTGGTGAAGAATCCAGTTAATCCCGACATCGAACTGTGGATGGGTGCGCTGGAGCGACTGGACCAGGCAGGTGTGCGCAGGCTGGGAGCCATCCACCGCGGCTTTTGCAGTTATGGGGAGAAACTCTACCGCAACACGCCGATGTGGCCCATTCCCATTGAACTGCGCCGTCGTTGTCCCTCTATGCCAATCCTCTGTGATCCCAGCCATATTGGTGGAAACCGCGCCCTCATAGCCCCGCTCTCGCAGCAGGCGATGGACTTGGGGTTCGACGGTTTGGTCGTAGAGTGTCATTGTCATCCCGATGAGGCTTGGAGCGACGCGCGTCAGCAGATCACGCCCGATAGCCTACATCAGGTTCTTGCCTCCCTCGTTGTCCGCAATCCCAAGGGACAGGAGGGCGACCAGCTTCAGCACCTTCGGGGCGATATCGACGAGATAGACCGCCAGCTCGTGGACCTTCTTGGTCAGCGGATGAGTGTCTGCCGAGAGATGGGACGATATAAGAAGGAACGTGGAGTCACCGTTCTCCAGGCCGACCGCTACAAGAGCCTGCTGCGGGAACGCATGGAGGAGGCCAAACGCTGCGGACTGAGTCCTGATGCGGTGGCCCGTTTTTTTGAGTTGATCCATGAGGAGAGTATTCGTCAGCAACTGGCCATCGTCAATGGCGATCCTTTGGCGTAGCTTGCTCCTGTTCTTCCTGGCGGTTCTGCCCGTCCAGGCCTTGGCGCAAGGGGCACGGATGACGGTGGTGGAACTCAATGTGGAGAATCTCTTCGACACCCACCACGACTCCCTGAAGCGTGATGAGGACTTCCTGCCCGAGGGGAGGTATCGCTGGACGCCCTCTCGCTACTGGCGGAAGCTCAACCGCCTCGGGCAGACGATCATCGCTTGTGGAACCGACACGACCCGTTGGGAACTTCCCGACCTCGTAGCCCTTTGCGAGGTGGAAAACGATACGGTGCTTCACGACCTCACGCGTAGGTCGCTACTGCGCCGTGCGGGTTATGAGTATGTGATGACCGATTCGCCCGATGAGCGTGGTATTGATGTGGCCTTGCTCTATTCTCCCTTCTCCTTTCGCTTGCTCTATTCTGATCCCCTGCGTGTGGCTCCGGCTCGGGAGCGTTTTCGTCCCACCCGCGACGTGCTCCACGCCTGTGGTCAACTGGCTACGGGCGACACCCTCCATGTCTTTGTGGTCCATGCACCGAGTCGTCGGGGAGGGGAGCGGGCCTCGCGCCCTTACCGTATGGCCGTGGCTCACCGCCTCTCCGAGACCATCGATACCTTGTCGGCGGCACATCCTGCTGCGAGGATCCTCGTCTTGGGTGACTTCAACGACTACAATGACGCGCCCGCCTTGCGCTTTCTGGCTTCGAAAGGGCTGACGGACGTGAGCGCGGAGGCGAGGGGAACGCATGGTGCTCGCGCCACCTATCGCTACCAGGGACTTTGGTCCAGCCTAGACCATATCCTGGTCTGCAGCCGTCTGCTGCCCGCTGTCCGCCAATGTGTTATCATCGATGAACCGTTTCTCATCGAGCCCGACGAACAATATGGAGGCGTGAAACCACGACGCGGCTACTATGGTCCGCGCTACAACAATGGTTACAGTGACCACCTGCCTCTTGTCCTGCGACTGGAGTTTTAGTTTTTGAGACTCGTTGTTTCATAGTAAATGGTGTTTCGCACCCGAAAATCATTATTATTGTGTATTGTGTAGGCACAGGGAAAACATTATTTTTGCACGTCGAAACAATACGATATTCTCACAAGTGATTAGCAAAAAGACATATCGGCGTTGGCACAAATGGCTGGGGGTGGGCTTTGGCTTCTTCCTCCTGCTCTTTGCCCTCTCGGGCCTCGTGCTCAACCATAGGCATAGTTTTGGCAATATGGACCTCTCGCGCCAGTGGCTGCCTGCGGGTTATCAGTTTAGCAACTGGAACAATGGGCTGCTGCGCGGCACGCTGAGGCTCAGTGCCGATAGCATCTTGGTCTATGGGGCTGGAGGTGTATGGCTCACGGACGCCCATGGCCAGCGTTTTGCAGATTATACTGCAGGAATGGGGTCAGGTGCCGACGCGCGCACGATTCGCAATGTGGTGCGGACGAAGCGGGGCGAACTGTTTGCCTGCGCGCCCTTCGACGCATACCAATGGCGCGAAGGATCGTGGCGACGGTTGGCTGTGGGCCATGCTTCTACACTCCATCCCACGCGCTTCAGCGACGTTACCACACGAGGTGACAGTGTCGTCTTTGTGGGAAGAGATTCGCTCTATGTTGCCACGCCGCCCTATAGCCATTTTCAAGGTGTTGAACTCCACGCCCCCGCAGGTTATACGAATAAGGTGAGCCTCTTCCGTACGCTATGGCTCGTTCATAGTGGTGAGATAGGAGGCCTGATGGGCAAATTGATCGTGGATCTTGTTGCCCTGTTGCTGGCTTTCCTTTGTCTGTCGGGATTCGTCATTTGGCTATTGCCCAAATGGATTAGACGTCGTCGCAACAAAGGGTTGTGGCAGAAGGGGTTGCGCTGGCACTTCCGTTGGCACGACCGTTGGGGACGCTATGCGCTGCCGCTCCTTGTATTCATCACGCTGACGGGTTTTGCACTGCGTCCGCCTTTGCTTCTCGCCGTGGTTCGGATTGCTACACCACCCATTCCAGGCTCGCTGCTAGACAGCCCCAACCCCTGGCAGGATAAGTTGCGTGCACTGCGGTGGGATGCCAATCGGTCCGACTGGTTGTTGTCCACCTCTGATGGTTTCTACTCGCTGACCGATTTCCGTCACCAGCCCGTCCGCGAGGCGCAGGCACCTGCCGTGAGCGTGATGGGCATCAACGTCCTCACCCTTTCAGCTGATCAGCAGTCGTGGATTGTCGGTTCTTTTGCAGGTCTCTACTATTGGCATCGTGGTTCGGGCAAGGCCTACGACTATTTCACCCATGCGCCAGCTCCCACGCGTCCAGCCTCGCCCTTTGGCCAAACGGCCGTGTCGGGATTCTCTTCCGACTTCGGCGACGACATCGTCTGCACCTACGATCACGGGACGAATGCGCTGCGCCAGCCCTGCTGGATGGCCCGACTTCCTATCTCGCTTTGGCAACTTGCCCTTGAAGTGCACACGGGGCGCATTTACACTTTCCTCGGCCCCGTCCGTCTCATCTATATTTTCTTTGCCTCGCTGCTGACCTTCGTCATCCTTTGGAGCGGATGGACTATTAGAAAGCGCAAGCAAGGAACAAAGGATATGCTTGGATGATGCGGAGAAGGTTGCTGAAGGGAAAAGCTGTTTAGGAGCACAAAAGTAGAGACAAACAACAAGCCCTGAGGGCAAATACGGTATTGTGAGAAGTATTTCATGTTGCACTTACGAGTTTTAACACATAAAAGTAATCATTTTATCTGAACCGAGCAAATTTTTTGCAAGTTAATCTCTTAATTATCAATAACTTGTCTTAAATTAGCAAACCCTATGTAGTTGCACTCCATCGTGACAGCAAGAGTGGCATTATGCACCTTCACATTGATGCGAACCGCATAGACATGAGGGGCAACGTGAATGATGCCCACTATATCTACGAGAGAGCGATGGCTGCTGCCGCCAAGGTTGGGCAACAGCGTGGATGGAAAGAAGCCCAAGAGGTAAGCCGTCAAAATAAGGAAGTGATAACCAATGATTGTCTTTCCGTTTTGGCTAAGATGCCGTACTTTGATTGGGGACTATACACAAAATGCCTCACGCAAATGGGGTATGATGTCAAACTACAATCCGACAGCAAAGGACAAGTGCGTGGCTATGCCATCAAGCGTAGTAACTCCATTTATAAGTCCTCGGAGCCTGGCAAAGGTCGTTGTCTGATGCCCTCAAAGATTGAAGGAACCTGGGCAAAACTGCATCATCAAGAATTGGAGAAACCAGTTTCTACTCCAACAAAGAATACCCAACAGCCAAAGATTATTACTGTACCCCAACCCATGCCTACTGCGGACAAAACTCCAAAGATATGTCACTTCGACTTTTATACGGACGAGTTTCATCATAACCTTGTTGATATTCCTCAGAATTGTCTGGATGTCAATCGACAAGAATATCGCCTTGGATGCCGACAATGTGTTTGCCAAGATTGGTGATGTACAGAAGACCGCCATTCTTCTCTTTGCAGAGTACATTGATGCTGCCACAACCATTGCTGCCCAGTCTGGCGGTGGCGGAGGTGGTGCAACCTCAGGTTGGGGACGTGACAAGGACGAGGATGAACTGTCTTGGGCGCATCGTTGCGCTATGATGGCTAATCGCCTGTGCAGACCTCGCAAGAAGCAAGGATATGGCAGATAACCGAATGTTCAACCAACAACATTGATACTATGCCGATAGGTAAAAGCAAAATCTCGGATATGGATTTCGGTTCTTTCGAGAACACGATTGACAAGAATATCGAAACGGATAAGACTTCGGATAAGTTTGACCAACAGCTTCAAGCCTACAAGGATGCTGGCAATACTTTGGCTTCGGCAAAATCAAGTATTGAAACGGCAACTGGTTCTTTGCAGGAAGCCAAGGAAAACTTGAATAAAGCCACCGATAAAGCGGACGCTGTTACAAAAGCCATTGATAGCTTTATTGCCAAAGTAAGAGATATAAAAATCAAGGCTAAAGTTGATGATGCCGACATTGAGAAACTGACAGATGGCAGAAAGAAACTCATTGGCGATGAGTCCAAACTTCTTGAAGACCACCGAAAGGCGAATAAGGAAATCCTTACTCGCCATTTCTATGACATGTCTAATATGATGTCAAGGAATGAAGGTGTGTGGTTGTCAAATGGTTGGGTAAAGACTTTGCTTTCGATATTCTTGCCGTGTTTCCTTTATATGGTTATTTCGATTGTATATTTTGTAGCATCATATATCGACAAATAAGCGGAGGATGGGGTGATTTGATGTCACCTCATCCTTGCCTTTTGAAGGATTTTTAAATGACTATTCATACACTTGTTCCAATCTATCTTTTGCATTTTCATTTCCATTCTTCAAAGCTTTTGTCCACCATTCTTTTGCTAATCTTATGTTTGGCTTGGCGTTAATAATGAAGGCCTCTCCCTTTATGGAATCTGTTACAACTCGAATACAGACCTCGCCATCTCTAAACATATCTCAATAGATAAGTTGAGCATGTGGATTTCCATGCTCTGCTGCATTTCTTATTAATTCTGTTGCTTTAACTAAATTTTGTTCCACTCCAGCCCCTTCCCTATATGCATTCCCAAGGTAGAGTAATGCCGAACCATGACCTTGATTTGCTGCTAAAGTGTACCAATATGCAGCCCTCTTTAAATCAATACTTCCACCAAGCATTGTATAAGCAAATTTGCTATTTTTGTCTATAAAATAAGGTTCTTTTGCATCATAACGGGCACCTCCGTATATCGCTCCCAAAGTAAACTGGGCATCAGCATTACCTTTTTCTGCAGCATTTCGTAAAATAGTAAGGCCTCTCTCTATATGATTGAAGTCACATTCTTTCCAACATAATTGATTGTATAGATGCACATTTTCTGCGGACTCTTTGAAAAGTTCCCTTGCTATCACATTGGCTCTAGTTATATCTTTCAGTGCTATTGCTTCTCGATGTTTATCCTCTTTAGTCCATTCAGATGCCAAATGTGAACCATATAGCCCAAAACAAAGTAGTACTATTAACCATATTACAATAAGAACAACGACCAATACAATAATACGTTTTAAAGATTTCTTTATATAGTTCCCTGCAGTTCCGTTAGATTTGAACTTTATTGTTGGAATTTTTGAATAGATGTTTTGAAAAAGACAATACAACTTTTTCCATATTGAACTTTGTTTTGTATTGGTACCTTGTTCCTTGCCACAATAAGTACAGAAAGGTGCATCTTCATCAATGAGTTTGCCGCAGTAGCGGCAATATGCTTGTTTCTTATCCATGATGTTATATATGTTTCTATTTTGAATGGGGTAATGTGTATTTCACAACCCTTTTCCACAATACTTGCAATAAAGGAAACTATCGTAGTCCACTTTTCTTCCACAATGCCTGCAATATTTGATGGCTTTTATATTGTCGTTAGAAGTTTCTTCTTCCTTGCCTTGTCCAATCTGCGGAACACTTACATGGACAGACAAATCCATAGGTTGTACTTCGTTTGGGATATTTATATCCAACACACCATTTTGAGGCATAAATCGTGTATTATCTTCTGTTTGGGCTTCTCCTCCAAGTTTCTCATCCATCATTTTATGAATGGCATCAATTCTTTGTTGTTCAGCTAATTGCGTTCTCTGCTTGTTCATTCTCTTTGTCTTTATTAACGCATGACCTGACATCAAACAGAAAAGTCCTGGTGCAACTAATTCGGTTGCGTTAAAATAGTGAAAGTTTGTTGCAGAACAATAAAACGCATACATCAGCAATCCATAGAAAAATCTAAGAATTTTCTTCCACCATTTTCTATCTGACTTTTTGTAAAAGAAGCAATATGCAGCCAAAGCCAAACTTGAGAACACGTTAGTTATGCCCATAATTGTACGACTCTGTTCAGAAGTCGGATAGCCCCACATAACATATTTATCAGAAGTTCTAACAATTTGATTGGCATTGTAAGAGATGTCTATGATCTGCTCTGGGTATTGCACTTGCGTTAGACAGAATAATCCTATAGCAAGACACAAGATGCCTAACAGAACATTTATTCCACCGAGAATTTTTAATATAATGTGTTTCTGTGGTGGTGTTTCCACGGAGTTACAACTTGCCATCTTAATCATGGTGTAGATATAAGCTATACCGAAGACAACGATAAGCAATAGACGACTGATAAATTGATCTTGTAGCATATTCGAATGTTTTTAGTTGACCTTAATTCCGCAACTGTTTAGTTTAACGTTATTTATAATATCCTGAGCAACAAGTAACTATTCAGCAATAGTGTAGGCATGCACCTCCTACCATCCTATAACGACAG
>ERZ780167.1444-NODE-1444-length-20844-cov-6.299630_pt1 | contig 20844 bp, 20 predicted proteins | sample MGYA00510982_ERZ780167 | MGnify/ENA primary metagenome ERZ780167 (study PRJEB29588, sample SAMEA2146107) | human gut metagenome | biome: human gut; feature: human-associated habitat; material: faeces | place: Denmark | collected 2008/2010 ... | reverse complement strand
TGCCGCACCTCGCTCGCCGTATCGGCACTTAGAATTATGCGGTATTGCCATAAAATTTTGCAATCCACTTTACCTTTTCCGTTTTTTGTGTTAGAATTTTAAGTAATTTATGGGGACAATGTCGTCCGCCCTTGTTGGCGGCTGCATTGTTCCCTTTTTTACTTATAATGGAGGTGGATGGTATGGACCGCATTGACCGCAAAATCATTGATATTCTGCAAACAAACGCACGCGCCCCGCTGAAAGAAATTGCCGACCGGGTGTTCCTGTCCTCCCCTGCGGTTTCGGCCCGCATTGCCAAACTGGAAAAAGACGGCGTACTGACCGGCTATCAGGCGCAGGTTGCCCCGCTCAAGCTGGGGCAGCTGGTCAAGGCGTTCATCAACCTGGATATGGACCCCAAGCTCAAGCCGGAGTTTTACCCCTACATCCAAAGCTGCGGCAATGTTGTGGAGTGCAACTGCGTGACTGGCGATTACAGCATGCTGATTGAAGTGCTGTTTGGCACCACGCAGGAGTTGGATACCTTTATCAACCATCTGCAGCAGTTTGGCCGTACCCGCACGCAGATCGTGTTTTCCACCCCGGTGGAGCACCGCGGCCTGCCGGTGAGCGAACCGGAGGAAGAACCGGCGGCGGAAGCCTGACTGCCTGTTCCCGCCTTTTCCCATCCCTGTCCTGAATATGGGCGGGGATTTTTTTATTTTACCTGTTGACAGCCGTGTATATTGCGTATATACTGTATATATAGCATATGAACAGTTCAGATTGCAAGGAGGAACACGGCATGGAGCTGTATATCTCCAATTCCGGCCAGGAACCCATTTACGCGCAGATCACCCGGCAGATCAAAGCCAAAATTTTGAACGGCGAATTGCAGCAGGGCGATGCACTGCCCAGCATCCGCCTGTTGGCGAAGGAGCTGCGCATCAGCGTGATCACCACCAAGCGCGCGTATGAGGACCTGGAGGCCGATGGTTTTATTACCACCATGCCGGGGCGCGGCAGCTTTGTTGCGCCGCAAAACCCGGCCCTACACCGGGAGGAAAGCTTAAAACAGATGGAAGAGCACCTGCAGCACGCCATTGATGCCGCGCGGCGCGGCGGCATTACCAAAGACGAAGTGCGCGAAACCCTTGACCTTTTGTGGGAGGAATCATGATGGCTGAACCTTTGGCCGCCGCACTGCATGGTGTGGCAAAACATTACCACGGTTTTACCCTTGGCCCGCTGAACCTGGAAATTCCCGCCGGGAGCATTGTTGGCCTGATTGGTGAAAACGGCGCGGGCAAAACCACCCTGCTCAAACTGCTGACCGGTGTAAACCGCCCGGATGCCGGCACCGTGGAGCTGCTGAGCGCCACCCCAGATGATGCCGCCGTGCGCGCGAAAATTGGCGTTGTGTTTGAGGATGCCTATTTTTATGAATCGCTGACCCCTGCACAGGTTGGTGCCAGCCTGCGCGGCATATTTGGCCCAGCGTGGGATGCCGGTTATTTCGCTGCTCTGCTGGAGCAGTTCCACCTGCCGCCGAAAAAGAGCATCAAAGAACTCAGCCGCGGCATGCGGATGAAGCTGAACCTTGCCAGCGCTTTGGCCCACCGGCCGGGGCTGCTGGTGCTGGACGAAGCCACCTCCGGGCTGGACCCCGCCGCCCGCAGTGAGATTTTGGATATCCTGCTTGATTTTATCCAGGATGAGCGCCACAGCGTGCTGTTGAGCAGCCACATTACCACCGACCTGGAACAGATCGCCGATACCATTGCCTACCTGCACCACGGGCAGCTGCTGTTTGCCAAAAACAAGGATGACCTGATGGAAGAATACGGCATTCTGCGGTGCAGCCAGCAGGACCTTGACCGCCTGCCGCCGGAGTGGACCGCCACCTGCCGCACCGCCGCCGGCTGCGAAAGCCTGGTACACCCGCGGGTCAGCGTCCTGCGCGCATTGCCCGGTGTGGTATGCGATGCCGCCAGCATTGATGACATTATGCGCCTGACCAGCAAGGAGGGATAACAATGAAAGGTCTTTTGTGCAAAGACTGGGCCATTTTGGTGAACAGCTACAAGAAAAATTTCCTTATTATGGTTGTGCTTTATCTTGGCATGGCGGTCTGCCTGCATATGGATTACCTGTGTTATGCGCTGGTTGCCGTGTGCGGCGTTTACGCATCCAGCACCATGAATTTTGATGATTCCGCCCACTGGGATACCTATGCCCGCACCCTGCCGGTCACACCGGGGCAGGTTGTTGGCTGCAAGTACCTGTTGGGACTGCTGCTCACCCTGTTTGGCAGCGTTTGCGCCGCGGTGGGGATTTTCCTTGCCGGCCAATACGCAGATGTGTTGGAAGCGGCATTCTCGATTCTGCTCATTGCCGCGTTTTCCCTGCTGCTGTTTGCCGTCAACATGCCGTTTTCCTACAAATTCGGCGCGGTGCGTGCCCGCACCTGGGTGTACCTGGTCGCATTCTTTGGTGTTTTCCTCATAATTTTTGCCATGGAGCATCTGCCCTATCTGCAGCGTTCTTCCGTCATTTCCCAGCTGGACGCTTTGGGCAATGCCCTCACCGCGCAGCCGGTGCTTTTGTTGCTGCCCTGCGCGGCCGTGCTGCTGCTCTACCTTGGCAGCTGGGCCTTGAGCGTACAAATTTATCAGCGCAAAGAGTTTTGAGGGAATTCCTGGTTCTTTTGCTCAGCGGTAAAAACGCTGAGTGAAAACACGCCGGATCAGGCCGAAACAGCTGAAAACCGGCAATCCGCTATTGACAAACCGGCACCCGTGCGGTAAAATAATTAAGTATTCAATGCGGGTGTCGTACAACGGCTAGTACATCAGCCTTCCAAGCTGGGGACGAGGGTTCGACTCCCTTCACCCGCTCCATATAAAAACAGCGCAGAAGCGAAAGATTCTGCGCTGTTTTTCTGTTCAAGTACCCGCTTTCTTTTTTACCCAATACCAAAACAGGCAGTGTCCTTCTCCCCTTTCCGGGAGTGGCACTGCCTGTTTTTATTCTATTAAAGTTTCTTCGGTTCCCTTCTTTTCAAAGAAGGAACAAAATTCCCGTAACTTTACTGCTGCTGTTCCGCGCGCTTTTTGGCGATGGCGGCCAGGGCATCCTTGCGGGACAGGTTGATGCGACCCTGCTGGTCGATGTCGGTTACCATAACGATGATGGGATCGCCCACGGCAACAACATCTTCCACATGCTCTACACGGTGGTCGTCCAGCTTGGAGATGTGAACCAGACCTTCCTTGCCCGGGGCAATCTCAACAAATGCGCCAAAGTTCATCAGACGGGTCACGCGGCCCTTGTAGATAGCGCCCACTTCGGGATCTTCCACAATGGTCTTGATGGTGGAAATCGCGCGCTTGGCGTCGTCCTGATCCACAGCGGAGATAAAGACGTGGCCGTCCTCCTCAATGTCGATCTTGCAGTTGAAGTTGGCGCACATTTCCTGAATGACCTTGCCGCCCTTACCGATGACGTCCTTGATCTTGTCAACGGGGATTTGCATGCTGAACATCTTGGGTGCATACTTAGAAAGCTCTGCGCGCGGCTCGGCAATGCAGGGCTTGATGATCTCGTCCAGGATGAACAGGCGGCCCTTGCGGCACTTTTCCAGTGCTTCGGCCACAATATCATAGGTCAGGCCGTCCACCTTAATATCCATCTGGATAGCGGTAATACCGCGGCGGGTGCCGCCAACCTTAAAGTCCATATCGCCGTGGAAGTCCTCCACGCCCTGGATATCCAGCATGGTCATCCAGCGGCCGCCGTGCAGCGGGTCGCCATCGGTGATCAGGCCGCAGGAGATACCGGCAACCGGTGCCTTGATGGGCACACCAGCATCCATCAGGGCCAGGGTGGAAGCGCAAATAGAAGCCTGAGAGGTGGAGCCGTTGGAGCTCATGATTTCAGAAACGGTACGGATGGTGTACGGGAACTCTTCCATGCTGGGCAGCACGGGGATCAGGGCACGCTCCGCCAGGTTGCCGTGGCCGATCTCGCGGCGGCCGGGGCTGCGGGGTGCGCGGGCTTCGCCGGTGGAGTACGGCGGCATGTTATAGTGATGGATGTAGCGCTTGAGCGGGGTGTCGGACAGGTCGTCCATCATCTGGGCATCTTTGGTGGAGCCCAAGGTGCAGATGGTCAGGGCCTGGGTCTGGCCGCGGGTGAACAGGCCGGAGCCGTGCACACGGGGCAGCACACCGACTTCGGCGGCCAGCGGGCGGATCTCATTGATGCCGCGGCCGTCAACACGCTTGCCTTCTTCCAGCAGCCAGGTGCGCACAACCTTCTTCTGCAGCTTATAGCTGATCAGATCCAGGTCGGCGGCGTTCAGTTCGGGGTGTTCCTCGGCAATAGCATCCATGATGGGCAGCATGGCGGCATCGCGGACGTTTTTGTCGTCGGTGTTCATGGCAGCCTTGACATCTTCCAGGTGCTTGGCGTACACATCCGCCAACAGAGCGTGGTCCAGTTCCACCGGGGTAAAGCTCTTCTTCGGCTTGCCGATCTCTGCAACAATGCCGTTCATAAAGGTGAGCAGCTTTTTGATTTCCTCATGGCCAGCCTTGATGGCATCCATCATGACCTCTTCGGTCACTTCGTTGGCGCCGGCTTCAATCATGACGATCTTTTCCATGCTGGCAGCCAGGGTCAGGGCCAGGTCAGAGCGCTCGCGCTGCTCCTTGGTGGGGTTCAGCACGATCTCGCCGTCCACATAGCCGACTGCCACGCCGCCGATGGGGCCATTCCAGGGAATATCCGACATGGCAATGGCGAGAGACGCGCCGTTCATACCGGCAATCTCAGGGGAGCAGTCCGGGTCAAGGCTCATCACAGTCATGGTCACGCAGACATCGTTGCGCATATCCTTGGGGAACAGCGGGCGGATGGGGCGGTCAACCACGCGGGAGGACAGGATGGCGTGTTCACCGGGGCGGCCTTCGCGGCGCATAAAGGAGCCGGGAATGCGGCCGGCGGCGTACAGCTTTTCTTCAAATTCCACGCTCAGGGGGAAGAAATCCACCCCTTCACGCGGCTTTTCGCTCATGGTAACATTGCACAGCACGCAGGTTTCGCCATAGCGGATCATTGCGCTGCCATTGGCAAGGCCGCAGAGCTTGCCGGTTTCCACCACAAACGGGCGGCCGGCAAAAGTTGTTTCAAACTTGCGGTAGTTGGGGAAGGTTGCCTTACGGGATGCAAATTCCAGTGCCATAGTAATTCTCCTTCTGATATAATTTTTGATACCTGGTGGGAATATGCGGTTCAGGCAGCCCCATGCTTTGAGCAATAAATCCAGCGGCGGAACGGTTGTTTTGCTCCGGCGTTCGATTTACTGCACAAACCATGCAGGCGGCCAAAAACATTAAGTTAGGAGGTAAGAGGGAGGAGTTAGGAGTTACAGCACTGACCAAAGGTACCGCACATTACATTGTAAAAGGCAGTGGGATATAATGGACTGGCAACGGTGGCCGGAGTGCCAAAGTACCGTTCTTCTCCCTCGGGGTCCTAACTTTATTCAATATTATTACAGGCCAGCGGCAGAGCATAATAAAAATGAATGCCGGAACACCTGCTGAAATATAGAAAATGGGCAGGGCGCACATACAGCGCCCTGCCCGTTTTGCGAATTACTTGCGCAGACCCAGTTCAGCGATCAGAGCACGGTAACGGTTGATGTCCTTCTTCTGCAGATAGGCCAGCAGGTTACGGCGGCGGCCGACCATCTTGAACAGACCACGACGGCTGTGGTTGTCGTTCTTGTTGGTCTTCAGGTGCTCAGTCAGGTGGTTGATGCGTGCGGTCAGCAGCGCAACCTGAACTTCCGGAGAACCGGTGTCACCCTCATGGATGGCGGCTTTTGCAATGATGGGCTGTTTTTCGATAGCAGACTTCTGGCTCATAGTAGTAATACCTCGCTTTATAATATTTGCCTACGGCGCAGCAAAGGGCAATCAAGGCTCCCTGTTGCAGGGCATACGCCCAAAGCCGGGCCGCGGTAACATTTAGATTATAGCATATCCGGCATAGCGTGGCAAGCCGTAACAGCAAAAAAACTGCACAGATTTTGCCCTGCTTTTCTGGCATGGGTCACAGGGTCACGTTTTTCAGATTGCGCAGATCCCCGCTTTCGCGGAAATCCTCATAATCCAGGCTCAGGTTCGGGTTGTAGTAGGGGTCATGCAGGATATTCTGCTTACCGTGTACCTCATACAGGCGGGCCTGCTCCTTGGCAAAGCGGGCCTTTTTGGCGGGGTCTTCCTCGTCCGAACCGCGGGATTTGCTTTCGTGGTGGTATAGCTCCGCATAGGGGGTCCACACAATACGCCAGCCTTTTTCCCGCAGGCGCAGGCAGAAATCCACATCGTTGAATGCAACAGTAAAGGCTTCATCCAACCCGCCAACGGCATCATAAGCCGATGTGCGCACCAGCAGGCAGGCCGCAGTGCAGGCGGAATAATCCTGCACGGTGGCCAGGCGGAACATATACCCGCTGCCGCCGCGCTTGTGGTACTTGTGGCTGTGGCCCGCATACCCACCCAAACCGGTGATAATGCCCGCGTGCTGGATGGTATCGTCCGGGTAATACAGCATGGCGCCGCAGGCCGCCACGCCGGGCTGGCTGGCTTCGGCCACCATCTGGGTCAGCCAGTTTCCGCTGATGATTTCAATATCGTTGTTGAGCAGCAGTAAGAACTTGCCGTTGGCAAACTTGCGGCCAAAGTTATTGATGCGGCTGAAATTGAACCCGCCGCTGTAAGCCACCACGCGGCAGTTGGCATAGCGGTCCGGCAGCTTTTCATAATAAGCCTTTGTGGCGGGGTCGGTGGAGTTATTTTCGATGACGATCACTTCAAACGCTTCGTACAGCGTTTTGGAGTACAGGCTGAACAGACATTTTTCCAGGTCGTCCACATGGTCCTTGTTGGGGATCAGGATGGACACCAGCGGTTCCGGCTCCGGCAGTTCCCACTGCACATGGCAGGTACCGGGGAAGATGCCCTCCTCTACCCTGCCGCTGCGGCCGGTTGCCGCCAGGTGGTCCGCCACGGCTTTCTGCGCGGCTTTTACCACATAGGGCTTGGCCTCGGTGCCGCCGGAGGTGGACGCCGCATGAACCCGCCAGTAATACAGCACCTGCGGGATATGCAGCGGTGCGGCGTTGGCGTCTTTCGCCTGCATGGCGTCGATCAGCCGCAGGAACAGATCATGATCCTGTGCGCCGTCACACTCCGGGCGCTCCCCGCCGATGGCATCAAACAGACTTTTGCGGAACACGGCCAGGTGGCAGATGTAGTTGCAGGCCATCAGGTATTCCGGCGCATAGTCCGGCTTAAAGTGGGCCACATGGGCGGTTTTGGGGCTTTTGCGGAAAAGGGCTTCATCGCTGTAGGCGAAATCTGCCCCCGTTTTTTGCAGTTCTTTGCCCATGCAGTAGATAGCGTGCGGGGCCAGGATGTCATCATGGTCTGCCAGAGCCAGATATTCCCCCTGTGCCAGCCGGGCCGCCGCGTTGGTGTTGGCCGCAATGCCCTTGTTTTCAATTTTCACATAGCGAATGCGCGGGTTGGCCGCCACGTGCTTTTGCACCAGCTCCCCCACATAGGTGTGGGCATCGTCCGAAGCATCCGCCAGGCAGAGCTGCCAGTTGTGGGCGGTCTGGTTTTCCACACTATCGAGAAATTCTGTTAAAAAGTTTTGCGGCGTATTGTACAGCGGCGTTAAAATAGAAATGATGGGGAAGGTTTCCGCCGCGGGGTCGCTGCGCTGGGCTTCCAGCGCCATGTTGGACGGCCAGTACCGCGCCCGCTTGCCGAAAAAGCGCCGTTTGAAAAAGCCCGCCGCGCGCACGCACATGGTGCCAATGCCCTGTTCCTTCGTCAAGGTACGGGCATAGCCAAATAGTTCTTTGATGCGCTTGGCTTGCTGGTTCATAACGTTACGTCCTTTCGGGTGTCAGATTGTTGGGGGGTGTTCCGGTTCGGGTTCAGGCAGTCCGTCTGCCATGTTTGGGGGTTGGAATCGATGTACAGCCAGATGGTTTCATAATCTGTCTGGGTACGGATGACGTGGTCATGGAAGGATTTTTGCCAGATGGGGTGATGGAGGTGTTTGGTTACGCAGCTCTTTAATTGTTGGACGATGTTGGAAACCGTAGGGGCGCGCATTGCGCGCCCGTCGCCCTGGATCAAGAGCAGCAAATGCACATGGTTGGGCATGACCGCGTATTTTTCCAGATGCACCGTCGGATATTTATCAGGGATTTGCAAAATAGCCTGTTCAACCACATTCCCTATCGCAGAGAGTTCCGGGCAAGGTGACGGGCGCGCAATGCGCGCCCCTACGGCCTGGGAATTCTGCCGCAATCGGGTGGGTTCTTTCCAAAATAAATGCACTCTGCCCTGCGTACAGAAGGTTATGAAATATGCACCATTTTGGCTGTCATCATATCCCTGCAAACGGTTTGGCACTCTTGTATGATACTGCATGCCGTTCACCAAACATAAAAATCCTGATATACTTTACCCATCCAGCCCGTTTGCCTGGCGCTCCATGTTTTCTACAATGATCTTGTGCAAATCGCCCTGGCTGGCGGCGTATTCCAGCACCTTCCAGGGAGTATCGGTGTGGTAATGCACTTTCACCACTTCCTCATCCCCTACCACGATCAGGCAGTCGCCCTCGGCGCTGGCCATGATCCCGGCGCGGATGTCATCCTCGTCCAGGTTGCTGCCTTCGATCAAAAACTGGGTATCAAACTTATTTACCATTGTTTTATCCTCTGCCCCGTTTTATTTCAGCCCAAAGTTTTCAAACAGGTTGTTGAAATGCGGGTTATAGTACGGGTCATAATGATCAATATATTCGTGATACTTCGTGTAAAAATTTGCCTTTTCGCGGGCATAGCGGGCGGCGTTTTCCGGGGTGGTGTCCAGACCGCGACTCTTGCTCTCGTAATGGTAGGCTTCGGCACGGGGGGTGTACACATTCAGCAGGCCCTTCTGCCACAGCTTCAGGCAGTAATCCACATCGTTATAGGCCACGGCGAACTTGGCTTCGTCCAGGCCGCCCGCCGCGCGGTACAGCTCCGTTTTGGTCATCAGGCAGGCACCCGTCACGGCCATATAGTCCTGCGTGGTGACAAGGCGGTACAAATCGCCCACAGCCTTGCGCGGGTAGCTCTTGTGGCTGTGGCCTGCACTGCCGTTGATGCCCATAATCACGCCCGCATGCTGGATGGTATCATCCGGGTAATAGAGCTTTGCGCCCACAGCACCCACATCCGGCCGCTGGGAATAGCTCAGCAACTCCCGCAGGAAATCATGGCTGAGTACCTCGATATCGTTGTTCAGCAGCAGCAGATGCTCGCCCTTGGCAAAGCGCGCACCAAGGTTGTTGACGGCAGAAAAGTTAAACGGCCCCACATAGGTCACCACCCGGCTGTTGGGGTAACGCTCCGGCATGGTTTTGTAGTAGGCGAATGTTTCCTGCTGTTCAGAGTTATTTTCAATGACCAGGACTTCAAAGTTATCATAGCCTGCGTTGGCATACAGGCTTTTCAGGCAGCGGTCCAAATCGTCAATATGGTCTTTGTTGGGGATCATAACGCTGACCAGCGGGTGGCCGGTCAGCTCGTACCGCACCTGGAATGCACCGGGCGCACCCTCCACCTGCATGGCTTTGCCGGGCAGGTTCAGCCGCTGGAGCTGGGCATCGATTGCGCGCACACCGGCCGCCAGAGCATAGGGCTTCGCCTCCATGCCCGCCGCGGTGGAACCCGCATGGCCGCGCCAGATATAGAGCACCTTTTTGATATGGGCAATTTTATCCCGCGTGGTCTGTTCGGTCAGGCGCAGCATCAGGTCATGGTCCTGTGCACCATCGTACTCACTGGATTCATATGCACCGGCACGGTCCAGCAATGCGCGGGAGAACACCGCCAGATGGGTGATGAAGTTGACCCCGCGCAGATAGTCCGGCGCAAAGTCCGGCTTAAAGTGGTAGCCGCCCAGCTGTTTCAAATCCGCCGAAAGCACGATCTCATCGCTGTACACCAGCTCGGCTCCCTGGCTTTGCAGGGTTTTCACGCTCTCATACAGCGCGTTGGGGTACAGCACATCGTCATGATCCAGCAGGGCGATATACGTCCCCGTTGCCAGCGCAAAGCCTGCCGTGGTGTTGGCCGCAATGCCGCCGTTTTCCACTTTCTTATACAGGATGCGCGGATCCTTTGCCGCGGCCTTGCTGGCATGGGTGCTGAACGCGGCATGGGCTGCGTCCGAAGCATCCACCAGCACCAGCTGCCAGTGGGGGTAGGTCTGCTTTTGCACGCTGGCCAGCATCTGGCCAAAGAACTTTTCCGGCGTGTTGTACAGTGGCACTACAACGCTTACCACCGGTCCCGGCTTGCCGTCTGCGTACTCGGCGCGCTGGGCTTTCAGCTCCCGGCGCAGGGGCAGGTCTGCCCGGTGCTGCCAGGAATCATGGTGGAACGCCAGCCCCACGCGGAAGGTCACATCGCGCCACAGCTGCTCGGCACCCTGCTCTTTCAGGGTGGCGACGCTGCGGCGGGCAAGGTCTGACAAATGGGCGGGGTTCAGCAGGCGTTTGGCCATGCCGCCCACACTGTCCGCCTGGGCCACATCCGCCGGGCGGTTCTGGTTCGTGTCCTGTGCCATGCGCCTTATCCCTCCACTTTGTCCGCCTTCATGGCGTCCTTCTTTTCAAACTTGCGGTATTCCGCCGTCACTTCTTTGGTGGGGCCAAGGCGGCGCAGGTGGCCGTGGTCCAGCCAGGCCACCTTATTGCACATGCGCTCAATCTGCTCAATGGAATGGCTGACCAGAATCACGGTCGTGCCGCCGGAAAGCAGCTCCGCCATGCGCTTCTCACACTTTTCCTGGAACAGGAAATCACCGACCGAAAGGATCTCATCCGCAATCAGGATATCCGGCTTGGTCATGGTTGCCACGGCAAAGGCCAGGCGCGCCACCATGCCGGAGGAATAGTTTTTCAGCGGCACATCCAAAAATTCCTGCAGCTCGCTGAACTCCACAATATCGTCAAACTTGGAATCAATATACTTGGGGGTATAGCCCAGGACCGTGCCGTTCAGGTAGATGTTTTCCCGCGCGGTCAAATCCATGTCAAAACCGGCACCCAGTTCGATCAGCGGCGCAATGGTGCCGTTCACCGTCACTTTACCGGCGCTGGGCTTGTAGACGCCGGAAATCACTTTCAGCAGCGTACTTTTGCCGGAGCCGTTCAGGCCGATCAAGCCGTAAAAATCCCCCGGCATAATGTCAAAGCTAACATCCGAAAGGGCGAAGAATTCATCAAATCGCACACCGCCGTGCAAAAGGGCCACAAAATATTCTTTCAGGCTTTCGTGCTTTTCTTTTGCCAGGTTAAAACGCATCGAAACATGGTCGATAGAAATAATGGGCTGTTGCTTTTGTTCGCTCATCTTGCAGCCCCCTTACATATACAGGACAAATTTGTCCTGGTTCTTTTTGAATACATACACACCGATCCCCAGACTGAGCGCAGAACACAGGAAAGGAATCAGCACCATGTTCAGGGTCAGGCCGGTGCCCCACATCACGCAGGAACGCACCGCCGTGATGTACCAGTAGATGGGGTTCAGGTTGATGACAGCCTGCATCCAGGATGCCATCTGACTGGGATCATAGAAAATGGCACTGCCGTATACCAGCAGGGTGCAGAAGACCTCCCAGATGTGCATGATATCACGCACAAAGACATACATCGTGGACAGGATCAGCCCAACGCCCAGGCTGAAAACGAACAGCATAACAATGGGATACACCGCCAGCAGCACCGTGCGCAGCGAAATATGGGACCAGGTAACCAGCGCTACAAAGAAGAGCGCCACCAGGCTGAAAAAGAAGTTGACCAGCGCAAAGCAGCATTTTTCCAGTGGAAAAATGTACTTGGGGATATAGACCTTGCGCAGCAGCGGGCCATTTTTCAGCACGCTTTCCATCGCCATGCTGGTGGATTCACGGAAGAAGTTGAACATCAACTGGCCAATGATCAAAAACAGCGGGAAATCCTCAATGCCATCCCCGCGCTGGTTGAACAGCGCGCCGAACACAGCCCACATGACAAGGCAGGTCAGCAGCGGGTTGAGCACGCTCCAGGCAACGCCCAGCACGCTGCGGCGGTACTTGAGCTTAAAATCCCGCGTGATGAGGTTTTGCAGCAGGTAGCGGTATTTCCAGAAACTTGCAAACGAGTTTTTTAAATTCTGCACATCGGTTCCCCTGAATCAGTATTTTTCAAAGTATTCAAACTTCTGCTCGGCAAAGGGCGTGTGCTCTTTGTCCTTGGCGCTGGTCTTATGCTCGCAGCCACAGTCCGGCCACTGAACGTTGACGGTCGGGTCATCATAGGGGATGCCGCCCTCTGCGGTCGGATCATATACGTCGGTACACTTATAGCAGAATTCCGCCACATCAGACAGCACCAGAAAGCCATGGGCAAAGCCTTCCGGGATATAGAACATCTTTTTGTTCTCGGCGGAAAGGGTCACACCCACCCACTTGCCAAAGGTTTTGCTGTTGGGGCGGCAGTCCACGGCAACGTCGTACACTTCGCCCATGGTCACACGCACCAGCTTGCCCTGGGTATGGTTCTTCTGGAAATGCAGGCCGCGCAGCACGCCCTTGGTGGAGCGGCTCTGGTTATCCTGTACAAAGGGCTTGTCAATCCCGGCGGCGGCGAAATCGTCGATCTGATAAGTCTCCATAAAATAACCGCGGTCATCGCCAAACACGGTCGGTTCGATCACAACAACGCCGGGGATTTCGGTTTCAATAAAATTAAACTTACTCATTTTTTCATATTCTCCTTTTATCGTTCGGGCTTTGCCCTCAGAATAACATAATAATACAGATACATTATATTCTGTTTCCGGTTTTTGTGCAAGACTTCCTGAATAAATGGCCGCCTTGCTGTAACAAACGGGCGGAAAAATCCGTTTATTTGGGTAAGAGGACACCGTAAAACAGAAAATGACATTGCGGCCGGCCCTCCCCTATCCCGCAAATTTATGCTACAATGGATGCGAGGTGAACGTGATGACAAAAACTGAGGCACGCGCGCAGGCCAAGGCGCTGCGCAAAAATCTGGACCTGCACGCCATCGGCGCTGCCATGACCCAGCAACTGTTTGCCCTGCCGGCATGGCGGCAGGCGGGCACGGTGTTCTGCTTTGTTTCCATGCGGGACGAACCGGACACCACCGCTATTTTGCAGCAGGCCCTGGTCAGCGGCAAGCGCCTGTGCGTGCCGCGCTGCCTGCCGGGCAATGACGGGCGGATGGAGCTTGTGGAAATCACCAGCCTGAACGACCTGCAGCCGGGGCGGTACGGGATTCTGGAGCCCTGCGGCGGCCGCACCATCGCCGCATTGGAGCCGGGCGCACTGGCCTTGATTCCCTGCCTTGCTGTGGACAAGCAGGGGGTGCGCCTTGGCCGCGGAGCCGGGTATTATGACCGGTTCCTTACCCGCTTTGGGCAGACCGGCCCCAAGCTTTTGCTCTGCCCGGAGGCACTGGTCTTTCCCGCGCTGCCCACGGACGAATGGGATGTTCCCTTTACCCCCGGTGAAATATTGACGGAAAATGGGGTAGAATAAAAACAGTGGGGCATTTGCCGCCTCCTGCCCCCCTGCTTGCTCCCGCTGCGCATTCCAACAACACAACCTACGCAGCTCTGCATCATACAGGGCCGCGCAAGATAAAGGAGATTTTTTATGAAAAAGCTGACATTATTTCTGGCTGCTGCCCTGCTGGCTGCCAGCTTTGCTGCGTGCGGAAATTCCGGCGCGTCTTCCTCCACAGCGCCGGAGCCAACGGCCATCCCGGATGACATCCTGAACGCCCCGGCTACCAAGCCGGACCCGGACATGGAGATCGATCCCGGTTTCGGTGTTGACCCGGAGGACAGCAGTGCTGCGCTCCAGCCGGAACCGGATGCCGAGCTGAGCGGCATTGTGGACCAGATCTATGCCGCACACCCGGTTGACCTGATGATGGTGGAAACGACCGCCGTGGACCTGACCAACGCCGAGTGGTACCCCTACCAGACCGGCCTGAACGAAGAGCAGATCACCAAGGTGGATGCCGCTGTAATCAGCGAGCCAGGTGTCGGCAGCCAGGCTTACTGCATGGTACTGGTGCGCCTGAAAGACAAAGCCAATGGTGATGAGATTGCCGAAGCCATGCTGGACGGCATTGACATGCACAAGTGGGTCTGCGTGGCGGCCGACAAGGCCAGCGTTGCCACTTTTGACGACAAGGTTCTGTTCGTTATGGCTGACAGCGAACTGGTGGATGTAGACGCCCTGATGACGGATGCCGCCAACGCCCTTGGTGTGACTTTTGGTTACAATATGAGCAAGGAATCCGCTGAAGATTACGGCGAACTTCCAGATGAACTGCTGGCTACCCCCGCGGTTGTTGGCTGATTTTTTACCGCTCTTTCAAAAATTTGCATGAAAAATGCGCCTGTGCTCAAAGCAAGCACAGGCGCATTTTATTGGCAATGCTGTAACTTATAATTACAGGAAGATGTACTTTAGGATGAACAGCACGGTCAGAACATACATCAGCGGGGTGATCTTCTTTTCCTTAGCCTTACCGGACAGCAGGTTAATCAGCGTCCAGGAAACAACGCCGATTGCAATGCCTTCGGAGATGCTGTAAGCCAGCGGCATGACCAGGATGGTCAGGAAAGCCGGGATGGCATCAGTCATATCGTCGAAGTTGATCTTGGCAACAGCGCCCATCATGTAGAAACCAACAACGATCAGGGCCGGAGCAGTTGCAAAGGAAGGGATGGTCAGGAACAGGGGGCTGAAAATGCTGGCCAGCAGGAACAGCACAGCGGTGGTAGCTGCGGTCAGACCGGTGCGGCCGCCCTCGGTAACGCCGGAAGCACTTTCAACATAGGTGGTGGTGGTGGAAGTACCCAGCACAGCACCGGCGCTGGTTGCGATAGCGTCAGCCAGCAGGGCGCCCTTGATGCGGGGCAACTTGCCCTCTTCGTCCAGCATATCGGCCTTGGAAGCAACACCAATCAGGGTGCCCAGGGTATCGAACAGGTCGACAAAGAGGAAAGCGAACATAACAACGATGAAGTTGCCAATATTAAAGTTGGTGAAATCCAGGTTGAACACCTGGCCGAAGGTATTGCCCAGGGAGCTGAAGTCAAAGCTGACGAATGCGGTGGGGATGACAGAGTACATGCCAGCTTCTGCATCCGGCACATAGATGCCGGTCAGTTCGCAGATGATGCCCAGCACCCAGGTCAGGATAATGCCGTACAGGATAGCGCCCTTGACGTTCTTGATGAGCATAACGGCGATCAGCAGCACGCCGACCAGAGTCAGCAGAGCACCAATGCCAACGCTGTGGAAGGTTTCGCCCTTGAAGTGCTGGTAGGTCAGCAGGGTGGAATCGCTGTTGACGATGAGCTTGGCGTTCTGCAGGCCGACAAAGGCAACAAACAGGCCAATGCCCACGCTGACAGCGGATTTCAGCGTCAGGGGGATGGCGTTGAAGATGGCCTCGCGCACACTGGTCAGGGACAGCACGATGAAGACGATGCCTTCAACAAAGACGGCCAGCAGAGCCATCTGCCAGCTGTAGCCCATGGAGAGCACAACGGTGTAGGAAAAGTAGGCGTTCAGGCCCATGCCGGGTGCCAGTGCAAAGGGGTAGTTTGCCAGGAACGCCATGAGCATGGTGCCGACAAATGCTGCCAGAGAAGTGGCAATCAGAACTGCCTTTGCATCCATACCGGCTGCAGACAGAATGTTGGGGTTGACCGCAAGAATGTAAGCCATCGTCATAAAGGTCGTGATACCGGCCATGACTTCGGTTTTTACATCCGTGTGGTTCTCTTTCAGGTGGAAGAGTTTTTCCATGATGTACCTCCGTTTTCAAAACGTTATTTCCGGGGCACACCAAAAGCGCCCGCACAGCGGGATTTTTTAGCAGGCATGCCCGCCGCGCCACAGGTTTCCGCAAACGACGCAACTTTTTTATTCTAGCTTATTCCTTTGCATTTGTAAACGGTATTTGTGAAAATAATTGCAATTCTGCGTCAAAATATTTATCTGCCGCTCTTCCCCGCCCTGCCGCCGGGCAGCAAAAAGGGCCGCACCCCTGCGGGTACGGCCCTTAAATGAGCAGCAGAAATTATGCCTTGGCGGCTTTGATCTCCTTGATCAGTTCGGGAACGACCTTGTACAGGTCGCCAACGATGCCATAGGAAGCAATGCCGAAGATGGGGGCATTCTCATTCTTGTTGATGGCGATGATGGTCTCGGAATCCTGCATGCCGGCAACGTGCTGGATGGCACCGGAGATGCCCAGAGCAACATAGATGCGGGGATGCACGGTCTTGCCGGTCTGGCCGACCTGATGGTCAGCAGACAGCCAGCCTTCATCGGTAACGGCACGGGAAGCACCGACAACGCCGCCCAGGGCACCAGCCAGCTCTTCAGCCAGGGCAATGCCCTTTTCGGGGTCAGAGCTGATGCCACGGCCAACGGAAACAACCACATCAGCACCGATCAGGTCAACCAGCTTCTTAGCGCTCTTCTTGATGTCCAGGATTTCAACATGGATATCGTCAGCAGTCAGAGCGGGGGTAACCTTCTCAACAACAACCTTGGCAGCACCAGCTTCGTCGAACGGCTGGGTCTGCATAACGCCGGGGCGCACGGTGGACATCTGCGGGCGGAAGCGCGGGCAGATGATGGTGGCCATCAGGTGGCCGCCGAATGCGGGACGGGTCATCTTCAGGTTGGTGTTCTCTTCAAACTTGGTGTTGTCCACATCAATGGTGGAGGTGGTGCGCAGGAAGTCCTTATACTTGGCGACATCCACATCCAAGTGGGTGCAGTCAGCAGTCAGGCCGGTGTGCAGGCGGGCTGCGCAGCGGGGGCCAAGGTCACGGCCCAGGTTGGTAGCGCCAATCAGCATAATTTCCGGCTTTTTCTCCATGATGAGGTCACACAGAACCTTGGCATAGCCATCGGTGGTGTAGTCCTTCAGCAGGGGGCTGTCGATATAGTAAACGCGGTCTGCGCCGTAGCCGCCGAGAGCCTTGAGGTAGTCCTCGTTGACCTCGCTGCCCATCACAACGCCGCACAGCTCAACGCCAAGGTCGTTGGCCAGCTTGCGGCCTTCACTCAGCAGCTGATAGCTGATGGCCTGTACCTGGCCTTCGCGCTGTTCGCAGAATACCCACACGCCCTTGAAGGCGGCGGTGTCCATTGCATTGAATTCAGCCATTGTACTTCTCTCCTCTCTCAAATCAGGTGCTTGTCGTTCAGGATGCCAACCAGCTGGGCAGCATCCTCAACCATCATGCCGGCGCCCTTGACCGGGGGAGCAAAAGACTTGTAAACGTTCGTCGGGGAGCCCTTCAGGCCGATGGTGTCGGTCTCAATGAGGGGATCATCCTTCAGAGCATTGTAGTCGAACACTTCAACGGGCTTGTCATAGCACTCAAAAATGCCGGAAACGCTCATGTAACGCGGGGTGTTCAGCTCCTTGATGCAGGTCAGCAGGCAGGGGGTGTTCACCTTCAGCTCCATGTAGCCATCTTCAAGCTGGCGCTTGACGATCAGGGAGTTGCCGTCCTTCTTGATATCGGTAACATAGGTGACCTGGGGCAGGTGCAGCTTTTCAGCAATCTGCGGGCCAACCTGTGCAGTGTCGCCGTCGATAGCCTGACGGCCGCAGAAAACGATATCCTCCGGGCCAACGCCGATCTTGTTAACGGCAGCTGCCAGGATCTGGGAAGTTGCAAAGGTATCGGAACCGCCGAACTCACGGGCAGATACCAGCACGCCGCGGTCAGCACCGCGGGCGATCAGCTCACGAAGCATGCCTTCTGCCGGCGGCGGGCCCATGGTAACAACAACAACTTCGCAGCCGGTCTCATCTTTCAGCTGCAGGGCAGCCTCAACGGCGTTCAGGTCGTCGGGGTTGGTGATGGTTGCCATCGCAGCACGGTCCATGGTGCCGTCAGCCTTGACAGCAACCTTGCCCTGTGTATCGGGAACCTGTTTGACACAAACAATAGCTTTCATTGTACGTCTTGCCTCCTTACTTCAGCAGCGCGCCGGAGATGACCATCATCTGCACTTCGCTGGTGCCTTCGTAGATCTCGGTGATCTTGGCATCGCGCATCATGCGCTCGATGGGGTAGTCACGGGTGTAACCGTAACCGCCGAACAGCTGCAGGCAGGTGCGGGCTGCAATCAGCTTAGCCTCGGCAGCCTCAACGCTGTAACGGACCTTAGCGCCGTTCATGGCCTGCTGCTTTTTCAGGCCAGCCTTGTAAACCAGGTACTTGGCAGCGTCAACGCGGGCTTTCATCTCAGCCAGCTCGAACTGGGTGTTCTGGAACTGAGCGATGGAACGGCCAAACTGCTTGCGCTCCTTGACATAGGCAACAGTCTCGTCGATTGCGCCCTCTGCAATGCCCAGAGCCTGTGCGGCAATGCCGATACGACCGCCATCCAGGGTAGCCATAGCCAGCTGGAAGCCCTTGCCCTTAACGCCGAGCAGACGATCCTTGGGGATGATGCAGTCTTCCATGATCAGCTCGCAGGTGGAAGAACCACGAATGCCCATCTTATCTTCGGGCTTGCCGACCTTGAAGCCGGGGTCGGTGCGCTCCACGATGAACGCGGAGATTTCCTTCTGCTTGCGGCCGCGCTTGTCGGTCACAAAACCGGTAACAGCAATGATAATGAAGACATCAGCATAGCCAGCGTTGGTGATGAAGATCTTGGAGCCGTTCAGCTTCCAATGGTCGCCCTCATCCACAGCAAAGGTCTGCTGGCCCTGTGCATCAGTGCCGGCGCCGGGCTCAGTCAGGCCGAAAGCACCCAGCCATTCGCCGCTGCACAGCTTGGGCAGGTACTTTGCCTTCTGGTCTGCAGTGCCGTTCTCATAGATAGGAGCAGCACACAGGGAGGTATGGGCGGACAGGATAACACCTGTGGTGCCGCAAACCTTGCTCATTTCCTCAACAGCCATCACGTAGGAGAGCACATCGCCGCCTGCGCCGCCGACCTCTTTGGGGAAGTAAATGCCCATCATGCCCAGCTTTGCCATCTTTTCAACGGTCTCTTTGGGGAAATATTCCTCCGCGTCAACCTTTTTGGCAAGGGGTTTGACTTCGTTCTCAGCAAATTCTTTGTACATTTTCTGTACCATAGCCTGCTGCTTGGACAGAGTAAAATCCATAACGGTATCCTCCTTATCTAACAGTGCGCCCGCCGCCCCGCAGCCAAAGCCGCAAGGGCAGGTTTGCAGGCGACTGAACAAATCAATCCTGACGGAGATTTTGCACTCCGTCAGGAGAGATTGTTTCAAATTTTACAGGGCATCAACAGCGGTCTTGGTGCGGTCTGCGTTGTAAACGTAGAAGCCCTTGCCGGTCTTGCAGCCCAGGTTGCCGCCGCGGACCATCTTACGGATCAGCGGGCATGCACGGTACTTGCTGTCGCCGGTCTCCTTGTACAGCACGTCCATGATGGCCAGGCAGATGTCCAGGCCGATGAAGTCGCCCAGCTCCAGGGGTCCCATGGGGTGGTTGGCACCCAGCTTCATAGCGGTGTCGATGCCTGCGATATCGGAAACGCCCTCCATCTTGATGAAGGCAGCCTCATTGATCATGGGGATCAGGATGCGGTTGACCACAAAGCCTGCAGCCTCGTTGACCTGAACAGGGTTCTTGCCGATGGCAACGGAGATCTCCTTGATCTTCTCAACGGTCTCGGCGGGGGTGTTGCAGCCAGCGATGACCTCGATCAGCTTCATGCGGTCAGCGGGGTTGAAGAAGTGCATACCGACCAGAGGACGGCTCAGGCCCTTGCCGATCTCGGTGATGGACAGAGAGGAGGTGTTGGAAGCGAAGATGCACTCGGGCTTGCAGATCTTATCCAGCTCGCCGAAAGTGGTCTGCTTGACCTTCATATCCTCAAAAGCAGCCTCAACGACCAGGTCGCAGTCTGCGCACAGATTTTCCTTCAGGCCCGGGGTGATGGCTGCAACGATCGCGTCAGCCTTTTCCTGGGGGATCTTGCCCTTAGCAACCAGCTTCTCGTAGCCCTTCTTGATCTTTGCCAGGCCGTTCTCAGCCCACTCCTGCTTGATGTCGCACAGAGCAACGGTGTTGCCCTCAACCTGTGCAAATGCCTTTGCGATGCCCTGGCCCATAGTGCCAGCGCCGATAACACCGATCTTCATAGGAAATCTCTCCTTTAATATCAAAAATTATGTAACGGATTAGTTGTTGGTGAACACTGCCTTGGGCTTCGGTTTCTCACGGCTCAGGAAGCAGGCCATGCCCTCCTGCTGATCGTGGGTCTCGAAACAAGCACCGAACAGCTTCTCCTCAACTTCCACAGCCTTCTCAATGGGCAGGCTGATGCCGTTGTTGATGGCCTTCTTGCAGTTGCGCACTGCAATGGGAGCGTTCTTGGCGATCTTGCCGGCCAGCTTCAGCACGTTCTCCATCAGTTCAGCCTGCGGATACACGGCGTTGACCAGACCAATGCGGTAAGCCTCGTCTGCCTTGATGTTCAGGGCAGAGTAGACCAGCTGCTTTGCCATGCCCATGCCGACCAGACGTGCCAGACGCTGGGTGCCGCCGAAGCCCGGGGTGATGCCCAGACCAACTTCGGGCTGACCAAACACGGCGTTGTCAGAGCAGATGCGGATGTCGCAGCTCATGGCCAGCTCATTGCCGCCGCCCAGTGCAAAGCCGTTGACGGCTGC
>ERZ780167.1437-NODE-1437-length-20917-cov-3.774279_pt1 | contig 20917 bp, 20 predicted proteins | sample MGYA00510982_ERZ780167 | MGnify/ENA primary metagenome ERZ780167 (study PRJEB29588, sample SAMEA2146107) | human gut metagenome | biome: human gut; feature: human-associated habitat; material: faeces | place: Denmark | collected 2008/2010 ... | reverse complement strand
CCGCCAGCGGCATGGCGGCGGCGGCTCTCGTGGACATCAAGGGCGGCACAGCCGAGCAGTGCGCCGAGGCCTTTGCCATGGCGCTTACGAATTTAGAGGGCCTTGTCTGTGACCCGGTGGCCGGGCTGGTGGAGATTCCCTGCATCAAGCGCAACGTTATCGGCGCAATGAACGCGGTATCCGCCGCCGATATGGCGCTGGCGGGCGTCGTGGGGCACATCCCCGCCGACGAGGTCATTGACGCGATGGCCGAGGTCGGCAACGCCATGAGCAAAGATTTGCGCGAGACCGGCATTGGCGGTCTCGCAGGCACCCCCACAGGCCGTGCGATTTGTGAGATCGTGACGATGAACAGCGGGGAAGAGGAAGATTGACGGCAAACTGCGGCGAGGCTGCGCGGCTGGGTGAGGGCACCCCGCCCTACGCCAAACGCCATCACAAACCACAGGGCGGCATGGCCCCATGCCGCCGACGATAACCCGATGATGCTTATGAGTATTGCCCTGCGGCCGCTCTGCACACCACCATTCCCGCTGGAACGCATTGAGGAAATGACCGCGCTGATGGGCGGAGAAGGAAGGATGCGGTGAATGTTTGCGGGGCGGCAAATACCATCCTCCCGATCCAACTTTCTGTTTACAAATTCCGCCAATGTGGTATACTGGAAGAAAAAAATCAGGAGGAAACTCTTATGAACGTGAACGATCCGCGCTGGGCGTCGATTGACGCCTTTGTGGAAGGCAACCGCGACAACATCCTGCGTGACATCACCCGCCTGGTGGCAGTCCCCAGTGTCGAGGGCACGCCCGAGCCGGGCGCACCATTCGGCCCCGGCCCCAAGGCCGCGCTGGCCAAGGCGCTGGAAATCGCCGATGAACTGGGCCTGGACACCTTCAACGCCGACAGCTACATCGGCTGGGCTGATACCGGCACTATCGCTGACGGCCAGAAGTTCCTGGCCACCATCACCCACACCGATGTAGTGCCCGAGGGCAACGGCTGGGCCGAGACCGGCAAGATTGCCGACGGCCAGAAGTTCCTTGCCACCATCACCCACACCGACGTTGTGCCCGAGGGCAATGGCTGGGACGCTGACCCCTACACCGTCCGCGTGCGGGATGGCTGGTTGTTGGGCCGCGGCGTGGCCGACGATAAAGGCCCCAGCATCCTGTGCCTGTATGCGCTGAAATACCTGAAAGACAGCGGTGCAGCGCTGAAATACCCGGTGCGTGCGCTGCTGGGTGCCAACGAAGAGACGAATATGCACGACGTAGACTACTACGCCGAGCATTACCCGATGCCCGCATTCTGCTTCACCCCCGACGCCGAGTTCCCGGTCTGCAACGGCGAAAAGGGCGGCTTTAACGGCGAGATCGTCAGCCCCAAGTTTGAGAAGGGCATCATCACCGCCTTTGAGGGCGGCGTGGCCCACAACGCCGTGCCTGACCGCGCATCCTGCACCGTGCAGGTGGGCGCTGGCGCGCTGGTCCAGACCGAAGGTGTGACCTTTGAGGCAGGGGAGGGTGGTTCCACCGTCATCCGCGGCTGGGGCAAGAGCGGCCACGCTGCCATGCCCGAGGGCACCGTCAACGCCATCAGCCTGATCGTGGACTGCCTGCTCAAGAGCGGCGTCTGCACCCCGCAGGAGGAAACCTACCTGCAGGTGCTGCACACCCTGCACGCCGCCACCGATGGCAGCGCCCTAGGCATTGCCGCAGACGACGGCCTGTTTGACCCGCTGACCATCATCGGCGGCACGATTGAGATGCAGGACGGCGTCATCCGCCAGAGCTTCGACTGCCGTTACCCCACGAACACCGACCCCGAAAAGATGACCGCCGCCATGGAGAAAGTCTGCGGCACAGCGGCAAAAATCGAGAATGTGACGAGCCGTGTGCCGTTCTACATCGACGCGGACAGCCCGGCCATCCAGACCCTGATCAACACCTACAACGATGTGACCGGCGAGGGCAAGACCCCCTTCACGATGGGTGGCGGCACCTACGCGCGCCACTTCCCGTATGCCGTCAGCTTCGGCCCCGAGCATACCGACATCGTCATCCCGGATTTTGCCGGCCCGATGCACGGTGCCAACGAGGGCACGCCGTTTGAAAAGCTGATCGAGGCGCTGAAGATTTATATTCTGGCGCTGCTGCGGCTGCAGGAGATTGATCTGTAAATAAGAAATGGGCACTTGTTTCGACAGGTGTCCATTTTCTTTGTTGGATTGTTAATTTTTATACACCTTTCTTATCCTGCATCGATTGCGAAAATTGTTGCAAATCTTGCGGGTTCGGGGCAAAATGGCCTGTTTATCCCATTTGATTGCTTGACTTGAACCCCAAAGATGATACAATTAAAGTGTATTGTTATCCGCCTGTGCAGGGGAGCAAACCTGACCTGCCAGACGAGAAAAATGAGAGAAACGGGGGAAATCAGATTGTTCAAGTCCCTAAAGCGCTCTGCCAAGGGTGCTGCTGTGCCGCACACGAAGGCGACAGCCGGGCAGCCGACCAACAAGATGCCGGTGCCTGAGCACGTTGTCATTCCCATGTCCATGCACATCGGCGCGCCCGCAGAGCCGGTCGTCAAAAAAGGCGACACCGTCATGGTAGGCACCATGATCGGCAAGGCCGGCGGCTTTGTGTCCGCCAACATCTATTCCAGCGTGTCCGGCACCGTGCAGGATGTCGCCCCGCTGCGTATGGCCAACGGCAGCATGGCTACCGCCGTCGCCATCAAGACCGATGGTGCACAGACCGTTGACCCGGCCTGCGTGCCGCCGGTCGTCACCGACAAGGCAAGCCTGATGGCAGCTGTCCAGGCCTGCGGTCTGGTGGGCGTCGGCGGCGCGGGCTTCCCGACCCACGTCAAGCTGGCGGCCAACACCATCGACACGCTGCTCATCAACGCGGCCGAGTGTGAGCCGTACCTGACCACCGACTGCCGCGAGATGATGGAGTGCAGCGACACGATCATCTCCGGCATCACCGCTGTCATGAAGTACTGCGAGATCCCGCACTGCATCATCGGCATTGAGCGCAACAAGCCCGAGTGTATCGACCTGCTCACCTCGCTGACCCGCGAGATGAAGGGCGTCGAGGTCAAGGGCCTGCCCATGCGCTACCCGCAGGGCGCCGAGAAAACGCTCGTCGAGACCTGCACCGGCCGCGAAGTGCCGCAGGTCGGCCCTTCCGGCAAGCCTGGCCTGCCCGCGGATGCCGGCTGCGTCATCATGAACGTGACCTCTGTGTCCACGCTGGGCAAGTTCCTCAAGACCGGCATTCCTCTGGTGTCGAAGCGCGTCACCGTCGAGGGCGATGCCATCGCCAAGCCCCAGAACATCGAGGTGCCCATCGGCACGCTGTACCGCGACGTGATCGAAGCCTGCGGCGGCATCAAAGAGGGTGTCGAGCTGGGCAAGATCATCTTCGGCGGCCCGATGATGGGTGCCGCCGCCCCCAGCGCAGATTTCCCGGTGCTCAAGCAAAACAACGGCCTGCTGCTGTTCAGCAAGCAGGCTGCCGCCCTGCCTGAGCCTTCGGCCTGCATCCGCTGCGGCCGCTGCATCGAAGCCTGCCCCATGGGCCTGGAGCCTGTGGTCATTGCGCAGGACTTCGCCAACAAGGACTTCTCTGCGCTGAAAGCACGCTGCGTCGATCTGTGCGTAGCCTGCGGCAGCTGCACCTACGCCTGCCCGGCCAAGCGCCCCGTCAGCCAGACGATGGGCCTTGCCAAGGGCTGGTACATGGCCGAGCTGCGGAAAGGAGGCAAATAACCCATGGAAGATCGTCTGATCGTTACCGCCTCGCCGCATATCCGCGAAGCATCCACCACCCGCGGGCTGATGGGCAATGTTGTCATTGCGCTGCTGCCCGCCGTGCTGGCTGCCGGGCTGATCTTCGGCGTACAGGCCATTGTGCTGGTCGCTGTGACCACGCTGGCCTGTGTGGCGTTTGAATACCTGTATGAAATGCTGCTGAAAAAGCCGAACACGGTGGGGGACCTGTCCGCCGTTGTCACCGGCATCATCCTGGCGCTGAATATGCCTGTCGGTATGCCGCTGTGGATCGCCGTGGTCGGTGCGTTTGTGGCTATCGTCATCACCAAGCAGCTGTTCGGCGGCCTGGGTTACAACTTTGCCAACCCCGCCCTCGTAGGCCGTATCGTGCTGTTCCTGGGCTTCACCTCCCGCATGACCGCTTACGTCTACCCCGACATGGCCGTGGACGCGCTGGCCTCCGCCACGCCGCTGGCCGTGGCGGACAAGACGAGCCTGTCCCTGCTGGATATGTTCCTGGGTCTGCACGGCGGCATGATGGGTGAGGTCTGCGTACTGGCAATTCTGCTTGGCTTTGCCTATCTCGTTGCCACTAAGACCATCCAGGCTACGATCCCGGTCACCATCGTGGCGACCGTGTTCGTGCTGACGGCCCTCAACACCGGCAGCCCCTACACTGCCCTCATCGAGTGTATGTCCGGCGGTTTGCTGTTCGGCTCTGTCTTTATGGCGACCGACTACGTCACCAGCCCCTTCACCACCAAAGGCAAGCTGTTCTACGGCGTGTTCATCGGCCTTGTCACCTTCCTCATCCGCCACTTCGGCTCGATGAATGAGGGCATGAGCTACGCCATCCTGCTGGGCAACCTGATGACCCCCTGGTTCAACGCCTGGGGCCACCAGACGCCGCTGGGCTACAAAAAGCCCAAAAAGGCCAAGAAAGGCGGTGCTGAATAATGGCTGAAAAGCAGAATACCGAGAAGCAGAGCGCCTTCAAGGAGCTTGTGCTGCCTGTCATCGTGCTGGTCGTCATCTGCCTGGTCTGCAGCGCCCTGCTGGCCGTGCTGAACGACATCACCGCACCGATCATTGAAGAAAACACCCAGGCCGAGACCCTGGCCGCCTATGTCTCCGTTCTGCCCGAGGGCACGACCACCGACAGCATGACTGCCATCGACGGCCTGACCACCGCCAATGTGCTGGGTGCCGTCAAGACCGCCAACGGCGATGTGGCCGTCAAGGCTGCGGCCTCCGGCTACTCCGGCAAGGACGTCACCGTCTATGTCGCCTTCAGCGCCGACGGCACTGTCTCCGGCATTTCCATCGATGGCTCCACCCAGACCACCGGCATCGGCTCCAAGGTTTCTGGCGACTCCTTTGCCTCCGGCTTCATCGGCTGGAATGGGGGAGAGGTCAGCAGCGGCAGCCCTGTGGACAGCATTGCCGGTGCGACCTACTCCAGCAATGGCGCATTCAACGCCATCAATGCAGCCATCGACTGCTACAATAACGAGATCAAGGGGGTGCAGTAAGGATGAACGAAAAACCGAGCAAGTGGAAAGTTTTTACGGCCGGTATCATCCGTGAAAACCCTGTTCTGCGCCTGGTGCTGGGCTGCTGCTCGGCACTGGCTGTCACCACCACCGTTTCCGGTGCGTTGGGCATGGGCCTGGCCATGACGTTTGTTCTGGTCTGCTCCAACATCGTTATCTCGGCACTGCGCAAGGTCATCCCGGCCAAGGTGCACCTGCCGTGCTACATCGTCATCATCGCAACATTTGTTACCGTCGTACAGATGGTTTTGCAGGCATTCGTGCCCGACCTGTACAAGACGCTGGGCGTCTACCTGGCGCTGATTGTCGTCAACTGCATCATCCTCGGCCGTGCCGAGATGTTCGCCTGCAAAAACACCGTCGTGGACTCTGCGCTGGACGGCCTGGGCATGGGCATCGGCTACATCCTGACCATGGTGCTGATGTCCTCCATCCGCGAGATCATCGGCAGCGGCACCTGGATGGGCATTACCCTCATCCCCGAGAGCGTGGACCGCATGACCGTCATGAACTCTGCGCCGGGCGGCTTCTTCGTCTTTGGCTGCCTGATGGCCGGCTGCGTCTGGCTGGAGCGCAAGCTGAACAAGCCCATCGAGCGCAAGAGCTGCGGCGACGTGATGCTGGAAAAGATTGACGCCGCTAAAGATGAGCAGAAGGAGGGTGCCGCAAAATGATGAGTACACATATCGCAACGTTTGCCACCATCTTCTTCAGCATGATTCTGGTAAATAACTACGTTTTGGTGCAGTTTTTGGGCATCTGCCCGTTCCTCGGCGTTTCCAAAAAGCTGGATTCCTCCGCAGGCATGGGCGCTGCCGTTATCGTCGTCATGGTCATTGCCACGGCCGTGACCTTCCCATTGCAGATCTTCCTGCTGGATGCCTATAACCTGGGCTATCTGCAGACCATCATCTTCATCCTCGTCATTGCCGTCCTCGTGCAGTTGATCGAGATTACGCTGAAAAAGTACGTCCCCGCGCTGTATCAGAGCCTGGGCGTCTATCTGCCGTTGATCACCACCAACTGCTGCGTGCTGGGCGTCACCATCCTGGCCGTGCAGGACTACTCCGCCGTTGTGGCCGGGTTCGGCTTGGGCCTGGCCTACGCTGAGGCGCTTATCTGCGCCGCCGGTGCGGGTGTCGGCTTCCTGGTCGCCATGCTGCTGTTCTGCGGCGTGCGTTCCCGCGTCGAGGCTGCCAACCCGCCGGAGAGCTTCAAGGGCCTGCCCATCACGCTGCTTTCCGCCGCTATCACTTCCATGAGCTTCATGGGCTTTGGTGGCCTGGTCGAAAACATCATCAACGCGATATTCTAAGAAAGGGGAATGGAGAGAATGAACCCGATCGTATTTGCTATCGTTGTCGTGGTGGTGCTGGGCCTGGCCGGCGGCGTGATCCTTGTGCTGGCTTCCAAATTCATGGCTGTGTATGAGGACCCGCGCATCGCGCAGATCACCGAATGTCTGGCAGGCGCCAACTGCGGCGGCTGCGGCTATGCTGGCTGTGCCGACTACGCCAAGGCCATCGTTGAGAACGGTGCCCCCACCTTCAAGTGCGCACCGGGCGGCGATAAAGCTGCCGATGCCATCAACACCATCATGGGCAATGCCACCGATGACCGCCCCAGCCTGCGTGCCACCGTTATCTGTGCGGGCGGCGAGAACTGCGGCAAGCGGTTTGACTACCAGGGCATCCAGACCTGCGCCGCCGCGGCTTCCATCGCGGGCGGCCCCAGCGCCTGCGCCTATGGCTGCCTGGGCCTGGGCGACTGCACCCGCGCCTGTAAGTTTGACGCCATCCACGTTATCAACGGCGTGGCCGTCGTTGACCGCAAAAAGTGTACCGGCTGCACGGCCTGCACTGTGGTCTGCCCGCGCCACGTCATCCAGATGAAGCCTATTGCCCCGCAGCCTGCGGTCAAGTGCTCCAACAAGGACAAGGGCGCACTGGTCAACAAGACCTGCAAGGTCGGCTGCATTGCCTGCGGCCTGTGCGTGCGCAACTGCCCGAATCAGGCCATCTTCCTGAAGGACAATGTCGCTGTCATCGACTACACCAAGTGCAACGGCTGCGGCACCTGCGTTTCCAAGTGCCCGAAGAAGGCCATCCAGTGGGTCGAGGGTGTCCCGCGCTCCATCGACGCCCCCGTGCCCGAGCATGAGGTGCTCAAGACCCGCGTGTAATTCGCGGTAAGACCACGCAAAAAAACAAGCCCGCCCCGAACCGCGAGAAAGCGGCCCGGGGCGGGCTTTGCTGTTAGGAATATTATTCACTCAGTTCGTCGGCCAGGGCGGCGATCTGGGCCTCGTTGGCGGCATTCAGTGCGCCGCGCACGGTGACGGTGGTGGCGGCGTAGGTCAGGTTCTTGCTGCCCTCCAGCATCTTGGTCATGACCTTGGCGGCCATCGGTGCCCAGGAGCCGTTCTCAATAAACGCGACCGTGCGGTTCTGGTAGTTGCGCTCGGTCAGGTGGTGGATGAACTCCTTCATGAAGGGGAACACGTCGGCGTTGTAGGTCGGCGTAGCCAGCACCAGCTTGCTGAAGCGGAACGCTTGGGCCACGGCCTCGGCCATATCGCAGCGGGCCAGGTCCATGGCGATCGTCTCGACACCCTTCTCCCGCAGGGCCTCGGCCAGGCGGTTGGCAGCCTCGGCCGTGTGGCCGTAGATGCTGCTGTACGCCACCAGCACACCCTCGGTCTCGGGGCGGTAGGCGCTCCATGTGTCGTAGGCGGCCAACACATCGGCCAGCTGCTCTTTGTGCAGCACAGGGCCGTGCAGGCTGCACACGGTCTCGATATCCAGCCCGGCGGCCTTTTTCAGCACGGCCTGCACCTGCACACCGTACTTGCCCACAATACCGATGAAGTAGCGGCGGGCCTCGGGCAGCCACGGCTCCTCAACGTCCAGTGCGCCGAATTTGCCGAAGGCATCGGCGCTGAACAGCACCTTGTCCGCATCGTCATAGGTCATGATGACCTCGGGCCAGTGGACCATCGGCGCGGTGACAAAATGCAGGGTATGGCGGCCCAGCGGCAGGGTGTCACCCTCCTTGACGACAACGCGGCGGTCGGCGTAGTCGGTGCCGAAGTAGGCCTTCATCATGTTGAAGGCCTGTGCGGAGGCAACGATGGTCGTGCCGGGGTAGGCCTGCGCGAACGCGGCCACCGAACCGGAGTGATCCGGCTCCATGTGCTGCACAACAAAGTAATCGGGCGTGCGCTCGCCCAGCGCAGCGGCGATCTTTGTGATCCATTCGTCGGTGAAGTGGGCATCGACGGAATCCATGACGGCAACCTTGTCGTCGCAGATCAGATAGGAGTTGTAGGCCATACCGTTGGGCACGTCGTACTGGCCCTCAAACAGGTCAACAATGTGGTCGTTGACGCCGACATATAAGATATCGTTGGTGATTTCCATAGTTGCAAACCTCCTGATAAAACCGTGTGGGTTGTTATTCTTGACACAGTATAGCACAACTTTAGGAATTTGTCTCGGTTTTTTGCAAAATTTTTGGAAAAATTTTAATAGGCGTCCAGGTCAAGATTCTGTGCAAAACATTTCAAAATTTGCGCTTGACAAATGCAGGCAAATCCTATATAATATCATTTGTCAATCGCATATGGATGATTAGCTCAGCTGGTTAGAGCGCTGCGTTCACATCGCAGAGGTCGAGGGTTCGAGTCCCCCATCCTCCACTTGGAAAACCCCATACCGTAATGGTATGGGGTTTTGTCTTTTTTGCGTTTTGGGGAGAGGAGAGGGGACACCTATGAAGATTCAAAAAGTTGCACTGCTGGGGGCCGGGGCTGTCGGCTCCTACGTGATTTGGGGGCTTTCCCGCTGCCCGGGCGTTCAGTTCGGCATCATTGCTGAGGGCAGCCGCGCCGAGCGCCTGCGCCAGGGCTGCGCAGTCAATGGCGAAATCTTGCGTCCCGTCGTCTGGACGCCGCAGGAGGCACAGGGGACTGATCTGCTGATCGTCGCGCTGAAATATGGGGCGTTGCCCGGTGCACTGGGCAGCATCCGCACCGCTGTCACCGAAAACACCACCGTCATGAGCCTGATGAACGGCGTGGACAGCGAGGAACGCATTGCCGCCGCGGTCGGCGCGGAGCACCTGTTGTATTCGCTCATCAAGATTGCCTCCTGCCATGACGGCAACTGCTATCGCTTTGACCCGGAAGCCACCATCGGCATCATTTACGGTGAACTGCAAGAGCCCTGCCAGAGCGAGCGGGTGCAGGCCGTGGCAGAGTTGTTTGCCGCTGCCGGGCTGCACGCCCGCGTCACCGAGCATATCCGCGAGGAAATGTGGAGCAAATTCCGGCTGAACGTCTGCAACAATCTCCCGCAGGCAATTTTGGGTGCCGGGGTCGGCTGCTACCAGGACAGCGTCCACATGAAGGCCATCAGCGACGGGCTGCGGGCCGAACTGGAAGCGATTGCCGCCGCCAAAGGAATCGATCTGCGCCTTGTGGACGCATCTTCCCGCCACGGCAGCGCCGTCCCGCCGACGGCCCGCTATTCGACCTTGCAGGACCTGGACGCCGGGCGTCACACCGAGATCGATATGTTCTCCGGTGCGCTGATCCGCATGGGCAAAGAGCTCGGCATCCCCACGCCCTACAACGAGTATACCTACCACATGATCAAGGCGCTGGAAGAAAAGAACGACGGGCTGTTTGATTACGACAAAGCCAACCGTAGATCTACGTGGGCTACCTGATTGGCAAGCCTCTTTCTTTGCGAATATTTGCTATAATAAATAAAAATTCTTCACAAAAATCTCTTTACCGCTAAAGGGAGGCCCCTATGTTATTCCTGCAAATCCTGTTATACTGCCCCCGCTGTTTTTTTGATGGTAAAGTTCCTGGCGCGGGACAGCGGGCGCAACTGCCTGTATTTTTACCCACAAGGCTACCTGGATGAGGCCCAGAAGCGCGGCCTTGCCACCGTGCTGTACCTGGCGATCGCGCCGATCATCGCCGGCCCCTCCGTGCTGCTCAGCCAACTGCTGGGCTAAACAGCCCCACCTCTCGCCGCCCGGTGTATGCCGGGCGGCTTTTTCTTTTGGGGGCCGATGGACATTTCCCCGCAACTGCGCTATACTGTTGGCAGAACCGGGAAAGGAGATTTTGTTTATGCAAAACTACCGTTGGGCCACCCTGGGCTGCGGCGTTATCGCCAATGAGCTGGCGCAGGCGCTGGCCAGCCGCGGGCAAACACTGTATTCCGTCGCCAACCGCACCCATGCCAAAGCCGAGGCCTTCGCCGAGAAGTACGGCATTGAAAAAGTCTACGACCAGATCGACGATGTGTTCGCTGACCCGGACGTGGATATCATCTATATTTCCACTCCGCACAACACCCACATCCAGTACCTGCGCAAGGCACTGGCCGCGGGTAAGCACGTTCTGTGCGAGAAATCCATCACCCTGAACTCTGACGAGCTGGACGAGGCCATCCGCCTGGCCGAGGAGCACCACGTCGTGCTGGCCGAGGCAATGACCCTCTACCATATGCCCATCTACCGCAAATTGCAGGAAAAGCTCGACACCGGCGCGTTGGGCGAGCTGCGGCTTATCCAGATGAATTTTGGCAGTTACAAGCCCTATGATATGTCCAACCGCTTCTTCAACCGCAATCTCGCGGGCGGTGCGCTGCTGGATATCGGCGTCTACGCGCTGTCCTTCGTGCGGTGGTTCATGACCTCCGCACCGGACGAGGTCGTCTCCCAGGTGCGGTTTGCCCCCACAGGCGTGGACGAGCAGGCGGGCATCCTTTTGAAAAACAAGGAGCAGGAGATGGCGTCGGTCATTCTCTCGCTGCACGCCAAGCAGCCCAAGCGCGGCACGGTCGCCTTTGACAAGGGCTATGTCGAATTCTACGACTACCCCCGCGGGCAGGAGGCCGTCATCACCTACACCGAGGACGGCAGTAAGGAGACACTGCGGGGCGGCAGCACCGCCGACGCCCTGCTCTACGAGGTCGAGGACATGGAGCGCGCCATTGCCGGGCAGGGCACGATGCACCTGGACTACACCCGCGACGTCATGCGCATCATGACCGACATCCGCCGCCAGTGGGGCATGACCTACCCGGAGGAGGAATAAGCGATGGTACAGGTCGATCTCATCACCGGGTTCTTGGGTTCCGGAAAGACGACTTTTTTGCGTAAATACGTGCAGTATCTTGTAGCACAGGGGCATAACGTCTGCATTCTGGAAAATGACTTCGGCGCGGTGAACGTGGACGCCATGCTTTTGCAGGACCTCATTGGGGACAACTGCGATCTGGAAACGATCAGCGGCGGCTGCGACTGCGACACCCACCAGCGCCGTATGCGCACCAAGCTCATCTCGATGGCAATGCGAGGCTTTGACCGGGTCGTCATCGAGCCCAGCGGTATTTTCGACGTGGACGAGTTCTACGACATCCTGCGGGATGAGCCCCTGGACCGCTGGTACCGCTTGGGCAGCGTCATTGCTATCGTAGACGCGAAGCTCGAGAGCGAGCTTTCGCCCCAGGCGGATTACCTGCTGGCGTCGGAGGCCGCCAGCGCCGGGCTGGTGGTCATGAGCCGGGTGCAGCAGGCCGGGGCAAGGGAGTGTGCCGCCGTGGTGGATCACCTGAACCATGCGCTGGAAGGCTGCCACTGCGCCCGCCGCTTTGCTGCGGACACCGATGCGATGTGCAAGCCCTGGGCCGCGCTGACCGACGCCGATTTTGCCCGCATTGACGGCTGCGGCTGGCGGCAGACGAGCTATGTCAAGCTGCATTTCGACGAGCATGAGGCATTTACTTCGCTGTATTTCCTCAAGGCGGGCCGCACGGTCGAGCAAATCAAGGCCGCCGCACAGCTGCTTTTGCACGATGCAAAGTATGGGCACATTCTGCGCATCAAGGGGTTTATTCCCGATGGCGGCGGCTGGGTCGAGCTGAACGCCGCCCGGGATACCATGACCGTGCAGAAAATCGCCCAAGGACAGGAAGTTCTCATCGTGATTGGAGAAGGTCTGGAGAAAGAGGCGATTGAGAGGGTTATTAAGGGGTAATTCCTTTGCCTTCCCCTTTGGGGGCGCCTTTCCAAAACACATCCCCCGCCGGAATTTTCTGGCGGGGGATGTTGTTATTCAGCGCACATTTTCAAAAAATTCTGCGTTTATTCCTCAAACGCCTTGACCCAATCGTACTCCTTGTGGACGGCGCGAGGGTCGTTCTGGGCTTTGCGGGCCGTGTACTCGCCAATGACGGCGGCGGGCATCAGCAGCGCACGCTCCACTTCAGACTGGAACACCAGCTTGGGGTTTTTGATTCTCGGGTTCTTCATCAGGTCTTTCCAGTAGGTGTCATAGTCCATCATCACGGCCATGGCCTCATACAGCGGGGTCAGGCTCTCGTACCGGGCAATGACCTTGTTCAGTGCGTTAAGGAACTGCATATTGGCCTTGCCTTCCATCATGCCGTCGTCCTTACCTTTGACGTTGCGGCGGCAAAAATAGGCCGTCATCTGCAAAATATCGTCGAATGCCTCCATCTGGCCGGTCGTCAGCCGGGCGGACAGAGCATCGCGGTCGATGTAGCGCAGCAACGCCGCCGTGACCTGCTTTTTCGTGGCGGCATCCTCGGGCACCAGCTGGTTGACCGGCTCGGCATCGGTCTCCACAAAGTCGGTCGTCTCAACGATATCAGGCTGCTCGGGCGCGGCATCGTAGCCGTCCAGCGGCTCCGGCACGCCGGAAGTAACGTACATACGGTAATTTTCCAAATCGTCCAGAATGGCCTTGGACAGATAAGGCAGGGGGGCGCTCTTCGTGCGGGCCACCGGGATGACCCGGGTCGCGTAGCGGGCGGCCGCACCCTCAAACCAACGGCGCAGTCCGCCGCAGTTGTCGATGACGTTGTTCACGGTCTGGAAGAAATGCGCGTTGCCGCCATCGATCATCTTGTCGTTGCCGCGCGGCGTACCTGCCATCTTGACCATCGCGCCGATCATCGTGTGTACGGCCTCCATCTCGTCGGCGGTCAGCTCGCGGTTCAGCTTGTCCAACTCGGCTTTGACCTCCAACTCCTGGCGCAGCAGATCCGGCGTAGCACCGTAGGAATAGGGGATCGTCGTCTCAGGCACCGAGACATACTCCAGCGTCAGGATGCTCGGATCGTCGTCCAGCGAGCCGGTTTCGGCGGGGGTCAGCTTCTTCTTGCCGCGGGACTTGCTGGACATGGACTTCGTGATCTCGTTCAGCTTGTCGTCGGCCACCTGCTTGTCCACAGGCTCGATCGTGACAGCCACGGCAATGACGCGCTGGCGGTCTTTTTCGTAGACTTCGTAGTCAAAATAAATGTCGGTGTGGCCGTTGATCTCGCTCTTGGCCTTGTCCAGCACAGTGCGGCGCACGTGGGCCCAGTTGGTGGCGTTGCAGTCCACCTGCTTTTTCAGCGTCTCGATGTTCCAGACCAGCGGCTCGCCTTTTTGCTTTTTCGTGAGATAAAGGTTCTGGTAGCTCTTGCACAGCTCATAAATTTTCAGGCTGTACTGGCTCTTCATCGGCAGCGTATAGGTGATGTTCATGGTGGTGTAGAACTCTTTTAGCTGGATCAGGTGGGGCTTTAATGCCTGGTCCAGCGTTAAGACAATCTTGCCGGTGCCCTCGTCGATGGTCGCACCGGAAAGCCAACGGAACATCGTAATCTTTTGCGTGCCTGCCAGGCGTATCCACTGCACCTTCGCGTTAGCGATCGCGTCGATGTTGTTGCGCACCTGGGCATACATCGAGCCGTTGTGCGGGTCGACGCCGCAGAGCTTCAGAAACTCATAGATGGACATTTCGTACCGGGGCAGCTCGGTATCCGACGGCTTGATCATTGCAAAAATGTGCAGCATCAATTTTTGCTGGCTCAATGTCAGGGTGGACATAGCGTTCTGGATCAGGTCATTGGATTTGCGCACAATGGTCTGGCTGCCGCGGCCGCTGTATGTGGCAAGCGGGGCCTCGACCTGGGCTTTGGCGGGGTCCTTCTTCGGCGGGCGGCCGGGGGATTTTTTCGGTCCGCGTATCGGGGCGTTGGGGTATAGCGAATCTATGGGGGAACTAGTTTTGTCTTTGGGTACCATGGCGTGACCTCATCTTCTTCAACACATTACACGTATGATAGCAGATTGTGCGTCAAGTGTCAATTATTGTAATATCCGACACATTTTGACGATGCCACTCAAAATCCCTGCTTTTTCGTTCTTGGCTTTTTACTCTCTATTTATATATATTTAGAAATAATGTGTAGCTGTGTCGAAAATTACAACAGAAATGTGCCGCGGATTCCAACTGCGGTGTGCTGTAAATAACAACTGTTTTGTGCGCAAAGCTACAATGTGCCGGGCATAACAACCCGAAAAAATTATTTTTTGGGCAAGAATCGTGCGGTGCCGATTTGGCGGATTTTGGGAACTGTGCGCTGAATAACAACCCCAGAGACGGGATTTTTGAAATTCTGGGAACCATTCAAATTGTGCGCTCGATTCCAACACCCAGAAATCCAAAAAAGATTTTTGCGGGAATTGTGCTGCGAATAACAACAGGGGCAGAAAAATCGGAAATTTTGCAAAAAATAAAATTGTGCCGTGAATAACAACACCCGGCGAAAATTCTTGAAATTGTGTCGAGACTAACAATCTGCCCGGCAAAAGCAGAATTTTTGCGGAATTGTGCGCTGAATAACAACTCCAACAGAAATTTTTGCGGGAATTGTGCCGTGAATAACAACAGGGAAGGTACGCTAAACAGTGATTTTTTGCAAAATGTGCCGTGAATAACAACACCCGTCGCTGCAAAAATGAAATTATACATACTGTAAATTGTGCGCTGAATAACAACCCCCACCCAGAAAATGTGCTGCAAATAACAACATGGGAAAAGCAGGCAGAATTTTTGGAAATGTGCCGTACATAACAACCTTGATTTTGGCCCGGCAACGGAAATGTGCCGCCGATAACAACCCTAAAAAGCCCGTGAATTTTTCCGAATTGTGCGCTGGATAACAATAGATTTTGCAAAAATCCTGCCGCTTGCCCCGGCAAACTGTGCTGTAAATAACAACAGCATTTTTCGCAAACTGTGCGCTCGATAACAATACCAAACCCTAAAATCCTGAGCCGAACTGTGCTGCCGATAACAATACAGTGTGTAGAAAACTGTGCCGGCGATTCCAACACCCAAAATTGCACCCGGCTCCTGAATTGTGCCGCGAATAACAACCCCAGCAGGAAAATTTCCGGGTTGTAACGCTGCGCACAATTCGGATTTCCCCTTTCTAAAAATGTATGCTACAATAACGGCAGAATTTTTTTGCAATTTCCTCTTGACCCTGACGCTGCGTGATACTGTATGCTGAAACTACCGCGAAAGGAGAAAGCGCTATGATGACTGTAAAAGAGGTCAGCCGCCTGACCGGTGTGAGCGTGCGCACCCTGCAATATTACGACCAAATCGGCTTGCTGCACCCCGGCACCCGCACCGAGGCGGGCTACCGCCTCTACGATGCCGCCACCCTGGAGACCCTACAGCAGATTTTGCTGTTCCGTGAGTTGAAATTCTCGTTAAAAGAGATCGCCGTGATCCTGCAAAACCCGCACTTCGACCGGGAAAAGGCGCTGGAACAGCAAATCGAGCTGCTGACCCTCCAAAAACAGCATCTGGAAAGCCTCATCACTCTCGCGGAAAACATCCGACAAACAGGAGGAAATGCCATGGATTTTACCGCATTTGACACGAAGAAGCTCGACGAGTACGCCGCAAAGGCCAAACAGCAGTGGGGCGCAACGGCGGCCTACCAGGAGTACGAGACAAAGAACGCCCATGAGACAACACAGGCCCAGCAGGAAAACGCCCGTGCGTTGATGGCCCTGGTCGCGGCGTTCGGCCACATGCAGACGAAAGACCCGGCTGACCCGGCCGTGCAGGCACAAGTGCAGAAATTGCAGGCGTTCATCACGGAACATTACTACACCTGCACCAAAGAAATTTTGCACAGCCTGGGCCAGATGTACGGTGCGGGCGGCGAATTTACCGCGAACATCAACGCGGCGGGCGGTCCCGGCGCGGCGGAGTTCGCCCGGAAAGCCATCGAGCGATACTGCTGCGGGTGAGTTCCAAACTTGCCCATTGTATCCCGCCGCGATTTGTGCTAGTATCAATAGCAGAAGCCAATAGAGGAGGAAACCGGTATGTTCAGAACCATGCGCCGCTTTAAACAGGAGCTTACCCGGGAGGAATGCCTGGCCGTTCTGCGCAGCCAGCCCCGCGGGGTGCTGTCACTGCTGGGGGAGAATGGCTACCCCTACGGCCTGCCCATCGACTACTGGTACAATGAGACTGACGGAAAGCTCTACTTCCACGGTGCGAAGGAAGGACACAAGATTGACGCCATCCGCGCCTGCGATAAGGCGTCCTTCTGCGTACACGACGAAGGACAGCGCGTGGCAGGGGAGTGGCCGCTGCATTTTTGCAGTGTCATCGTGTTTGGGCGCATCGCCCCGGTGACGGATGCCGCCCTGACTGAAACCGCCTGCCGCCGCCTGGCCGAAAAGTTCACCGACGATGCCGCTTATATCGACGCCGAGATCGCCGCGGCCAGGGACCGGGTGCTCTGCCTGGCCCTGACGCCTGAGCATATGACCGGCAAGCGGATCAAGGAGAGTTGATAGGACACGATGAAAAAGACAATCGACACTGCGGCCATGGTAAAAGAAGCCGCCATCCTGACCGGGGGTGTAGCCATCATTGCGGCTGCCGTGTATTTCTTCCTCGTGCCAAGCCATGCGTCGGTCAGCAGTATTTCGGGCTTGGGCATTGTGCTGGCAAACTTTGTGCCGTTGCCACTGTCCGCCATCACGATGATTTTGAACGTCGTGCTGCTCATCATCGGCTTTTTCACCTGCGGGCGGGAATTCGGTGTCAAGACCGTCTACACCAGCGTCATGCTGCCGGTGTTCATCGCCCTGTTTGAGCGGCTTTTCCCGGATATCGGCTCGCTGACCGACAGCCAGGAACTGGACGTGCTGTGCTATATCCTTGTCGTCAGCGTGGGATTGAGCATCCTGTTCAACCGCAACGCATCGTCGGGCGGGCTGGATATCGTGGCAAAGATCATGAACAAGTACCTGCATATGGAGCTTGGCCGCGCCATGTCGCTGTCCGGTATGTGCGTGGCGCTCTCGGCGGCGCTGGTCTACGACAAAAAGACCGTGGTGTTAAGCATTTTAGGCACCTATTTCAATGGCTTAGTGCTGGACCACTTTATCTTTGACCACAACATCAAGCGCCGTGTCTGCATCATCACCGAAAAAGAGGAAGCGCTGCGCCGCTTCATCCTCAGCGACCTGCACAGCGGCGCGACGGTGTATGAATCCTACGGTGCCTACAATATGCAGAAGCGGCGGGAAATCATCACCATCGTGGACAAGAGCGAATACCAGAAATTGATGAACTATATGAACCAGGAGGATCCGCAGGCCTTCATCACGGTCTACACCGTGTCGGACATACGGTATCGGCCGAAAGTGTGAAACCCCATGCAAACCCAAACCGCTGCCAAACCGCAGCAGGATATGACCGCCCAGCTGGCCGAAGGGCAGATCTTCCCGCGTATCTTCCGCGAGCGGGAGACAGAAGTTTAGCGCAGGATCGCAAAATTTCTGAAGAGATAAAAAAGTTTGCAAAAAAAGGAGAGTTTTTTCAAAAAAAGCGTTGACAAATCCCACCGGGCACGCTATAATATATGAGCGTTGAGGGCAGACGCCCAAAACAAAACCCGATGGGGATTCGCATAATGGTAGTGCAGCGGACTCTGACTCCGCCCGTGGGAGTTCGATCCTCTCATCCCCAACCACACCGCAGCAGCTTAGCTGCTGCGGTTTTTCTTTCCGGGGTGTAGCGCAGTTGGTAGCGCGCTTGGTTCGGGACCAAGAGGCCGTGGGTTCAAATCCCGTCACTCCGACTGAAAACCGCCAGATATCGTTTGATGTCTGGCGGTTTTTATTTTGCATTTAAAATAAAATCAAAAACACCGATAGCCTTTCCAGCCGGAAAAGCCATCGGTGCATTTTTTACTTCAAATTCGGTCGATCCTGATCGCCGTCCGCTTTGAACATCACGAAATTCTCGGGCTTATTCGTGAAATAATAATACTCGGTGTTCTCGTGCAGGGGCGGGGTCAGGTAATTGGGGATGATGCAGCCGTCGCCCTCGATGCGCTCGGTGAAGCCGGCCGCAAGCCAGACGTCGGCGGGGATGCCGGCGTTGTAGCAGTCCATGTACTCGGCACCCGCGTGGTTTAAAATCGCGTCCAGCGCGGCACCCAGGCGGGGCAGCACGGCGTCCTCGCCGATGAAATCCACCAGCCGCACGACGGCGGCCCAGCCGGTGTCCTGGGCGGAAACCGTGCGGGTCACGACGTAGGCCAGCAGCTTGCCGTTCTCCTGCGCGGCCCAGACGTCATACTTGAAGTGCGGGTAGTGGAAATACCGCCGCCGCATATACCACACATCCTTGCGGGGCGTGTGGGGCGTGGCGGGCATCCCCAGCGAGATCAGGTCGGCGGCGTCCGCCACCTTGGCAAGGCCTAAATCGCGCTGCACAGGGGGCAGGGAATACCGCAGCGGCTTTGCCAGATAGTAGGCGCGGCGGCGGCCCAGGCGGTAGTAGTGGGGCAGACGTTCGGCCTTCCAGCCCAAAAACTGGTAAAACGTGCAGGTGTTGGGGCGGATATTGTTGCAGGCCACCACGTCGGCGTTCAGTAGGCCGGGCAGGGCGTTCATCAATTCCAGCCCGACGCCGTTGTGGCCCTTGGCGGCTACCCAGACGCTGACCCAGATATCAGGCTTGCGCTTGGTGTTGGCCAGTATGTACCCGGCGGCGCTGACGTACCGGCCGTCCTCCTCCGCTACGGCAAACTGCGGGATGCCGCTGCGGCCGGCATAGTAGTGATGGAACAGCTCGGGCCGATTGAGCAGCGGCAGACGCATATCAAAATTTTCGTTGATGAAGTCAATGATGGCGGTATCCTCACCCAGGCGTGCCAGCCGGAAAGTTGTCTCAGACAATGGCAGACCCTCCTGTGACCGGCAGCGTTACGCCGGTGATGAACCGTGCCTCGTCGGAGAGCAGGAACGCCATGGCGGGGACAACATCGGCGGGCGTCGCGTTGCGGCCCATGGGGTTTTCTTCGGCGGCGGCCTGCACGATGAGGTCAGGGGTATCCTTTAAGAAATTCGTCTCCATCATGCTGGGGGCCACGCAGTTGACCGTGACGCCGAAGCGGGCGTACTCGACGGCCAGGCTCTTGACCAGCCCGCCGATGGCACTTTTCGCCATGACGTAGGCGGCGGTGTTTTTGGGCGGGCAGCCAATGGTATAGCTGGTCTGGATGAACAGCACGCGGCCAAACTTGGCCTTGGCCATGGCGGGCAGCACGGCGCGGCAGATACGCACGGCGCTGTGGACCTGAATTTCCAAATCGCGGTCAAAACGGGTCTGGTCAAAGGCCTTGAACTTGGCATTGACGACCGGCAGCGCGGGCAGGTGGATGAAATGCGTCGGCGCGGGGGCAGACGCCGCCAGCACCTGCACAAAGGTATCGACTTTGGCGCGGTCGGACAGGTCAACGTCAAAGGGGCACACCTGGCCGGGAAAGCGGGCGCAGAGGTCGGCCAGCTTTTCCAGGTCGCCGCAGCCCTGGGCCAGCACAGTGGCGTCGGGGGCGGCAGTCAGCAGCCGCTCGATCAGTGAGCGGCCCACATCGCTGGTAGCGCCGGTGATAAGATAGGTATAAGACATGGTTTTTCTCCTCTTTATTTCGCTAACCCGGCCTTGATAATGCCGCGGGTCACGCGCTTGCCGTCCTGGTTGGTGATGACGGCCTTGATTTCGGCCTCGCTGCCGATCTCACTGACGTTCACGACGGTGCCCTTGACGGTCAGCGTGTCGCCGATGAAAATGGGTTTGGCAAACTTGCACTCCACGCCGTGCAGCAGGCAGTGCTCGCCGGGCAGGTAGACGCCCGCCAGCGTGGAGAAAAAGCTCGCTCCCAGCATCCCGTAGACGACGCGGCCGGGGTAGCCGCGGCCCTTGGCGTAGTCAGCGTCGATGTGGATGGGGGAGACGTCCCCGGTGATGGCGCGGAAGGCGTCCATCATTTCCGGCGTGACGGTCACGGTAAACTCCTCGGTCAGGCCGGGGGTCATTTCCGCCAGCGTGTAGTGGTTCATGGCAGGCTCCTTTGGCAAAAGCATTTGAAAAAAGGCGGCAGGATGCCGCCCCAAAACGATATTGAGATTTACACCATCCGTGCAACCAGGTCCAGCAGGTCGCCCACGTCCTTCAGGCCGCGGACGTCGGCCAGCTTGAACTTGATGTTGAACTTCTTCTCGATGGCGGTCAGCAGGTTGATCTGCTCCAGGCTGTCCCAGTCCTCGATGTCATCGGCGCAGGTGCTGCGGGTGATCTCCAGGGTGTCGTCGTCAAAATTATCGCGGAAAATATCCTGTACCGCGTTCAGAATTTCCTGTTCGCTCATAGTATAGCTCC
>ERZ780167.1433-NODE-1433-length-20937-cov-3.526147_pt1 | contig 20937 bp, 17 predicted proteins | sample MGYA00510982_ERZ780167 | MGnify/ENA primary metagenome ERZ780167 (study PRJEB29588, sample SAMEA2146107) | human gut metagenome | biome: human gut; feature: human-associated habitat; material: faeces | place: Denmark | collected 2008/2010 ... | reverse complement strand
CTTGCCATCTCATGAACAGTGTCATGGATTGCATCCAGATTCAGTGCCTTTGCACGTTTTGCAAGATCTGTCTTACCGGCAGTTGCACCATGCTCTGCTTCTACTCTCATCTCAAGGTTCTTCTTTGTTGAATCTGTAACTACTTCACCAAGAAGCTCTGCAAACTTAGCTGCATGCTCTGCTTCTTCATAAGCTGCTTTCTCCCAGTAATTACCAATCTCAGGATAGCCTTCTCTGAATGCTACACGAGCCATTGCAAGGTACATACCAACTTCTGAACATTCGCCCTGGAAGTTTGCTCTTAAATCTTCCATGATATCTTCCGGTGCACCCTGTGCTACACCTACAACATGCTCAGATGCCCATGTCTTATCATCACTCTGTTTGATGAACTTCTCAGCAGGTGCCTTACATACAGGGCACTGTGCAGGAGCTTCTTCTCCTTCATATACATATCCACATACACTACATACAAACTTTGCCATAATTAAAATCTCCTTTGCTTTTTTCTATTATTTGTTCTTATTGAGAAACGTTATCAATTTCTATAATTCTATTTTACACACTTTTTGATAAATGTCAATAGTTATTAGGAATGATTCTCAATTATTTTTTTATCAACCTTTGTTCCGGCTATTCTTATTCTGTAAGATGCTGTTTATCTGTGTTCTCCAAGGAAGAACAATGCCAGTGTTCCCGGACCCGAATGTGCTCCGATCACCGGACCGACATAGGATATCGTGATCCTGTCATTGCCGAATCTCTCTTTAATAATAGAAGCAAGTTTCTCTGCATCTTCTATACAATCACCATGACTGATAAAAATATCCTGGTCTTCCGGATGTACCGCCAGCTTCTCCATCCGATTTACAAGTTCTGTGATTGCTGATTTCCGTCCTCTGACCTTACTTACATTGATCAGATGTCCCTCGTCGTCCACATGCAGGATCGGCTTGATCGACAGCATCGTTCCAACCGTTGCTGTCACACCTGATATACGGCCTCCTCTTTTTAAAAAGAAAAGATCGTCTACTGTAAACCAATGGCATAGCTTTAACTTGATATCTTCTATATACTGTGCATTCTCCTCCAGACTTTTTCCTGCATCTTTTGCCTGACATGCTTTGTATACCAAAAGTCCCTGTCCCATAGATGCCGCAAGGGTATCAACACTGATCATCTTTCGTTCCGGATACTCCTCCATTAATTCCTGACCGGCCATATACACGGTCTGATAAGTAGAACTAAGTCCGGATGAAAAGCCCAGATATAAGATATCTTTCTTCTGATTAAATAAAGCTTCTATCGTCTCCGATGCCTGCGAGATATTCGCTGCAGAAGTCTTGATATTTGCCCCATTCCTTAATTTGCTATATACTTTCCCAATATCTGCCTGATCATTATGAAAGCTTCCCTCCCCCTCAACAATAAAATCAAGCTGTAAGATCTCCAGTTGATATTTCTTCACGATATCATCCGGCAGATCACAGGATGAATCTGTCAATATAACATAATCATTCATTTTAACATCCTCCATTACCTTTTTATGGCAAATATGGTTTTTAAAACCACATGATATATTTTACCAAATCGCTATGTAAAGTATACCACACCTTATAAACAGGCACAACAAAAAGGTGCTGACATATAATCTCTTCTGATATATATATCAACACCTTTTCATTAATTCTATATTTTAATTATCTGTATGTTACCATTAAAGACTCTGTAAGTCCTGTACTCTTCTGATACATAGTAACGAACACATCTGCATATTTCTTGTTCAATGTGATTTTCTTGGAAAAACTGGATTTATTTACATCGTAATGTTTACTCTTACCATTATATACACTTACTGATTTAATCGTCCAACCCTTTTTAGCCTTTATGTTCAGTGCCTTCTTTGATACTTTTTTTGAAATGTAGATATAATCATTTTTCGCAAATTTCGAAGTATATTTCTTGCTTCCAATCTTGATTGAACTTACAGGATTGGTATATTTCTTTACAGTAAATGTAGTTTTCAGCTTAACACCCTTTACTGTACATGTAATAGTTGCCTTACCTGCCTTCTTTCCATAGTCTACACGAATATATCCGTCTTTTGCCGATACCTTCATATCTTTGTTTGAACATTTTAACTTTTTGATCTGAGATGCCTTTGTACATCCCATAATACTGATAACACCAGCTACCTGAGTTACACGATCCGGCTTATAGGAAACAACTCTGTCACTATACGGGTTAATATACACAGTCTTACTGGTTGCGGCACTTACATCCTTCATGCTTGTTGCAGGTACTGCTAATAATGTGAATACCATTGCAAGAGCTAAAAATGCAGCTAATAATCTTTTTGTTGCTTTTTTCATTTTTTCTACTACCTCCATAAAATCATCTTTTATCCGGCGGCATTCTGACCTCTCATCTGTATGCCCTAAATTTAGTTTTATCTTATACTATTTTCCATTTTTTTGCAATAGGATCAACGCATTTTAATCCTAAATTAATGTACCCTATTCATCTTCTCCATACCATTTAAAGAAACGTTTTGCATACTTCTCTGCCTTGTTCCTTGAGAAATTAAATCCACGGATCGCACCTTTTTCTTTATAGGTATCCCGGATTCCATTAAAATACCATTCCATTCTGTCATACGAGAAGCCCTTGATATCCTTATAATTATTATATTTGTTATAATAATCGTCGTATTGGTAGTTATCGTAGTCGTAGTAGTTATCGTACTCGTAGTAATCATCATCCTGTCCCGTCATATAGTTATCTACGATGAACTCATATACTTCTTCCGCTCCGTCTGCACCGAGTGATGTCACATATCGGAAATCCACTTCCTTTGGATCCTGATTTTCCAGATTATATCTGGCAACCAGATAAGCCGGGCGAAGGAATGATACGATGATATATACAGTAACGATCACAAACATCGAATAACGCACCAGTGGAAAACGGTCAGCATAGATTCTGACGATCACGCCTGCAAGCACCACAGCAAGAACAGCCAGTGCTGCAAATACCAGAATCCTCATATAAGTAAGATCATATGCTTTGATATACATTGTCATACGAAGTGCCGAAGATGCGATCATCACGTAGGTACAGGCCGACATAATAGTCAGTACGATATTAAGCACCGTACTTTTACTGAAAATTGCATGACAGATCAATACCAGTATCACATTCAGCACCGATACGAACATAAGCTGGAAGAATCCCTGTCTGGCATATTCCGCATAAGTCATATCATCCGGCAGTGACATATTATTTGTAAACAGATATAGGATCTGGATCACTGAGAATAACAGATATACCAGGGTAAGAAGCCCCATTGCCGTGATCGCAATGATAGGTTCATGTGTTCCTTCTTTTGTCTGTCTGTGATGTCTGCTTCCAAACGGTGCTGACACAATGATACCATATGTAAATAATAACGCCGCAAATGCAAATACAAGAAACCAGATTGCATCCCATGACAGGAAAATATTTCCAAGTAATGTTTCAACTGCATCTCCAAAGATCTGATCTGCACTGGAAAGCAGGCTGATCATTACGAACAACAACGGAATCGCAACGACAACACCGATCAGAATATAGACAAATTTCGCACGTTTTCTTGCATTTTCATGTTCTCTGTTATATTGTCTGTAGTCTGAGAAAAAACGGTCAAAACAGGTAAACGGCTCCGCCATCTTCTCGATAACCGTAAGCCCATATTCGACAAATCCCATGTTTTTAAGATCATCAAAATACCGGAGAAGCCCTGCACACACAAGGAATAAAATGCAAAGATGATCCAAAACTATCAAAAATGAATCATCGGTCCTGCAAACTGATACCCCAAGCAAAAGGATACCTGCATAATGCGGAATCAGCTTCGTCTGCTTTCCCAAAAGTTTCCCAAAAGATAACGATTCTCCGTCATTTACCGGCAGATTCTTCTCATGGCGCATGATACTGAAGCTCATAAACAAAACGGTCATAACCGCCATGAATACAGCACAGATACTTGCATAATTTCGATACATCAGCACACTGTAGATCATGGCATAACCAAACGCAAAACCGCCAAAAATCTCAAACCGTTCGGGCGATACCCCCGGTCTTGATCTTCTCGGCTTATAATCGTAATTTGACTGCCATCCAAAATTTGGCGGTGTGTTAAAATTCTGCTGTCCTCCAAAGTTTGGCGGCACGTTATTATAATTCTGTTGTTCACCGAAGTTTGGCGGCACGTTATTATAATTTGGCTGTCCGTCATAATTCGGTGGTATTCTATTTATATCCATATTAAGTTACCTCCCATTCCATCCTGTAACAAAAAACCTACATCCATAGTTTCATGTTACCTGTTTTTTGTCAAGTAAATATTTCTTAACAACCGATTCTCTTTTTAATAACCAACTCTCTTCGCCAATCCTACTGTCTGAGATCTGTGTACATACCAAACAATAAAAAGATACAGATCATTAATCGAAATAATAAAATATCCCCGAGTAATGAATCATAAATTTTGAACGTATCATCACCCGGGGGTATATTATAATATTATGAGCATAACTCACATCTGTTATCTATACTTTTACAAATTGCAGATTTCCTTTACACTTGATACAAGAATATCCAGACCCTTTACCAACTGATCATCTGGAATCGTAAGTGCAGGCATTAATTTCACTACATCATTATCGCGACCTGCGCGTTCAATGATAAGTCCCTTCTCAAAGCATCTGTTAGCGATTGCAAGTGCCGTCTTTCCATCAGCAACCTGAATACCCCAGATAAGACCGATTCCGCGAATCTGAACCGCATCCCCCTGCAAATTATCATTAAAGTATGTTCTGACAATTTCCTCTTTACGTTTTACTTCTGCTTCTACATTATTTTCAAGCATATACTGAAGACCGTATCTGGCAGCAACCATAGAGAGCTGATTTCCACGGAAGGTTCCATTATGCTCGCCCGGTGCCCATATATCCAGTTCCGGTTTGAACATTGTAAGCGCAAATGGCATACCATATCCGCCGATTGATTTGGACATTACGACCATATCCGGTACGATTCCTGCACGTTCAAATGAGAAGAAAGTGCCGGTTCTTGCACAGCCAACCTGAATATCGTCAACGATCAGAAGGATACCATATTTATCACATAATTCTCTGACAGCCTTTAAGTATTCAACCGAGAATACCTGAACACCGCCCTCTGCCTGAACGGTCTCAATAAATAAAGCCGCCGGCTTCTCAACGCCTGAATGGTCATCTGTCAGTAACGTCTCCATATATTTGATCGTATCAAATTCAGGAAACATATATGGTGCAGGAATATGTGTAACATCGTTTAAACATACACCGCCTCCTTTTCTGCTTCCGGAATCACTGGTAAGAGCCAGAGCTCCGAGTGTCATTCCATGGAAACAACCCATAAGTGCCCATATCTGATTTGTCTTTTTAACTTTCCTTGCAAGTTTTAATGCTGCTTCAACTGCATTTGTTCCTGTTGGGCCGGGGAACATGATCTTATAATTCAAGCCTCGCTTCTGAAGAACTTCTTCCTCAAAATAACGGATAAATTCTTCCTTTGGCTCTGTCATCATATCAAGAGAATGGATAATGCCATCATTTGCAAGATAATCGATCAGCTTTCCTTTAATAAAATCATTGTTATGACCATAATTTACCGCTCCCGCTCCACAGAAGAAATCAATATAATCTGTACCATCCGTACTGGTAATGATCGATCCCTTTGCTTTTGTAAAGATTGCAGGAAAACTTCTGCAATATGATCTTACCTCTGATTCGTATGTTTCAAATACCTCTTTACCATTCATTGTCTTTGTGCCTCCTTAGCTGTTAAGACTCTTATTCGTATCTCAACTTTTCATCTTCAAATTCTGAAAGCCTCTGTCTGTACGCCTTCATAATGACTTCTTCATATGCAAGCTTTGGTTCCTTGATTCCAAGAAGTGTCATCAGATATTTAACAAATAACGGATTTAATACAAGAAACGGTCCTACCGTATAAGTACCGAAGAAATTGTTTCTCTTTAATCCTTCTGTCTGTACACCCGGATGAAGTCCATCACCACGGATCACATCATAAAAATAACTGTTTGAATTATCTCCATAGGAATGACTGAACTGTGCTTTAAATCCTACCAGTTTGATATCTTCATATTTTCCGAGGATCAATGAATTATAACGATGCATCATATCTCTCTTCGCATAAGTATCAAAGAAGCCCAGTCCGGTTATCTTACTTCCATCTTCATTCTCAATGTACATTTCCATAATTTCCATGGCATTACCCGTGAATAAAAATACTGTTCCTGCATCAATCTGTGCTGCAAGCTCTTCCTTATACGGCATTAATGCTTCTATCGCCAGCTCCTGCTGGTTCTCTGTCATGGAACCCATATATACAAAATCCGCTCCGCCATCCGCAAACGCCGGTTTGTCATGCAGTCCAGTGTAGATCACCTCTGCATCAGGAATGCATGATTTCAGATAATTAACATTCTGCAGCTCTCCGAAAAGATTGGCAAATTCACCATAAAGGACTTCGATCTTAATACCTGTTCCCATTTTTCTATGCCTCCTTTTCGTTTATATACTGCTTAACACTGTCTCTGAGTTTCATAGCCGTATCTGCTGCATATAACTCATGAAGTATATAGATACTGTCTGTATCATTTAATTCCAGAAGTTTATAAGCACCTTCTTCATCAGAAGTCTCTTTTAACTTCTCTTCAGGCACACCTGCCATCATCAGACGAAGTTTATAATCAGTTGTACGGACACCCGCAATAACAATATTTGTAATATTCGGCTGATTTAAGAATTCAAAATCGCAGTCAAAAATCCATGTCATGTTTTCGGATGAACCCCGTCTGTCAAAGATATCATCCAATAACAAGATGATCTCTTTCTTACCCGGTTCCTTTGCTACATACTCAAATACACAGGAGCATGCGATCGGATTCTGACCTTTCGCCATATGGGTAATTACATTAATGCCCTTTACAGATTCCTTTGAGTAACGGGACTCTACAATATTCAGATTGTCAAATGATTTCTGAACCTGTTCTTCTGTAAGTCCGGCTTCCCGAAGTGTCGTAATCGCTGTTAACTGGTTATACAGATTAAAGATGCTGTTGCTTACCATATGGTAATTTTCTGTCTTATCTCCATGTGCAACAGCCATAACATTTTTATCAAAATCAAGCTCTGCCTTATAATCTCCAACCGGTGATGCATAGCCACAAAATTCACACTTTGCATTTCCGATGTGATGATATCTGACGTAGTTATATTTCAATTTGTGATGACATTTTGGACAGATTCTCATATCATTGATCAGATTAATGCTCTCTTCCCTGTCCGAAGGCAGTCTGTTGATTGAAAAATATGTTTTTTTATTTTTCTCTCCAAGGTTACAACTGATCAGATCATCTGCATTTAATATCAAATGAGATTCTTCCGGCAGACTGCTGTTTATAATATTGAATATAAATTCCGGATTAGCATTTCTGTGAATGGAATCACGGAACAGATTCGTACATACTGCAAATGTCGGCTTTATATATGGATATATCAGTTTTGAGCTTCTCTCATCGATTTCAAATACTGCAATCTTTTTCTTTGTTTTTCCTGAAAGCTTGCTTTCAGCGATCAGGGCACTTGCAACTCCGGCATTAATATTTGATCCGGCACGATTACTTAAGACATCGTAACCATTTTTTTCCAGTGCATCAATGATCATATTACATACTGTAGTCTTACCATTTGTACCTGTAACACTGATGATCGTCTCCGGCTTTTCTATTCTTCCAAGGAAATCAGGACAAAGCTTGATCGCCAGCTTTCCCGGAAAATAACTTGCGTTCATCTTCAACATTCTCTGCATGGTTCTTGCCAGCTTACTCATGAACAAAGCAAAGAAGAACCTTACATTCTTTTTATACATCTAGCTACCTCGTTTCGTATCTGTAAATTATCATTAGTATGTCCATTTAAGCCACATATAATATAACCACTTATTCAAAAATATGTCAATCAATTTGAACTATTTATTCGGTTTATTTCGCCAACACCCTCTTTTACTTAAAAATGGCATCTGCCGGATCAGGCAGATGCCAACTTGGTTTTTTCAATATCGAGGGTTTCTTTTATTCTTCATCATTTACCTGAGAAAGCTTGGCTGCCTGATCTGCTGCGATCAGACTGTCGATAATCTCATTCAGATCACCGTTTAAGATCTGTTCCAGCTTATACAAGGTGAGTTTGATTCTGTGATCGGTTACACGGCCTTCCGGGAAGTTATAAGTACGAATCTTCTCTGAACGATCTCCGGTTCCGATCTGGCTCTTACGGTCTGCAGCTTCTGCATCATGCTGTTTCTGAAGCTCCATATCATACAGCTTGGAACGGAGCAGCGCAAATGCCTTCGCCTTATTCTGAAGCTGGGACTTCTCGGTCTGGCTGTAAATTACGATACCGGTTGGTATATGTGTCAGACGAACGGCTGAATCTGTTGTATTGACACACTGACCACCGTTACCGGATGCTCGCATGACATCGATACGGATATCATTTTCATTGATCTCTACATCAACTTCCTCTGCTTCTGGCATAACTGCAACTGTTACAGTTGAGGTATGGATTCTTCCGCCAGACTCTGTCTTCGGGATTCTCTGTACACGGTGAACTCCACTCTCATATTTCATCTTGGAATATGCACCATCACCTGTAATCATAAATACCGCTTCCTTGAAACCACCGATTCCATTCTCATTTACACTCATCAGTTCTACTTTCCATTTGAACTGATCAACGTATTTCTGATACATTCTGTAGATCTCATATGCAAATAATGCGGCTTCATCTCCGCCTGCACCTGCACGGATCTCGACGATAACATTCTTGGAATCGTTCGGATCTTTTGGAAGAAGCAGAATCTTTAATTCATTTTCCGTCTTTTCTACTGTTGCCTTTGCTTCATTTAATTCTTCCTTCGCCATTTCACGAAGCTCTTCATCATTTTCTTCTTCAAGCATAAGCAGACTGTCTTCGATCGTCTGCTTTGCATCCTTATATTCTTTATATTTCTCGACGATAGGAGTCAGTTCGCTCTGCTCCTTCATTAATTTACGGAACTTGTTCTGATCAGATACGATGTCCGGATCCGTCAACTGGTTATTTAATGTATCAAGTCTGTCTACCAAATCTTCTAATTTATCAAACATAATAATCCTCCTGTAACACATAGGGGCGTTCTTTGCCGATATGTCTTTTCTGCTGTTCAACCTTATTTCTAAGCTTTTCTTCCAATTACAACTCTGTCATTTCCCGCAAGGTCTTTTACCACGCGTATCTCTTCAAATTGCCTATCTACAAGGAGCTGCTGCACATCATGTGCCTGATGATTACCAATTTCAAATAAAATATATCCTTTTTCATTTAAATAACTCTCCGCATTCTCTATAATTGCTCTGTAAAACTTCAATCCGTCCGCATCGCCGTCCAATGCCAGCCTCGGCTCATAATCCCGAACCTCCGGCATCAATCCATCGATCACTTTGCTCTCTATATATGGTGGGTTGGACAGGATCATATCATATCTTTTATCTATCTTATCAAATAAATCTGATTTTATAACAGTATAATCAGATACTTCTAATCGTTTCGCATTTTTTGTCGTAAGTGCGATCGCGGAATCTGAGATATCACACAGATCTATATGAATATCCTGATTCATAAGTGCTACCGACAATCCGATGCACCCGGAACCACAGCACATATCCAGCACAGACATCTTATCAGAATGTATGTCCTGAATCAAGCGGTTTGCCTGTTCCACCAGAACTTCTGTGTCAAATCTTGGAATCAGTACATCCGGTGCAGTCTCAAAATCATACCCCATAAAGCACTGTATGCCTGTTATATATTGTAACGGAATACGTTTTGACCTTTTATCGATCAACGCTTCATAGGAAGAACGGATCGTTTCGGTAACATCTTCCTGCCGATTCATAATATATGCCATCTTATCCTGCTTTGATACAAAGAGCCATAATAACTCTGCATCGATATCTGCATCCGGCACATTATGTTCGTTCAGTTTTTCTTTTCCTGCTGTTACAAGCTGATACTGAGTCATACGTCTATTTCCTTTTACATTCACTGGCATCATTTCAACTTCTTAATCTTCGATCTCTCCACGCTTCATAGCGTCCTGATAAGCACGCCAGTCGATCACCGCTTCTACCGAACGAATTGCCACCTCACACATCTCAAGATCCGGTTCCTTCGTCGTAAGACGCTGTACCCACATACCGGGTACACTTAATATATTCGCAAGCTTTGAGTCACTTCTGCCTGCAAACATGATAAATTCATACGAGATTCCCGCAATAATCGGAACCAGAAGTACACGCGACAGCAAGCGCAGCCACATAGACTTCACATTTATAAACATAAATACAATAATGCTTATGATCATAACGACTACCAAAAAACTGGTTCCACAGCGTTTATGGTATCTGGAATGTTTCTTTACATTTTCCGGAGTCAGCGGATCGCCTGCTTCAAAACAGTTGATTGTCTTATGCTCTGCACCATGATACATAAATACACGTTTGATATCCTTCATCAATGATATTAATACTACATATGCAAGAAAGATCACCAGGCGAAGCACACCTTCCGCTACCGCTATCAATGCATTGCTTTTTGTCACATGCTCAAGCAGTCCTGCAATAAATGCCGGAAGCAGCATGAATAATGCGATTGCAATGGCAAGTGATACAATAACGGTTCCGATCATCATCAGATCATCTCCTGTACTGCTTTCTTTTTTATTGTTTTTACTGCCGTTCTCACCTGAACCGCTTCCATTATTACTTTCTGTATCTGACAACCTGGAATCATCTTTATTTTCACTCTTTCCAGCCGGTTCTTCCTCTTCATAAAAATCGGCTGAATATGTCAGCGTTTTAACTCCAATTACCAGCGACTCAAAGAAATTAACCACTCCACGAAGGATCGGCAATTTCAGGATTTTATATTTTTCACCTATCGGTGTATAGCTTTCAACTTTAACTTCAATTTCCTGATCCGGCTTTCTGACTGCTACTGCGTACTGATCCTCGTATTTCATCATTACGCCTTCGATCACCGCCTGACCACCTATTCTGGCTCTTTTCAAATTCTATACCTCGTTAAATTGTTTCCTAAAACAAAAATAGGCTGAGATTAAAAGCTTTAACCTCAACCTATCATCCTTTTTATTAGTTTGACTGTGAAACACCGTACTTACGGTTGAACATATCAATTCTACCACGAGCCTTAGCTGCCTTCTGCTGGCCTGTATAGAATGAATGACACTTTGAGCAAATTTCTACATGAATTTCTTCTTTTGTAGAACCTGTAACAAATTCGTTTCCGCAGTTACATACAACCTTTGCCTGATAATAATTTGGATGTATTCCTTCTCTCATTTAATCTCACCTCTTTATTATATTATTGATATATGAGAATAGGCCATCAGCCTCACTTCTTCATAAAACACAGCTTTTGTATTCTAACACAAACCGACATAGAAATGCAAGTGTTTTTTTATTTTCTTAACAATGATTTTTTAACATAATAGATAAACTCTTTATTATTCTTGGTTCGGACGAATAATTTCAGTACATCCTCCAGCATATCCTCTGCCTTATTACCGGATAAGATCTTATGAAGTGCATATACAACTTCCTGTTCTTCCGGTGATAATAACAGATCATCCCGTCTGGTACTGGATTTTGCAATGTCGATTGCAGGGAAGATTCTCTTTTCTGCGAGCTTCCGGTCAAGCACCAGTTCCATATTACCGGTTCCTTTGAATTCCTCGAATACGACATCATCCATCTTACTTCCTGTCTCAACCAGTGCTGTCGCAAGGATCGTAAGACTTCCACCCTCACGCATATTACGGGCAGCACCAAAGAATTTCTTCGGCATATGTAACGCCGCAGGATCAAGACCACCGGATAAGGTTCTTCCACTTGGTGGAACTGTAAGGTTGTACGCTCTTGCAAGTCTTGTAATACTGTCTAATAAGATCACGACATCTTTCTTCTGCTCTACCAGTCGTTTTGCACGTTCGATCACCATTTCCGATACACGCTTATGATGCTCCGGCAGCTCATCAAATGTCGAATAAATAACTTCTACATTTGGTCCCTCTATGGATTCCCTGATATCCGTTACTTCCTCCGGTCTTTCATCGATCAGAAGTACAAGCAGATGGATCTCACTATATCTGGTACTGATGCATTTTGCAATCTGTTTGATTAATGTCGTCTTACCTGTCTTTGGTGGGGAAACGATCATTCCACGCTGTCCTTTACCGATCGGTGATAACAGATCGATCATACGGATCGGAATCGGACTGTCTTCTCCATCCATATTGATGCGTTCATTTGGAAAGATTGGTGTCAGATCTTCAAATGCTTTTCTTCCTGCTATACTTGCAGGGCTTTCTCCATTTACAGAAGCCACATATAATAATGCACCAAACTTCTCCCCCTGCGTCTTTACACGGATATTTCCGGTTATGATATCTCCGGTCTTAAGTCCAAATCTACGGATCTGCGCCGGTGACACATAGATATCCTGATCTCCCGGCAGATAATTTGCACTTCTTATAAAACCATAGCCTTCCTGCATTACCTCCAGAATTCCATGTGCCATCTTGCCACTGTCAAGCTCCGGTCCGTTTGATTCCTGCTGAGAAAGCGAGTTCTCCTGTCTGTTCTCAGATTTTATCTCCGTTCTTACCTCTGTATCAAAGCCCGGATTTTTTTCTTCCATAACCGGCTTTTCATAAGTCTCTTTCTTATCCGTTATTGCAGTTTTTTCATAAGCTGTCTTCTTGTCTGCCATCACAGATTTTTCAACAGCCGTCTTTTCCGTATTAACTTCCTGCTTTGTCTGTTCAGCTACAACCTGCTTGTTCTCCTGATCAGTGTCTTTTCTTGCGTTATTCGTATTTGATATATTACTTGCACGATTCGAATTATTATTTCTGTTATTATTTCCCTGTGACCGATGATCACGTTCCTGCCTTTTACCGTTCCGATTGGTCTGTCGTCCGGCATTATTTCTGTGCTGTCTTCTACCGGCTTCTCCGGATTTCTGACTATTCTCAGATTTGTTTCTGTCTGGTTTTTTTACTACATCTGCCTCTGACTTTTCCTGCTGTTCTGTCGCTTCCGCATTCTTTACCTGCACAGTTTGGTCTGAGCTTGCGGATTTATCCGTATGCTCTGTTTTCCCTTTTTTCTGTGTTTTTCCCGGCCTTTTTTTCTTTTCTGCATCGGCTTTTTGTGGTTTAGCTTCGTTTATTTCTGCTGTATGATCTGTTTCACCATTATAATTCTTCTCAAGGAATTCGATCAGGGCAGATTTGCGGAGTGCTGATACACCCTTTATCTTATGTTCCTTTACGAATTGCTTCAATTCATCTAATGATGCATTTTTAAAATCCATCTTCTACTCCTTCCGATTTTATCCATTCTATTCAATTCAAATATTATTTGGGAAATATTGTTATCGTAATGAATTCTCTTCGAAACAGGCATATCAAATACTATATTTGATTACCTGTGCATCCTGTCATGTCGATATCCGGATGCCATGTGATCGTTTAAATTGATAGACTTAGTATAGCATAAAAAACAATTTTGTAAATCTTTTTCTTTTACAGGAATATTACTACATTTCTTTTGTAGAATATTCTTATATAGAAATATTACTTCATTGATTTTATGCTTTTCTTGTGGTACATTTATTCTTACAAAATATACAAAGGATATTATATGAATACAGATTCTATCGTCTTATACAAATTAATTATATTATACATGCTGGATCGGGTGGATTTCACTCTGACTAATTCTCAGATTTCAGATTTTGTTCTGACAAAAGGATATACGAACTACTTCACACTTCAGGAAGCCATCAACGGACTGATCGAGTGTGATTTTGTCTGTGTATCCATGATACGGTCATCTTCCCACTACAAGATTACAGATAAAGGGGAAGAAGCCTTAAGTATGTTCGAAAATCGTATCCCTTATGCGATCAAGCAGGACATTCTCGACTATTTTGATAATCAGAAGATCAATCTGAAAAACGAATCCGAAATCTATGCAGATTACTCTCTGAATGACTATGGCGAATATTCCGTTAAATGCATTATAAAAGATCGCAAGGAAACCCTTGTCGACCTGAAATTCAACGTACCGACAAAAACGCACGCCATAGCTATCTGCGATAACTGGCGTGCGAAAAGTGCCGAAGTATATGACTATCTCATCAATACTCTCTGGCTGTATTCTGATAATAAGGATGAAAAACAATCCTGATCATTTATATGTATTTCTGTAATACATATAAATGATTTTTTATTTCTCTGATCATATATTATTCAAATTCAGGTTCTGATTCTGCGATCCGGTCTTCGATCAACTGCAGAATCTCTTCTTTCCCCTGCTTGGTCTGTGCCGAAAACGGAATTATAATTGTTCCCTTTACAGGCTGGATTTTCTGTCTGATGATCTTTAAATTCTTCTGAATCTGGCTTCTCTTGATCTTATCAAGCTTTGTCGCAATAATTACCGGTTCGTATCCGTTTTTTACGATCCAGTCATACATGATACAATCATTTTCCGATGGCTCATGTCGAATATCGATCAACAGAAAAACCAGTCTCAGTTGCTTTGAGGTATGCAGATACCGTTCTACCATCTTACCCCATTTTGCACGGATCTCTACGGATACCTGTGCATAGCCATATCCGGGAAGATCGACAAAATACAGATCATGATTAATATTATAATAATTGATCGTCTGTGTCTTACCGGGCTGTGACGATGTTCTGGCAAGTGACTTACGATTTAATAAACCGTTGATCAGTGAGGATTTCCCTACATTGGACTTACCGGCAAATGCAATCTCCGGCATCTCTGTCTCCGGAAGTGTACTTGTAATTCCACATACTGTTTCAAGTTCAGCACTCTTAATTATCATTTCTTTTCTCCTTTTGCAAGTGCGAGGTTCAGCACCTGTTCCATTGTTTTCACACAGGTAATATCCAGTCCGTCTGTGATCTCTGTACTGATATCGTTAAGATCTCTGCGGTTCATCTCAGGGATCAACACCTTCTTAATACCGATCGTTTTTGCTGCCAAAAGCTTTTCTTTTAAACCACCGATCGGAAGTACGCTTCCTCTCAGGGTGATCTCTCCTGTCATCGCAAGATCTCCCCTTACCGGCTTATTAAATATCGCAGAATAAATGGCGGTTGCCATCGTGATTCCCGCCGAAGGGCCATCCTTTGGAACTGCTCCTTCCGGAATATGAATGTGAATATCATGCTTTTCAAAATAATCTTCACCAAGTGTCTCTGATTCCTTCATCGTACGGATATACGATAAACCTGTAACAGCCGACTCTTTCATAACATCACCTAATTTACCGGTAAGCTGTATACTGCCATTTCCGGGCATAATATTCACTTCTATATTAAGTGTTACACCACCTACAGCTGTCCATGCAAGACCTCGCACAGAGCCTACCTTATTGGTCAAATCGTAGCTGTCATCCATATACTTCTCTGTTCCGAGAAGCTGCGGTATCATGTCCTTTGTTACCTTTACAGTCTCCACCTGTTCTGTAAGGATCATTCTGCAGGCTTTTCTGCATATCTTGTCGATATTCCGCTCCAGATCACGCACACCTGCTTCTCTGGTGTAATGACGGATGATGTATTTGATCGCTGATCCATTGATCTTGAACTGCTTCTTGGTCAGTCCGTTTCTCTCGATCGCCTTATTGACCAAATACAGCTTCGCAATGTTGAACTTCTCATTTTCCGTGTATCCGCTAATCTCGATCATCTCCATACGATCGGCTAACGGTCCGGGGATCAGGGATGCATCATTTGCTGTTGCGATAAATAATACCTTGCTCAGATCGATCGGTACTTCAAAATAATGATCGTAAAATTTATTATTCTGTTCACTGTCCAGAACTTCTAACAGGGCAGATGATACATCTCCCTTGTAGTCGCTGCTTACCTTATCTACCTCATCAAGCAATACCAAAGGATTCTCTGTCTTTGTTTTTGCGATAGACTGTGCGATCCTGCCCGGCATAGCACCGATATAAGTTCTTCTGTGCCCACGGATCTCTGCTTCATCCCGAACGCCGCCAAGTGACATACGTATATATTCTTTTCCTGTCGCGGTAGCAATCGATCTTGCGATCGAAGTCTTACCGGTTCCCGGTGGTCCAACCAGACACAGAATCGGCATATTCCCTTTTTCATTTAAAATATGAACCGCCAGATAATCTATGATCCGTTCCTTGACTTCTTCCAATCCATAATGATCCCGTTCCAGAATCTTAATTGCCTCTTCGAGATTATTGTTCTCCTTTGAGGATTTACCCCATGGATAGTCGAGCAAAGTCTCGATATAATTTATAAGAATGCCTGATTCCGCAGCCATCGGTGGTAATGCACGAAGTCTGGATATCTCTTTCGTAAGCTTCTCTTTGACCTCATCCGGAGCCGTCAGTTCCTGCAAACGCTCCATGTATTCATCTGCCGCTTTTTCTGTATTATCATCCTCACCAAGCTCTTTCTTTATAACCTTCATCTGTTCCCTGAGAACATATTCTCTCTGGTGCTTATTTACACAATCCTGTAATTTCTCCTGAATCTCCTGGCGGATAGCTAAGATCTCCATCTCCTCATCCATCGTCTGAAGAATCTTCATTACACGTTCTTTTACATCGAGGGTTTCCAGTATCTCCTGCTTCTTCGTATATGGCGCAGGAATGAATTCTGTCACTCCATCGGCAAATTTTGCAAGATCATCGATCGTAAGCAGTCTTTTATATAACAGCTTATTTGTTCCCATGCCATTTGCAAATGCCTGTCTGAGCTTATCCGTGAGCATACGGCTCAATGTTTCTTCCTCTGCAGCATCCAGATGGTTTGTTTCTTCTGTATCTATATATTCAAAATCCGCATTATATGCTCCGTCTTCCTTGTAAAATGATACGATCCTGGCACGTTTTTCTGCCTCGATAAGAATTCGGACTGTTTTGTTCGGCATCTTCAGATATTGCTTGATCTTTGCTGTAACACCGATCGGATACAGATCAGGAGCTTTGGCATTCTCCTTCACTTCCTTCGCTGTAACCAACAGGATACTGCAATCACCCTTCATCGCATTAGCAACTGCTTCACAGGACTCCTTACTGATCACATCCAGATGTGAGGAAGTATCCGGCATAATAACAATATTGTTCAAAACGATCATCGGTCTGTTCCAGACGATATTATCCATACTTTTATCTCCTTTATATCAAAAAACCGGGATGTATAACATCCCGGCTCCCTGTTTAAGCTATTTCATCACTGTTTTTTACTGAACGCTTCTTCTTTATCTGCTTTTTCTCAGCCGGATTATCAGAATAAGTGATTTCTGGTTGTGCTCCATCCGTTATAACCTCTTTTGTGATCACGCACTTTACAACTTTGTCATCCGACGGAATCTCATACATAAGATCAAGCGTTGCTTTCTCTATGATGGAACGAAGTCCTCTGGCTCCGGTCTTTCTCTCCATCGCCTCTTCTGCTATAGCGTAGAGTGCATCTTTATCAAATTCCAATTTCACGCCATCTAATTCAAATAACTTTTTATACTGCTTGCAGATCGCACTCTTTGTATCTGTCAGGATTCTTACAAGTGCATCCTTATTCAACAGATCCAGCGTAACCGTGATTGGCAGACGTCCGACAAATTCAGGTATCAATCCATATTTTACAAAGTCTTGAGGAGTTACTTGCTTTAAAAGTTCTCCAATATCCTGCTCTGTCTTATCTACAACCTCAGCATTGAAGCCGATAGCTTTCTTACCGATTCTGTTATCAATGATCTTTTCCAGACCATCAAATGCTCCACCGCATATAAATAAAATATTCGATGTATCAATCTGTATAAATTCCTGATGTGGATGTTTTCTGCCGCCCTGAGGTGGTACTGATGCAACCGTACCCTCCACGATCTTTAACAAAGCCTGCTGTACCCCTTCACCGGATACATCCCTGGTAATAGATACATTCTCACTCTTTTTCGTGATCTTATCAATCTCATCAATATAGATAATTCCATGCTCTGCACGTTCTACATCATAATCAGCTGCCTGGATCAGCTTCAGAAGAATATTTTCTACATCTTCACCAACATATCCGGCCTCCGTCAATGCAGTTGCATCGGCAATGGCAAACGGAACATTCAGGATCTTTGCAAGCGTCTGTGCCAGATATGTCTTACCGGAACCGGTTGGTCCTTCCATGAGAATATTACTCTTTTGAAGCTCTACGTCAAAATCTTTATCTGCCATGATACGTTTGTAATGATTGTATACCGCAACAGATAAGACCTTCTTTGCTTCTTCCTGACCGATTACATACTGATCCAGAAATTCACGGATCTCCTTTGGTTTCAGTAAATTAATGGAATCTTCAGCACCTGTTTCTTCCAGTTCTTCATCAACGATCTCTGCGCATATCTGTACACATTCATCACAAATATAAGCGTTTGGTCCTGCTATAAGTTTTCTGACCTGATCCTGCGTCTTATTGCAGAAGGAACATCTAAGTAGTTTTCTATCTTCACTACGATTTGCCATTCCAATACCTCTTTATACTATCTTTTTGCGATCACACTGTCGATCAGACCATATGCACATGCTTCTTCTGCTGACATCCAGTTATCTCTCTCTGTATCAGCAGCAATTGTCTCATATGGTTTTCCGGTATTCTCGCTTAACATTCTATTTAATTTCTCTTTTGTCTTTAAAATATGCTTTGCAGCAATTTCAATCTCTGTAGCTTGACCCTGTGATCCGCCGGATGGCTGATGGATCATGATCTCGGCATTTGGAAGTGCAAATCTCTTACCTTTTGCACCACCTGCAAGCAGGAATGCACCCATACTTGCTGCCATTCCACAGCAGATTGTAGATACATCACATTTGATGTACTGCATTGTATCATAGATTCCAAGTCCTGCTGTTACAGAACCTCCCGGACTGTTGATATACAATGAAATATCCTTGGATGGATCTTCGGACTCCAGAAACAGGAGCTGTGCGATCACTATACTTGCTGATGTATCATTTACTTCTTCTCCCAGAAAGATAATTCTGTCTTTCAGAAGTCTTGAATAAATATCATATGAACGTTCACCGCGGCTGGTCTGTTCAATGACATAAGGTACTAAACTCATATTTACACCTCCAAAATATCGCAATCAGAAATTATGGATTAAACTTCCTTTGCGTTATCTACAACAACCTTAACTGCCTTTTTAACAGCAAGATCCTTTTTAATGCTATCCTTTTCTGCATCACCCATGAAGCCTTCGATATCTTCTACATTCATCTGATACTGTTTTGCCATAGCTTCCAGTTCTTCGTGTACTTCATCGTCTGATACCTCAATGTTTTCAGCAGCAGCAATTGCTTCCAGAACAAGACGGGATTTGATTCTCTTCTCTGCGTCCGGTTTGATTCTCTCCATTAATGCTTCCTCTGTAATATTGCAGATCTGCATATACTGCTCAAGGTTGATTCCCTGATACTGAAGATTCTGAGCGAACTCATCTTTGATTCTTTCCTGTACATCTGCAACCTGTGCGTCTGCAACGTCCATCTTTGCATTCTCGATTACTTTCTCGATCAGCTTGTTTTCTTTCTCGTTCTCAGCATCCTTCTGCTTCTTCTCAGCAGCCTTACTCTTGATATCTTCTTTGTATTCATCTAATGTCTCAAAATCTGAAACTTCACTTGCAAATTCATCATCTAACTCCGGTAATTCTACAGCCTTGATCTCTTTGATCTTGCATTTGAATACTGCCGGCTTACCTGCTAAATCTTCTGCCTGATAATCTTCCGGGAATGTAACATTTACTTCTACATCCTCATCGATGTTCTTACCAACAAGCTGATCTTCGAATGTATCAATGAATGAATGAGAACCAAGAACGAGCTTGTAGTTCTCAGCCTTACCGCCTTCGAAAGGAACACCATCAACAGATCCTTCGAAGTCAAGTGTAACTTCATCATCCATCTGTGCAGCTCTGTCTGTTACAGGGTTATATCTTGAGTTCTCTTTCTGAACTTTTAAAAGCTCTGCCATAACTTCATCATCTGTTACTTCTACGTCAGCCTTTTCTACTTCGAGTCCCTTATAATCTCCAAGTTCAACTTCAGGCTTAACAGCTACTTCTGCTGTAAAGATGAAATCCTTGCCCTTTTCGATCTGAGTTACATCGATAACCGGTCTTGATACAACATCAACATCTGATGTGCTTACTTCCTTTGGATAATACTCATTAATTAATGAATTAGCTGCCTCTTCATAAAATACTGCAGGTCCATACATCTTCTCAATAAATGCCTGTGGTACATGACCCTTTCTGAAACCAGGTACATTGAATTTACCTTTCTGCTTATTGTAGGCAGTTGTCATTGCCTTACCAAACTCCTCTGCCGGTACTGTGATTGTAAGTTTTGCCATACTGTGTTCCAGATTTTCTACTGCTAAACTCATTTTTTATTTCCTCCTTAAAATTATGCAAATGATGCCTTATGCCATCATCTTTTAATAATATATAAGGCATTATTTAGCATCCATTTATCATTTCGTTTTTATTGTGGGCATAAAAATACCCGCATCAATCATCCGATTATACCATATATACCGGATATATGTCCAGTCCATTTTCTATAATAACGCAGAAAAAGTGTAGGATTACAATACATGTGTTACAACTGAATATAAAAAAAGCAGAGATGCTTC
>ERZ780167.1432-NODE-1432-length-20946-cov-15.223158_pt1 | contig 20946 bp, 24 predicted proteins | sample MGYA00510982_ERZ780167 | MGnify/ENA primary metagenome ERZ780167 (study PRJEB29588, sample SAMEA2146107) | human gut metagenome | biome: human gut; feature: human-associated habitat; material: faeces | place: Denmark | collected 2008/2010 ... | reverse complement strand
TTTATAGCCTTTTCGTTTACCTGTGAAAAAGTCGGCCACATAATAAAAAGTGTCACTCCTGTAACAACTCCCTCTGTTTCTACGATATTTATTCCACCATTATGTAACAATTCTTCTCTTTGACAAAAGCCTATAACCATCATGGAATTTATGTTTAAAATTACAAGTTGTTTTATATTTATAGATAATAGAAAATTGATAAAAAATGGTATTATGTAGAGTATGATTCCGTATAAATCCATTTCAACAGAATTGAACCACACACATTTGGGAATAATAATTAAATAGTTACATGCTAGTTGCCCCCAAAAGAATATTCTTTTCTTTTTTGAAATTGAAATAAAATTACACATAATAACAATGATAATGAAATGACTAATAGCAGCAAGGCATAATATGTCTTCCTCATCTTGACTATAAAAGCATAACGTATCTATTGTCATTATAAATGACAATAATATATAAAGTAAAAGTTCTGTTTTAAAACTGATTTTATTTTCCATACTTATAATGTTTTTTGGTGCTTGTATTATAAAATAACATAACTTTCCCTTTTGGGATTATTTTTGATTATACTAGGATAGACACCCTTTTTAGGTCTAAGTCCTCTGCCAGGATTTAATCCAGCTTTTTTTAATGCATTCGGGCGAGGTTGCTGTCGAATGAGCAATAGCCACCCTCAAACTGATACTTGCTCAGCTTGCCATCTTCAAATATGAAGTCACCGATATAGTCTGTCGTATTGGTTGTGAGAGCCTCCTGAATGGTTCTCAACTTACTGCCACCAGCATCATAGACATACTTTGTCTTGAAACCATTGTTGAAGGTAATGCTGCTGAGGTTGTCCAAGACATCATACTCAATCTTGCTGATGCCCTTGCTAAAGTCATCTAAAAAGCAATAGTTCAATGCCTTTAGTGAAATGCTATAGGTTGTCATTAGATAGATGCAAATAAAAGCCTTTCTTATACAGTTATTCATAAGATAATTGTTTTTAGTTCTTCCAAATTGATACGTGTAACACTTAAGTTTCCTCGCAAATTGAACCAAAGCCATATGTTATTTTCTTTAATTAGAAGTTTTTGAAAATAAAAAATATAGCATTCATGTGTATTGGGGAAAAATAGAATATATATACATTCTTGTTCTAATGGTGGTATTTTTTTATATCTAAGTTCATATATGTACACTTTTTGGTTATTAATAATTCTTTCTGAAATATTTATTTTTGTATTTCTTTTATTGAGAAAATTCTCATTGTTCGTATTTTTTGCTATTTTATAGATTTGTCTATCAAACAGCAATTTTGTTGGCATATTTGTCTTGTGAATAATAAAGGTTTGAAGGAATAAAGAATCCTCCTTAGAGAAAGATTCTTTCCCTTGATTTGCTAGGTTTTGAACATATGTTATGTTTTGTTTGGAAATAATTCTTTTTTGTTCTATTCCTCCTTGAAGCATATAAGCAATGTCTAGACCATCAATGTCTGCGAATTTTGAAGGATTATTTATAGAATATGCATATGGGGTTGTTGCTTTATATTTCTCTGCCAATTTGTCCATTCTATCCCAACTACCCTTTGCTGAATCATACATTCTTGCCCCATGGTCATACCAATCCAAGCCAGAAGTATGGTCAAACTCCTTGCCTATGTATTTATTCTTTTGTAGCTCACTATTGTATGCCAAGTCACCATATACACCTCCGAATGGGTAGTAATGGTTCACTTGCTCGATGGTTCCATTCTCGTTAACCACCATGCGAATGCTTCCGAGATGGTCTTTCTCGTAATAGTGGTATGTAGGATTGAGGTTATTGTCGAACGAGCAATAACCACCCTCAAACTGATATTTTCTCTTTGCCATGGCTTTGGTGCAGCAAGTACCTGATAACACAAGTTTGTTCTTCGAGCAATAAGTCCCCTTGCCCTCAATCTGACAGACCAAGGAATCATTGAGGGGAAATGGAAACTTTAGATATTCAAAAGAATTACCAAAATCAATGTTCAGCAATGGAGTTTGCAATCGCTTCAGAAGCAAATGCTCCTTATCTTGTGAAAAATCGAGAATGGCAGTGGCAGTAAGTTCGCGGCTTTGTGCCCCCAAGGAGGCACAATTGCTAACCATGATGCTAATGTAAATGATTGTCTTCTTCATTTTTTTTCTTTTGTTGTTTTATATATTTCACAGCAATAATTATAGTAACTATTGTAGAAAATGCCAAATAATATATATCAAATAACACCTCATTATATAGGTTGTCTACAACTTCAAAACCATTAGGAACATCAACTAATTTTAAAAATATATAGTCAAAATCTCCATAATGATAGTCTAACATCCAATATATCCATCTCATAAAAATGAGGTAGATATGCAAAGCTACTAAAATTAAAACTAAAATTTTAAATGATTTTCTTTTCATATTCGTTATATGTATATTAAATCAATCTTATCACTTGTCTTTTAGTAACCTTCTTGTACAAAAGATAGATTTTTGGTACTTGCGATAATTTTTAGGAATATCAATATTTGATATTTTTTCTAATGTATCTATCCTACCGGTTTGCGAACTTAATATAATCATTTCTTTTGTATATTTTTTTATAATATAAGTAATGCCCGTCATGTCAAGAATGCTGTCTTTTGTAATATTCCATGTCGGAATGTATTGGTAGTCGTATCCATTAAATTCGCTAAAATGCTTTTTGCGCCCATCAAATTGAATACAATTTTCAAACTTGTCAAAATACATATAAACAGATTCTTCTCTACAACAGCCATAATAATTCATGGTATCTGTTGTAGCTCTACCAGCTATATAATGCCAATAGCAATAACTGTCATCTGTAAGAATTTCTTTTACAGTTGCTTTTTTGCAAGATAAGACAGTAGAAAGTATCAGTACTATTGTTCCTAATACGTAATAAGTTCTTTTTTTAGTCGTATACATACTCAAAATGATTATTTCGACGAATAATTTTTCCTATATGCAAAGGTTTTATGGCATTGTTGTACCAAAGTTGCTGGTACTCGCAACTAGGAAGTCTCTTCCAAATGCACCTGCCACGTTCATCATAGCGGTACTCATAGGCAAACTTGCCATTCCCTACAAGTCCATTGGATGCCGTTTCCACTGGATACCTCAGGCTATCGTAATATGTGACCGTTGTGATGGCTTGGTTGCCAGCGGCATCAAGCATCTGCTTCTCAAGAATATAATTCTTGGAAGAGGTCTGTGCTTGTACTGTTAGGTAACAATACAAGATTGGGAGGATAAAGAATATTTTCTTTTTCATACGCTTGACCTTATTATTTATAAACGAAGTTGCATCCTCGCTATTTGATGTGCACTTTTTCCGAAAAGGCTTTGCCGTTCACATGGATGTAAAGTACATACTCTCCCAAAGGCAGCCCTGAGCAATCGAAATCTTGGCGATAGTTGTTACCTGCCTGCTGTTGCAGGGAAGCAGACTTAAATACCATGCCGGAAGTATTGCAGATGAGAAATCTGAGCTGAGCATCTGAGACTAGGGAGTATGACAAACATACCTTCTTGCCATTGACTGATACTTTATAGGAAATGTCACCTTGCTTGGTATTTGATTCCAAACTTATGCCTCGCATTTTATCCTTCAGTTCCTTGTTTTGTTCATTCTCTAGATGGCTCATTCCTTCAACATTGGCAGCATAGGTAAAGGACTGATCCAAGACTTTGCGTTCTCCCTTTTTGATGGAAGCCTCGATGACTTTCAATATGGGATAACGGTATCCCATGGCGTACCACTCGAAGATTGCAGCTTTGAATTTCATTGGTTCGTCTTGTCTCACAGACATGAGACTGTCCTTTGAAACATCAATGTTGGCAACGATGTTCCTTTGTATTAATAACGTATTGTTGAGAGAATCATTGTATGGCATGATTAATTTTCCCTTTGCCATGGCTTTGGTGCAGCAAGTACCTGATAGCACAAGTTTGTTCTTTGAGCAATAAGTCCCCTTACCCTCAATCTGACAAGTCAAGGAGTCATTGAGGGGAAATGGGAACTTGAGATATTCAAAAGAATTACCAAAATCAATGTTCTGCAATGGGGTTTGCAATCGCTTCAGAAGCAAATGCTCCTTATCTTGTGAAAAATCGAGAATGGCATCCTTGTCTATCATCTTGATGCGGTTGCTATCGTTTCCTACAAAGAACACCTCTTTCTCTTGCCCAAGATATTTGGAATTGGAGAAATCCCATAGTTGTTCCGAAAAACTAGAACTTTGCGGAACTGTCGCAGTTATAAAGTCATAGTGTATGCTGTCACCGCCTTTTGAGAGATTGGCGGTGGCAGTAAGTTCGCGGCTTTGTGCCCCCAAGGAGGCACAATTGCTAAACATGATGCTAATGTAAATGATTATCTTCTTCATTTTTTTTCTTTTGTTGTTTTAGATATTTCACAGCAATAATTATAGTAACTATTGTGGAAAATGCCAAATAATATATATCAAATAGTATTTCTGAATGTAAATCTTCTAATACCTTATAAGTATCATTTTGATTAACAGGAAACTCGATATAGTAAAAATGGCCATAATTCCAATCTAGCATCCAATATACCCATCGCATTAATATAATATAAATATGTAGGACTACTAAAATTAACACTAAAATTTTAAATGATTTTCTTTTCATTTCTTTTGTGTTATTATAAAATTCATGACTTTCTTCTCATTAATATGAACTTACTCTTAAATTAAATCAACTAAGAGGCATTCGTTTTGTAAGAATATTCTTCATAAGAAGACACTCTGCGAGTAGTACTATAAAATATTTTTTCCTTCTTTAATTTTCCATCTTGATATTCAAAGATAATATTAACATCAGTCTTCTTGCCCTTAAACAATGCTTTGGTTAAGAATCCATTATGTATATTTATATACATGCTCTCCAATGGTTCATAACGATATGTTTCTAATTCGGCAAAAAAGCGAAATTTCATATTGATTTTTTTATATTTGATGCGATAACTATCCTTATTGAATACAATTGTCTGTCTTTTTTCAACAAAAGCACCATCGTCGGTTATTTCAGAATCAATAGTAGCTAAAAAATACAAAATTCGTTCTTGCAATTGCTTATATTTTATCATATGATAAATATAATTATTTTGTAAAGACTCATCAAATTCACAATAATAGTATTTCATATATGGATATAATGGCATTTCTACTATACTATCCCCTTGAAGATGAAAGCACAACACGTCATTGCCATCATATACTAAAGAATCTTTAGGAGTATGCTGTTCATAGCAGACTATACTCTGTAACTTTACTTTTTCATAATTTCGTTTTTCTATCAATTCCCCATTATGAAAAGTAAAGAAACTTTGTGCAAGCATATTACAACTTACAAAAAGACATATTATAAAAACATATTTTTTCATTTTAATTCCCTCCAAAAGATAGTTAAACCATACTGGGCAACAGATTGTAATCTTATTTTGTTATTTATAAGCGAAGTTGCATCCTCGCTATTTGATGTGCACTTTTTCCGAAAAGGCTTTGTCATTCACATGGATGTAAAGTACATACTCTCTCCCAAAGGCAGCCCTGAGCAATCGAAATCTTGCCGATAGTTGTAACCAGCTTGCTGTTGTAGGGAAGCAGACTTGAATACAATGCCTAAAGCAGCACTACAGTGGTACCAATTCGCCGATACTATCATATTATGGCAATGCAACTTTTCACAACAATGTATTATTGTCTATTTGATAGATATTTAATATTGTTATGCAAAAATAAAACAATTGTAATACCAACCTATTTTCCATGATTAATATATTGAACTTGACCATCGTCTTTCTTGATTACAATGATTGCCGTTCCTCCTGTCTCACCTTTGCTTAGGCTACCTTCTATCACCCAAAAACGATTGTTGATAAGAGTTATTTTAAGTGGGTATTCATTTTTTATTTGATTACTACCATATATGTTTGATAATATCGTATTTGCAATCGTATATGCCATATTTGCATTTTCAACAATTCCATTTTTTTATTATACACACCATATGGGTCCACCCCATCCCCATACTCAATATCGTTAAAATTACTCCTATAATTTTCTGAGATAAGTGAATCAACGCAATTTCCAATATAAATATATTTATTGAAAATATCAGTACCCTGTCTTGTAAAATGACAGCAAGAATAGCCTATTGCAAAAAAGAAGACTGAAGCCGAAAATAGCACTAAGTTTTTTTTCATTTTTATTAAAAAGTTTGATATAAAAAATTATTAACATCTATTTTTTGTACTATAGTTTTTTCTATAGAAATATAATTGATATTATTTTCATTAAGTCTATCAGGATCATTGCTGTCACTTGGCATATCATTACTTAAGACTTTTATTTTTCCTGTTTGTGGATCATATTTTTGTAAAGACCCATTAGGTGTTACGACATATGAAATTCTTTTATGTTTATTTGCGTTGGTCCCATCCTTGAAGTCGAACGAACCATCATAAAGCAAGCTTCCTGTCTTGTCAGAAATACTCTGTATCTGGTTGTCTGAGACATCAAGCAACTGTTTCTCAAGAATATAATTTTTGGAAAAGGTCTGTGCTTGTACTGCTATACAACAATACAAGATTGGGAGGATAAAAAATTTTTTCTTTTTCATACGCTTGACTTATTATTTATAAATGAAGTTGCATCCTCGCTATTTAATTGTGGTTAAGAGTATCTCTTATTATTTTTGGTAAAACTAATGTGTCTGGCTGGTTATTTATGAAGATACAATTTCTTTTTATTTGAAAAAGTTTTGTACGTTTAACATAGTTCACGAAAGCATCTGTTGTTACAAACATCGTGTCAATGCCATTCATTATATATGTAGAGTCTGGATCACAAAAAATGATTTTACTTTGAACAGTATCTTTCTTTATCGTTTTTTTATATATGTATATATTTTTTTCGTTAGAAAGACTTTGAATATGATTTTTAGGTATCATAATCGTCGAGTACTCTGTTGTCATTTTTCTATATAATGGTCCTACCCAAAAGCCTTTTTTTACCCTATGGGAAAAAAAAGGAAAATCTATAGATTTTATGATTAAATATGACTTGTAGCTTAACGAGTCATCTTTGATGCTATTAACAATAAATGAAAGTATTGCGTCATCATTTTTTGTCTTGAAACCATTGTTAAAAGTGATGCAGCTTGGATTATCCAGCTGTAAGCTGTCTGGCTTACTCTGAGAACATGCACTTGGCACCACCATAAGCAAAAATGCCAATAAAAAAATACTAAAATACTTACTCATAGGCGAACGGACGATAAAAGGTGATTAATGTCTATTAACTTGTGGCAAAGTTAAGGAAAAAAACGCAATGTTGTATTTCGCACAGATGTAAATTATAAAAAATTAACTGTCAAACCTTAAGGCTGTAGCTATCAGGCATTTTTGATATAGGAATACATGACTTCAAGAGGAGGGTGTGTCATGGCTACTTTGGGCAGGATGCAGCCCACTGGCGAAGAAGAGTTTTGGACATAAAAATAATAGTTCTTTGCAAGGTTTGCAGCAAACGTTGCAAACTTTGCAGAAACTAAGACTTGGTACGGAGAGGGTACGGAGCAGGTACGGAGCAGGTCCTGCTTTAAGCGGAAACAGAGAAGCTTTTTCAAAGCTGTTTTTCTATCCAAGCCATCAGTACCGTTACCACATATTGCTGCTCTTCTTCTGTCAACTGTCTTCCGGCAGGTATATGATGCCATTTGAAGAAGCATCCACGACAGCAGCAGCCTGTAGCATGCTGGGCTATAAATACAGGATGACCTCTCATCGGCGTCTGCTTGCCGTCATTGGGAATCACGGCAGGAGCAAGGCGTTTGGCTACGAAATCCTCCGCATGTTTACGGATGGTAGCCAAGCCCTTTTCTGCAATATAATCCTTATCCCTCTTTGATAGATGGAATCGACTGCGGAAAGTTGATTTGGAAAGTCTTGCAAACAGCTCTGTCAAGTCGTACTCTTTGCCGGGAGAAGTATGGTTTACCTTGCTTTCTGAAGAGATAGAGTCTTTCTGATGATCCTCTTCCTCTGCAGAAAACAAATCCAGTTCAACATATTTTGGTTGGCTTACTGCTGAATCTTTTCTCATAATTATTCTCTTTTTTCATCCGTTTTTTCAACGCTTCTCTTCTGCGTATTCGGCAAGAAGCCTGCGATGATGCCGAGCAATGGCAGGAAGGCACTCACCTGGAAGATGAATTCAATGCTTGTCTTGTCGGCCAGCCAGCCGAAGAAAGCGGAGCCCAAACCTCCCAAACCGAACATCAGTCCGAAGAAGATGCCAGCTATCAATCCCACTTTATCGGGCATCAGGTCGGTGGCATATACCACGATGGAAGAGAATGCCGAAGCGATAATCAGTCCTGACAGGAATGTACAGATGATGGCCCACGTGAAGTTGACGAAAGGCATGGCGATGGCGAAAGGTGCAGCACCCAGAATGGAGAACCAGATGACATACTTTCTGCCAAACTTATCGCCCAGCATGCCACCTGCCACTGTTCCTATGGCAAAGGCGGCAAGGAATACGAAGAGGCACAACTGTGAAGTCTGTACAGATACACCGAACTTATCTATCAGGAAGAAGGTGAAGTAGCTTGTGATGCAAGCTGTATAGAAATACTTGGAGAACACGAGCATGATGAGGATGAACAGTGCCCAATATTTCACTCTTTTAGAGATATGGGTATTGAGAAGCGGTTGTTTCTGCGGATGGTTCACTACGTAAGCCAGTCGTGCCTTGTACCAGACTCCCAATCTTACCATGATGATGGCGGCGAGCAGGGCTGCAAGGGCAAACCAGGAGATGGCATGCTGTCCGAAAGGAAGGATGATGATGGCGGCAAGCAGCGGTCCTACTGCCGAACCGCCATTGCCACCCACCTGGAAGATGGATTGAGCCAGACTTTTCTTGCCTCCCGATGCCATCTGTGCCACTCTCGAAGCTGTGGGATGAAACACAGACGAACCCAGACCTACGACGCTTACCGCCAGGAGAATCAGAAAATAATTCTCGGCGAAGGCCAGCAGGAGCAGGCCCACCAATGTGAAGCACATACCGATGGAGAGCGCATAGGGACGGGGATGCTTGTCGGCATACAGTCCTGTGAAAGGTTGCAGGATGGAAGATGTCATCTGGAAGAACAGCGTGATGATACCTATCTGTGCAAACGAGAAGTCGAACTTATCCTTCATAATCGGATAGATGGAAGGGATAATCGACTGAATCATATCATTCAGAAAATGGGAAATACTGCAGATGATGAGCATGGAATATACTGTGCCCTCTATCATCCTGGGATTACCCTTGATTTTGTTACCTATTGACTTAATATTCATCTCTTTTATTTGTTTATTTTTCTTACTAATCTTATTTGAAAATCAACATTTTATGTTGTCTTTGTTCTGCTTCAAGCTCCAATAAAAATCTCTTTGTGGCCAATCCTCCGGCAAAGCCCGTCAGGGAATGGTTGCTGCCGATAACCCGGTGGCAGGGTATGAGAATGCTGATGCCATTGGATCCGATTGCTCCTGCCACGGCTCTTGTGCCATTGGGGGTACCCATACTTATGGCTATTTCCTTATAGCTTCTAGTTTCACTGTATGGTATATCGAGCAATGCGTTCCATACTTTTTTCTGAAAATCAGTTCCTACAGGATGCAACGGAATATCGAATGTCTTGCGATTGCCGGTAAAATATTCATCCAGTTGCTTTTGGGTCTGTTCCAGGATAGAAGATGTTTCTATCTTGAACTCAGCCTTTATATACCTCAAAAGTCGAAGTTTATTGCGCTCAGCACATGGCATTTCATTCCAATCACACAGGCACAATTCATCACCCACCGATGCCAAGATGATTTCTCCACAAGGCGAATTGTAATATTGAATGTTTACTTGCTGCATTGTATTAAATACTATTTCATTACTTCTTGGATTTTCATACTTACGAATGAGACATATTGTACTTTGCTGCAAAAGTAACAAAAAATATTGGATTTTGCAAAAAAGTAGGATGGAATATTCTTTTTAACTCAACAGTTTGAAAACTCTAAGGGTCATTATAATAAATAAAAGCTGTCATAGGCTGGTATCAAAAAAAGAAAATTGTTAGCATTCTAAAGTTTCATCCAGGCAGGCTCAGCATCGCCCTTCATGTAATAATCAAAGAACTGTTGCAATCTTCTGATATCGTATCTTTGCAGCGTCATTCAAAGAGGATGATGTTCCAGTCCTAAATGGACGGAAGAATACAATCACAAATAATGAACGCTATATGATTCAGTACGTATTAACAAAGGCGGACAGAGGAGCGGTTTCCTGGATAATAGCAGTAGGTATCGCCACAGCCAAACAAACTTATTATCAGTCTATAAAAAAAAGTTTGAGGCACAGTTCTTGTGCGTCAAACTTTTGGGATATCCCGATTCTGATGCCTTTACTTCTCTGGGAAGATTTCTGCCAGCTTCTTTGCCATGCGCTCAGCGAGTACGGTGGTATAAACAACCTTGCCCTCCGGGTTGATGAGGTACATGGTAGGAAGCCAGGAAATCTTGTAATCCTTGGAAATCTGGGTTTCCTTCCACTTTTTGAACTCGCTGTACTGCTCCCATTCCACACCGTTTGCCTGAGTGTAGTTGTCGAGTTTCTGCTTGTCGGTATCCATGGATACGCCGATGAACTTGGCACGGGTTCCGTACTTCTGGAACATCTCCTTGACGGTAGGAATCTCTCTGCGGCAATCAGGGCACCAGGTAGCCCAGAAGTCCAATACCGTCCATGTTCCCTTTTTCAAGGCTGGAAAGGCTGGAGCCTCTGTTCCTGAAGCCAGGAGATTTTTGGCATAGAGTACATCCACATCCTGTGGGTTCTGGGCTGTTGCGTTGCCCTGAGCACTGGCTCCGATGACCGACGCTGCCATAAGGAGCAAAGAGAATATTGTTTTTTTCATTTTTCTTTGTATTTTCTGTTTAGCTGATGTAAACTACATGAATTTATTATTGGTCTTAATCATATTTATTCGTGGGTAGCGAAGCGCTGTTCTGCCAGCTTTTCGTATTTGGTTCCCGGTTTGCCATAGTTGGCGTATGGCCAGATGCTGATGCCACCACGTGGGGTAAAGATACCGGTTACTTCGATATACTTAGGATCCATCAGCTTAATGAGGTCCTTCATGATGATGTTCACGCAGTCTTCGTGGAAATCGCCATGATTGCGGAAGCTGAAGAGATAAAGTTTCAAACTCTTGCTCTCTACCATCTTTACATCAGGAATGTAGCTGATGCGAATCTCGGCAAAGTCAGGCTGACCTGTGATAGGGCAGAGGGAAGTGAACTCAGGGCAGTTGAAACGTACCCAGTAATCGTTGCCAGGGTGCTTGTTGACAAAGGTCTCCAATACCTCAGGCGCATAATCCATTCTGTATTCGGTCTTGGCTCCGAGAGCCTGCAAACCATCTTCTTTTCTGTCTGTCATATTGTTTTCTGTTAAATGCTTCTATGTTCTATTCTACTTAAAAAATGAAAGTGCTTAGCCGAGGCTAAACACTTTGAATACGTTGTAGGAGATGTTTTCGTCGTAGACGTCTTCTCCCTCATGCTTTTTGATGGCTTTTACTACACGGATGGTGATAGGCAATACCACAATCTCGTAAGCCGTCTTCAGGATAACTTGCCAAAGCATCAGCCAAGGCAACTCCGATGTAGGAACCACACCTCCCAAAGCCAATGGGAAGAAGATGAGGCTGTCGCAGCTTTCACCGGCAATAGTACTCAGGATGGCACGTGCCGAGAAGTGCTTACCACCATCGCGGATCTTCATCACGCTCATGACGTAAGCATTGGCAAACGAACCGATGATGAAGGCAACGAATGATGCTGCTGCAATGCGGGGTGCCAAACCGAAGATGGCATGGAAGCCGGCATCGTTGGTCCAGTAAGGTGCGGCAGGGATGGCATCGCAGATAGCTCCTAGCGCTACGAAGAAGAAGTTCATGGCGAAGCCTGTCCATATCAGCAGACGTGCCTTTTGATAACCCCATACTTCGCATACCACATCATTGATGATGTAGCTCACTGGGAATACGATGAGACCACCGGTTAGGGAAACTGGCCCGAAGGCGATTTGCTTTGTTTCGAGTACGTTTGCTGCAATGAGACAAACGCAGAAGAGAATGCTGAAAAGCATAAACAGCACGCTCACTTGAGTCTTTTTCTTGTTCATTTTCTTGTTTTTTACGAGGTTTACCAAGCACTCGAGTTAATAATTGCACGTATGGGAACTATCCATTGGTGCGAAAACGGCTGCAAAATTACAACTTTTCTTCCTATCTGCCAAATATTTATGAAAATATCTACACAATATTTATTAAAAAACCGCAAAAATGGTGAGAGTATCTACAAAAAATCCCAAGTACTATCACTAGCACTTGGGACGAAATTTATTGTTAAACCAAAACTTATCTACCTAAAAAACTAATCTAACAATCTTTTTATCAACTAACAACCTATTTATGTCTTATGAATTAACAACCTATTTTATCTGAACAAACTAACAATCTGTTTTATCTTAACTAACTAACAACTTATATAAACTTAATCTAAACCTAAAACAAACTAATGGAGTTTGGCTTAGATGGAAATCTAAGCCTAAACTGAAACCTAGCTGAGAGTGTTAGCCCACAGTAATCTGTCGAGCAACCTTCTGCTCTTCCTGCTGCATCTTAGGCAACTGGATGGTGAGCACACCGTCAGCTACGCTGGCAGAAATCTTCTCCTTGTTGACATCGTCTGGGAGAATCAGGGTCTGCTCAAACTTAGCGTAAGAGAACTCGCGACGCAAGTATACGTGCTCCTCCTGCTCTGGCTGGCGCTTGTTCTCCATCTTGATATGGAGATCACCGTTCTCATTGAGATTTACCTCAAAGTCGTCCTTGCGCATTCCTGGAGCTGCAAGTTCTACTGTATATTTTGTCAAAGACTCCTTTACGTTGATGGCTGGGGCTGTAGTATTAGCCTTCTGCATATTACCCTCGTTGAAGAGTCCGTTAAATACCTCTGGTATCCAAGAATTTCTGTACATCATAATCTTAACCTCCGATTATATTTTAATTATTATTATTCGTTATTATTTAATGTTGTGTAGCGAATTATTTATCCGCTTACATTCTCTCATTTTGCAATCCTTATACCAAAGTGGAAATTTCTGTCATTTCGGCAGAAAACCTGAAGAAAAGCAAATAAAAACCCTCCAAACAAAATAAAAAGCCCGACATTCTGTCACGAATGCCGGGCTTGTAATTTTTAACAAGAGAGCCGCCGTTCTTCTCGATTTCACCGAGAGTCCCCCCGGTTCTTTATTTCTCCATGAACTTCTTGGCAGCTCTGAGCTGGTGTCTCATCACGCTCAGGAATTCCTGGCTCTCCTGCAGTACATTCAGGTAAACCAGTGAAATCTGCATCAGAGAATTATCTGAAAGATGCTGGATGCGGTCAATATGCTTCTTGCGAAGTACGCTGAGCTCATCCTTGCAGGCATCTGCCTCGGCGAGAATCTCGCGGTAGTTCTCGTAGCGGTTGGTTTCAATCTGTTCGCAGCTCATACGCATCAGGTCGTTGATCTTCTGGCGTACAGGAGCAAACTCCTTGGTGTATTCTGCAGGGAGTGGATTGAAGTTGTTGTCCACATGCTCCTTGATTGGGTCGAGCATACGGCGCAGAGAGTAGATGAACTGCTGGTTGCTGTTGGCACCCAGATGGAACCAGGTGTTGCGCTCGATGGCAATCTCCATAGGCGATTTCTTCAAACCGAGCATCTCCTGGCGACGGAACTTCTTCAGCATATCCTGCTCCTTCTTCAAGTCCTTGTTGGCATGACGGAGATACTTAGAATTCTCGTTGGCAAGACCATCCATAATCTGGTTGAACTCGTTGAGTGCAAAGTGGCAGACGAAGCTCTGGGTGCGGGATACCTGGCGACGAAGCAGATCCCATACTATTTCTGGATCGTGTGAACGCATCATCAACTGGAAGGTGCTTCCCTTGCTCTCTTCCTTAGCCTTCTTGTTATACTGGATGTTGCTGCGGATGAGCAGGAAGATAACCAATGCCATGAAGCAGCTCTGGATACCTACACCTCCGAAGTGCATGATGAGGCAGACAATGGCACAGGCTGCGAAAGCTACACCGGCAGTGATAAACCATCCACCAATCACACTCAATACACCGGTTACACGGAACACGGCACTCTCACGGCTCCAAGCTCTATCTGCCAGTGAAGAACCCATAGCCACCATAAAGGTTACGTATGTAGTAGAGAGTGGCAACTTCAGGTTGGTTCCGATGGTGATGAGCATACTTGCCAATACCAGGTTTACGGCTGCACGAACTACGTCGAAGGCAGCGCTCTCTTCCAACTCTACATCTTTCTTGTCGAAACGGCTGTTGATCCAGTTCATCAGAGCCTTTGGCATAAACTGCTTCAACCATGAATCTGTAGCCTGGTAGTTGCGGACGATGACACGGGCTGCAGAAGAGCTGCCGAACATCTCGTCACCCTCGTCCTGACGGCTCAAATCCACAGAAGTCTTGATTACGTTCTGAGCCTTTTTGGAAGTTGCCATGGCGATGATCATCACGGCACCGGCAGCGAGAAGATATACTGGAGTAGTCTTGGCGCTGTCCATCAGAGAAGTCATCATAAACTGGTCTGGAGCAGCACCGTTGGCATTTGCCATATAGTCCTGATAAGAAGAAAGACCAGCGAGAGGCACACCGATGAAGTTCACCAGGTCGTTGCCGGCGAAAGCCATTGCCAGAGCGAATGTACCCATCAATACGGTAAACTTGAAGATGTTGATGCGGCAGAGATGCAGGAACTCCATCACGATGGCAGAACCTACGAAGGTGATGCAGAGCAGCAAGCCGAGGTTCTGGTCGATATAATCGCGCCATTCTGCTGGCAGGTAAGGACTCTTACCTAATCCCTTCATGAAGATGAAGTAAGAGAGGGCCGTGAAGGCGATACCACCGAAGATGGCGATGCTGTAGCGTGAATGCTTGCGATAGTTGAAGGTGAAGACGATACGTGAAAGCCACATCACGAAGGCACCGAATACGAAGGCGATGATGACAGATGAAAAGATACCCATGATTACCTCCAAAGCCTTGTTGCTATTGAGCAATACGCCATAGTTCAGACTGTCATCGCCATACATCTTCAGGGTTGCGAGGATGAAGGCACCTCCCAGGAGCTCGAACACCAACGAAACGGTGGTTGAAGTAGGCATTCCCAGCGTGTTGAATACATCCAGGATAATGACATCCGTCACCATGACGGCTAGGAAGAGCGTCATCACTTCCTCGAAGGTGAAGTGGTCTGGACTCATGATGCCGTGTCGGGCAATATCCATCATTCCCGATGACATGATGGCTCCTAGTACAACACCGCATGATGCGATGATGAGCACCGTGCGAAACTTAGCCACCTTAGCTCCGATGGCAGATTGCAGGAAGTTGACAGCATCGTTGCTGACTCCCACGAAGAGATCAAACACTGCCAGACAGAGCAGGAAGATCACAATACAAAGATAAATCGTACTCATATATTTTATTAATGTGTTTATATACCTTATTATATAGGGGCTTGTCTCAACATAGCTAGATACATTTCTCCCCTTGCTTTTCCGGGTGCAAAGGTACGAGTACGATGTTACAGGTGATTTAAACAGGTGTTACAATATTGTTAAGATGTTGTTGTGCTGGCGATTGAATAAGAAAGTTGCCACCGAAAACAAAGAAAAGTGCGAAAATGTTTGGAAGTTACGGAAGTATTTTATATTTTTGCAGTCGGATAGGGCGCATTCCCTTTCCACTGATTTTTGAGATTTAAGAAGCGTTATGCTTATCGAAGTACTGGAAACCTAGGAAATTTCCCGACATACTCTAAGATAGCATAGTGGTTCTCACGCATAGCGTGGGCTGCTATTGTTGCATCTATGAGTATGGGCTATCCTAGGGCCTCCGGTATAGAGATGTGGGCATTGCAGTTCACGCTTCTCTGTTTAACAAAAAGACCTAATGGGACTGAAAAGGTATTGGAGTATTTTGACTTATGGATGGTAAGCAAACTGAACTTAATGAGGAACAAAAGAATTTTTCTTCTTTTATAACTAAACAACTGCTTTGGAGAAGAGCTCTTGCTAAAGGTATTGATATGGTTATTATCTTATGTGCTTTTGTTGCTTTAGGGTGTATCTTTTCTGGTGAAGAAGGATTGTACCAACATACTAATGGTGATAAATATTTGGGTAATGATTTTATGAATTATATTGTTGCAGCAGAAGGTGGCTGTAGTACATATGGTTTTTATGATGTGCGTTTGTATCCAGAAATAGATGTTGCTTCTACTTCACAGTTTGTACAATCAATGGTATCGTATTTTTGTAAGCATGGAGATGAAAAAAGTAAAGTTTTGTATATGAATGCAGATATACGCTATACTTCTATCTTTTTGTTGTTGAACATGGTTTATGTGTTTATTTTTGATTTATTGCTAAAAGGAACAGTCGGTAAATATATCTTAGGGTTAAGGGTATACGACTCCTATGGTGGTAAAATATGCTTTTCTGAAGTTTTGGGGAGAGGTCTTGTTATTGCTATATTGCTATGTATATTTATATTCTTACGTTTTCTATTGGAAACAGATTATATTGTTATCTCAATAGGATTTTTTGTATTTGTCTATTTTCCAGTATTATTTAAGAAAAAGTCTATTGTAGATATATTGACAAATACAATGGTGGATGTAAGAAAACAAAGTGAGTAATATAATTTTGAATATCGTATGAAATATATACAGGTAATTTTAGCCGTATTGTTGCTCTTGTGTTTATTGGATATGCCATACGGCTTCTATATGTTAATAAGGTATATGGCAACTGTCGTGTTTGGTTATATGGCGTATTCTTATTATCAAAACAATAAAAAGGAATTAGCTGTAGCAAGTGGGGCATTGGCAATATTGTTTCAGCCCTTTGTTAAATTAGCGTTGGGAAGGGGTGTGTGGTATTTTGTTGATATAGTAGTTGCTATAGGTTTAATTATAACAGTTTTACTAACTAATCAAGAAAAATAACATGAAAAGTTTAAATAAGAATAAATATACTCTTGCTTGTGTGGTTTGTTTGCTAATTGCAATAATATCCATAATCTATGTATCCAATGTTGTCCCGACATTGAAGTCGGAGTTGGCACTAAAAGAACATAACGAAAAATTCTTTGTTAATTTTGACAAAGAACAATTTTCTGTGTTGAAGAATTTGCATTATTTTGACAAGAAAGAAACTAAGGATAATTCTGAGCAACTGAAAGAAATTGGACCAATACCAGAGGGAAAGTTTGTTTCTTCTTTTGATGGAAAAGGAGATGGAACCCATGAGTATTGGAAGCCTTGTTTGGCAATGGGAAGTAGGGCTGTTTATTATACGGAAAAAGTTCCTCAAAGATATTTGAGTGGAGAAATTGTAAGAGATTTTTGGGGCCGTATCGAATACGAGGAGGTTGAAAAGGTAAAATATGTCAATGAGCCATATTGGGATAGGCGATTGGCTACAGCTCCTTATAACTATTCATATACATTTTCTGTTTTTGATTTGGCGGACTCAATTTCTTCAAATGTTCCTGATAGTGTGTATTCTAATTATACTAAGCAATTTGCAAAACAATTAACGTCATATAAGAATTGGAATTTTTCGCCAAATCAATTGAAATGTGGAAGAAGTGCAAATTGGACAAATTATTATAAGTCTGTTCTTCCAATGGAAAAAGAGGCTGTAGCGTTTCAGACTAAAGATCAAAATGGAGTCTCTGTAATACGTGCAGTGTATTTTGCAAATAGAAAGGCTTATGTGTTGGATGTGCATAGTCCGTATGAATTGATAGAAAATGCTAATGCAATAATGGAAACTTTTACAACTTTCTATCTTCAAGATTACAATGATATGGTTAGTATGAGATTATTATTGACTATATTGGGCAGTATTGCGTTTGTGGTATTTGGGCTTATCTGTTTATTGATACCAAAAATTGTTTTACGAAAAAGAGAAACAGTCCTCCCAAAGCAAGCTAAATACTTGGTTCGTTATGCACGTGTCATGTGGCTTGTGAATATTATTTGTATTTTTGCGGATGTTTACCCTATTTTTACAGGTGAACTTCGTCAAGATAGTTATTGGTGGAATATATTCTTGCTGTTCTTATGCGCAGTTGGGATGAATATATTCACTAATATGTATGTTGTAAATAAGGCGAAAGCTGAAAATGAGTTTGATTATTTGATTCCCAAATGGCTAAAATTTTATTTAATCAAAAGGCATGTAACTGATGCGGAATATAAAAGCGTTGTAGTCTTTTTGCTATATCCATTTTTTATATTCGGTAACTTACCATTTGGAATTTGTGTCTTGGGGTATATATTGCCAGTTGCTATTCTGTCTGTTATATTGATGGAAGCCCGTATTTTCTCAAAGTGGACTCATGAAGAAACGAATGGTAGTAATTCTAATGAGGTTGAAGAATTAGGAGTGTTCAAAGATTATTATTTACTATTGGATATAAATAGGGATGCTTCTGAGGTGGATATTGACATTGCTTTTAATAAAGCAATGGCTAAATATAATTCAAAACCAGACGCTAAATTGTACAATGAAGTTTATAAGCGTAATATACAAGAGGCTTATCGTGTATTGAGTTCAAGTAATCGATTAAAGCCTGAATATGATAAAGAATTTGATGCTTATCATAAATCAAATATGGTCAATTATCAATTCTTAGATGTTAATACTCAAAAGGATATAGCAATTATACAAGGAGAAATACATAATGCTAATTCGAATGCAAATCATTCAAAGAGAAAAGGCAAGGTTCATAATGTTATACTTGTGGCATTGTTGTCTGTAGTATTGGCAGCTATTATATTTGTATTGTTGCATTTCGGCTCACATAGTTCACGTTATTGGGCAAACTCAGAGCCTGATGCTCCTCTTATTATGCCTTCAGAAGATTTTTCTGACATTGGTGGTTCGTTCGACCCAAGTGATGATGACGATTTTATGGACAATGATTGAACTGAATAAATAGCAAGTTATGAGACGGATATTGATCATATTTAGTTTTGTGTTAGGTTTTCTTTCTGCTCATGCAGAAAGAAAATCTTATACGATTAATGATATGTTTACGATTTCTGTAGATTCCAAGTTGGAACTCAGAGATAAGAATGGCATGTATGAGCAGATAACAAAGAATAATAACCTTCCTGTAACCAGTGATGATGTTATTGTTTTTCAGCAAGCTGGTTTAAATGACGACAACAAGGATGCTTATCTGAAATATGCTCGAATCATGATTCGGACTGGAGGTAATAATGATGGGGATTTCTCATATAATGATGGTTCTTGTGAATTGTCAGATAGTGATATCGTAAATTTTAATCGCCTTGCTTATCAAGAGTTGTCACCTCAAATGCATATGACCATTAAGCCAAGTACAAAAGGCTTCTTTCTTGATAATGGAAATTATTGCATAAGGACTTCTTACCAAAGAAGTGGTATTTATGGTAATGTGGATGTTTGTATCTATTATTTCTTTAATGATAACCAATGGGCAAAAGTCTTATGTAGTTATAAGAATAGTGAGGAGAAACTTTGGAAAAAAGTAATGGAAAATGCAGTAGAATCATTCAAATGGACTTCTGAGAAAGGGGACGGGAGCACAGTTGAAACAATAGATAGTGCTTCTGTTACTAGTGGAGTACATTCTGATATGACTTCTAATGGAAAGCCTATAAATTATGCTCTTGTTGTGGTAGTGTTGACAATAGCTGCTGTTTTTGTTTGTGTTTGGTTACTAAACACAAATAAGTTGAAATGTAAAACTAAATGGAGCATATTTTATTTGATGCTTGTTTCGTTTGGATTGGTAATCTTCATTATTTCGAGAATTAATGATGCTTATATATCTAAACTTCCCCCTCCAAATGACCCGGAGTTGGAATTAGCTGTAGAAGGGGCGAACGAGCAGTTTCCATTGCAAATAACAGAAGGAATCGTACTGAAAAGCTTGGAACTGAAGGATTCTGCGGTGGTAAGTACAATGGAAATTGATGAGAAGAAATATCCGTTTGAAGATTTCTTGCGAAATAAAGAGTTGAAAAAACGTTTGATGATGGCAAATATAGCTAATAGTTCTCCTTTTGAGTCTTGTAGTTATGAGGATTTTGCCGATAAAGGATATTCTGCAAAAATGGTAATCAAAGGAATTCAATCACATCGGGAGATTGTATTAGTAGCAACGCCTAATGAAATTAAAAATGCAAAAAAGATGTCTTCTACTCCAAGAGAACAATTGGATTTGTATTTGAATAGTATAAAAAGAAATCTCCCCAATAAGGTTGATGACGGTCTAACTTTTTCAGATGTGGATGTAAAAGGTAAGCAGTTTTTGTTTATTTATATTATTGATGAAACAATGTATGATATGAAAGAAGTCGCAAAAAATAAGAATGAGTTTAAACATAATGTAGAGAAAGACTTGAAAACGGAAGGTGAGATGATAAAGTTAGCTTCTCTACTAGCTCCGTTAGATATGTCTCTTAGGGTTAGTTATGTAGGTTCTATGTCAAAAGAAAAGGTGAATATAGACATAACGCCAGCTTATCTGAAAGAAGTCGTTTCAGATAATAGAATTTCTAATCATTTGTAAGCGGCTCCGCGTTTATACCATTGTAGACTTCTCATTTATTCGTACCTTTGCACCATCATTTTAAAATCAAACAAATTATGACAGCAAACGAACGTTTTGAGAAGGCTTGGGGTTCCTTCTTAGTCTAT
>ERZ780167.1417-NODE-1417-length-21084-cov-4.099624_pt1 | contig 21084 bp, 20 predicted proteins | sample MGYA00510982_ERZ780167 | MGnify/ENA primary metagenome ERZ780167 (study PRJEB29588, sample SAMEA2146107) | human gut metagenome | biome: human gut; feature: human-associated habitat; material: faeces | place: Denmark | collected 2008/2010 ... | reverse complement strand
AACAAAACAAATACAGATGATTTTATATATATTAATAGTATATCATATTTTTTCGGAAAGTACAAGGGTTGAACAAGATTTTTTTTTATAAAAAGCGGACCTTTTTCAGTCCGCTTCTGTATCAGCTCTCTTTTGGCAGATAAAATCTTCCTGAGAGTTTTTGTGTTTTTACTTCGTTTATGAAGGCTTTCGGATCGGCTTCTTTTACAGCATGTATGACCTTTTTGGTCTGTGCCGCTGATACTACTGAATAGACGATCTGTCTTTCGCAGTGTTCATAAGACCCCTCGCCGTCAAGTATGGTCGCGCCATGCTGACTCACTGCATAAATAGCGTCTGCTATCTCTTTGGGCTTGTTTGTTACGATAAGCAAGGTGCTTTGCTGGAATTTTTTGTAGAGCATATGCAAAACGGTTGTTGAAGCATATTGAAAGATGATAGAGTACAGTGCTTTGTCCCAGCCGAACATAAAGCCTGCAACACACAATATGACTGCATTGAAGCCAAGTATAACATTGAAGGTATCCATATTGCTTTTCTCTGAAAGATAAATGGATATAAAGTCCGTTCCACCTGATGTTGCACCACGATTAAGGCAGAGGCTAATGGCAACGCCGTTTATCATTCCTCCGAAGATGCTTATGAGAAGCACGTCCTGGGTGATTATGTGATTGGGGATAAGGTCGGTGAAAAAGCTGTTGAGCAGTATCATCACGCAGGAAAAAGCCGTGAACTTTTTGCCGATAAATCTGAAACCGATATACACGGGGATTATGTTCAGAGTTATGTTTATGATGCTGAACGGAAGCATTATGCCTGCAAGCTGTTTCACTGCACGCTGTATGAGTATGGACATTCCTGTCATTCCGCCTGGGTAAAGACCGCCTGTGTTTACAAAGGTCTTTGTGTTTAGCGCCATCAGAAAGGCGGCGACAGTCACGGCGATTATTGTGAAAATGTCTTTTCTGATATCTTTTTTCATGGCTTTGCCACTCCTTTCATATGTCAGCAATTATTCTCCTTTAAGCTCGGCAAATTTTTTCTGCATGGTAGGGTTATTTTTGGTAAGGCTCTTGATAGTGAGAGCGTCAGCCTTTTTGTTTGCAAGGCGCAGATTGTTTTCTGATGAAATAAGATTTTCTTTTATCTTTGTGAGATGTGCTATAGACTTGTCTATTTCTGTGATAGCTTCGCCAAAACGTCTGCTTGCAAGTTCATAGTTTCGGGCAAAGCCCTCCTTGAAAGTGTTGATGTTTTGCTCAAACATTGTGATGTCGATATTCTCGTTGCGTACCTTTTCAAGCTCTTCCTTATAGGAAAGGGTATTCATGGCGGCATTTCTCAGTATGGTGATTATCGGTATAAAGCACTGAGGTCTGACTACATACATTTTATCATAAGCATATGAAACATCTGTGATGCCTGCGTTATAAAGCTCGCTGTCGCTTTCCAAAAGTGAAACAAGTACAGCGTATTCACATTTTTTCTCACGCCTGTCCTTGTCAAGCTCTTTGAAGAAATGCTCGTTCTTTTTCTTGGTGGAGGTGGTGTCCTGCTCGTTTTTCATTTCAAACATTATGGATATTATCTCCACACCGTTTTCATCACATTCACGGTAGATAAAGTCACCTTTGCTTCCTGAGCTTGCGTCGTTATCCTTGTCAAAATAAGCGTTTCTGAATGCGGTAGCTCTTATCTTGTTGAACTCGTTCATGCAGTGCTGTTCAAGGCTCTCGCCCACCATTTTTGTAGACAGACGGCTTTTTAGGTCTTTGTAGTATGCGATAGCTTCGTCCTTACTTTTTATCTGTGCATTAAGCTCTGCAATAGTGGAATTTTTCTCACTTTCCACTTTTGAAAGTGCAGTGGTAAGCTCCAAAGCCTTTTCAGTATCCTTATTTTTGATATCCGTTTCAAGACGTGTTATCTCCGCTTTATATTCATTTTCTGACTTTTGCATTTGCAGAGTATGCTCAGAATTGAGCTGCTGTATCTGCATATCACGCTGAGATATCTCCTGCCTGAGCTTATCCTTTTCGCTGTTGAATTGCGATCTTGCTTTCTCCACAGCCATTGATATGGCAAGTTCTTTTTCTGTGGTCATAGATTTGGTCTGAGCGGTAAGCTGTGCAATAAGCTTTTCGTTTTGACTTATCTGCTCTTTTAGCTGCTCAAGCGTTTTTTCATATTCGGCTCTTGTGCTTTCCTGAGCCTTTGTGACAGCAAGCGTCTTTTCACTCTCACCGTTAGCCGCAGCCGCTTTCAGCTTTTGTATCTCCATGTCCTTATCATTGACAGCCTTTGTATACTTGCTGTCAAAATCAAGCTTAGCAAGCTTCAAAGCCTTGTCTTTTTCATCAGCCACACGCTTGTCAAGCTCTTTATCAAACTCCGCAGTTTTTACCTGTGCCACGATAGCCGCATAGCCCTGTTCATCAACTTTGAATACCTCTCCGCAGTGGGGACATTTTATTTCAGACATTTTATGTACCTCCGATTTCTTGTTTTTTCTTTAATATGATTATACCATATTTTATTCTCCTATACAAGAAATGAAGAAGATTTTTTTTACGACAAAAAAGCAGGAACGTAAAAATCACGCTCCTGCCAATTTATTAAAAAGCCAAAAGTTAGCGAGCGGCACAAAGGTCGCCCATACATAAAATAGTTACGTCATTTGTAGGGGACGGCGCCCTCAACGTCCCGCTTGCTCGGTTTTTCAGCACTCTCAGCAGGAACGTAAAAAACACGCTCCTGCGAAAATTTAGCCGAGTATTTTCTTTATATCTTCCTCTGGTGTGCTGATAGGAGTAAGCTGGAACTTATCGACCAAAACGTCAAGCACTCCCTTTGAAACGAATGCAGGGAGGGTCGGTCCGAGGTAGATGTTCTTTATGCCCAATGAAAGCAGGGTGAGAAGTATGCACACTGCCTTTTGCTCATACCATGAAAGCACAAGTGTCAGCGGCAGATCGTTCACGCCGCAGTCGAACGCCTCGGCAAGTGCAAGGGCTATCTTTATGGCTGAGTATGCGTCATTGCACTGTCCGCAATCAAGTATCCTTGGTATGCCGTCGATAGTGCCAAGATCCATATCGTTTATGCGGTATTTTCCGCAGGCAAGAGTGAGGATAAGGCTGTCAGGCGGCGTGAGCCTTGCGAAGTCAGAATAGTAACTTCTGCTCGGTGACGCACCGTCACAGCCGCCTATGAGGAAGAAGTGCTTTATCCTGCCCTCTTTCACAAGGCTTATTATCTTTTCGGCATTTGACAGCACTGCGTTGTGTGCAAAGCCTGTTGTTACTGTGTGTCCGCCGTTCATGCCTGTCATTTCTCTGTCCTCATCATAGCCGCCGCACTCAATGGCTTTTTTTATAACAGGCGTAAAATCCTTGTCGTCGCCAATGTGCACAAGCTCAGGATATGACACGATAGAGGTGGTGAAAACTCTGTCGCAGTAGCTTTGACGGACAGGCATTATGCAGTTTGTTGTGAAAAGTATCGGTGCAGGGATATTGTGAAATTCAGTCTGCTGATTTTGCCAGCCTGTGCCGAAATTGCCCTTTAGCTGCGGATAGGCTTTGAGCTTTGGATAACCATGGGCAGGGAGCATTTCACTGTGAGTGTAGATATTCACTCCTTTATCTTTGGTCTGCTCAAGGAGAAGTTTCATATCGTGCAGGTCATGACCGCTCACGACGATAAATGGCCCTTTTTCAATGGTCAGTGGAACTTCTGTAGGGACAGGGTCGCCGTATGCGTCAGTGTTTGCGGCGTCGAGAAGTGCCATACATTTCAGGTTCACATTGCCTGTTTCAAGCACCAGCCCCAACAGCTTTTCAGGGTCGTTCTCGCTGCCTATGGCACGCAGAGCCTTGTAGAAAAAGTTTGTCACCTCGCTGTCAGTTTTGCCAAGTGCCTGTGCGTGATAAGCATACGCCGCCATACCCTTTATCCCGAAGAGGATAAGTGATTTCAGCGAGCGGATATCCTCATGATCGTTCCACAGTTTTTTCATGTCGTAGTCATCAAACTTCTGAGAGTTGATGCGGTTTCGCTCAATGTGTATCTCTTCTGTGAGCTGTTTTATGGTGACATTATTGAAGTTCACGTTCGTGATAGTCGTAAAAAGCCCTTTGAGTATGAGCATATCTGTTTTTTTAGTTGACGAGCCATTTTCTGCGGCGTTTGCAAGGGTGATAAGTGCACCGATAAGCTCGTCTTGATAAACTGCTGTGTCGGCTTTTTTGCCGCATACGCCTACTTTTCCGTCACAGCCTGTGTTGTGTGCTGTCTGCTGACACTGGAAACAAAACATATCTTTCACTGGTAAGACCTCCGTATATTTGTGATAGGTCTATTATGTACCGATATGTGAAATTTATTCCTGAGTTTTATGAGAAAAACAGCCTTACAGCCAGTGCAGAGAACACAAATCCCATAAGGTCTGAAAGGCACGCCGCCGCAAATACAGAAGAGTAAGCTTTTTGTTTTATGGCTGAAAAATATACTGCTATGGTGTAGAATGTCGTTTCCGTTGACCCCATTAAAACGCTTGCTACACGTCCGCTGTAGCTGTCAGGGGAAACGCTTGAAAGAATGGTTTCAAGGCAGGCGAGTGCGCCGCTCCCTGAAATGGGTCTGACTATGGCAAGGGGTATGCACTCTTCTGGAAAGCCTAGAAAAGTGGTCACAGGTCGGAGCAGTTTTGCTATAATATCAGCCGCACCTGATGATGTGAACATTCCCACTGCTGTCATAAGCAGAATGAGCATTGGTATCAGCCCCACGGCGATTTTGAGGTTTTCAGTCGCACCCTCGCAGAACACATTCACTATATCCACCTTTTTCACAAGTCCATAGCAAAGTATAAAAACCATAAGCGCAGGCACGAAAATGTCACCGAAATTCATGGCGTTCGTCCTTTCTGAGGTTGAGGGCATAGACCATAAGACAGCCTGCGGTCACGGAGATAAGGGAGGAGAAAATGATAGCAGGCGTTACGTCAAAGGGGGATACTGCACCGTGTTCAAGGCGCATTGCCGCAATGGTGGAGGGTATAAGCTGAATAGAAGCCGTGTTAAGCACCACAAGCATAGAAATGCACTTCTTTCGTGCCGCAGGCGGAAGCTTCTGCATGGCTTTCACTGTGGCTATGCCTGAGGGTGTGGCGGCATTGCCTAATCCTAAAAGGTTTGCGGTCAGGTTCATTGTCACGGCATTCATGACCTCGGGGCAGTGTGCGGCATCTCTGAATAGTAGCCTTGTGACAGGGGATAGCATACGGGCAATGACCGCTGTTATGCCAGCCTTTTCACATATTTTCATAAGTCCGCCCCAAAGACACATCGAGCCACTCAGGTATATGACAAGCTCCACCGCTTTGTTACAGCCTTCAAGAGAAGCCACTGATACTGCTGTCATGTCGCCTTTAAGAAAACCGCATAACAAGGCGGATAGGGACAATATCACAATTATTACGCTTAATATAATTAACACTCCTTTCGGCTAGTATTCATATCAAGTTAATATATAAAAAACTTTGACAATAAGTGTGAAATTTTGGTGATAACGCTTGACAAATGTAATTATGTTTGTTATAATATGTTTATCATAAGATTTATGTTAAATGAAATACTATTTTTGTGTTTCAAATTAATTTAAAGGGGATTGATTTTATGAAATCTACAGGAATTGTAAGAAAAGTTGACGAGCTTGGAAGAATAGTACTTCCTATCGAGCTCAGAAGAACCTACGACCTTGCTGTTAAGGACGCTATCGAGATCTATACAGATGATGACAAGATCATTCTGAAGAAGTTCCAGAGAACTTGTATCTTCTGCGGAAGCGGTGAAGAGTGCGTTGAATACAAGGGCAAGACAATTTGTGCAGCTTGTATGGCAGAGCTCAAGGGTGAAGCTAAGTAATTACATATTTGTAGTAATATTATGAAACAGACAGGACGGACATGAAAGTGTTTGTCCTGTTTTTATTTTATGTGATAGAAAAAGGCGCTGTAAAAAAAAGCGCAACAAAGCCCGTGGATTCCCTCGATATGGAAGCCCACGGGCTTTAATATATCACACAGCAAAAAAGAACTATCTAATCTTGAAAAAAGGGTACAGCAAACACACCGGCAGAAATATAGCGTTTTTGCCGATTATTAAAATGTTGAAAAATATCTTTTTCAGGCTGCTTTTCTGATTGCGATCTTCTTCAAGTGAAATTTATGCAGATTAAAACCACAGCAAATCATCGCAATTTCTAAATTCATGGCATTTAAGCCACGTCTTCTGGCTCTTGTGTATGACCGATTCCACTTGATGATACCATTTGCACCTTCAGATTGAATGCTTCTGTTCATTCTGAGAAGCGCTCCATGAATACAATTAAGATTGTCCAAAACTTCTTTGTGAAATGCAGTCAATTCTTCATTTATGCGAACTATGCGATTTCCCTTGCATTTGCAGCACTTTTCTTTATGAGAACAGTTTGCACATTCTTCACACTGATAGAATTCTTCTGTTCTCCCATATTTGTTTCCCTTTATGGGTCGACTGTAAACGTAATGGAATTTTTTGTTGTTAGGACACAGCAGATCACCGTTTTCATCTATGCGGAAATTCACTGCTCTGTATGGATCATTATGGTATTTAATATTCTTGCTTTCTTTTTCATACATGGTAAATTTCATGTATTTTCCCATTCCGTGTTCTTCACAGTACAAATAGTTGTTGAAGCTCCCATAGCCTGCGTCGGCAACTGGATATTCAGGATACTTTCCATATATTCTGTGGAATTTTTCCATAAGCGGCTTGAAGCAATCCATATCCGAGGCATACTGCTTTACGTCATATACGGCGATATACTCATCGCAAACGCCAAATTGTATGTTGTAACCTGGGAGCAGTTGATCGTTTCCCATATAGTCTTTTTTCATACGCATAAATGTTGCATCATGGTCTGTTTTGGAATAACTGTTTCGTTCATTGCCGCATATTTTTATGTGCTCTGCATACTTTTTTAGTCTCACAATGTAACTTGTAAGCTTATCATAATATCGCTGTTCTGGAGTTTTATGATGCCCACGTCCCCTGACAGCAGAAGCAGGATCAAAACCGCAAAGCTGTATATATTGCTTTAATATCTGTTCGAGATATTCGATGGCATATTCTTCGCGAACTCCAAATTTCACACCAAATGCGGCTATTCTTTTATTTATCTCACTCAGCAGTTCTGTTATCTTTGCAAATACTTTCACGCGATTTTTCTCGCAGCTCTTTTTCCATACCCAGCTGTATTTGTTGGCGTTGGCTGTGATCTTTGTTCCGTCTATGTACACATGATCCATATCTACGTTTTCTTGTTCAAATATGTAAGCATTGATGTCAGCGAATATCTCTTCTATTTTTCCGTTAAGCACATTGTTCATAAAATTGTCTATCGTCATATGGCTTGGCGGCGGTTCGTCCTGTAATAACCACATAAAGCGGATATCTGTTTTGCACAGCTTTTCTATTTTTCTTAATGATTCATAGCCATTTTCCATGAATGCGAACAGTATTACTTTTAGCAAAGTTTTTTCATCATATCTTGGTCTGCCTGTCCTGCGTTCCTCAGTCGTCAGGTATTTATTTAGGTCAATATGATCAATAACTTCACAAAATGTATATACCGGATCTGTTGTTTCAATAATTTTTTCAATTTCTATAGGAAATTTTAATTGATATGGTGTATTATATTCTTGTTGGTATTTTTTCATCAAATTTATTATACCACAAAAAAGACTGCTTTCCTACCCTTTTAAGGGTGGTTGCAGTCTTTTTTTATTGCGCGTTTTTTTACAGCGCCTTTTTTTATATTATAAGCTTTTTGAAATCATCTTCGCTGCCATTAAATACCGTCATGTGTAGATATTCGCCGCTTTCATAGAATGAGAATTTTACACGGTTGGTATAAGTCCAAAACGTCCAATCCATATCCTCGTCAGGCTTTGAAAACAGGCTCTCATACCATATCTTGTCCTTGTTAAATCTGCTGTCTGAAGCAACGATGTTTTTGTACGTCCGCTCTGTGCAGTATATGACAGGTCTTACGCCGTATTGCTTTTCTATCCTGTCGCAGAAGTCTGCAAGGTTATCTGCGGCTTCGTAATAGTCAGGTGGCAAAAGTCTGTAAAGTCCTCTCAGTCTTACCTCCACTGCAGGGATAAGCCTGCCGCTTAGATCCTCGCCCACAGCATTTATGAAATGCTCTGCCTGCTTAGTGCCGTCAGTATCAAGCTCAAGCACATGATATGCTCCCACTGATATATCAGTGTCCTTTGAGCCGTTCCAGTTGTCACGGAACGCACCGTCCTCAAAGGTAGTTCCTTTGGTGGCTCTTATATAGGCGGTCTGGATATTCTGCTTAGCAAAACTCTTCCAGCGTATCTCGCCCATTGACTCTGTTACAACAGGTCCTCTTATTGGATAGTCACGCTTTTTCGGCTCATTGAACCACAGTCTGCCTGTATACAAAAGCACCGCAAGGTTTATCACAAGCACAACTGCACACAGTATTATCAGCCGTTTTACGAGCTTTTTCAGAAATCTGTGACGCGGCTTTTCTTCCTCGTAGACCTCGTAGTTTGAAAGGTCACGATCGTCATACTCGCTGTCTATTTTGTTTATAGCTTCCTTGTCAAGCTTGAATTTCTTGCTGCGTTTCATTAGCAGTATCCTCTCGGTTAAATTCCTCAGAATTTGCGATAAGCTCCGCAAAGGTATATGTGTCAAGCTTGTTCCTTACCATTTCAGATATCTCGTTAAAAGCTTTCTGATAACAGCAGATACCGTCTGCACCTCTGTTGCAGGTGCAGTCTGGGGAAAGACATCTTGAAAAATAATATGTACCCTCTATGGCTTCAAGAACGTCTTTCAAGGTAAGCTGTGCAGGGTCTTTATTTATGATATAGCCCCCCTGCGTGCCTTTATATGACTTCACTATGTCAGCCGCAACAAGCTTTCTCAGTATCTTCAGCGCAAATCGAAGTGTAACGCAGGCATCATTGGAAATGGTCTTTGCGTCCATTTTGTCTTTTTCGCGGCATAGAACGGATACTATTCTTACTGCGTAATCCGCCTCAAGTGTTATAAACATTTATTTCCTCCGAAACTTAGTCAAGATAATCTCTTACCTTGTTGCTCCTGTTAGGGTGACGGAGCTTTCTGAGAGCCTTTGCCTCTATCTGACGTATTCTCTCACGGGTAACGTTGAACTGCTGACCTACTTCTTCAAGAGTTCTTGAACGTCCGTCCTCAAGACCGAAACGCAGTCTGAGCACCTTTTCTTCTCTCTCTGTAAGAGTGGAAAGCACCTGATTTATCTGCTCTTTAAGAAGCACAAGTGAAGCGGCTTCTGCCGGAGCCGGAGCGTCATCATCAGGGATAAAGTCGCCAAGATGTGAGTCCTCCTCCTCACCGATAGGTGTTTCAAGAGAAACAGGGTCCTGAGCGATACGCATTATCTCTCTTACTCTTTCAACGCTCATATCAAGCTCTTTTGCTATTTCCTCAGGTGACGGATCATGACCGTTCTTGTGGAGAAGCTGTGAGGATACTTTCTTTACCTTTGTGATAGTTTCTACCATGTGTACAGGTATTCTGATAGTTCTTGCCTGATCGGCGATCGCTCTTGTTATAGCCTGTCTTATCCACCATGTGGCATATGTGGAGAATTTGAAGCCCTTTGTATAGTCGAATTTTTCAACGGCTTTGATAAGACCCATGTTGCCTTCCTGGATAAGGTCAAGGAAGCTCATTCCTCTGCCCACATATTTCTTTGCGATAGAAACAACAAGTCTGAGGTTTGCTTCTGCCAGTCTTTTTCTTGCTTTTTTAGCGTCCTTTTCATTGCCGCTAGACATCTTTTCTGCAAGCTGTATCTCCTCCTCGGAGGTAAGAAGCGGCACTCTGCCTATTTCCTTAAGGTAGATCTTGACCGGGTCGTCGATAGCGATCCCGTCGGTTGAAAGGGAAATATCAACGCCGTCCTGATCCAGATCGTCTTCTGGGTTTACCATGTCAAGGCTGTCGTCGGTGATGATATCATCAATTATCTCAATATTATTTGCGGCACAGCTATCATAGAAGCTGTCCATTTGCTCGACGTCATAGTCGAGCTTTTCAAGAGCGTCAGTTATCTCTTTTGTAGTGAGCTTGCCTGTAGTTTTGCCGTGTTCCATAAGGTTATCAAGTATCTGTTTCTTGTCTGTCATTTCAAACACTCCAATCTCAATTTTTACATCGGTTGATCTTTGCTAATTCTTTTTGCGCATTTCTTCAAACTTTTTGAAGAAGTCATCGTCGGATATATCCTTCTGTTTCTCCTTCGGCTTGTAGTTTAAAAGCACATTTATATAATCCTCAGCGACCTTGGCGTCAATGCCCAGTTCGCTGTATTTTTCCAGTATCTCCGTTATCTTACCCACTTCCTCGGGGGAAAATTCACCATTAAAAGATGATACAGAGCAATCCTGCAAATCGGTTATCTTGCTCGTCAGGCTTTCGTAAACACGCCTATTGAAGCTGGTAACGAATTTGTCGGGCGGAAGCCTTTTGAGAACATCTCCGCAGGCGTCATGATTATTGTAGAGATAATATATGATACCCGCTTCGGCGGCGGATTCTCGTCTGTGTTCATTGGCTTCGGGGTTTATGGTGTCACGCTTGTCAGCGAAGGTTATAGTGCGAGTCCATTCCTTTTTGCTATACTGATAGCGACGGTTTTTAAGTATAGCATTAAGTTCTGCGTTGACAGTTGTGATGCTCACATTCTGTTCAGCCGCCACCTTTTTTGCGTATATCTCACGCTCAGTAGGGGAGCTTATATCCGCAAGGACTTTATAGGCTTTTTTGAGATAATCTATCCTGCCTATATCAGTGTCCATATCAATGCCGTCTTTGCATTTTTCTAGCTCAAACTCTATTGCACCGTCTGATTTTTTCAGCAAATGGCGAAAGTGGTCTGCTCCGAATTTGTTTATGTACTCATCAGGGTCTTTTGCACCGTTCATTTTTATAACGGTGGTCTTAAGGCCAGTTTCACCTAGAATTTTTATTGCTCTCGTTGTGGCTTTCTGACCTGCGCCATCTGCGTCATAGCATATGACAACGTTGTCTGCATAGTTGGATATTATCTTCGCCTGCTCAGGGGTGAGCGCAGTTCCGCAGGAAGCTACGGCATTCTCGAAGCCTGCCTGATTAAGGGAAATAACGTCAAGGTTACCCTCGCACAGAAGAATGGTCTTATCTTTCACTGCGGCGTTTTTGGCGAAATTCATGGAGAAAAGAAATCTGTTTTTTGAATACACAAGGGTATCTTTTGAGTTAAGGTATTTTCTCTTATCGTCAGGTGTGAGCGCTCTTCCGCCAAAGCCCACTATATGACCTGCAAGGTCGATAAAAGGGAACATTGCACGATTTACGAAGAAATCAAACGTATTTCGGGTATTTTTCTGTGAACGTGAGATAAGCGAGCCTTGCTCCAATTCTTCCTCGGTGAAGCCCTCAGAGAGCATATAGCTTTTCAAGGCAGACCAACTGTTTGGAGCAAAGCCCATTCCATATTTCTTTATGGTTTCAATACTGAGCTTACGTTTGTTTATAAGATAGTCAAGACATTCCTTGCCCTGTGGTGTCTTTAGCTGATGATAGAAAAACCTTGCGGCTGTTTTATTCATTTCGTAGAAGCGCTTTCTGGTATCGGTGCGCTTGCTGTCATAGCCGTTATCCTCCGGAAGCGGCACTCCGCCACGTTCTGCAAGGAGCTTGACAGCTTCCCAATAGTCCAGATTATTGTACTTCATTGTAAAAGTGATAACATCTCCGCCTGCTCCGCAGCCAAAGCAGTGAAAATACTCTTTGTCAGGATGAATATGGCAGGACGGGGTTTTTTCGTTGTGAAAAGGGCAGAGGCAAACATAATCTCTGCCTGTTCTTTTGAGGGTGACGTAGCTGCTCATGACCTCTGCGATAGGGTTGGCAGCTTTAAGTCTTTCTATAAAATCTATAGGCAGCGGCAAATTTCTTCCTCCTTGGGTATGCGCTAATACTTTGTCCACCCCAATGGGATAAACAGATTTTTAAAGGTCTCAATGGCAAAGCCGTCTGTCATGCCTGATATGTAATCGCAGATAGCACGGTCAATTCCGAACTGATAGGCGAGATTCATATAAAAGGCAGGCAGCTTTTCGATATGATGAACATAGTAGTCATAGAGCTTTGCTATCATGTCTTTAGCCTTGACTTCTTCTGATTTGCACTTTGGATTTGTGTACACAAAGTCAAACATAAATCTATGCAGTGCAGTGTAGGCGTCACTCACTTCGTCGTCCATATGCAGGCTTTCGGCTCCGCCCTTGATAAGCGAGGTCACAAGAGTGGTTATCCTCTTAGACTTGGATCCTCCAAGAACCTTTGTGATGTTTTTCGGGATATCCTCCTCGGTCATAATGCCTGCACGAACGGAATCGTCGATATCGTGATTTATATAGGCGATAACGTCTGCAAATCGCACAACATAGCCCTCTTTCGTGTCGGCTATCATGTTAGTGTGCTTTAATATTCCGTCACGGACTTCTTCTGTGAGGTCAAGACCCTTGCCGTCTTTTTCCAAAATATCCACTACACGCAGGCTTTGCTCATAGTGGTGAAAGCCGTCAGGGCTAAGCTCGTTGAGAGCCCTTTCTCCTGCATGACCAAAAGGCGTATGACCAAGGTCATGACCCAGTGCGATAGCTTCGGTGAGATCTTCGTTGAGCCGCAAAGCCCGTGAGATAGTCCGTGCGATCTGACTTACCTCAAGGGTATGAGTAAGTCGTGTTCTATAATGGTCGCCTGCAGGGGACAGATAGACCTGAGTTTTATGCTTCAGCCGTCTGAAAGAGTTGCAGTGAAGTATCCTGTCACGGTCACGCTGGAAACACGTCCTCAGCGGACAAGGTTCGCAAGGATCTTTACGCCCTTTTGAATCAACAGACAAGCAGGCGTTTTCGCTCAGAAATTGTTTTTCAAACAACTCGGTTTGTTCTCTCGGCAGCACAAAAATTCCCCCTTACAGTATATAAAACATACTAACTCTATATAATATATACTATAATAGTTCAAAAAAGCCTTTATTTTTACATAAAGGCTGAATGTTTTTGTATAATCGCACAAATCTCATGCAAAATCGGCAAGAAGATTTGTTTCTTCTGACAATTCAAGCTTGCCGCAGGATATATCTGTAAGCTGTTTTTTCAGCTTGTCTGAAAATTCAGACTTCACAAGAAACGCAAGATCTACAGAATCGGCAAAGTCCTCTTTTTCCATTATCACGCCATATTCAGGCAGCGCATAGCTGACCTTGCCATAAAGTGTATAGTCGCAGGAAAAGGATATTCTTGAACACTCACACATTTTCATTTTTCTTGCAGCGTTCACCGCCATTGAACAACCCTGAGAATAGGCTCTTGTAAGACCGCTTGCCCCCAAAAGTATTCCACCGAAATATCGTGTCACCACCACACAAACGTCCGTAAGCCCAGATTTGTTTATTACATCAAGCACAGGCACTCCGCCTGTACCCTGTGGCTCGCCGTCGTCGCTGTATCGTGAAACATTACCCTCTCTCAACACATAGGCATAGACGTTGTGCCTAGCCTTGCGGTTTTCGGCTTTTATCCTGTTTATAAATGCGACAGCCTCATCAGCGGTGCTGACAGGTGCGATATGCCCGATAAATTCGGACTTTTTCTCCGTAAAGCTCGCCTGAGCTTCCTCATAGATTGTTGTATATCCCATTTGGTTTCCTCATATAAAAGAAAAAAGGAACGGAATTATCCGTTCCCTTTGAAAATTAGTCAAGATTAAATCTCTTCTTGAATCTGTCAACACGTCCGCCTGTATCTACGAGCTTCTGCTTACCTGTGTAGAATGGGTGGCACTTAGAACAAATTTCAACCTTGATATCCTTCTTTGTAGAACGAGTATGGATAACATTACCGCAAGCGCAAGTAATTGTTGTTTCCTCATACTTTGGGTGAATTCCTTCTCTCATTTGACTTCCTCCTTCCAAACTAAAATTATGACTCATAGAAGCCCATCATTTCAGTTTAGACAGTAGTTCTATGTAGTATTTATCAATATGCTGAACAAATCAGCTTTATTATTATACCATTATATACGTCACTTGTCAAGCACTTAACACTTTTTTTACATTTATCCTGCTCGTTTCGACAAAACAAAAAGGCAACCCATTGGCTGCCCTTTGCTTGTGTAAAAATTTTGGAGAGGATGAAACGAGCTAAGAGTTTAATCTTAGTGTTTACATTCTTTTTCTTTCTCTGTTCTACATTACATATTATAGCCTTTAGGGGCTGTAACTTCAAGAACAGACAAGTTACATTTCACTACAATACTGTTACAAATTATTTCAATTTGTAACTTTAAAATAACCTTAAATTTTCCTCAAGCAGGCTTATTATTCGTGGTCAACTCCGTATGCTGCACGGTATTCCAGCATTTTGTCAAGATACTCTTTGCCCTCAACAACACCGTCCTGAATAGCCTTGATGATATCGTTGATGTTTACGATAGAGTATACCTTTACGCCAAAGTCTTTATAAGCCTGTTCAACAGCTGAAAGGTCGGTGTCAAGAGCCTTTTCCATTCTGTCAACTGTTATCACCATGCCTGTTACGTTTACGTCTGCGGCACTTTTGAGCTTTGGCATTGACTCTCTGAGAGCCTTGCCAGATGTCATAACATCGTCGATGATTATTACCTTTTCTCCGTCTGCAAGCTTCTTTCCAACGAACATTCCGCCCTCGCCGTGATCCTTAGCTTCCTTTCTGTCAAAGCAGTAAGAAACGTCAATGCCATACTTTGTTGCAAGTGCGATAACGGCTGAAACAGCAAGAGGGATACCCTTATATGCAGGTCCGAAAAGTGTTTCAACAGGTATTTTGTTGTCAGCTATGCAATCAGCGTAAAAGCCGCCCAGCTTTGCAAGCTGTTCGCCTGTTTTATAGTTTCCGCAGTTGATGAAATACGGAGCTTTTCTGCCACTTTTAAGAGTGAAGTCGCCAAATGTGAGAACTCCGCTGTCTACCATAAATTTTATAAATTCTTCCTTGTAGGTCATATTGAACTTCCTTTCAATTATGTTATTTTGATTATACCACATTTTTCACGGCTTTGCAAGGTTTTTTGTCTGCCGAACATAAGTCCGTGAGAGCCTGTGGCAAGGCAGAAAACGCCGTGTTCTCGCATATCTCCGCATATTGAGTGTATAACGCCGTATTGCTGTCTATCGGTATTTATACGTGCGAAGCTTTCGCCCAGATCATCAGAAATAAAAAAGCCGTATTCGCCACTGATATTTCCTGTGACATACATTGCAGGAGTTTCCTCAAGTCCTTTTCCAAAGCCTATGCAGTTTATCCTGTCCTCAGGGAGAATATCACTTATACCCACGCTGTCACTCTTTATCTCAAAGCGGTAAAGTCCCTTTATGCCGTTTGCAAGCCAGAATACTCCGCTTTTATCTGGCTGTCTTGAAAGCTGATAGTGAGCGTATCGTGGACACTTTATGTCCGCTTTTATGGACACTTCTCTGAAAGTTGCACCTTTGTCACGGCTGATGTAAAGCCCCAGATTTTCTCGTTCTGCTATGGCGAAGAAAAGATCGCTGTTGTAATAGTCCGAGAAAATTTTTACGTTGTGTTCATCTGCTAAGTTTCCACTGCTGTCCGTAAAAATGGACTTTTGCCATGTTTTGCCCTCATCGTCGGTATAGCAGACAGCCTTGTTAGAAAAGCCTCTGCCGCCTGCAACAGCCCACATTATGCGTTTGCCGTCGGCAGATATCGCTGTCCAACCTGAGTCTACATTAGGCTTTTCGATGTTGTCAAGCTTTTGGTCTATAAACTCAGAAAGCCCACGGGGCATTGGAAGTCTTTCCCACGTTGAACCGCAATCTTTGGATAAGATCAGACCACCTTTTGTTTTGCCCGTCCAGTTGCCACGGGGAGTTGCGACGATGTATTCGGGGTCGCTGAGGGTGAGATCAGCATTAAGGCAGGTGATGTAGCGGTCGCCATTTTCGTTTGCAAAGGAATTTTCGCACTCACTGTCATAATCTTCAAAGGCAAAGCCTCCAAGGTCGCCAATGATATCTATAATGCGATTCCTGCCATGGGGAGTGGTGTATACATTAAGGTGAACAGTTTCCTCGATGCCCTCGCAGAATGGTTTGACAAGCACATCTCCGCTTGCAAGACCTGTTATCATGAACAGACCTGTTCCTGTGTTGAACAAGGCTGTGTCGCTGTCAAAAGGTGAAAGCTTTATGTCGCTTATCCAGTGGACACAGTTTCCGCCGCCGTTGTATCGTGGTTTCATGTATGGGATATTCCAATCGAAGCGGTTGTAGTTAAGACCATTCATTATTATCTTCCAGTTTTCACCGCTGTCGGTGCTTGTATAGATTATATCTCCGCCATTTTTTCGGCAGACAGTTGATAGCAAAAGCATTTTGCCGTTGGAACATATTCCGCTGTAGCCGCATGGGATATGGTCCTCGGGGGTGATGTCTTTGTCAAAAACAGTCACTCCATTTTCGATGCGGTATCTGTATACCTTGCCGCCTGAAAGCGAGCCTGTGTCGCAAGCATAAGCACCCATGCCACCGTAGAATACTTCTCCGCTTGAAGCAAAAGTGATGTATATATATCTGCTGTCGCTGGTGATACGCTGTGGCACGAAGCCATAATAGGAGGAGTTTTCATATTTCACAGGGGGGGCGGTGAGGGGAACGAAGCTTTTCAAGCCGTCTGTGGAGCAATACAGAGTGTGACCTCTTGTTACACCGTCAGGGGAGTTTGCTTCACCTGAACAGCCTGCTATAAAAAGTTTGCCCTCACTGTCTGTCCATATAAGCGAGATGTTTTTCTCGCCAAACAGGTCTACGCTTTGCCAGCTATCGCCCATATCCTCAGAATAGATAATTCCTGCGGTCTGAGAGCCGAAATACACCCTGCCGTTTTTGTAAATAAGTCTGTCACCTGTGGCTCTGCCAACTTCATTTCCGTGAACGCTGCATGGCAGTGCCTTTTGTATTATATTTTCTCCCTTGTCATCAGATATGCAGATATAATTTGAACGTTTATCTCCGCATGTGAAAAACAGCTTATTGGGGTCATTTTCATCAAGGGCTATTGCAAGGGGATAGGTCTGTGCAGGGTCGTCTGCGGTAACTTTGTCTGCCAGATACGCCCAAGTTTGTTTATCAAAGTCATAGCGGTAGATACCGCCTATGTCAGTGCGGATATACAGCGTTCTGCTGTCGGTGGGGTGAAAAGTGATACCTGTCACAAAGCCGCCTCCGCCTATTTTCAGATTGCCATATTCGTATTTGACAGGTGAAAGAATTTTCATATATTTCTCCGTTACCATTCGATAGTAGAAACGTCAACAGGGTCTTTGTTTATCTCAACTTTGTCTACCTTGCTGTTTTTGACGGTTATAACTCTGTCAGCCATTGGTGCGATAGCGGAGTTGTGGGTGATGACTATAACTGTCACACCGTCATTTCGGCAGGTATCCTGCAAAAGTCTGAGGATATTTTTACCTGTGTTGTAATCAAGAGCGCCCGTTGGTTCGTCGCAAAGAAGAAGCTTAGGATTTTTCGCCAATGCTCGTGCGATAGAAACACGCTGCTGCTCGCCGCCTGAAAGTTGGGAGGGAAAGTTGTTCATTCTGTCCTCAAGTCCCACTTTTTTCAGCACTTCTTCAGGCTTTGAGGCATGTGCGCATATCTGTGTGGCAAGCTCTACATTTTCCTTGGCAGTAAGATTATTCACAAGGTTATAGAATTGAAAAACAAAGCCTATGTCATATCTGCGGTATGTTGTGAGCTGCTTTTTATTAAAAGTGGCAATGTCCTTGCCGTCAACAAGGATCTTGCCCTCGTCGCAGGTATCCATGCCGCCGAGCATATTAAGTATAGTAGTTTTTCCTGCACCGCTTGCGCCTACTATAACAGCAAATTCGCCTTTTTCTATCTCAAATGAAACACCGTCTGCGGCATTTATGGTTATCTCGCCCATTTTGTATCTTTTATAAACGTTCTCGAATTTTACAAAGCTCATAGTCTGCACCCCCATATTGTCTTTACGTTATTGTATCACAATAATATGAACATTTCAAGGGCTTTTGCTACTTGAAATGGTGGAAGTGATATGTTATAATTGTATCTGAAATAGGCGTGAGCCTCACATTTTGACAAGGAGAGATATAAATGGAATTTCAGAAGCTAATTGAAAGCAGAAGAAGCATAAGAAAATATGACGGCAGTAAAAAGGTAACAAAAGAGCAGATAGAAACGCTTATAGCTGCCGCAACAGAAGCACCATCGTGGAAAAACTCTGAAACTGCAAGGTATTACTGCGTTCTCAGTGACAAGATGACAAAGAGGGTAAGAGAGGAGTGCTTGCCTGGGTTTAACAGAGAAAGGTCTGAAAATGCGGCGCTTCTTGTAACGACTTTTGTACATACAAGAGCAGGTTTTGACAAAGAGGGTGATCCTGACAATGAAGTCGGCAATGGCTGGGGTTTTTACGATCTTGGTCTGCACAATGAGATACTTCTTCTCAAAGCGGCTGAGCTTGGCTTAGGCTCGCTTGTAATGGGCATCAGGGACGGAGAAAAGCTTCGTGAGGTGCTTGAAATACCTGAAAGCGAGATCGTAGTATCGGTTATAGCCGTTGGCTATCCTGCAGAAGCCCCTGCCAGACCTAAAAGGAGAGCTGTTGAGGATATTGCAAAGTTCTTTTAATATGGGAGTTATGCAGTTTTTTAGCTTGTATTTGTGATATTGACCTTCCTGCGCTTTAGTTTGGTCGTCAGACCTTTCCTTACAGCATGGGGAGGTTTTTTTGCATAAAAATAAGGCGTTAGAACAAAATCTAACGCCTTACTGATATTCTTTTGAACACGAAGTCTTATCGTTGTTCACATTACAAGACTTGTGAAGTGGCTTAAAACCTTACTTCATAGCCTCTTCAACTGCAACTGCGCAAGCAACTGTAGCACCAACCATTGGGTTGTTGCCCATGCCGATAAGACCCATCATCTCAACGTGTGCAGGAACTGAAGAAGAACCAGCAAACTGAGCGTCGCTGTGCATTCTTCCCATTGTATCTGTCATACCGTAAGAAGCAGGACCAGCAGCCATGTTATCTGGGTGCAGAGTTCTACCTGTTCCTCCGCCTGAAGCTACTGAGAAGTACTTCTTGCCCTTCTCAAGTCTTTCCTTCTTGTATGTACCTGCAACTGGGTGCTGGAATCTTGTTGGGTTTGTTGAGTTACCTGTGATAGAAACGTCAACATTTTCCTTCCACATGATAGCAACGCCCTCGGTAACATCGTTAGCACCGTAGCAGTTTACCTTAGCTCTCAGACCATCAGAGTATGCCTTGCGGAATACTTCCTTAACTTCGCCTGTGTAATAATCCATTTCTGTTTCAACATATGTGAAGCCGTTGATTCTAGCGATGATCTGTGCAGCGTCCTTGCCAAGACCGTTAAGAATAACTCTCAGAGGCTTTGTTCTAACCTTGTTAGCCTTCTCAGCGATACCGATAGCACCCTCAGCGGCAGCGAATGATTCGTGGCCTGCGAGAAATGCGAAGCACTCTGTATCCTCTTCAAGAAGCATCTTGCCGAGGTTACCGTGACCAAGACCAACCTTTCTCTGGTCAGCTACAGAGCCAGGGATACAGAAAGCCTGAAGTCCCTCACCGATAGCAGCAGCGGCGTCAGCAGCTCTTGTGCAGCCCTTCTTGATAGCGATAGCGCAGCCTACTGTGTAAGCCCACTTAGCGTTCTCAAAGCAGATAGGCTGAATGCCCTCAACGAGCTTATAAATGTCAAGACCCTTAGCCTTGCATACGTCAGCACACTCTTCGATAGTGTTGATACCGTACTGATTGATAACAGCAAGGATCTGCTTTTCTCTTCTCTCATATGATTCAAATAAAGCCATTGTAACAAATCCTCCTTATTCTTTTCTTGGGTCAACGATCTTAACAGCGTCAGCTACTCTACCGTACTGACCCTGTGCTTTTTCAAAAGCAGTGTTAGCATCGTCGCCAGCCTTGATGAAGTCCATCATCTTGCCGAAGTTTACAAACTTGTAGCCGATGATCTCGTCATCTTCGTTAAGTGCAAGACCTGTAACATAACCGTCTGTCATTTCAAGGTATCTAGGACCCTTTGCAAGTGTACCATACATAGTACCTACCTGTGAACGAAGTCCCTTACCAAGGTCCTCAAGACCAGCGCCTACTACAAGACCGCCCTCAGAGAATGCACTCTGTGAACGACCGTAAACGATCTGGAGGAAAAGCTCTCTCATAGCTGTGTTGATAGCGTCGCAAACGAGGTCTGTGTTAAGAGCCTCGAGAACTGTTCTGCCTGGAAGGATCTCTGATGCCATAGCAGCAGAATGTGTCATACCTGAGCAGCCGATTGTCTCTACTAATGCTTCCTGAATGATACCCTCTTTAACGTTAAGAGACATCTTACAAGCACCCTGCTGTGGTGCACACCAGCCTACACCATGTGTAAAACCAGAGATATCTTTTACTTCCTTTGCCTGAACCCATTTTGCTTCCTCTGGGATTGGCGCTGCACCGTGATGCACACCCTGAGCAACTGGGCACATGTTTTCTACTTCCTGTGAATAAATCATGTTTATGCTCCTTTCGATTTGCTTTTTTTCTGCAGAAATATTTCCACAGTTCTATGACCATTTTCGCACAAATTTATCAATTAGTCTACACTTTTCGCCAATATTTCTTAAAAAATCTGACGAAAAAGATGGTTAGAAATAAATGACAACGACTATATTCGCATTATATGTCTTTCTGTACGATATTTGATTGTTTCTTAAAAATACAGCCCCTTGGAATAAAACCACGAACACTGGACAATGGGTAAACATTAGTATTGCTTCCGATCACTGTTCCCGGATTAAGAACACTGTTACATCCTACTTCTA
>ERZ780167.1410-NODE-1410-length-21170-cov-3.725030_pt1 | contig 21170 bp, 19 predicted proteins | sample MGYA00510982_ERZ780167 | MGnify/ENA primary metagenome ERZ780167 (study PRJEB29588, sample SAMEA2146107) | human gut metagenome | biome: human gut; feature: human-associated habitat; material: faeces | place: Denmark | collected 2008/2010 ... | reverse complement strand
TGCATATCGTTTGGACATGGTCTCCGCCTCCTCTCAGAATCGGAAATACAGGAAGGGGTTGTAGCTGCCGTCCACCAGCACTGCCTTGATTCTGGTCGAGCCGAACTCGATACCGAGCACCGCCTTCCCACTCTCAATCCTCTCCTTTGCATTTCCCATGTGTAACAAACCCCTTTCCGAAACCATGCCGCATCTCTCATGCACCCATGATTTCCCTGCACTCATCTTATTGATGTTATCTTAAGCATAAAACTTGTATGCTCGTAATAACAAGTTGTTTTTTATTTATTTTTACATTGTGTGGTTCTCTATTTTTTATCTATCCGGAAAACATGCACACCGTGCGCCGGAATTTCAGAAGAAAGGCTGTCATTCTGCACAATAAGCTCTGTTCCATCCCAGAGTTCCCTCGCCCGGATGGTTCCCGTCTGTCCGCACATGTCTGCAAACGCTTCCGTCTCCGGCAGCGCAACCTCACACCGCGCCGGCTGCTCCATAAAGTTAAACAGGGCAAGATACCGTTCGTCCTTTTTCTCATTAACACAGCTCCAGACCGCATGCCGCAAATCGCGCGCCACCTGCCTGCCCACATAGTCTGCATCGAGCATCTGCAATAGTTCCTGTCTCGTCAGAAGAAAACGCGTCCAGTCATCCAGCTTCGTCAGTTCACCGCCGATCATTAAAGGCGAGCCGAACATACACCAGAGCGTCATCATCGTCTTCTGCTCATCCCTCGTAAAGTTTGTCTGCCGCTCCTGCCCGAACCCTTTTCCGAGCCGGCCGACCGGCAGCATATCGCAGTCCGGAAACGATCCGCAGCCCACATGGTTCTGCCACAGTTCGCAGCGCCGGAACATGTCGTAGAGCAGCTCCCACGTATCCCAGAAATCATCCGTGATGCGCCACATGTTGGCATAGGTTTCATAATGCCATGCCTTTTCGATCAGCGCCGGTCCCGGCGACAGGGAGAGCACGATGTCCCGGCCGCACTTTTCAATCGCATGCTGCAGCATTTCGATCTCATGCGCCGCCGAATACGGATGTTCCACGTACAGATTGGTATTGCAGATATCATCGCATTTGATAAAATCCACACCCCACTGTGCGTACAGCGCCACGATGGAATCGTAATATTCCTGTGCGCCCGGCTCTCCCATACGGATGCCGTACATGTCGGGATTCCACTTACAGATCGACGACGGATCCGCTATATCGCTCGCCAGCGCGTCGCTTCCCAAAATCGGCAGATGCCGGTGTGCCGCTTCCCGCGGAATTCCCCGCATGATATGGATTCCAAACTTTAACCCCAGCCCGTGCACATAATCCGCCAGCGCCCGAAAGCCCACGCCGTCCTTCGCCGACGGGAAGCGGTCCGTACAGGGGAGCAGCCGCCCGTACTCATCCATCGACACCTCCCCAAACGGAATATACTGATACTTCTCCCTCTGACTTCCGGTGTTCTTTGCATACCACTGGATGTCCACCACAATATATTCCCAGCCGTACGGTTTTAAGTGCGCCACCATATAATCCGCGTTTGCCCTGACCTCCCGCTCCGTCACTGTGGTGTCGTAATAGTCATAGCTGTTCCACCCCATCGGGGCATGTTTCATCCGGTATTTCATGCTTCTCTCCTTCTCTTCCCCATTCACGATATTTCCTATAGAACACAAAAAGCCGCTGCAGATGCAGCGGCTTTTTGTTGTCATACATCCTGCTTCCAAGTGTATGACTTGTACTTTCGTACTTACAAGTTGTTTTTATCGTCCTGTGTCATGTCCGTATCGTCTCTTCTTCTGCAGGATTCCCGAATCACAAGTTCCGGCTCCATCAAGACGCATTTTCCTTCGATATTGGAATTCCCCTCCCGGATAATCCGAAGCAGCAGTTCTGCCGCTCCCAGTTCCTCCTGCGGATGGGAGATCGTCGTCAACGGCACGCGGCATGTCTGTGCCAGATAGGAATTGTCATACCCCGTCACCGAAACATCCTGGGGCACGGAGAGCCCCTCCTCATTCAGCGCGCGGATCACCTCGATGGCTACCTGATCGTTGTACGCCACCACCGCCTCAAACGGATGATTGCCGCGATCTCTCGCCATCTGCCTGATCCGCTCAAACGGATGGGTCTTGCGGTCCTCCGTGTAGAACCAGATCACCTTATCCGGATCATACGCAATTCCCGCTTCCTGCAATGCCTGCACATACCCCTTGTGGCGCTGCTGTCCCTGCGTGTCGTCGGATTTGAAGACGCCCACAATGCGCCGGTGTCCCAGTTCAATCAGGTATCTGGTCGCAAGATAGGCGCCCCGGCAGTCGTCCAGGAGAATCTGCGGCCGGTCCAGAAGCTGTGCATGTACTCCCTGGATAAATACATAGGGAATATGATAGCTGTCGAGCATCTCATACAGATTCACATGCCGGCAGAAAATCTGGCTCTTGCTCGGCTCGATGATAAGCCCGTCGATATCCTTCTGCAACAGCTCCTCGAGACACTTTGCCTCAAGGCTTCTCGAGTTGCGCGTATTTTTTAGGAGAATACTGTAACCGTTCTCCGTCAGCACCTGGTCAATTCCCTGCACGATGCGCGGGAAAATATAATCCGAAAGATAAGTTGTCACGACCGCGATATTTTTGGACGGCATCGTGTGCCGTAACATCTCCGAGCAGAAGGTTCCGCGTCCGTGTTCCGCATATATGTATCCCTCATTCTGCAAAATCTGTAGTGCCTTGCGCACCGTCTGCCGGCTGACCCCGTACTCCGCCGACAGTTCATTCTCCGAAGGAAGCTTCTCTCCCGGGCGTATCTCCCCCGACATGATCTTGCCGTGGAGCTGCTCCATCAGATCATAATATTTTAATCTCTTATCCATTCCGTCCGATCCCCCTGAATGCCTTCTCTCTTTGCGCGCCGTCAGCCCGTTATCCCGACAGCCTCCTTCGCCAGGCGGTCTGCCTCCTCATTGCCCATGACGCCCGAGTGTCCTTTTACCTTCACAAAAGAAAGCCGGATCTTATCCTCCACCGAGCGCACATACTCGTAGTAGGCCACCGTACCCTTTTTATTGCGCTTCCAGAGTCCTTTTGCCCACATCTCGATTCCCATATAATCGTAATAGATTGTAAGATCCTTTAAGCCGAGTTCAAGCGCCTTTTCGATGGCTGCTATGCTCCCTAAAACCTCGCCTGCCACATTGCGCATCGACGCCATCTCCGGCTCCTTCCCCGCACCCTGCAGCACTTCTTTTCCGCCGGCATGAATCAAAAAACCTCCATAACCGTACACGCCGGTACCGGCGTGAAAAGAGCCATCCACGAACGCGTAATTCTCCGGCAGATCCTCTGTCTCTCCGGCAGATTCCGCACCTCTCGTCTCTGCCTTGCCGTCTCCGGCTGTTCCTGATTTCTGCTGTGCTGCTCCTTGCGTTGCCTTCTGCTGCGCCGCTCCTTTTGCATGAGTTTCTCCCCCACGCGCCGGTGCGCTTTCCAGAAACGTCTCCGCTTCTTCCAGCGTCTTAAAACTCTTGTAAACCGCTCCAGGGAACCCGTGCACCATCGCCTTACACTCGTCCCATTTTGTGTATATTCCCGGTTTCTTACCAACCGCTACCGCATAATATTTTACTGCCATCTCGTCATCCTTTATTTCGATATTTTATAATACAATATACCATATAATTCCCGCACATAAAAGGTCGGAAGGTAGAGAAAAAATGTCCGGCTCGGTGTGCTGTAGCTTGTAATGCCAAGTCTCTTTGCCGTCTGATTCGCCCGGTACTCATGGAATTCACTGGTTATAATCGTGACGGGCCCGTCGATTCCGTGCTGTTGTAACAATTCCATGGAATATTGCAGATTTTCCGCCGTCGTCGTGGACCGGTCCTCCAGAAGCAGTCTCGCCCCGTCGATCCCCCGCCCGGTCAGGTAACGGTACATGCACTCTGCCTCGCTGATCTCCTCTCCATCTCCCTGTCCGCCGGATAATACGCACACAGCTTTTGGATTCCGGTTCAGATACTCATACGCCGCGCAAAGCCGTTCATTCAACACCCGGCTCGGCCGCTCCCCCTTGACGCTGCATCCTAAGACCACCGCCGTCGTATTCTCCGGCGCACGGTTTGCCGCGCTTCTTATCATCCCCGCCGTCTCCACTGTCACGATAAGCAGAATAAAAAGGAGCACCATGCCCAGGGCGGACAATCCCGCTCTGCCACCGCGCGTCTGCCAAAGTCTCCCTGCCACATCCTGTACCTGCCGGTAAAAAATACCGTACAGCAGCACAAGGGCTGACACCGCCATTCCCGTAATGTTACCGATATTAACCACGACAAATGCCGGAATGAAAAACCACAGGAAAAATACGGCTCCAACTGCCATTATCCACCAATGCATCCGTGCCATCTTACCTCCCTCAAAAAGCAATGAGCGGCACGCCGAAGCGGGCCGCTCTTGTCCTCTCTTGTTACAAATCTTGTTACGAAATCTCCAGCTTACAGTTCGCACGCATTTTTAACGGACATTCATAAACGTTCTCATTATTCTCTTTTGCAATGTAAGAAAGCGGACACTTTCTGCAGTCGCCTTTATTAAAATCTCCGCCAACCTCAAATTTTAAGGTTGCCGTCTTCACACCCTTCGCCATCTCTTCCTGCCGGATGTGATCCCAGCTCAATACCTGGCTGCAGCCGGCACACTTGCTCTCGTTCAATGTCACCACGCGCTTGCAGGTCGGACAGGCATAAAACTTCTTACCGGACGGCTCCACCAGTTCCACAACTTCCGCCGGAAACTGCTTAATCAATTCCTCTCTCAAATTGTCCTGCATGATCCAATCGCTCCTTTATCCTGAGTTTGCACTAGTACCATCATACCACAAAGGCGGCGGTACTGTAAACCGCTTTCCTTCGTTTTCCGCTCAGATTCCGTTTCATTATTCTCCGGGTTCCGCTACTTTTCCCCCTGTTGCTGCCGGATCATGTCCATGATGTAATCGATCGTTTCCTGCCACTGCTCCCTGTCCGTAATCCCGGCCTCGCCGTCTCCCTTCTGTGATCCGTAATTGCCGAACCCGGCATGGTTGCCGCCCTCTAAGACATACTCGCGGCAGTCCGCCGCAAGACCGATTGCTTCCTGATATTTTTCCATATTCAAAACGCCGTCCTCGCTCCCGTAGAGCGAGAGCACCGGAAGCGTCTGAAGTTCCCTGGTCGGGTACGCCGCCAGAAAAATAAGTCCCGCGAGCTCTGACTCATGCTTTGCCGCATAACTGCCCGCCATGGCTCCGCCCAGAGAATGTCCCGCCAGATACCAGTGCTTTACCTCTCCAAACTCCTGCCGCACCTCATCCGCCGCATTCGGCTTTAAAATGGCAAGGTGCGCCGGCATCTTTACCGTCACGCAAAAGATTCCCTGCTGCGCAAGCCCATCCATAACCGGTGCGTACGCCGTCTCTTCCACCTTGGCTCCCGGATAAAAGATCAGTCCCGTCTCACTCTGCGGATCTCCGTAAGCGATGTAGGCATCCGTCTCCGATACCTCTGTTGTCTGAAGTTCATAGTCCTTCGCATGATAATAATCTGCCGTATAGGTATTAAATCCCACAATCACGGCTGCCACGATTAAAATCATAAAAATAATTCTGCGCACCGCTTTTGCATGCTTCATTGTCTCTCATCCTCCGACACCGGAATCTGCTTCCGTTACTTTCGGATATCTGCAACCACCTCATCCGGAATGACGAACTGTACGCATCCCATATACATCGGTGCCACATCACCCTCGTTAAAGCATATCACAAGATGGCCGTCCGAATCCAGATAAAATGAAGCCTCATCCGTAATTTTGTCAAAATTCCATTCCGGAACCTCGGCATTATCCACCCAGTACATCTTACCGTCATCCTCCGCCATCTGCTGCTGCATCTGCTCCTTGATATTCTCGCTGATCGGGGTGATATAATCCGCGCCACTCTGGAATAAATCCGAAAGTGTCAGACGCTCCCCCGTCTTTAAGTCAATCGTATAATAATAGTCCCACTCCGCGCCGCTGCCTGCCGCCTGATAGCACATCAGCTTTAACGTAAAGTAATCGTCGGTCGTGCTGATAACTTCGTGCTTGACCACGACCTCCTGATAGCCCTCTTCTTCCTTCCTGCTCTCCTCGAACTCCGATACGATCTGATCCGTGATCTTTTCAATCTCTGCATTGATCTCTGCCGTTGTCTTTTTTAAGTTCTCCTGCACCTGGACCTCAGTGTCCGTCATCTGTTCCGTATCGCTCTCCTTTACCGTCAGCCCCGGCGTCTTAATGTCCGCCGCATGACCTCCGTTGTCGTACTGATAATCCCGGAACGTCACAGCCTCCACGAGTTTTCCGACCACCGGTAGATTCCCCATGGCATACGCCACGCTCCCCGAGGTGTTCGGCAGCACCACGAAGACTGCCGCCACTGCAGCAGCCGCTGCCACAATATTTCTCACGGTATGCATTTTTCTGCTCTCGTTTCGTTTTTCCATCTTTGCTTCCTCGATCCGTTTTTTCATCTGTTCCACCTGCTCGCCGGACATTTCCGATCCGGCATACTGTCGCTTTAATTCCTCGATCTTTTTACAATCCTGTTTCTTATTTTCCATATGCGGCACCATCCTTTCCTCTATTCCCACTGCCATGTATCCGTAAGTTCCAGCCGTAGCTTCTTTAATCCGCGGTACAGCCGGCTCTTTACCGTATTCTGGTTCTCCCCCAGCACTCGCGCAATATCCTCCAGCTTCATGTCCTCAAAATAGCGCAGTTCAATGACCGCTTTATCCCGTTCTTCCATGGCGTCCAATGCCCTTCTTAGATCAATGTTCTCATAGCGGTCTTCTCTTCCCTCTTCCGCCGGCATCTCATCCAGGGAAACTTCCCGGTTCTTTTTTACATATCCGAAGATCTCGTTTAACATAATGCGGTAAATCCATGTCTGCGCATATTCCTCCTGCTTTAGCGCATCGCTGTTTTTGATCGCCTTGTACGCTCCGTTCTGTACGATATCCGCGGCATCCGCCTCATGATGTACGTAACTGTAGGCAAGACGATAGTATTTGTTGTAATTTTCCAGCAAAAGCTGTTCTATCTTTTGTTCCTTATGGTTTTTCCCAGAGAAAAACATACGATCTCACACCTCCTTTTAACTATTAGACCGTCCGGACACCAAAAAAGTTTCGCTGCCGTATAAAAAATTATATTTTCTCCGATCCGGTTCCGTTTTTTCCACTCTCCTGTCTGCACAGTTCCGTCAAAAACCGGTACATTCCCTCCTGGTAAATCGGGCGCTCCACCACACAATCCACTCCTGCGGCAAGCATCTGACACTCCACCAGTTCCTTCTCATTGGTCGAACAGCAGATCGTAAGGCTTCCCTTCGGAAATTTTTCCCGCACCGACCGGATAAACGGCTCACCGCCCTGCATATACCAGTTCACAAAACACAGATCATAGGCGTTGCCCTTAGACGCGGCTCTCCTTAAATACGCCACGGCGTCCGCCCCGTTTTGCACCACGTCAACCGGAAGCCCGAGACGTGCAAGAACCGCTGCATGATAATCTCTCGACAGTTCATTGTCGTCCAGAAGAAGCGTCTTTAACCCCGCAAAACTTTTGGGCTGTCCGATCGCTTTTCCGATTCCGAAAGGCAGGAACACCCTGCAGAGAATCTGCGCATCCTCCTGTACTTCCACACACATCGTTCCGTGCAAAAGTTCTACGAGGCTCTTGATCAGCGGATAGTCTTCTCCTCCGTCAATGCTGCCCTGCACGGCAAGTTCCAGTTCAAGCTCATCCTCCCCCGTTCTTACTTCCCGATAGCCTGTAAAAATCCGGCATCCCGGCCGCGCGTTGATATACGCTTTCTTTAGCAGTCTTGCCCAGATCTGCTTGAGCCTCCTGACATCGCCCACCAGATATTCGCAGAAAATCTCACCCTCCTGCACCGTCACCTCAATCCCCATTTCCGTACAGATTGTCCTGCACTCTGAGGTCAGTTCCGCAACCACATCCGAAATCTGAAAGGTGTCGCAGACACTCTCGCCCGCACCTACAATCTGCCCGTCCAAAACACTGTCCGTCAGTTCCCGGATGTGCTCCAGATGCCTGTACATATCCTCCAGTCCCACAGACTTATTTTCCGTTCTCTGACCTGTCATTTCTCTGTAACACTCCTCGATCACCGCGACGTCCGTGCGCACCGTCCGCGCCACCTGAAACAGCAGATGTTCTCTGACCGTGCTTAAATGCCGCTGGCTCTCAAGCCGCTCCGCCAGTGTCTCATAGCGTGTCATGATATTGGACACCCGCTTTTTTACCACCTCCGGCTCGCAGGGAGAAAATATAAAATCGTCCGCCCCCATCTCTAACATTTCAAGTTCTCTCTCCTCGCCGATGACCGTCTTCACAATGACCGGAATATCGAGAAGCTTCGGATCTGCCTTCATCTGCTTTAATACCTGCTTCCCACTCTTTACGGGCATACACATATCCAGTATGACAATATCCACTTTCCGCTCTTCTAAAATTTTTAGTGTCTCATTTCCGTCCCCGGCTTCCAGCACCTCATATTCCTCTTCAAACATTGCGCGAAACGACGCTCTGTTTACGTCGATATCATCCGCTACCAGCATCACTCTGTTCTTTTGCATTGATTCGGCTCCATTCTTTTATCGTATCGGTAACATATCTTTTAAAATATAACATACCATCTTTTATTTCTCAGCAAAATCCGTACCGTTTTTTAACATCCAGCGCCCCTGTCCTTCCCCTTCTACAAAATTCGACATAAAAAGGGGCTGGTGCTTAAAGCACCAGCCCCTTTTTCTTCTCAACGGTAAATCATACTGTCAAGGACGGCATACATCTGTGTAATCTCAATCGGCTTGCTTAAGTGTGCATCCATCCCGGCATCGAGGGACTTTCGCACGTCCTCCTCAAACACATTGGCTGTCATCGCCACGATCGGAACCGTTTTGCCATCCTCACGTCCGGATTCCCGGATCTTTCTGGTCGCCGTCAGTCCGTCCATGACCGGCATCCGGATATCCATCAGGATGACGTCGTAATATCCGGGCTCATGGGAAAGAAAATGCGTCACGCCCTCCTCTCCGTTGACCGCCACATCCACCTGCAGATTCTTGTGCAGCAGGATATTGCGCGTGATCTCAATGTTGACCTCATTGTCCTCGACCAGCAGCGCTCTTTTGCCGGTAAAATCGTAGTCGGGCGCCTGTACATTGCCCTGTCCCCGCAGCTTTTCTCCGGAATTTCTGACACGCTTTAAGTTCACATTCACAATGAACGTCGAGCCCTTGCCCTTTTCGCTGTATGCGTCAATGTGCCCGCCCATAAATTCAATAATGTTGCGCGCAATGGGAAGACCAAGACCGGTACCGCCGTTTAGCGTCGTGATTCCTTCATCCTCCTGCTCAAACGGCTCAAACATATGCGGAATAAACGCTTCGTCCATTCCGACTCCCGTATCCCGGATCTCAAACCGGAAGCCGGCATCCTCCCCGTCATCGCCGGTATGCTCCACAATAAAGTCAACCCTTCCGTCCGGCATCGTGTATTTTACGGCATTCTCCAGAATATTGGAAAGCGCCCGCTCCAGCTTCTCCGCGTCAAAGCAATAGGTAGCATCAAAGCTTCCGCGTCTGTCCACCGCAAAGTGAACGCGACGCTCCGCCGCCTGCCGCATCGCCTCTTCCACCGTCTCCTCCAAAAAGGCATCTAAGACCACCTTCTGGCTGTTCAATGCGACGTTGCCGCTCTCGATCTGGGAAAGATTTAAAATATCATCCACAAAAGACAGCATAAAACGGGCTGACTGGCTGATCTTGTCCAGATTCTCGAGCACCTGCTTCTCATTGTTCACATATTCCCTGGTCAGATACGTAAGACCTATGATGGAATTCATCGGCGTCCGGATCTCGTGACTCATGCGCTCCAAAAACTCGTTCTTCTCCTGATTGGCATGTCTTGCGTCAAACAGCGCCGACATCAGTCTCTCCTGCTGCCGCTGTTCTTCCTCATAGCTCTCCGTCACGTCCCGGCGCACCAAAACCACCGTGTCACGGTCATCCTGCTGATAAGAAATATGCAGTTCTTTTCTGCGGTATACCTCCCCGCACAGCAGGCGGTACGAAACAACCAGATCATCCCTCTGTTCCAGTTCCGAGAGAATATGCGGCAGTTCTAACGCAGCCGCGCATGCCTCCCGGTCCTTGGGATGAACATACAGCGGTATCATCTGCGCATTTACCTGTGTATAATCTCCCTCCGGCGGCGGAGTCACATCCGTATCGTCATTGGTCACGATCACATGAAATGTTCCGGTATGTACATCCACATAGGTAATAAAATCGAGTTCCGACTTGATGACCTGCTCCAGTATTCCGCGCTCTTTGATGGATTTCGCGTCTCCCATTCTGCATACTCCTTTATTTCAAAAAAACAAATTATGCTTTATTATAACAGGATTTGAAAAACTTTCCACTGCAATTTTTCATTTTTCCCCTGAAAGTGCAGTTCTACCTGCGGTTCGGGCATGTGTCCCTCCTGCTGCAATGTGCGCAGATTCTGCCTCCATGTGCCGTCACCCCGCACGCCTCCGCCGGCGCAAGCTCCATCTCAAACACCACGCTTTTCTTCGGTTTCAGGCAATACCCTGCTGTACAGACGACCTTGTGCTGTTTTGCCCGTGCTAAGATCTCCGGCATCGCAGACAGCGGATGTGCTTCGTCATCACCGAAAAAATGGTACGCCATCACCTGATACCCAGTATTCTCCCGTATCCACGCCTCCAGCATTCCATAGCCTAACATCAGAAGTTCTCCGCCGATACTCTCAAGCATATAGCTTTCCAGCATACGTCCGGTGTTCTGGTAGCGTTCCTGCAGCAGATCCACATCGCTTCCCAGCGTCACAACCGCAGTCGCCCGGCGTACCATATCCATCCTGTCCTCAAACATCAGATACGCCGCTTCCTTCCATTTCAGGCACCCCGCCAGATCGGACGCCACACCCTTCAAAAGCGCCTTATCTTTTTCCTCAAAATGATACCGGCTCCTGACCTGTTCTAAAAACTCACTTGTCAGACAGGTCCAGAGCCGGCTCTCTATGTATCTTCGTTCCACACTGCGCTCCCTTTCCTGCTCTTATTGTACTGCATTACAGAGTCGGTGTTCTGCTAGTAAAGCCTTTTTCGCAGTCCCTTCGGGTAATGATTCTTCATGATTCCGCCCGCGAGCTTTCCCCAGCCGGTACTGTATCCGTCCACCGTGATTAAATACCAGCCCTTTTCTCCCTGCGCCGGGAACGTCTCCCCGTTTAGGTATCCGCGGATCTCCCGCCCATCCGAAGGAAGATCCATCGTATGTAAAACATCCGCCGCATGAAGTGTGAGCGCAAGTGCGTGTGAAGGTTCAAATCTGCCTTTCTTCGCCGTTCCCAGATGCAGTCCCGGGCGCAGCACCTTAAGACCTTTTACCGACGGCATGCCCTCCGGGATCCGGTAGAGCTGCTCGCCGAATTTCAGATAGCGGCACTCCCGCCCTGCATACTTCTCCAATGCGTCCCCGGCGAAAGTCTCCCCGGCAAATGCCAGATATTCCGGGATGCCCGCCGCAGCGCTCTTAGAATCTCCTGCCGTAATTCCGTTCTCATACCCGTTCTTTAACAGACCCGATCCGCCGTCCGCAAGCGTTCCCTCCTTGCGCAGCACCGCCACATAATGTCCTTCCCCGCGAAGCTTATGCGGCCACAGACGGATCGTCGCGGAAAGTTCTCCCAGTCCGTGCGACATTCCCTCCGCAAGCGGCACCTCCTCCACGTAGAATTCCGGATGTCTCTCCAGGAATCGCCCGATACTTCCCTCGTCTTCCGCCGGTGCAAATGTGCAGGTCGAATAGACCAGTCTCCCGCCGCCCGCAAGCATGGATGCCGCGCAGTCTAAGATCTCATCCTGTCTGTCGGCACACAGTTCTACATTCTGTGTGCTCCACTGCTCACACGCCTCCTCGTTCTTCCGGAACATCCCCTCGCCGGAACACGGTGCGTCCACCATGATTCTGGTAAAATACTCACTGAAATGTTCTGCGAGGCGCTGCGGCGTCTCATTCGTCACCACCGCATTGGCAATTCCCATGCGCTCGATATTCTCCGAGAGAATCTTTGCCCTCGCCGGATGGATCTCATTGCTGATGAGGATTCCCCTGCCTGCCATCGCCGCCGCAATCTGCGTGCTTTTTCCTCCCGGTGCCGCGCACAAATCAAGAATCCGCTCGCCCGCACCGTCTGCCATCTGCCGCGTCAGATACGCTGCCGGAGCCATGGCGCTCGGCTCCTGGATATAATATACGCCGGCTTCGTGATACGGATGTTTTCCCGGCGTATCCTGCGCCGTGTAATAGTAGCCATGCTCTGCCCACGGTACACGCTCCAGCGAGAATACCATGCGGTTTAAAAATGACGCGTCGTCCCCCTTCTGCGGATTCAAGCGCAGCGCCTGGTAGCGCGCTATATCATAGCTTTTTAAAAATGCAGGATACTCCTCCCCCAGCATGTTCTCCATCCGTTCCAAAATTCCTGTGGCAGCATCTTTCTCTCCTTTGTCTCTGCATGATTCTCTGCCGCCTATTGTAGCACGAACCGTCCCCCCCGGCAACGCATTTTAAATGCATGCCCCTGAACACTACTTACTGCATTTAAAAATGGCGCGTGAGAAGATCACTTTTTTCCAGAAAATCCTCCACGGTGGAAAATCCCAGCTTTTCAAGCAATTCGATTACATAAGGGTTCTCCAGAGGTGTCTGATACAATGCCTCTTTTCCGTAATGATCCACGTAGGCACTGCCCTCTTCGCGCGGCAGCAGCGCCCGCGGTCCTCCGACACAGCCTCCGATGCATCCCATTCCCTCAAAAAAATTAGCCTCCGTCTTCCCCTCCTGGATTGCCTCAATCATCTGCTTACACGCCTTTCCGCCATCCGCCTGCATGGGGCGGACCGCAATTTTCCGTCCCGGGTGAAGTTGTTCTACCGTCCGCACGACCGCCTCGCTGACGCCTCCGGTCCGCGCATAGATTCTGCCTGCTCCCGAAGAATGTTCGCTTGCATCCTCCTCCATCTGCTGCGGCGCAATCCCCATTGCCTCAAACAGCATCGCCGTCTCCTGAAAGGTCAGCACCACATCAATCGCATCGCAGATATCCGGCTCCTTCGCCTCCTTTTTCTTGGCAAGGCACGGACCGATAAACACGGTGACGGCATCCGGATGCATCTTTTTCACCGCCCTGCCCGCAGCGATCATCGGAGACACCGCCCCCGGCATATACGGTACCAGTTCCCCGTAAATATTGCGGATCATGGACACCCAGACCGGACAGCAGCAGCTCGTAAGCAAAAAATCCGTATCCCGGTTCACATGGCGGTCAAATTCAAGCGCTTCCTTCAAGGTTAAAATGTCGGCAAATACCGCCACCTCCACCATCCCGGAAAATCCCGCGCATTTCAATGCCGCACGGATTGCTCCCGGGGAGACCCCCTCTCCAAACTGTCCCATAAATGCCGGCGCAATCAGCGCATATACCTGTTTTTCCGGTGTAAGCAGCACTTCACGCACCGCATTTAAATCCGCGAACTTTTCCGGAAAGACCGTCTCACAGACCGGAATTGTGCGCTCCGTCTTTTCTTCTCCCGCCAAAAGCAGACAGTCCATCTGATCATATCGCATTTCTTCTTTCCTCTGTTTCTCCGCTTTGTACTCTCTTTTTAATATTTCCTCATGCAATCTGCGTATGCTCTCCATCTTTCACACCTGCCTTTTCTTTCAAGGATGCCCATCCATCCTCCTTTTTATTCTTCGCACACTTTTTCCGTTGTAGTTTGATGCACAAAAGAAAAAGCCATCCGTTCCTGCCGGATGACTTCCTCTTTTGCCCCGGGAGCCAAAACTCCCATTTTTTCTAATCATACAGACCGATGTGATACTTAAGCTTGCGGTATACTTTCCATCCAAAGATTACCGGCATAGCCAGCACCAGATATGCAGTCGATAACATTCCGGCTGCTCCACCAACGATCATCAGAATCCATATTAAAATATTCATAGTTTTTATCCTCTCATAAAATAATAATTGCTATTTTATGGAGGATACAAGGCCGTTCTTTTTTCCGTCGGCCCTCCTTATGTATGCTACAATCCTTCTTCCCGAGGGAATCAGTTCCCACTGCTGCCCGCGCTCTCTCCCCGCCAAAAGAAACAGCGCGCCCAAAAGTCCCGCCAGACCACATTCCAGAAGCCACATCAGGAGCCGAAGCTGCTGGACATTCCGGTAGCGGTAGGCACTCTTCTGCCTCAGCGTCTCTATGACATGCGCCTCACTCAGTTCCCTGCCTGCGGCTTCCACTTCCGGGCGCTCCTCGTTCGGTGACGCGACCATGGTGCCGGTCTGCTTACGGTCCGGACAAAATTCCTGTCCACCGGTCTGCCCCATCCGCTTCACACTGTCCAAAGGTCCGGACTCCCGCACTCCGTTTGGCAGTGCCGCCGCCACAAGCATCGCGGCTATGAGCAAAAGGCAGAGATGGCATTTAAAGAATTCCCCTGATCGGATTGATTTCCTTTGCCTTTGCAAAAATCTCATCATTTTTACTCTCCAGATACTGCTCCAGTCCGCGGACTTCTTCGTCCGTAAAGCCCTCATTCTTCGTTACGCGGCATGCCGGCAATATGGCTTCCGCGACATCCCTTCCCCGCTCAAAACGCACAGACACACAGCGTCTGCCGTCTTTTGCAAAGATACCCGAATGTGTCAGTCTGACTTCTTCTTCCCTTCTCATTCCAATCTCCATTCCGGAACAAAATTACTGCTGTTCCTCCAAAGATCCGTCAAGCACCTGGCTTGGCATCTGATCCCGCAGATAGACCTTTCCATGGTCTTTTCTGCTGTCGTACTCTGCCTGCAGCTGCCGGTTCTTCTCCTTTACTTCCTGCTCAAACTCTCTCGCCGAGAGCAGGATGCATCCGGCTCCGCGGATAATAATCTGCTCCAGCCCGTCGGAAGTGGCAACCGTCACGCGGTATCTCGACGCGTGTTCATGGGCGAAACGCTCAATATACGCGTCCGCCGTCTCCGCCTCCTTCGTGTACACCACATGAATATTGTGATAATCACACGCTTCCGTCTGATGTCCCTCGACACGGTACGCATCGAAGACCACAATCAGCTCACATCTGCGGATTCCCTGATAGTTGCAGAGAATATCCAAAAGCCGCCCGCGCGCGCTATCCATATTCACTCTGGCAAGTTCCGCAAGTTCCTGCCACGCAAAAATCACATTATAACCGTCCACCAGCAGATATTCCACGCCGGCATCCTTCTGCTTCCCACCTCCGGAAGCAGAAACGGGACTGCTTTCTATGATGCGCTTCTTTTTATAGCCGTTCGTTGCGCCGGCATCTTTGTCTTTCTTATTAGCATTGTATGTCCGGTCAAGGATTCTGTCAATCTCTTCCGTGCCGATCCAGGCTTCTTCCTCCCCCGTCTTTGCGTGGAAATTCGCCGCATCCGGCAGCCACTGTCCGGGATACCATTCCTCCCCGCTCTTATCCTGCCCGAGCACCGGCGGCAGGTGCATATAGGAAAACACCTGATCCCACGGCACAATGAATCCTGCTCCGTGCGCACAGAATACGGAATCCGCCGTATTCTCCAGATCACTCTGGGCATCATACCCGATCTGCGCCACCACTTTCTCCGTGTTGTGACAGGGAAAATATCCCTTTAAGGCAACCGAAAGCTTCCCCTCTCCCGCGGTGTATGCCATCACCTCACGCTGGTAATTCTGCATGGTGGACACGGGCGCACTTCCTACAATGCAGCCGTCTGCACTGTAGGTAATCGTTCCCTTCATGCGGTCGATATCATTCATGGCGCGTCCGACCGCTCCTGCCGGAAGCGAGAGTCTGAAATCATACCACGGCTCCAGCAGCACCGTTTCCGCCTGCATCAGTCCCTGACGCAGCGCACGATAGGTTGCCTGCCTGAAATCACCGCCCTCCGTGTGCTTTGTGTGCGCGCGTCCGGCAACGAGTGTGATCTTCATATCCGCAAGCGCCGATCCTGTCAGCACACCGACGTGTTCCTTCTCTCTTAGATGGGTGAGCACCAGCCGCTGCCAGTTGCGGTCGAGCACATCTTCGCTGCAGTCCGTCTCAAATACGAGCCCGCTTCCCGGCTCTCCCGGTTCAAGCAAAAGGTGCACCTCGGCGTAATGGCGGAGCGGTTCAAAATGTCCCACGCCCTCCACCGTACCTGCAATGGTCTCCTTGTATACAATCCTTCCGGCGCCAAATGCAACCTGCACACCGTAGCGCTGACGGATCAGTTCGCTCAAAACCTCGATCTGTACTTCCCCCATCACCTGCACCTGGATCTCTTTTAAGGTCTCATCCCACACAATGTGAAGCTGCGGTTCCTCCTCCTCAAGTTCCCGCAGTCTGGGAAGCATGACTGCCGGGCTTACCTCTTCCGGCAGTATGATCTGATAAGTCAGTACCGGCTCTAACACCGGCAGCCTGGACGCTTTCTCTGCGCCAAGTCCCTCCCCCGGGAATGTGTGAAGCAGACCCGTGACCGCACAGATGCCTCCGGCGCCAACTTCCTCTGCCGTCTCATATTTTTCGCCGGAATAAATGCGGATCTGGTTGATCTTCTCCTCCCCGATGACCTGTCTGACTTTTAAGCTTCCACCGGTCACTTTTAAGTAGGTCAGGCGGTTTCCCTGCGCATCCCGTGCAATCTTAAATACCCGTGCACCGAATGTCTCCCCGTAGGCAGGGATACTGGCATACCGGATAAAGTCCGCCAGAAACGCCTTCACCCCCTGCATCTTGAGCGCAGATCCGAAATAGCACGGAAACAGCTTCCGTTCCCGGATCAGTCTTTTGATCTGCTCCGTTCCGACCGCTTCCCCTGCCAGATACTGCTCTAAGACCTGCTCATCGCACACCGCCACATTTTCCGCAAAAGCCGCGCTCTCCTGATCCGAAAAATCCACGCAGTTCTCATGCAGCTCCTTTTTCAATTCCAGGAGCAGCGCCTCCTGATCCGTTCCCGGCTGGGCCATCTTGTTCACGAACAAAAACACCGGCACCTCATACTTCGCCAGAAGCCCAAACAGCGTCCTCGTATGCGCCTGCACACCGTCCGCCCCGCTGATGACAAGAATCGCGTAATCCAATACCTGAAGCGTCCGCTCCATCTCCGCCGAAAAATCCACATGCCCCGGCGTATCTAAAAGCGTGACCGTCTCCTCCGGCAGCTTTAATACCGCCTGCTTGGAGAAAATGGTGATTCCTCTCTCCTTCTCAAGCGCAAAGGTATCCAGAAACGCATCCTTGTTGTCCACGCGGCCCGCCCTGCGGATCATTCCGCTCTCATAGAGCAGTGCCTCCGATAAAGTTGTCTTCCCGGCATCTACATGTGCCAGAACTGCTGCTGCAATATTCGCTTTGTCACTCACGTTCTCCGGTTCCTTTTCCTACAAACTGATTCTTCTGTAACGGTTGATGCATGCAAAAATCTCCTGTGCCCTCGGCATTGCCAGCCCGCACGGCACATAGCTGCTCTCCGTCACCGCGGCAAGTCCGTGCTCCTCCACATACTGCATCAATAGGGAAACGCTCTCCCTTAAGGTGCGTTTTCCGTTGAACACATGGAGTTCGGCATACTTTAAAAAGTAGGCGAGCGCCGCGAGCTGTTCCGTATCCGCCAGCTGCTCCACATAGCGCACATCGATCGTATCGCGGTTGATGGAGATGCCGTCGCGTCCCATTGTCTTTAACTTCATGCGGGCATCTTCCTTGAATGCGCGATCCGGCCGCACCGCACGCTCAAACGTCGGAGCCGCCTGTTTCGGCGGCTTCACCTCTGGCAGCGGGAATCTGTCCGCTTCCTCCTTCGCAAAAGCGGTGATCTCCTGCGGTTTGTAGCGGTTCATCTGGACAATGCAGTCCGCCACATGAAAATAGGAGCCGGAACTTCCCGCCACTAGAATCGTGGAGATACCGTACTGCTCATACAGCTCCCTGATACGGTCGATAAACGGCGTGATCGGCTCATCCTCGCGGTTTACCACCCTCTGCATCAGCTCGTCGCGGATCATAAAATTGGTTGCACTCGTATCCTCATCGATGAGGAACGTCTCTGCTCCCGCCTCCATGGCCTCCACCACATTGGCAGCCTGGGAGGTGCTTCCACTCGCATCCTCCGTGCGAAAGGCACTCGTATCCTTTCCGTTCGGAAGATCGTTGATGAACATGGAAATATCCACCTTTTTGATGCTTCTTCCGTCCTCCGCGCGGATCTTCACCGCCGTATCATCGGTAATGACATACTCCCTGCCGTCCCCGGCGATATGGTTGTACACGCCAAGCTCCAGCGCCTTAAGCAGTGTGGATTTGCCGTGGTATCCGCCGCCGACGATGAGTGTGATTCCTTTCTTTATTCCCATGCCCTGTATCTTTCCCGCATGCGGCAGCACAAAGCTTACCTTCATGGATTCCGGCGCTGTAAACTTCACGGCGTCCTTCATCGGTCTGCCGGACACGCCGGATTCACGCGGCAGGATGGATGCATCCGCCACGAACGCCACCAGCCCCTGCTCCTTTAAATGATCCCTGATATACTGCTGATCCTCCGCGAGATCCGCCGCACGGTACACCGCCTTTTCATCCAGTGCCTTATAAAACAGGCTGTGTAATACACATTCCGGAAGAAACGTAAAAAAGATTTTCTCCAGTTCTCTTGCATTGACGGTTCTCCCGTTGGCAGGGAATCCCACCTCAAAGCGAAGCACCAGATCGCCCTTTGCCTCATCCATCTGGCATGCGGTGCGCTCCAACACTTCCTGTCCCGGGCGGCTCACCGCCAGAAGTCCGCTCTTTCCGGAGCCTTTTGCCTTGAAAGACACGCGCTCAAGTTCCCGCCCGAACTGACGCAGCAGATAGTCGCACACTGCCAGCCTGCGACATTTCATCCGGTAGAGATCCGCCGGGAACTTCGCTGCCCCTCCCCTGACATGGACGCTCACCTTCGACGGCGCGGCAAACGGATCTCCCTGCACATGGTCGATCGACAACACATAATTGCCGAAATCGTAGCTTCCTCTCGTATCCTTGTAAGCCGGATAACTCTTATGATCAATTCTCTGTAACAGATTTCTAAGTTCATTCTGTGACTGCATCTTTTTATTCCTTCTTATATTCCTTTTATATTCTTTCCTGCGAAATCATCAGTTGTCCCGACGCAGCTCCGACAACAGCTCCGCTCGTCTCGTTCCGATTAAAAGCTGTTTGTTGTATGTCAGATAGCGCTCGCAGGTATGCTCGGAGAGAAACCTTGCGGACTCCGACGTAATCGTGAGCTCCGTGACAAACACCACCATCTCCTCACCGTTCTCAAACGCCTGCTCCATAAAGTCAAACGCGTGCTCCAACGCCGCGCCCGCCGCTTCCTCGGTCTGCACCAGTACCTCCCGCTGCCGGTCAAATCCCACTTTTGCCGCTTCAAAACAGCTCTGTGCCGAATCTTTTGTCACTTCCTGCTGCGCCGCTTTTAATTTTTCCAGTAAAAGTTTCTCCCGCTTTGCCTCCTCGCGGGTGTAAGCGTCATTTGCAATCTGCCGCAGCATCTCCTGCTCCCGCTCTGCGACAAGCGTCCGGTAACATTCCGCCGGATCTCCGGCCGTCTCCACCTGGCTGCGGTACTCTTTTAAAAAGGCATACCACGCATCCGTCAATGCCCGCTCTGACGCTGCCCTGCCGAAAAACGCCGCCAGACCGTCCAGCAGCAGGTGTACCACCGAGAGCCGCTCATCAAACGCCGCCGCATAGATGCGCGCGTAGATCTCCGGTCTGACGCAGCCGTCCAGAATCTGCGGAATGCCGTAGTCATCCTGATATTTGCGGTAGAGATCCAGATACGCCGCCACATCCTCCGCCACATCGGCGTGATGGATATATTCCCGGATCACCTGCTCGTCCACCAGAAAACCGAGCTTCTCATAGACCGCCATCAGATTGGAGAGATCCTCCCATCCTCGCGCCGTCACAAACTGCATGCCGTCCACATCCGCCTCCACGCGGTAAAAGTTGCCGGGGCGAAGTTCCAGGTAGCTTAAGATCGCTCCGCTGATGTGCTGTGCCCTCGCATACTCCTTCCAGACCCTGTAATCCGCCTCCACGGTCATATAGCGCACACGGTCGAGGGTTACCATATCAAAATCGCGCACGGATTTGTTGTACTCCGGCGGATTGCCCGCCGCCACAATCACCCATCCCTCTGGTATCTTCTGGTTGCCGAAGGTCTTGCACTGTAAAAACTGCAGCATCGTCGGCGCAAGCGTCTCAGACACACAGTTGATCTCATCGATAAACAGGATTCCCTCCCGCTGCCCGCTGTCACGAATCCTGCGGTATACACTGGCGATGATCTCACTCATCGTGTACTCCGTCACAGAGTAGGTCTTCCCCGCGAATTCCTCCTCCCGGATGAACGGCAGTCCGACGGCGCTCTGTCTTGTGTGGTGCGTGATCGTGTATGCTACCAGCCCGACCCCGAGTTCTCTGGCGATCTGCTCCATAATCTGTGTCTTGCCGATGCCCGGAGGTCCCATCAGAAGCACCGGTCTCTGCCGGATCTCCGGAATCTCATAATCCCCCGCCTCATCCTTCTTTAAGTATGCCTCCACGGTATGTTTGATCTCATTTTTTGCCTGCCTGATATTCATATCTGTGTCCCTTTTTATCTCTTAAAATTCAAAAATGACCGCGGGAATACTCCCTGCAGCCACTTCACATGCACTGTCTTTTGCCGGTTCCCTGCAATTATAAATATTCTATGTTCCGCTACAGGAAAAGTCAATAACTTTACCCGCAAAAGGTTTCGTTACCTGTTGCATTTCAAAAACAAATGTGGCATAATACATATTGTTCGGGCGAAAGATTTTTGATATCGTCTGAATCAGAATCCGGGGATATAGCTCAGCTGGGAGAGCGACGCGTTCGCAACGCGTAGGTCAGGGGTTCGAGTCCCCCTATCTCCATCTTTTTTTATGTTTTTAAAGAAATGTCCGGCAGC
>ERZ780167.1405-NODE-1405-length-21216-cov-47.621379_pt1 | contig 21216 bp, 17 predicted proteins | sample MGYA00510982_ERZ780167 | MGnify/ENA primary metagenome ERZ780167 (study PRJEB29588, sample SAMEA2146107) | human gut metagenome | biome: human gut; feature: human-associated habitat; material: faeces | place: Denmark | collected 2008/2010 ... | reverse complement strand
CGAGCGTCGGGCAGGGGGTGTCGCGGTCGAGCGAGTAGACCATCACCTGCCGCGGCCGAATCTCGCCGATGAGGCGCAGCCAGGCCGAGACCTCCTCCTCGGTGGTGTTGTCGACCCGCCGTCCGTTGCACTCGCCGCGCAGGAACATCGTCTGGACGATGAGCTGCCCCTCGAAGAGCTTCATCTGCTCCACGATGCGTGCCACACGGTAGTCGGGGCTCTGCGGGTTGTTGATTAACCGTACGGTGGCGTCGAAGGCCGAGTCGAGCTTCAGAATGTTGTTGTCCACGCGGCGCAGGGCGCGGCGCACTTCCTCACGGTGGAGCTGCGTGGCGTTCGAGAGGACCGAGACCCGTGCCGTGGGGCACAGCTCGTCGCGCAGACGGAGCGTATCGTCGATAATCTGCTCGAAGTGGGGGTGGAGCGTCGGCTCGCCGTTTCCGGCGAAGGTGATGACGTCGGGCGGCGTGCCGTCGGCCACCATGCGGCGGAGCGTCGCTGCGAGGTGCTCATGCACCGCCTCCCGGGGGTTGAAGCGCCGGGCGCCGGGATGTTCGGCGTTCCAGCCGCATTCGCAGTAGATGCAGTCGAAGCTGCAGAGCTTCGATTCGACGGGGAGCAGGTTGACTCCCAGCGAGAGGCCGAGCCGCCGCGAGTGGACGGGGCCGAAGATGATGTCGTGATAGAGCGAAGTCATGCGGCAAATTTATCGATTTTTCGGGGATTCGCACCCCGCCGGGTCACTTTTTCGCCGCGTCGAGCCGTTTGCCGCAGGCGAAGGCTTTGGCCAGCGGGGCGCCCAGCGCGCGGTATTCGAGGCGGACGGGGTCGTAGGTGACGGGGTGCAGCAGCGCCGGGTCAATCTGCCCGTCGGTGAGGATGCGCTCGTCGGCCGATATGTTGACGATGCGCCCCGTCAGGTGGCAGCTCTCGGGGTCGAACGCGAGCAGCTCGCACTCGAGCGCCATCGGCAGCTCGTCGATGAGCGGGGCGTTGACGTGCGGCGACCGGGTGGCGTGGAACCCCGCCCGGGTGAACTTGTCGGCCACGCGGTTGCCCGAGACGATGCCCACGTAGTCGCACGCCTCGATGGTCTCGACGGTGGCCATGCTGACGGTGAAGGCGCGCGTGGCAAGGATGTTTTTTGTGGTCTTGTGCCCGGCCGAGAGACAGAGGCCGACGGTCTCGTCGGTGAACATCCCGCCCCAGGCGGCATTCATGGCGTTGGGCACACCATGCTCGTCGTAGGCCGCCACAATCAGTACCGGCATGGGATAGAGCCAGCTCTTAGCTCCGAAATCCTTTCTCATAATGCAGTGTCGTTTGAAAAAAAGTGAATCGCATTTGAAAATTACGGCAAATCGGCGACACATCAAAGCCGCCGCCCCGTTTTTTCTCCGTCAGCCGTCTGTCGCCCGTTGCCCGTCTGCCGTCCGTCCGCATGCTGTCCGCAGTCCGCCGTTTGTATGCCGGCCCGGCCCTCGCCCTCTTCCTCCGACCGCACACACCACAAAAAAGGAGCCTCGACGAAGGCTCCCCGGAGTGCGGATAAAGGGACTCGAACCCCCACGCCGTAAGGCATCAGATCCTAAGTCTGACGTGGCTACCAATTACACCATATCCGCGTTCGAAAGACAAAGGTAGCGAAAAATTCACAAATCCCAATCCGGGGCGGCCGTTTCTGCTTTTTTTCGCTATTTTTGTGACCCCCAACCGAGTCATTATGCCTCAGATTGTTACCCTTGTCCTTTCGCCCAAACAGGCGGCGGATACCCGCTTGTGCGATACGCTCGCCGCGCGTCGTCTCGGCCTTGCCGCCGACGAGGTGGCCCTCGTGCGTGTCGTCAAGCGTTCGATTGACGCCCGCCAGCGGCAGCCCAAAGTCAACCTGACGCTCGAGGTCTACGTCGACCGTGAGCCGCTGCCCGCACCCGTACACTTCGACTACCCCTCGGTGGCCGGCCGTACGGAGGTGCTTGTCATAGGCTCGGGCCCGGCCGGCCTCTTCGCCGCGCTGCACCTCATCGAGCTGGGGCTGCGGCCGGTGATTCTCGAACGCGGGCGCGACGTCTCGGCCCGCAAGCGCGACATCGCACAGATTAACCGCAACGGAGCGGTCGACCCCGATTCGAACTACGCCTTCGGCGAGGGCGGCGCGGGAACCTTCTCCGACGGCAAGCTCTTCACGCGCAGCAAGAAGCGCGGCGACTACCACAAGGCGCTCGAGACGCTGGTCTTCCACGGCGCCGACCCCTCGATACTCTACGAGGCGCATCCCCACATCGGCACCGACCGCCTGCCCTACATCATGCGGGCCATCCGCCGGACGATTCTCGATGCCGGGGGAGAGTTCCTCTTCGAGCGGCGGGTGACCGACCTCGAGCTGCGCGACGGCCGCGTGACGGGCGTGCGCTGCGGCGACGAACGCATCGATGCGGCGGCCGTCATCCTCGCCACGGGCCACTCGGCGCGCGACATCTACGAGCTGCTGGCGCGCCGCGGTGTGCGGCTCGAGGCGAAGCCCTTCGCCATGGGGGTACGCATCGAGCATCCCCAGGCGCTCATCGATTCGATTCAGTACCACTGCGAGCGGCGCGGCGAGTACCTCCCGGCGGCGGCCTACTCGCTTGTCAGCCAGGAGGGCGGACGCGGCGTCTACTCCTTCTGCATGTGTCCCGGCGGATTCATCGTCCCGGCGATGACCGATGCGGCGCAGTCGGTGGTCAACGGCATGTCACCCAGCGGCCGCACGTCGCCCTTCGCCAACTCGGGACTGGTGACCGAAATCCGCTTCGAGGACTTCGCCCACCTGCGCGACGAGTGGGGCGAGCTGGCCGGTCTGAAGTTCCAGCAGCAGTTCGAGGAGCTGGCCCGCGAGCGGGGCGGCGACCACCAGGTGGCCCCCGCACAGCGTGTGGCCGACTTCGTGGCGGGACGCCCCAGCACGACGCTGCCGGCGACCTCCTACCTGCCGGGCATCACCCCCTCGCGTCTCGACGAGTGGATGCCCCGCTTCATCGCCGAGCGGCTGCGGGCGGGCATCGCCACCTTCGGGCGGCGCATGCGCGGCTTCTTGACCAACGAGGCGGTGGTCGTCGGCGTCGAGTCGCGCACCTCGTCGCCCGTGCGCATCCCGCGCGACGAGGCGACGCTCATGCACCCCGAAGCGGCCGGGCTCTTCCCGGCGGGCGAAGGTGCCGGCTATGCCGGAGGCATCATCTCGGCGGCCATGGACGGCGAACGAATTGCCGAGGCCGTCCGCAACTACGTCAAATAACTCGATTCAATGGATACCCCCTCCCTTTCAAACGACCGACTTGCCGCCCCCGCGGTGTCGGTCGTCATCCCGGTTTACAACCTTGAGGGCTACCTTGCCCCCTGCATCGAATCGGTCCGGCGCCAGAGCTACCCCGATTTCGAGGCCATCGTCGTCGACGACAGCTCGAAGGACGGCTCGCTGGCCGAAATCCGGCGCCTGACCGCCGGCGACGACCGCTTCGTGGTGCTCTCGACCGAGAACCGCGGCGTGGCCCGCGCCCGTGAGACGGCGCTGTCGCGCTCGCGCGGACGGTATGATGTCTGCTTTCTCGACGGCGACGACTGGTGGGAGCCCGACATGCTCGAGCGGATGGTTGCGGCCATCGAGGAGCGTGCGGACTGCGACATCGTCTGCGGCAACTACACGCGCGTCTGCGCCTCCTACCGGACGGTCGTCCGCGAGGGACGCACGGCCGACCTCGAGGGGCTGGGCTACCTGCGCGAGGTGATGACCTTCGGCGTCGCCCCCTCGCTGTGGGGCAAGCTCTTCAGACGCTCGCTCTTCGACGGCACGCTGCTCCACTATCCCATGCGCCGGGGGCAGGATACGCTGGTCAACATCCAGATTGCCTGCCGCGCGCCGCACGTGCGCTTCATCGACTACGCCGGGTACAACTACCTGCAGCGCCCCGGTTCGGAGATTCACCGCCGCATCAGCTTCGACTACTGCCGCAGCTACGCCGAGGTGGTTGACGACATCTTCCGCCGCAACGCCGCGCGGCTTGCCGACAGCGGCGCCGACCTCTACCGGCTGGTCAACGAGCTCTGGTGGTACATCCGCTACATCGACCGCAGCAGCAGCCCCTGGCGGGGCGGCGACCCCTACGTATGCCGGCTGCGCGACCAGACGCGGGGGCTGCACCGCATTCTGAGCGGCTTCTTCTCGCGGAGCGAGCTGCTGATGTTCACCCTCGACCGCTGGCATGCGCTGCGGCCGGCAGTCGTGCTCCTGCTCACGGCGCGCCGCTGGGGCACGAGTCTCCGCCGCCGTATGGCGCATTGAAAATTTTCACTATATTTGTCCTTATGGAGCACTCCGGAACCATCATCCAGATATTCGCGACCCCCGCGTGGGGCGGTGGCGAGCAGTTCGTCTACGACCTCACGCGCCGCCTGCTGGCCGACGGCCGGCGCGTGGAGCTGGTTTCGCGCCGGAGCCGCATCATCGGCGAGCGCACGGCGGGCCTCGAGACCGGGTGCCACACGATGCCCCTGAAGGGGGCCGTCGACCTCTGGTCGGCACTGCTGCTGGCGCTGCTGATTCTGCGGACGCGGGCCTCGGTGGTCCATGTCCACCACTTCAAGGATGCCTTCACGGCGGCCTATGCCTGCCTGCTGAGCCGCCTCTTCGGCGTGAGGCCCCGCATCGTGCTGACGCGCCATCTGGTGCGGCGCGGCAAGCGGGGATGGCTCTACGGCTGGCTCTACGGCCGCATCGACCGCATCGCCTTCGTCTCGGAGCTGGCCCGACGCGAGTTCCTTGCGGGCGAGCCGCCGGTCGACCCGGCCAGGCTCTGCGTCATCCACAACAGCGTTCCGGAGCCCGTTGCGGCGTCGGACGGGGAGCCTGCCGCCGACCTGCGCCGTCGTTTCGGCATTGCGCCCGCTACGCCGCTGCTGCTCTTCTGCGGCCGCCTGGTCCCCGAAAAGGGGTGCGACGTGCTGCTGCGCGCCTGCGCGCGGCTGGCCGAGCACGACTTCGCGCTGGTGCTGGTCGGCACGGGCGAGGAGCGCTTCGTCGCCGCACTCCGTGAAACGGCCTCCGAAGAGGCGCTGCGCGGCAAGGTCTTCTTTGCGGGCTTCGTCCGCGGGGCCAACCGGCTGCTGCCGCAGGCCGACCTCTGCGTCTCGCCCTCGGTGGTCAGCGAGGCGGGCAGTCTGACGGTGCTCGAGGCGATGCAGGCGGGGCGCGCCCAGGTCTGCTCCGACAACGGCTCGCAGCCCGAATTCATCGACGACGGGCGTACGGGGTTGCTTGTGCACCCGGGCGACGAAGAGGCGTTGGCGCAGGCGCTGCGGCGGCTGCTCGACGATGCTCCTCTGCGTGAACGCATGGGGCGCGAGGCCCGCGCCGATTTCGAGCGCAGCTTCTCCTACGACCACCTCTACGCACGATACCTCAATCTTTACGCATAAGATGCTTATTCCGTCATGAATCTGGATTTCCGAAGCCTCCGCATCGCATTCGACGCCAAGCGCATCACCCACAACGCTACGGGTCTGGGCAACTACGGCCGGACGATGGTCGCCATGCTGGCCCGCTTTGCGCCGCAGAACCGCTACGACCTCTATACGCCCGACCCGGGACGCGACGAGCTGCGCCGGCGGCTCGACGGCATCCCGCAGCTTACCTTCCGCTATCCGCGCAAGCCGCTGCACGGCCCCTTCAAGGCGTTGTGGCGCTCGTTCGGCCTGAGCCGCGAGCTGGCACCCGACACGGCGCTCTTCCACGGCCTGAGCGGCGAACTGCCCTCGGGCCTCCGCAAGCGGGGCGTTCGGTCGGTGGTGACGATTCACGACCTGATATTCCTGCGCTTCCCGGCCTATTACAAGCCCGTCGACCGCTGGATTTATACGCTCAAGTTCCGCAGCGCCTGCCGCCGTGCCGACCGCATCATCGCCATCAGCGAAGCGACCAAGCGCGACGTGATGCACTTCTTCGGTATTCCGGAGCAGAAAATCGACGTGATTTACCAGGGGTGTGACGAGCGTTTCAAACATCCGGTCGATGCGGCGCTGCTCGACGACGTGCGCCGGCGCCATGCGCTGCCCGACCATTACATCCTCTCGGTGGGGAGCATCGAGGAGCGCAAGAATCTGCTGTTGCTGCTGCAGGCCGTCGCCCAGCTTCCCGCACCGCGCCACGTCGTGGCCGTCGGCAAACGTACGCCCTATACGCAGCAGGTCGAGGAGTTCGCCGCGGCGCATGGACTGACACCCTATCTGCATGTGCTCGAGGGCGTTTCGTTTGACGACCTGCCGGCGCTCTACCAGGGCGCCGACCTCTTCGTCTATCCGTCGCGCTACGAGGGGTTCGGCATCCCGATGATTGAAGCGGCCAACTGCGGCGTCCCCTCCATCGGCGCTACGGGCTCGTGCCTCGAGGAGGCCGGAGGCCCCGGCGCCCTCTACGTCGACCCGGACGACCCGCAGGAGCTGGCCCGGCGGATTGAGGAGGTGCTCGGCGACGAGGCGCTGCGCCGGCGGATGGTTGCCGATGGACGCGCCTGGGTCGCCCGCTTCGAGCCCGAGGTCATCGCCTCGGAGCTGCTCTCGACCTACCGCAAGGTGCTTGCCCTGTAGAACCGTTCGGAGAGGCATTCCCCGTGTCGCGGGGGGGGACAATGTTACGGGATTGTTAAATTTATTTAGAATATTCCTAAAATATTTGCATAATTCACCGAACAGCCTTATCTTTGCAACGAAGTTTTAAGGTTCATTTTAGGTTAGTAGTTTTAGGTTGGTGAGGAAACTGTGGAGTTCGGGCTCAGCCCGATTCCGGGTTTCCTTTTTTTGTGCCCCTTTTTGCGCTTCGGTTCTGCCCGGACCCAATTTCCGGCGGCTCCGAATTTTTTTATTTTCAGCCCCTCCTCTTCCGGGGTGTCTGCTGCCCTGCTTTTTCTTCCGAGCTGCTCTTTCTCCTTTCCGAGTTGTTCTTTTTCCTTTTGGGCTGCTGTCTTCCTTCTGAGGTGTCCGGTGCCCTGCTGCCTTTTTCCTTTGCCTTCTTTCCTCGCCTCCTTTCCCGTGCGCCCTCTTCCTGCACGCCCTCTTTCCTCACGCCCTCTTCCCCGCGTGCCCTCTTTCCCGCACGCCTTTTTTTCGCGCCTCCTTTCCCGCGCGCTCTCTTTCCCGCGCGCCTCTTCCCGCGCGCCTCTTTCTGCACGCCCTCTTTTCGCGCGTCTCGCACCTTCCTTCCCCGCCTACACTCTTCCCGGCTTGAACCCTCTCCCCAGCTTGAGCATTCTCCAACCGGCACCTCGGCTGAACGGAACGGCAGCGGATGGAACGGTTCGAAATGGGGTTCTAATGTCTGCGCAATCGTTTTCGGTGCCTCTACAGGCCCATCCAGGGCGGTTTATGTTACCAAATTGTTAAATATATTTAGAATATTACTAAAATATTTGCATAATTCAAAACGGCCCCGTATCTTTGCAGTGAAGTTTTAAGGTTCATTTAGGTTAGTAGTTTTAGGTTGGTGAGGAAACTGTGGAGTTCGGGCTCAGCCCGATTCCGGGTTTCCTTTTTTTGTGCCCCTTTTTGCGCTTCGGTTCTGTCGGGACCCTCTTCCCGGTGGCTCCGATTTTTTTTGCCCGCAGGCGTAGGTTTTGTCGCCGCTTCACTCGGTCGGACCGAATGGCCTTTGCCTCGGACGGAACCGTTTGTCGGAGACGCATCATCCTGCTTTCCAACGGTTTCAAGCGGCCGTGGAAATCAGTAGAAGGCTGTTTATGTTATCAAATTGTTAAATATATTTAAGATATTACTAAAATATTTGCATAATTCAAAACAGCCCCTTACCTTTGCAGTGAAGTTTTAAGGTTCATTTAGGTTAGTAGTTTTAGGTTGGTTGAGGAAATCGGCAGGTTGCAGCGGTCCGACTGCTGCTAAGACCGACGGGGCGGTGCTCGTTCCGGGGTCGAATACCTCCGATTGAACCTCGTTTTCGATGGGGGTGGTGCCCTGTCGAAAAAAACGGTTCGAGCTCTCTTCGTGAGAGTCCGGACCGTTTTTTTGTTGTCTGGAGTTGTGCGGCGGGGATGCCGCGGCGGGCTGCGAAGTGCGCGTATGGTTTTGGTTTGCAGCGGATTGCCGCCGAAGGTGGCGGGCGGCGGGGATTTTGCGACGGGTGGCTGCTGCCGGTCACAGGGCGTCGGGCTTTGGGAACCGGCGGCTGGCGGGGGCTGTCGGTTGTCTGTGGTAGGGCGCCGGGTGCCGGACTTCAGCAGATGCCGGAGTTCGGGCGCTGAGCCCCGGCGACGGCTTGTCGGAGCCCGTCGGGTCAGAGCTGTTCGAGCTCGGCGCGGCTGACCAGCACCTCGATGTCGCCCAGCGCATTGTCGCCGATTTCGTAGGGGGCGTAGCGGAAGAGGATGCCCTCGTCGGTGGGCTGGAAGTTCTCGCACGGGAGGATGTAGTCGGGGAAAAAGCCCAGCGCGGCGAGCCCCTCGTCGTCGGAGACGTGGTACTGCGCCCGCAGCCGGGAGCGGATGAGGCCGGCGAGGCGCTCCTGCTGCTGTGGGGTGAAGAGGTCGCCCAGCGTCAGTTCGTAGCCCCCCTCGAGCGAATAGGTGTGCGTCGTGGTGTCGTAGAGGTCGTGGGGACCGCCCAGATAGCCCGAGCGGGTGATGGTGTAGACGAGCAGCGTGTCGACCCGTGCGGCGGTCGCCTCGACCGAATAGCTGTAGCGGGCCGCCTCGTCGCCCGGAAGCATCGAGCCGTCGGCGAGCTGCTCAACGGCCGTGCGCATCGCCTCGCGGGCCGTGCCGGTGAAGCCCTCCAGCTCGAAGAAGTAGGCGATGTCGGCCTCCTCGATGGCCTGCAGCGCCGGCGAGCGGTCGGCCTCCTCCAGCGAGAGGAAGCGGTACTGGATGTCGTATTGCGCGGCGCCCGCGTGCACGAGCGTGTCGAGCGCCAGCGTCTCGAAGCGGGGTTCGCTCTTCTTCGGGGTGCAGGCCCCCAGCATGAGCGCCAGGAGCAGCAGGGGGAGGATGCCGGTTCGTTTCATCGTGAAAAGGTGTTTTCTCGGGAAGCGCCGTTTTGCAGCTTCCTGAAATCAAAGATAAGACAACTCGGTCGATAATGCAAGCGCCGGCCGCGGAATCGCCGCCCCGGCGGGAGGGTGACGGGGGCCGTCACAGGGGCGATGGGGCAGTGGAAGGAGGCGTGTCCCGGCGCCCGGTGGAGGCAGCGGGGGAGTCTGTGGCGTGCTTCGGCGCCCCGAAAGCCCCCTGGCGGGCGGTTTTTGCAGAAAAATGCACTTTTTTTACCGAAAAATTTGCAGATTCGATTTTAGTCGCTATCTTTGCACCACAATTCAACGGTGGATTCATCTAAGGGTTAGGATACATGCCTCTCACGCATGACATAGGGGTTCGAATCCCCTATCCACTACCAATAAGGCGACCGAACTTCCGGTCGCTTTTTTTGTCTCCGCACCCCACCCCGAAACCCCTGTACCCATGCAGCGCTACACGAACCGCAACATACTGAAAATCACCCTTCCGGTGCTGGTAAGCCTCCTCATGGAGCAGCTCGTGGGGCTGACCGACACCATCTACCTGGGCCACTACGGCGACGGGCGCACCGAGCTGGCCGCCTCGGCGCTGGCCGGTGTCTTCTATCTGGTGGTCTTCATGCTGGGCTTCGGCTTCAGCGTCGGGGCGCAGGTGCTCATCGCCCGCCGCAACGGCGAGGGGCGGCTGCACGAAATCGGCCCCGTCTTCATGCAGGGGTCGCTCTTCCTGCTGCTGCTCGCCGCCCTGCTCTTCGCCCTCTCGCGCCTCTGCGCCGAGGGGCTCTTCTCGCTGCTCGTCGAGCAGCAGGCGGTACGCCGCGCCGCCGTCGACTACCTCGACTGGCGCGTCTGGGGCTTCTTCTTCTCCTTCGCCGCGGCGATGTTCCGCGCCCTCTACGTGGGGACGACCCGCACGCGGATTCTTACGGCCAACTCGGTGGTGATGGTGCTGACGAACGTCGTGCTCAACTACCTGCTGATTTTCGGCCGCTGCGGTCTCCCCGAGCTGGGCATCGCCGGTGCCGCCATCGCTTCGGTGGCCGCCGAGGCGGTCTCGGTCCTCTTCTTCCTCCTCTACACGCGGCTGCGCTTCGACTGGCGCCGCTACCGCCTCTTCCGCTTCGGCGGTGTGGACCTCCGCCTGCTGGGCCACATCCTGAGCATCTCGGTCTGGGTGATGCTCCAGGAGGGGATGGCCTTCCTCAGCTGGTTCCTCTTCTTCGTCTGCATCGAGCGGTTGGGGACCGACCAGCTGGCCGTGACGAACATGGTCCGCAGCATCGGCTCGGTGGTCTTCCTCTTCGTCAACGCCTTCGCCTCGACGGCCAGCTCGCTGGTGAGCAACCTCATCGGCGCGGGTCATGCGGAGGAGGTGCGCCCGCTCTGCCGCCGCATGACGCGCCTCTGCTTCTCGTTCGTCGTGCCGCTGGCGCTCCTCATCGCCCTCTTCCCCGAACGGGTGCTGGGCTTCTATTCGGACGATGCGCGGCTGGTCGCCTACGGCGTCCCCTCGCTCTGGGTGATGCTCTCGACCTACGTGCTCTGCGTGCCGGCCTTCATCGGGCAGTTCGCCGTCTCGGGAACGGGCCACACGCGCGTGACGCTGGGCATCGTCCTGGCGGCCATCCTCTTCTATATGGCCTATACGCTCTGGCTCACGCTCGTGCTGCGCGCCGACGTGGCGCTCTGCTGGACCACCGACCACCTCTACTATCTGGTCACGCTGCTGCTCTCGGTGCTCTACCTGCGCAGCGGCCGTTGGCAGCGGGGGACCGTGTAGCGCTCCGTGCTGCGGCAAAAGTGGGGCGGGCGGCGGAGCGAAGCTGCGGCCCGAAGGAGGCGGGTGGACGGTCGGGTGAGCGACAAGGGGTCGGATAGAAGAGAGCCGGCCGGGCCGAAGCGGGTGAAACGCGCCGCCTACCGTCCGGCTGCGGGTTGCGCGGTGCGCCCCTTCCGGCGGGCACAAAAAAACGGCGGTCCGAAGGCCGCCGTTGCTGCATGGGGGTATGTCGTGCGCCGTTCTATTTGTCGAACTTGCCCTTGAACTTCTCCAGCTGGCGCTTCAGCGCGTCGATGGCTTCGTCGACCGACTCTTCGAAGCTCTTCGAGCGGTGGTCGGCCACCAGGTCCTCGCCCGGCATGTGGAGCGTGATGGTGGCTACCTTGTTACCCCTGTCGTGGTCCTTATCGAGTTTCATGACTACTTCTGCGCCTGTCGAGCGGTCGGCAAAACGGTCGAGCTTGGCCATTTTGTTCTCAACGAATTCGAGCAGCTTCTTGTCTGCGTCGAACTTCACGGATTGAATCTGTACGTTCATAGCACAAAGATTTAAGAGGTGTTATCACTTCCCACCCTTTTCGCGGGGATGGGCCTTGTTGTAGACCTCCCGCAGCCGTGCGATGCTGTTGTGGGTGTAGACCTGAGTGGCCTGCAGCGAGGCGTGGCCGAGGAGCTCCTGGATTTCACGCATGTCCGCTCCGCCGTTGAGCAGATGGGTGGCGAAGGTGTGCCGCAGCACGTGGGGGCTTCGCTTGCCCTGAACCCCGCCCCGTGCCAGCTCTTCGCGGACCACCCGGTAGACGACGCTGCGCGAGATGCGTTTTCCTTTCTGAGTTAAAATTAACGCTTTTTCCGAAGAATTGCAAATATTTTGCCGCTCGATTAGCTCCAGGTAGTGCAAAATCTTCTCGCGGAGGAACTCCATGACCGGAACGATGCGCTCCTTGTCCCCCTTGCCGCGCACGCGCAGCGAGGTGTAGTCCTCCGAGAAGTCCGTGCGGTCGATGCCCACCAGCTCGGCCAGCCGCAGCCCGCAGGCGTAGAGCAGCAGCACGATGAGCGAGTTGCGCTCGGTGGTGAACCGCTCGCTGTCGAACTCGCACTCGCCGACGATGCCCGTCATGCGGCTCTCGGGGACGAAGGCCGGCAGCCGCCGCGAGGTCTTGAGCGCGTGGATGCGCTGGAAGACATTCTGCTCGACGATGCCGCGGCGCAGCATCCACTTGAAGTAGGAGCGCAGCGACGAGACCTCGCGGTTGATGGAGGCCGCCCCGAGCCGCCCCTGCTCCGAGAGGTGGAGAATCCACTCGCGGGCCCGTTCGGCGGTCACCCCGCGGGGGTCGAAGTGTTCGTCGTCGGTGCCGAGCCAGGCGTAGAACTGCTCGATGTCGTGGCTGTAGTTGCGCACGGTGAGCGGCGAGTAGCGCCGTTCGGCGGCCAGATATTGAATGAAATCGGGGAGCATGAAGCAAAGATAGCGTTTTTTCCTATTTTTGCGTATCGAAAAAAACAGCTTGACATGATGAAACGAAGAGTTCTGTTCGCACTTTTGCTCGCCCTGCTCTGCGGCTCCAGCGCCGCGGCGGCCCGCATCGATACCCTTTCGCTCGACAGCCGGGTGCTGAACCGCCCGGTGACGGTGGTGGCCGTGCTGCCCGACGGTGCTTCGGAGCACCACCCCGCGCCGCTGCTTCTGCTGCTGCACGGCTACGGCGGTGACGCTTTCTCGTGGCTGAAAATCAAAACCGGGCTCCCCGCGCTGGTCGACCGCACGGGAATCGCCCTGCTCTGCCCCGACGGTGGGCAGAGCTGGTACATGGACAGTCCCGTCGACACGACCAGCCGCTATGAGAGCTTTCTGGTCGGGGAGCTGATACCCTATGCCGACGCCCACCTTCCCGTGGCGCGCGACGCCCGCCACCGGGCCGTAGCCGGACTGAGCATGGGGGGCTTCGGGGCCATGCGGCTGGGGCTGCTCCACCCCGACCTCTTCGGTGCGGCGGGGAGCATGAGCGGCGGGCTCGACATCCGCCCCTTCCCCGGACGGTGGGAGCTCGACCGGCTGCTGGGACGGCAGTCCGAGTCGCCCGAAAACTGGGAGCGGATGACCCCCATCAACCTCATCGCGCAGCTTGACCCGGCCCGCACGCCGGCGCTCATCATCGACTGCGGCTACGACGACTTCATCTTCGAGGTCAACCGCGCCTTCCACCGCGAGCTGCGCCGGCGGGGCATCCCCCACGACTTCTGCGTCCGCCCGGGGGGGCACGAGCTCTCCTACTGGGCCAACGCCATCGACTACCAGATGCTCTTCTTCAGCAAGTTCTTCGCCGCTGCCGACGCCGAGGAAGAGAGGGCCTTCGACGGCGGCTCCTCTGCGGCTGCCTCCTCCGACGACGGCGCCGCGGCTCCGGCTGCCGCATCCGACGCCCGACCGGAGGCACAGACCGGCCGTTGACCAACCTCTGAAATCTCCGCCTCTGATGGAAAAACGCAAAACCTCCGCCCGCCGGAATGCAACCCCGGCCCGTCCCGCATGCCGGCCCTCCTCTGCCGGACGCCCTTCGACCGCCTCCGCCCGCCGCTCCTCCGACGGTGAGGACCGCTCCGCTGCTCCGTCACCCTCTGAGCCTTCGACCGCTCCGGTTCCGGCTTCGACCGCTCCGGTTCCGGCTTTGACCGCCCCGGCTCCGGCTTTGACCGCTCCGGCAGCGGCGGCCCGTGAGCGCTGGAAGCCCGGCACGCTGATTTACCCGCTGCCGGCCGTGCTGGTGAGCTGCGGCGCCACCCCCGAGGAGTACAACCTGCTGACCGTCGCCTGGACGGGCACCGTCTGCACCAATCCGCCGATGTGCTCCATCTCGCTCCGCCCCGAGCGCCACTCCTACGAGATTATCCGCCGCACGGGGGCCTTCGTCATCAACCTCACCACGCAGGCGCTGGCCCGCGCCACCGACTGGTGCGGCGTCCGCTCGGGTCGTGACTGCGACAAGTTCCGCGAGGCGGGGCTCACGCCGCTCCCCTCCGACCGGGTCGAGGCGCCCCTGGTGGCCGAATCGCCCGTCAACATCGAGTGCCGCGTGCGTCAGCGGCTGCCGCTCGGTTCGCACGACCTCTTTCTGGCCGAGGTGGTCGGCGTGCAGGTCGACCCCGCCTACATCGACCCCGCAACGGGGCGCTTCGACCTGGAGCGGGCCGGGCTGATTGCCTACTCGCACGGCGAATACTTCGCCCTGGGGCGCAGCCTGGGCCGTTTCGGATGGTCGGTGCGTAAAAAATCCCGCCCGGCGGCCGAAAGCCGTCCGGCGGGAAAGCCGAAGTCGAAATCGAAGAGCCGGTAGCGCGCCGTCCGGCCGTAGGAGGCGGCACGAGCTGTACGGAGCAGGCGCTGCCGGTGTCCGGACGCCCCGGGGCGGAAGGCGAATGTTTGCGCCGCGGTGCTGTGCCTCGGATGCGGTGCAGCGTCGCGTGGAACGCGTTGCGTTGCGGTGAAGCGACGTGGGGGTGCTGCGGTGCCCGCCCGTTGCGCCGTGCTTCTCAGCTCTGCTGCGAGCGGTACTCGTTGGGGGTCTGGCCGGTAACCTTCTTGAAGAGGCGCGTGAAGTGCTGCGGATATTGGAATCCCAGCGCATAGGCCACCTCGCCGATGCTGCGCCCCGGGGCGAGCATCAGCTCCTTGGCCGCCTCGACCAGCTTGAGCTGGATGTACTCCTGGGCCGTCTTGCCCGTCTCGCGCTTGACCAGGTCGCCGAAGTAGTTGGGCGAGAGGCAGAGCTCTCCGGCGAAGTACTTCACCGTGGGGAGCCCCTCGCGGCGGGCGCGGTCGCCGGTGAAGTAGTCGTCGAGCAGCCGCTCGAAGCGGCTCAGCACGTCGTGATTCACATGCTGGCGCGTGATGAACTGCCGCTCGTAGAAGCGCAGGCAGTAGTCCAGCAGCATCTCGATGTTGATGGCTATCAGCCGCCGGCTGTGGCGGTCGATGGCGTGCTCGAGCTCGTTGCGGATTTTCCGCAGCGAGTCGATGACCAGCTCGCGTTCGCGTTCCGAAAGGTGCAGCGCCTCGTTCACCTCGTACGAGAAGAAGGAGTACTCCTTCATGTTGCGGGCCAGCGACGTGCCGCGGATGAGGTCGGGGTGGAAGACCAGCGCCCACCCCTTGGGCTGGAACTTTTCGCCGTTGTCCTCCACGCCGATGACCTGTCCCGGTGCCAGACAGACGAGCGTCCCCTCCTGATAGTCGTAGTGGTGGCGGCCGTAGAGCAGGTCGCCGCACTTCACCTCCTTGAGAAAGATGGCGTAGAAGCCGAAGGTCTGCCGCTGGTGGCGGATGGGTGAGACCTCCGACATGTCAATGACGCTCACCAGCGGGTGGAGTGTCTCGATGCCGAGCTGGGCGTTGTACTCGCCGACCGATTCGATGTGGAGGATTTGCTCCCTTTCTCTCTCTGCCATGGATGCCGTGGAATTGGTTTCAGGACAAAGATAGCTCTTTTTTGCGGGAACGGAGCGCCGGCGGCCGCAAAACCGGCTCCGGGTACCAGGAAAATCGCCTAATCTGCTGATACATACGGATTAAGCGATTTTTATTTTCTGGATTTTCCCCACATTTTCCCCACACGTGCTGAGCTGCTACTATTTTATTCAGTTTGTGAGACTCAAAAGTTTACAGAAGGCAAACCTCAACAGACCTTGTACTGCCTGGCGTGATTCTCAAGTTGTTTATTCTTGAATGACAACTCTTCCACTCGCGTATCGAAACATTGTTCTGCGGCATCCATAATTTCCAGATAGGTGGAAATGAAGGTGGTAAAGTCAAGCAATGTGCGGATATAGGTATCGATGGAAAAAAGGAGTGTATCACCATCTACAATTACTTTGCAACACCGAATGTATTGCATGGCTGTTGCCGCAGCATTGCAGGCTATCTCTTCGCGTTCTGAATCCGTCCATTCATACGCTTTCAGCAATTGGATATAACCCTCTTCAGGAAAATAACGGATTAAATATTTCTCATTTTCACGGAGGAATGCGACTGCATTCTCCTCTATTGGTTGCGCCAAGTAACCACTGTGTTCCAAAAATTCACACAGCTCTTTCTGAAAATGTCCGCCAGAAGGGAGCACCATGAACCTATTTTCAGCGTTATTTTTATGTTCTTCGCGCCATGTTTCCGACAGGGTTTTCTCTTCTTTGTTGGAGATTATGTAACCAACCAGTAACGAGACGAATATAATGGCTATTGTTGCCCACATAGTTATTTATTTTTTATGATCAATTTAGAATTGATATTATCAATCGTGATTATTCCGAAACGCTCCAGAACACTCTGCCCCAATAATAACGGGGCCTGTTGATTGTGGACAACCGAAGCATTGATATTTCGGAGTACGGCATTTCCTATTCGAATCTCGCGCAATCGAATTACGGTTCCTTCATGGATCTCGCCGGTAGCCGTACTGAAATATTCCTGACCAAGAATGTCTCCGTCTTTCAAGTAGCCATTTTTTAGCATGAATGCGGCTTCAACGGATGATATGGATACGCTGCTGGCGCCTGTATCCAAGATGAACTTCAAAGGTAAAGTATTGATTATACAAGCGACCTCATATATACCGCTATACATCTTTTTCATCTGTATTTCAGAGATAATTGCAATTTCGTCTGCTGACGAACTACTATTGCTAATAACCGCAATAGGCTTACCTTTGTATTCAGAGATAAGGGCGATGAAGTCAGGTTGATTTCTAATAGCGTCCAAATCATCGTCATTCTCAATATGGGCAAACGAACGATAGCCCTTCTCTAAAGAAACTCTTAGTGCAGCAATTGCGTCTTTTACCTTACCCATTCTGGACAGCAAGCATGCTTTGTCATAATATGGACCATTATTCTCCGGATCAGCCGCTACAATCTTGTCCATCCACTTAATAGCCTCATCGTCTTTGCCAAGGAAAAACAATGCATATTGACGGCAGCTACCGGAATCTATTACGGTATCTTGCTTTAAGATTTCATTGAAGTCTGCGTTCGCCAGTTCTATTTGGCCTTGCTTAAGGTATAGTTCGCCTCGCATAAGGAATATATATGGGTACTCTTTATCTACATCAATTCCAGCATTGTAATTTTCCATTGCAGTATTGTCATCTCCTTTAAGTTCATAGCACCAACCTCGCTTATAATATGCATATGCATCGGTAGGTAGAAGCTCAATCATTTTAGTGAAGTCTATGATTGCTTCGTCGTATCTCCCGCTTTCACGATAGATATCAGCTCTTTCTGCCAGTGCATAATAGTCTTGTCCATCACCCATTTCTATACATTTGGTAATTTCCTCTATAGCCTTTGCCGAATCACCAATTCCTTGATAGCATAGCCCTCTATAGTAACAAATCATTCTTGAGCTACCATATTCCTTCTCTATTTTATTGTATTCCCTGATGGCGCAGACATAGTCATGACTCCATTCGTAAATCCTTATTCTCAACATCTTCCACTTTATCTCTTCAGTGTATTTGTTGCACATGGTATTTGCTTTTGCCAATGCGTAGCTGAGATGCTTCTTTAATATGTCTTCAAAATGGGCAGATTCTGGATCATTAGATTTCTCCATGTAACATATTGCATCATCAATGGCAAGGTCTGTTTTGCCTAACTTATCATAAGCCTGCATCCTAAAACGATAGACCTCCTCATAGCTACTATCATATTTTTCGCATTTATTGGCTAAATCAATAGCACCTTGATAATCTCCACGCATTATCATATTTCGAACTAGGCCAATCATGGCGACTTGATCCGCCTCATTATGCTTGAGCATAAGTTGATAATCAGCATCGGCATTAGCGTAATCTCCCATAATGTAATATGTACCGGCTCTTTGGTATAAAATTTCATGGATTGTTTCAAGGTCATCGCATTTTGCAACCATCTTGTATGCTGTTGTGTAATCGGGGATGGCCTTGTCATACATCGCCATATTAACATAGATATCGGCTCTCCTCCAATAAGGAAAATGCTTAGGTACATCCTCGCTCTTATCCCAATGCTTGATCGCGTTATTAATATCCATTAATGCTTGGTCATATTTCTTTTGGCGCTGGTATAAACCAGCACGAAATATATAACCGTTTGAGTGCTTGGGATTATCAATAATGTATTGATTAATATGTTTCATTGCCTCCTTTTCATTCTTCTGTTCAAGAAGTTCATAGGCTTTGTGTAGATTGTAATCAGACGTTTGATTCTTTTGAGAAAAGCACGGTTGTAGCCCCATAATTAGGAACATTGTGGCGGTGATTAGGATCTTTTTCATTTTTAGTATCATGAATTACTACTCAAAGTTCATCAAATAGATTAGTTGTGCCAAAAATCCAAAGGTCTGATGTATAGAATCATTCTGTGAATGTATCAAATTACTTTCCTAGTTGAGGTGCATACATTCGGGACGAGAAAAAGGACTTCAAGCTCTGTTGTTGTTGGAGAGTATGATGTTCTTGAAGCGTCGGGAATATTGCCGGGAAAACGCTGCGATAGGGAACAAATGTAACGGGGTCAGTTCAGGACGCAGTTCCAGCTATGGAAGAAATCATATCCGAGGTCGGTCTATCAGATCAACTTGAACCGGGATTTATCACCCGATTGAAGGCTAGGACATAAAAATAAGCGCAACACGCTGTGGTGTGTTGCGCTGAAATTAAGAATTGCTATATTTCATATCTGAAGGGTCTGATAGCGCCTCGCCAGACGCACTTTTTGAAATACTACCAATCGAAGCATCAATAGTTTGTTTTATCCACTCCTTCTGACAATGAAATGAAATTTTCAAGGTGGCGATTGTGCTCTCAATGCAATCTATCATGTATTGTGAAATATATTAACATACGTTCATAGTCAATTGTTAATTATCTACACTGGATTATAACTATGATTTATCTTGTTATGTTGTGAGATTTTTTAACAATAATAAAAGTATATATAATATTTTTTCACTATCTTTGAAAAACAAGTCAATACACATCCGTATGATACCTACGACCATTCATTTCCATCAATTACTTTGGAGCTTTGCAAAAGGAGTTCCTGTTTTCTCTATAAGTAAAATAGTTCAACTATACCCATATTCTGGGGTACATATGGTACAATGTATTAGGTATTCGAATGTTTTCGAACAATTATTTTATGTTGATATTTTTTCTGATGATTTTCTAGCTATTCGAATCCCCTTTTTCGTTCGAGAAAATGCATATAAAGCTATTGAATTAATAGAAAGATCTTTAGGAGAAAGCGGATCTGTTGATCTCACGCAATTACAGACCGCATCAGAACCAGACATAAAAGATCTTACAGAATGTGCAAAGCATGGAAATACGAGAGCTCAATACTATTTAGGGCTACACTATCTCAAAGGTGAGTATATACAAAAAGATGAAATACAGGGGGCTAATTGGATACGCTCTGCAGCTCAAGCGGGGTTTAAAGATGCAGAATATACTTTTGGAACCTTATTGCAACAAGGAATAGGCGTCAATAAAGATTGTGAACAGGCTCGACTATGGTATGAAAAAGCGATTGCTCAAAAAGATCCTCGGGCTATGTTTAATTTAGCGAATTTGAATGAAGGTGGCAACACCTCTTCCGCCGATTTTGCCACTAAACGACTACAATTAATGACAAAGGCAGCTCGTTTGGGATTATTAGAAGCCAAGGTTAACCTTGCTGTTTTACATTTATTTGGGCTTTCTAATGCTCGCAAAGACTATGATTTAGCATACTCGTTATTATTCGATGCCGCACAACAACTATTTCCTCTTGGAATATATTGGTTGGGAGTATGTTATGCGTATGGTTTAGGTGTTCATCTTAATATTGAGATTGCAGAACAAATATGGAAAGTAGGAATGTTAGGTAGCTCCAAATTTGCTCAATATTTAAGATCTAATATGTGTGGATTTAATAATCATGATGTAGATATTGTCAAAACGAAAGTAATGGGGCTCTCTAGCGAAGATTTTGCATCTATTGAATGGCCTAATATAAGAGAATTTTTCCAACGCTTAATTGCATTCGAATAATATGATTAACATTCTATCAATAGAATTTGATTGCATTTCAAGGAGGTCTAATGGGTTAATTTTTGTCAAATTTAATGACGAATGGAGCTTATTAGACGAGAACGGAGATATCCTTCCATCTAAATATAGTGAAATTACTGATTATAATGATGAATTTGTCTTATACACTAAGGTTTCTTGGAATATAAAAGAGGAGGGGAAAATCAATAAACAGAGAAAACACATTGATATTATTACGTACAAAAAATATTTTGCTAACGCATCTTTATATGCATGCTCAAAATATATAAGCGGATCTGGCTTTGAGCTATATGGATATGTCAACAAAAATTGGGATGTTATTATTCCTTTTGAATATATAGCTGTTAGTAGAATTAGCAAGCATGGATATGCGTTTGTAAAAAATATCGACGATAAGCAGGGATTGATATGCATAAAAGATAACTCGGCTTCCTTTATAATACCACCGGCATATGATGATATAAAAATATATAAAGGAGGTCGATTTGCTAAGGTTACAAAATCACAATGGCATTCTGAAGAGGGTGATTTGATATGGGATTTATATGAGAAAGTTATAATTATACCATTCCGTCAAACACAAAAAATTTGTAAAGCCATTGGATATGATGTTTTTATTGTTCAATACAAGGATAAAAGTAGTGTTTACGATACAGACGGAATTGAAATTATACCTCCGAACTATGATGAATTCATCCAAGTTGATGATATGCTGTGTGGACGGATAATTGGGTCAAAATATCCAGACATTTTTCGTATGAGTGGCGAACTAATATCAACTCCGTCTCAATATATATTTGATAAATATCAAGAAATATTAGACAATAGATATTACAATAATGTGGGTGATGATTGGCCTGGAGATAATCAGAGCAATATAGGTTGTGGCGCTGGTTGGAGTTGTGACAATTGTCCAAACGCAGGTTGCCCTGCACATCCAATGAATTAGTAATTTGTAGTTATTCACACCTTTTGACGGCGACGCGAGTCTTCGATGCGGTAATGCTTCCTCGATACGGTGAATTTGAAGGCGAGGGCATAAAAATAAGCACAACACGCCGTGGTGTGTTGTGCTGAAATCAAGAATTGCTATATTTATATCTGGTAAAGGGAGTGTAAACTGAACTGTGTCAAGTTTAGTTTTGTTGTGTTGGAGTAGGCGGCCATGGCCGCCTACTCCAACCGCTAATTTAGGGACTGTCGTAAAAAGAATAAAACTTTATAACGAATTGATTGTCAATGTAATATAAAATTTGTATCTTAGCTAAAGATAAAAAGAATACCTCCAATTG
>ERZ780167.1400-NODE-1400-length-21277-cov-8.629017_pt1 | contig 21277 bp, 15 predicted proteins | sample MGYA00510982_ERZ780167 | MGnify/ENA primary metagenome ERZ780167 (study PRJEB29588, sample SAMEA2146107) | human gut metagenome | biome: human gut; feature: human-associated habitat; material: faeces | place: Denmark | collected 2008/2010 ... | reverse complement strand
GCCGTGCCGCAGCTGCCGGAGCGGTGCTTAAGCCGCAAGGCGGGAATTGTGCGGTATTGCCCAAGGTCGTTTCTTTACGTTTCGTCCGGGCGGTATTCCAACAGGTCAGCGGGCTGGCAGTCCAGCGCTTTGCACAGGGCTTCCAGGGTGGAAAACCGCACCGCTTTTGCTTTGTTGTTTTTCAGGATGGAAAGGTTGGCCGGGGTAATGCCGATGGTTTCAGCCAGCTCCCCCGCCCCTATGTGGCGCTTTGCCATCATCACATCCAGGTTGACGATAATTGGCATCTTCTGCGCCCCCTTACACGGTATAGTCCAGTTCGTCTTTCATCTTAACGGCCTGGGCAAACGCATTTTTGATGACCCGCACGATCAGCGCCATAAACGCCGCCGCAACGCCAATGGCAAAGATGAACGGCAGCCCCAGCACAGCACCCACCGGCAGGCAGAGCGCTGCAGCCCAGGTGCAGCACCAGCTGATGCGCCGCAGGGCCAACACGTTGGCAGGGGTAAACACCTCTTCTTTTTCAATGCGCGCCAAAAACATGTACAGGTTATACAGCATCCACAGGGCCAGCGCGGCGCTGCAATAGCCCAGCCCCAGCAAAAAATACCCCAGCTTTGGCCCATGCACCAGCTGCAGCGCGTGCACCGCCAAAACCCAGCTGACGATGCGCGGCCCGCACAGCACCATCACCACGCACCCCATGGCCGCCGCCAGGGTGGCGAACTTGGTCAGCATAATGCTTTTGTGGTCGTTCCAGCCAAAAAAGTTTTCTGGTAATTGACGCATTGGTCATTCCCCCTGATGTTTTATGGTATATCCGATGCTGTTATCATAGCATATATCACATCGTTTTGCAATACATTTTTATTGTTTTTCAATATATTTATTCTGTTTTGCAATGCGTTTATGCTTCGGGTTCCTGCGCCAGCTGCCCTGCGGCAGATTTTCTGGCTGAAAATGCGGCAAAAAGCTTGACTTTTTCTCCCATACCTGTTACAATATTTAAGCTGTAACAGGCAAATTGAGTATTTGTGCCCGTAGCTCAGTTGGTAGAGCACCTGACTTTTAATCAGGGTGTCCGGGATTCGAATTCCCGCGGGCGCACCAAAAAGCACCAGACAGTTTTAACGCTGTCTGGTGCTTTTTTATGCTGTCTTTCGGCTGATTCTGTCCATAGGGCTGAAATTCGGGAACCTTTGCGTTGTTTTTTGCTGTGTAAGGTGCAGGTATTTCTGCACCATGGTCAAGCTTGTGTGGCCCAGAATTTCCCGCAGGCTGTATATATCACCGCCGTTTTCCAAGTAGCGTGTAGCAAACGTATGTCGCAGCAGGTGCGGGTGTAAACGCGGAATTTCTGTTTTCCTTTTCAGCTTTTTGAACAGCTGCTTTATCGTTACCTGCGTAATGGGTTTCAGGTTGCTTTGCAAAAATACTCTGTCGGATGTAGCGCAGGCAGGGCGGCGGCGCAAATAGCGCATCAGGACTTTGCGTGTTGCATATACACTGGCAAGCCGGGAAAGCGTTCCCGCTCTGACCACCATTCATCAGGATGCGGCGCTCCGGGCAAGGACTGCCATCCGCCGCCTTGAAGCCCTGCGGGACGGCCCCCTCTGCGATGCCGGCATCGTTCTGCCGGTGGAGCTGGTGGAACGGGAAAGCACAAGGAGGCTGCCATGTCAGACTTTATGAGGACCCTTTGCAAAATCGCCATTCCGGTCACCTTACAGGGAATGCTGCAAGCCTCCTTTTCTATCGTGGATCAGATCATGATTGGGCAGCTGGGCGAAGCCGGTATTGCAGCCGTGGGACTGTGCAGTAACTTCACTCTTATTTTCTCCGTGATGTCCGGCGCAGTCGGCACGGTTGCCGGTATTCTGATCGCACAGTTTCTGGGTGCGGAGGAGTACACCGAGGCGTGGCGCAGTTTGGATGTAAGCCTTGTCTGCGGGGGTGTGCTGGCAGCACTGTTTCTGCTGACGGCAGGGGGCTTCCCGGCGCAGGTCTTGGGACTTTATACGGCAGATGACGCCATCCTCCGTGTGGGGGTGGGGTACTTCCGCATCGTGGCGTTCTCTTCTCTGCCCATGGCGGTCAGCACCGTCCTGTCCGCATGGCTGCGCTGCAAGGAACACGCCGCTGTCCCCTTTTGGGCAAGTTTTGGCGCGGTAGCGGCGAACACCGGGCTGAACTATCTGCTCATCTTCGGAAAGCTGGGTGCCCCCGCTATGGGCGTTACCGGTGCTGCCATCGCCACGCTGGTTTCCCAGCTTTTGAACCTGCTTTTGATCTTGATAGGCTTTGCGGTCTGCCTTCAAAAGGAAGCGGAACGCCCGCTCACCGTGGAGATTTGGACACGGTGGGCGGGCGTTTTATGTTTATTTTCCGAGTACAACGGAGAGCCTGATCTCCTTTTCCGTCTCGCTCAGGTCAAGAGCGCCGCCATCGGCGACGGTCACGCGCAGCTCATAGAGCGTACCGGCGGTAAGTTCCGTTACAGCCTTGCCGTCCTCGTCTGTGATCGACCACAGTGCAGGATCGACCTTTGCTAGCTTGCCGTCCACGCCATAGGCGTAGAGGGTCAGACCGGAGGTGCTGCCGGACAGGTTATTCATGCGGAAAGCTACCGTGGTGTTGGGATGTACGTTGCGGACGGTCACAGTGTTGCGCCAGCTTGCAACGGTGCCTTCGCCGCCGTCCTGCGCAAACTGTTCCTGCGAGAGGACATTTCTTGCTGCCTGATCAAGATCGACCTTGCGGTAGGGCATTTCGGGCAGATAAACGAAACGGTCCTGCAAACGAAGCAGTTCCAGATAGCCTGTCGGGCAGTAGAGCGCATTGCCGCTGTTGCCGGCATACATTCCAATGGCCATGTTGTTATAGCCGTACTTGTTGGAAACATCCATCGTGAAAACAGTCTCGCCAGTTTCAAAATCCAGAATGATGTACTGCCACATCCCGGTGGTCACATCCTGCACATAGCCGTAGATATAGCCCGTTGCGGTGGAAAGCTTCAGGATGGAAGTGTCGCTCAGGTCGTTCCGGCTCCAGATGCTCTTCATCTCGTAGCCGTTTGCGGTCTTTACGGTGTCCATGCGCTCGATGCCGGGGGCGATCATAACGTTGCCCTTCATGAGCCAGTTCTGGTCGTAAATATTAGCGTAGCTCTGGATGGAGGAGTCGTTGTTGGGGTCCGCCAGACCTGCATTGCCCGCGCCAAACCAGTTGCAGACGATGGTGCTGACGGTGCCATTGCCGTCGTCATAGACGATGGCAGAGTTCTCAACGGCTACCTGATAGCCCTCGGGCAGGTCATCCAGCACCGGGGCGCTTGCCACGACCTCGCCGGTCTTCATATCGAGCGCAAGAAGGTTTACGATATCCTGATTGTCGGTGAACAGCACAAGGTTCGGTGTCAGTGTGGGAGAGCAGCCGCCGCCCCATGCAAGACCGCCGCCGGTGGTCTTATCGCCTTCGCCGCTCACCTTTGCACCCGCGCTCTCATAGGGCGTGCACCACACAACGTCTACGCCTTCTTCTGCACGCAGAAGATAGCAGTTCTGGTTGGTGAGGATCACCGCACCGTCCTTGGAGGCGGCGATGCCGTTCTCGGCACCCTCGCCGGGGGTCAGCTCGTAGACAAAGACAGCCTTTGAAAGGTCTGTCTGCTCGCCATTCAGGATCGCATCAATGGCAGAACGGGCAATATAGCCGATGACGCCCTGCTGCTGGCGCTGCGGATAAATGCGGAAGCCGCCCGTTGCAAACCAGAGGTTTCCGTCATAATCAAAGACCACGGACAAAAGATTCTGCGTCAGCTCTTTTCCAAGCGCGGCTTCGGCGGCAGCCTTGATATCAATGTCCAGCACCTTCTCAAATTCGGGCAGCACATTGCCGTTTTCATCTGTTGCACGGAGCATCAGCACATGGTTGTTGCTCGTGGGGCAGACGATGCGGTTGGACGCGTCCATGAAGGTATAGGAGCTCTGGATAACGTAACCGCCGCCGTCATGCTTCTTTGGCGAGAAATAGCCGAGCGTTTTTGTTTCTTCGGCGTTCAGGTCGCGGATGGCGATGCCGCCCAGCAGCGGCACAACGGCATGGCCGTAGCTGTCAAAATAGATAGCGGGAGAAGCATTTGCATTCGTTGTCTCATAGGAAACGTTGATCTCGGGATAGATCGCAAGCGGCAGGATCTCATCCGTTGAATCTGTGTTGTAGCCGTCGTGATGAATGTTTGCATCGCTCTTAGCCATGTAGGGGTTTTCCTCCACCTGCTTGGGGTTCAAGGCCTTCACAGGCAGTGCCGCAGAGGTCGTCTCCGCAGCAGAGGGCTGCACCACGGCGGACGGTGCAGAGGGCTGAGAAGCGGCGACACTGTCTGCGGGCGTCTGCGTACCGCCGCAGGCGGCCATGGAAAGGCACAATGCTGCGGTCAGCGACAAGCTCAACGCAGAGTGGATGATCTTTCTCTTTTTCATAAGTCGTTCTCCTTGTTGTGTTCGTTGCGGTCAGGTCGGCGCTGCTCTGCCGGATTTTTTTGATCCAGCCAGATGCAAAAACCCTGCCGCAAAGCGGCTTCGGTCACTGGCTCCAGCAGAAAGTAGTCTGCACGCAGCCGGAAGGCATGGAGCGAAAAATTCAGATCGCTGCACCAGATAACGCGTGTTTGGGGACAAAGCGCGCGCAGATGCTCTACTGCATTCAATCCATCCACCCCCGGCAGGGCGATCACGGCATTTGTCAGCGGCTCGCAGCGCGCGGCTTCAAAAAAGCTTTCCTGATCGTGGTAACAGTCCATTTGGGGAAATAAACAATGCTCGGCGCAGAACTGCAAGATATGCTCTGCCCAAAAAGCTTCCTGCGCCCTGCTGTTTGTCAGCACGGCGATTCGATACACAGCGACCCTCCTTCCTTCTGCCGTTGTTGAGGTTCTCTGTCTCTAGTATACGGGTGGATACGGCTGTTTCAAGCTGTTTGGCACGAAAGCCCGGTTTCCGTCACGAAATCCCGTTTTCTGCTGCGACAGAACCGGGCAACTGTGCTATAATCAGGATGAAAGAGTTTATAAAGGAGGTTGGAAGCTATAGCAATAGCTTCTTGGTACAGCATGAGATTTGCGATCGTCGATGACCTTGGTACGGAGCGCACGCTGCTGAAGGAGCGCTTGGCACGGCAGCTGCGCCAGCGCGGTACAGAAGCAGAGCTTTTAGAATTTGACAGCGGAGAAGCTTTTCTGGCGGCAGAAAAAGCGCAGCGCTTTACCGCCGCATTTTTGGATATTTACATGGATGGTTTAAGCGGCATGGACGCGGCAAAGGAACTTCGGAAAACAGACGCAGACTGTCTTCTGGTTTTTACCACCACCTCGACAGACCATGCACTCGAGGGGTTTCAGGTACGGGCATTTCATTATTTGGTCAAGCCCTTTTCAGAGGCCGAGTTGTCCGGTCTGTTGGATGAAATGCTCGCAAAACTCCCCCGCCCGGAGCCGGTTTTGACGGTGAAGGTGGATGGCAGCGACATCCATTTGCGCTATCGTGATATCATATCCGCCGAGCATTTCGCCCACATCATCAATATCCGCACCACTGCCGGCAAAACGCTTGCCATGCGCCAGAGTTTCAAGGCGTTCACAGAGCCGCTCAAAAAGGACCCGCGCTTTTTTGTTTGTGGCCGCGGTACGATCATCAATATGGAGAATGCTGCCGATTTTCAGGATGCCGCCTTCTGTATGACGGACGGCAGCCAGGTCTATGTCAGTCAGGAGCTTTTGAAAGCCGCCCGACAGGCGTTTATGGAATTTCTGCTGCAAAGGGGGCGTGTGGGTTGAAGGATGTTCTGCGCCCGATCCTGGAGCTTACCGTTGTGTTTCCCGGCCTGCTGCTCGCGTATTTTCCGGTGCGCTCCTATCTGAAGCAGTCTTCCGCAAAGCTTGCGGTATGGGAGGTGCCGCTGCTGTTCGGGCTTTGCCTTGGCGGCGGGCTGTTTTGCTATCATTTCGGTCTCTCGACCGCGTTCCCCTTGCTGCTCATAACGATTGTGACAATTTTCCTGTATCTCAAAACGCTGCGGCTCTCTCTCTGGAAATCCGGGACCATCGCGCTGGCGGTCTGCGCGGTATTTGCGTGCCTGAATAGCTTGTCCCGCGCCGTTGGTACGGCGATCACGATCCGGCTGCAGCTGCCGCCGGACAAGCCGTGGTTCTGTTTTAGCGCCTGCATTTTTTATAACGTGATCTGCTGGCTGACCGCTGCTGCAGCCTATTATCCCGCCACCCACGCAGTGCGCGCAATGGTGGAGGATGACAATTTTGCGCAGACGTGGTATGTGTTCTGGGTGCTTCCGATGGTGTTCATCCTGCTGAATCTTTTTATAACCCCGCGCTACCAGATAACGCTCCGGACAGGGCGGGTCTTGCAGGTCTACATCGTTATGAGCATCGCGCTTTTGTTTCTGATGTTCATGTTCAATGCGATCTTTCTGCTGATGGCAAACAGCCTTAACCGGAATGCGAGATTGCAGCAGGAAAATCAGTTTCTTTCCATGCAGCAGCAGCGCTATGAAAGCCTGAAAGCCGCCATTGAAGAAGCCCGGCAGGCGCGGCACGATATGCGCCACCAGCTGAATCAGATCTCCGCACTGGCCGAGGCAGGAGATCTGGATAACCTGAAGGCTTACCTTGCAAAAACGGTCTCCCGGATCCCGGATCTGGATATGAATTTCTGCGAAAACCGTGCAGCGGACAGTGTTGTCGGCTATTATTGTGCCCTTGCAAAGCGTGAGGGTGTTCCCTTTTGTGCCAAACTCGACTTACCACAGGTGCTTCCTGTGGACGAGATCGATCTGTGTCTGGTGCTGTCTAATCTTCTGGAAAACGCATTCGAAGCCAGCCTGCGCACCGCACCCGCCCGGCGCAAGATCGCGATCACCGCGTATGTCCATGCCGAGCGGCTTCTTTTGGTCGAAGTGGAAAACGCATTTGACGGTGAAGTCAACGAAAAAAGCGGGCTCTTCCGCTCGTCCAAGCGAAAGGAAAACGGGATCGGCATCCAGTCTGTCCAGCATATTGCAGAAAAGACCGGCGGTGCAAGCACATTTACCCATCAGAATGGCGTTTTCTCTGCCAAGGTCATGCTTTGTGGAGAAAAGCAGCCGCCAGAGACCGCGGACAGCACCACGGAGTTGTACGGAAAATGTGAAAAGCAATGCGGAAAGCGCAGAAACTTGCCATATAAAAAGTGGAAACTTCATTCCCCAAATGGCAACCTCCATGCTAAAAGTGGCAAGTGACATATACAAAATGCCATTATACAGAAATGCCCACTCCCCTGAGAACTTCTCAGACGAGTGGGCATTCTTCTTCCTATATATCAAATATACCTTTGTGGTCACTCAAATCGCCACCAAGTCATGGATCAAAAATCATTATTTTTCATTTGTCCCAGAGTAAGTGCACGGTTTCTGCACTGTTTTTGCACTGTTTCAAGGGATGCAAGGGGCACTCTGACTTGCAAAATACGACAAAGGGTGCAGAAATTACACAGCGAAAAATCACGATGCTTTGCGCAAAAATGACATAAACTCGAAACTTCTAAAATCAGAGTGTTCTGCCCGGGGGGCTCTTTTAATCAGAGGGCCAGGGATTCGAGTTCCCTCAGACAATCAGGCCCCGGGTGGTGGCTTTGAACGACAACACGGTTTGCGGAGCAAAGTGATTGACCATCTGACAGAGATTTTCAAGCATTGAAAATCATGGTGATAAAGTGGATTTTTGTTACAAATCAATAAAAATGTTGAGGAAAAAATCCTTCTGTGGTAAAATAATTAGAAAGATGCTGCGAAATTGCGGAGGGAGGAGCTGTGCAACATGCACCAGCTCCATAAACGCCTTACAGGTGCAGCCAACAGTTCCATAGAAATCATCATTGCTTGGAGTGAGCTTTTGCAGATGCGTAAGAGACTGTTTGTTAGAAACTGGATCCGAAGACTTTTAAGGTATCTTTGTATTCCGGTTGGGTTCTTCCTGGTCGTGGTTCCTCTGTATAGCCTGATGATCCGCCAGACGATCCAAGCGCAGTCCTCCAGCACGATGGAAATGCTGGCGATCGGCACCACCCAGTTGGAGCGATGCCTGAGCAACATCCGCAGTACAACGAACAAATTGTTCAGCGAAACGGAGTATACTCTGCTTGCCAGCAGTTATGATAACAGTATCCTGGGAGATTATCAGACACTGACGAGAGCCAGCAAATCGTTACAGGATAAGACCTACGATTCCTCTGTGATCACATACAGCTATATTACATTTGAGCGGAATGGCATCATATTGGATGACCGGAGCGCGTATGAAAGCCATAGCAATTTTTACCCGGGAGCACTTGAGTATGAGGATGTGTCTCAGGAGGAATGGGATGCACAGAATCAGATCGACGTAATGACGATAAAGCCCGCCCATGTTGTCAAACTGATGCATGCCAGCTATGGTAATTCGTATGTCACAGTGTATCAGCCCTATGTGAACACGGCGGGCCGCCTTTGCGGCGCAATGACGGTGCTGATCAAGGAAAAAGATGTCGTTTCGATGTTCCTTTCGCAGCAATGGCGCGAGGAAGGCCTTTTTTGCCTGATTTCCGATGACGGAACGATCCTGGCGGGAAACAACTATGACGGAACGACACTTTCCCTGACGAGTGATGATACGGGTTGGGAGACCTATCAGGGAAAGCGCTATCTGATGGCAACGCGATATGTGGCATCTCTGAATGCAACGGCGGTCATTGGAATGCCGCCGTCGCTCTACGAAGCGGGTCTGTTGGCAGTACAGCGTGCAATTTGTCTGTATCTGATCGTGGGCGTTCTGGGCTGTGTATTGATCAGCGTCTGTATGACACTGGAGGATATGAACAGCCTGCGTCCGATGCTGGACACGCTGGACGAATCGGATCTGGCATCACGGAAAGTGCTGAATGAGATCTTTCTCCGTAATGTAAACAGCCAGCATGAACTGGCGCGGGAACTGGAGCATTCACGCAGCGAGCTGGAACACGGCAAAATGGAAATTTTGCTGCGTACAGGATCTGTAAGCCAGGAAACCCTTCAGCAGCTGACGGATGCGGTGCAGCTGAAAGCCTATAACTTCCTGCTGCTGATCCCATCTCTTCAGGAAAACGCCGAGTGCTCACTGAAAGAAGAGCTGCGTACTGTGGTGGTGTCAGAGCAGATACGTCAAATTTACGGGCAGAGATTTTATGTACAGGCAACGGCAGATGACCTGATCCTGGTGATCCTGACGCAGGAAACGGATGAAGCAGAGGAACTGCGGGAAATGTGTTTCCGCACAGAGCAGCTGTATGATGCGCTGCATCTGACAACCCCCCTGATATTGAGCGATCCTTTTGAGAAAATGGAGCAGCTGTCAGATATTTACTGGAAGGCCCGCAATGTGGCGGCCTATGCGGACCCGACACAGAAGATCTGCTATTTGGGGAACAGCAGTGCGCAGCGCGGTACCACGGTCAATGCAACCAATGCAGCGCGGCTTCGGGAATATCTGCTTTCCGGATGCACGGAAGAAGCGGTTTCGCTTCTGAGTGAGTTGTTCTCGGTGGATAATCTGGACCCGGAAAACTTCAAGCAGGATTTTTACACGGCAGGCGGCATTCTGCTGAACACGGCGGAAAGGGTATGCTGTCCGGATATCGCCTATCTGTGCAGTTATGACTCTAAACTGACTGCCCGCCAGATGCTGAGCCGGCTGCAGGACTGCTGTGTGGAGATCTGCAACCATGTGCAATTCTTGAAGCATAGCCACAATGATGCGCTTCAAAAGAATATTCTGGACTGGCTGGCACAGAATTTCCAGAATCCGGAGATCAATGCGGCGATGACGGCGGAGCAGTTCAAGATCTCTAAAAAGTATCTTTCGCAATTCCTGAAGGAGCAAACCGGAAAGAGCTATACAGAGTATGTGGAAGAATTGCGTCTGGATCATGCGATGCAGCTGCTGAGAACGACAGATCTGAATATTACGGATATTGCAGAACAGTGCGGCTTCTCCACAGCGAATACATTCTATAAGGCATTCCGGCGGAAGTATCAGCTCTCGCCTTCTGCAGTTCGCAAAGGAGATAACTGATTTCAGCGCAGAAAAAACGAACGATGTCAGCCCATTCGGACAGACATCGTTCGTTTCTTTTTACAGGTGGATTCAGGGATGGATGCTTATGGTAACAGTGCAGGGAGCATCCAATGCAAAGGTCAGCTCAAGCAGCCCATCATGGCGTGTGGTCACGGTGCAGGGAACAGAGGCTGTAACAGCCTTGGAACCCGGCTGCAGAACAACCAGAACAGTGCTGCGGCCCGCTGCAGTAAAATCCAGTGTGGCATTTAAGGCGCTGTTGTCCGGTGCCCAATCCGTTTGCCGGACAAAGGCATCAAAACCGGTCGTAAGGGTGCCGGGGCGGTAGTAAGCGGAAAACCACTGTACAATGGGAGAGGAAAGCCCGCTGAACTGATGCCAGCCGGCACCACGGCGGCTTTCGATCATAAAGTGTTCAAAACAACAGTAGCTTTCGGCACACTCGTTCTGCCACAGGGTAAGAGCGGTGTCGGCAATGCGGTAAGCAAAATCGACAAGGCCCGCATCCAGTGCAGATTTGAAGAACATCCACTGGTAAGGCATCCATACAGCGCCGTTCCAGTAGCCGTCACGTCGATAGTACGGCGCACTCTGATCCACGGTAGAAAGGCCGCAGGCACACCACAGGTGTTCCGGGCTCTGCAGCTTCTGCCACAAAAGTTCCTTCTGCGGTTCTGTACAGGCACCTGCAAACAGCGGCGAAGCGCCATCCATGCCCATATCGTAGTTCAGACCCTGCTCGGTGCGCAGAATATCTGCAGCATCACCAGAAGGATCGTGCAGGAGGTACCCGAAGTAACCGCTTTCCTCGTCCCATGCAGTCTGCAGGGAGCGCCCCAAGCGAAGCGCATCGGCATCAAAAGCATCTGCGTCGACTGTCTCGCCCAGAAGGCGGGCGGTGTACGCCAGGATCTTTGCACAGCGTATTGCATGGGCAGTTGTGATCACGGGCGCGCAGCTGGCCTGCAAACGGCGGCGATGGACCTCCTGCTGTGGGGGATAATCGTCCCATCCACCGGAATTATAGAAATAATCCCAGGGACGCAGCAGGCCGCTGTGCAGGTTGGCAGTAGTGGAGCCGCCTTCCTGCCCGGTGAAGAAGCGGTAATACAGCTTTAGGCGCGGATAGCAGTAGGCGGCAAGTTCTCTGCTGCTGGTGCGATTCAACAGCTCGGCATACAGATAAAACTGCGTTGGCACCATGGAGCCATGGTGCAAAAAAGCAGCATCCACAGAATCCGGGGGCATCAGGTAGGTGTTCAGGCAGTCAAAGGCATTGCGCAGGCTGGTCTGAGCCAGACCCATTCCAATGAATCCGGAATCCCATGTGTAGACACAGTCCCACCAGCGTCCGGGAGTGTAGTGGCGGATATACTGTCCCCGCGTGTACACCGGATACACAACGTTGGTGCAGAGAACAGCATTCATCAACTGTTGGCCCAAGGCAAGCGATTCGGCAGCCGGTAGAGCGGATGGTGCTGCAAGGGAGGCAGAAGCCTGCTGCCATACATGCTCCCAATCGCTGCGCTGCGTCAGCAGCTCATGGCAGCGCAGCGCGGCGGCAGAAGCATCCGGAGCAGCACAGACCGCTCCATAGATCACTTTTGTCTGTCCTGCCTCCAAGGGGATCGGCCCCATAAAGAGATTGACGTAATGCCCTTTTCCGTTGCCGCGCAGCGTGGCATTTACATGGTCGTGTACGGTGTCACGCAGAAAGATATCCAGTTCGTCGTTTTCAATCGTGCGAATATGGGTGGTGACATCGTCCCACAGGATCCCGTAGCATTCCTGAATGTGGGGATACTGCAGGGTCAGATAGTTCTCATCTGCGGCGGGCTCGGCCTGAGGCCGGGAGCCATCTCCACGCAGGGTGACGGTAAAGTTACCAGCGTCCGCTTGCTCGCACAGAGCGAGGCAATCCAGCTTCGCCCCTCCAACACCGGCAGCAGTCAGGGTCAGAGTGAATTTTCCGGCGGGAATGGAAGCATTCAGCGGCAGGATGGCAATAGAAGGCTTCTGACAGGGCGGCAGCCGCAGCGTGTCCTGACCATTGACATCGTACTCGGAACTCTCATCTGCCGGATTCCAATACCGTACACAGAGACAGGGGGTATGCAGGGGCGCGGTAAGGGAAATCGTAAAGGTAACGGTGTCCCCTTTTCCGTTGGGCACGACCTGTCCAAAAGGTCCTTTGTCTTCGGAACAGCCGAACCCCATGCCAATGCCGTATCCCTGACCAAAGCCGGGAACGGCTTCTTCGCCCCGGCGCAGACCATCCCAGGTCAGGCATTCATTGGGACGGTGGATGGAAAAATCCAGGGTGTCATAATCCTTTGCCCAGACAAAGGCCGCGTTTTCCGGCAGGGATACCTCACAGCCCGGCAGGGAGAAGCCGCGGTAGGAAGGAACGGGATCCCAGGCGGATGCCATATAATGAAGCACCAGATTCTGCGGAGCATCGGTATTGTTGTGGAGCTCGGCACGGATCAACCGGGCATCCTCCCCCAAGGGAGCAAAAGAGATGTCTGCATACAGCTGATCCTTCCACAGGAGCTCGTGGCGGAACGTGTAGCAGCTCAGATCCGGAGCCGCAGCCCAGGGGTGAAAGCCGCTTTCAAACCGTACATTGGGCACATCGACCCGGCGGCGATACATTCCCGGAAAAACAGACAGGTCAAATCGAACGCCATCGTTGGCCGCAGGAACATGGGAAATGCCGCTGTATCGTTTGGTGTAGGGGCCCCACGCAGGCAAGGAAAGATCATGTGATTGCATGGTGTGATATCCTCCCATCAGCCCTTGACTGCGCCAATGGTAACACCGGCAACAAAGTACTTCTGCAGGAACGGATACAGGCACATGATCGGCAGGGTGGAAACCACCATGGTGGCATATTTCAGACCATCGCCGATGACCTCGACATCACCGGTGGAACCGGCCATGTTGCCGATGTCGCTTTGGATCAGGACCTCGCGCAGGATCATCTGCAAAGGGTACAGAGAGCGATCCCGAATGTACAGCAATGCCGGGAACCAGCTGTTCCACTGCGCAACGCCGTAGAACAGCGCCATAACGGCGAACACTGCACCGGAGAGCGGAAGAACAATGCGGAAGAAGGTCGTGATATCGTTACAGCCGTCTAAGGCTGCGGCCTCGATCAGCTCATTCGGGATGGTGTTTTCAAAGAAGGTGCGCATGATGATCATGTTATAGGTACTGATGGCGGAAGGCAGCACCAGCGCCCAGATCTTATTCAGCATGCCCAGCTTCTGAATGATCAGGTAAGTGGGGATCATGCCGCCGTTGAAAAACATGGTAAAGATGAAAAGGCTGATAAAGATATTGCGCCCGAACAGATCCTTGCGAGACAGGGGGTAGGCGGCGCAGGCGGTAAGGGTCACGCTGATCAGGGTGCCCAGCACGGTATACAGGATCGTGTTCAGATAACCCGTCCAGATGCTGGCATCCTTCAGAACCTTCTCGTACATGGAGGTCGTAAAGCCTTTGGGCCAGAAGGAAACATTGCCTGTCAGCAGCTGCATGGGATCACTGAATGAGCCGCTGATGATGTGCAGAAGCGGCAGAATGATGGTTGCGCTGATCAGAATCAGCAGCAGATACACAACAATGGTATAGATTCGTTCCCCGATGGTTTCCTTCACTTTCGTGGGGTGATTCATCGCATCAATATTCTTTTTCATCACCACAGGCTCACCTCACTGATCTTTTTGCTGAACTTGTTGAACAGCATGATAATGGTAAAATTGATCACAGAATTGAACAGGCCCACAGCCGCGGAGAAGCTGTAATCGCCGCTCTCAAAGGCACGGCGGTAAACGTAAGTGGAGATCACATCGGCAGTCTCATAGGTTGCGGGGTTGTACATCAGCATGATCTTTTCATAGCCGACCGAGAAAATAGAGCCCATGCGGAGGATCAGCATGATGATGATCGTGGGCAGCAGGCCGGGCAGCGTGATGTGGATCAGCTTGTCCCATTTGGAAGCACCGTCAACGGTGGCGGCCTCGTAGAGAGAGGGGTCGATGCCGGTCAGTGCCGCCATGTACACAATGGAACCGTAGCCGGCGCTTTGCCAGATGTCAGAAAGAACATAGATCGTCTTGAAGTACTTGGGCTCGGCCATAAAGTGGATCGGCGTACCGCCAAAGGCGGTGATCAGCTGGTTGATCAGGCCGCTGGAAGGAGAAAGCAGGGCGCTCAGAATACTGACAACGACCACAGCGGAGATGAAGTGGGGCAGATACACCACGGTCTGTACGCTGCGTTTGAAGAATTTACCGCGGACTTCGTTGATCAGCAGAGCCAGAATGATGGGAATGGGAAAGCCCACAATAATTGAATACAGGCTGATGCCAAGTGTGTTTTTGATCAGACGGCCAAAATACTCGGATTTAAAGAACTGGGTGAAATATTTGAAGCCGACCCACTTGCTGCCCGTGATGCCCAGTACGGGAGAGAAATCACGGAAGGCGATCTGCGCGCCGTACATGGGCGCGTACATGAACACGATATACCAGATCAGGGCGGGCAGCAGCATCAAAAGCAGATAGCGGCTGCGCCAGAACTTTTTGCAGGCATGATCAAGGCGGTTCGCTGTTGGCAGTGTGATCGGTTTTGCTGCGGTGGCAGTTTTCATGGTGGTATTCTCCTGTTTTCGTTCTGAAGAACCCAGGAAAAAATAGGCCGGGAACAGGGTGTTCCTGCCCCGGCCGTTATTTTACTGGATCAAAAAATAGGTGCCTGCTGAGGCATCAGCCATTCAGAGTCTTCTGGTAGATATCGATGACCTCTGCAATGCCCATGCCATTGACCTTTTCAACGTAGGTGTCCCAGTTGGACAGCGGCTCACGGCCGGAAACAAACTTGATGATCATCTCGTCAACGTAGGTATCCACGTCGGCCATCACTGCGCGACGGACGGCATCATCCTCAGAGGAGAAGGAGGTGGAGCCGGGAATGACGTACTTCTTGGATTCTTCCAGGAAGGGAATGATGCAGTCCTGCTTTGCGCGGTTGACAGAATCATCATCCAGCTGCGTGACCTCGTCCTGGCTCAGAATGAACGGGCCGGAGCTCTGTGCAAAGGTGAAGGTGCCGATCGCATTTTTGGGAGACAGGCCGTCAGGGTTCTTCATTACATAATCGGTGAAGATCGGCTTGCCGTCCTGCATGGTGTAGTGAGTGCCCTCGATGCCCATATTAATCAGCAGGGTGCCCTCTTCGCTGTACATGTAATCCAGCAGAGCAATCACGCGGTCAACATTCTTGCAGCTTGCGGTGATGGTGGCGGCTGCAATGGCACGGGGCTCCTGATCAATATAGGAGTGGATCTGTGCATCGCCCTTGGGGGGCACGGTTGCTTCCACATGGAAGCCGGGGAAGGAAGCAGGCATGGTGGCGTTCTGTGCAGCCAGCATACCGCCCAGCGGGCCGTAGAAGGAAGCCACCGCGTTCTGGGCCAGCTTCGGCACGAAGGAAGCGTAGTCCATGGTGATGATCTCGGGATCAATATAGCCCTTCTCATACATATCGTGCATCCAGGTCACAGCCTTTTTATACTTGGGGTCAATGGGGCCGTAGTGGACCTTGCCGCCATCGTCCGGGTCAGTATAGAAATCGTCCAGGCAGCCGAATGCGGTGCAGAAGTTCCGCAGGCCGGTCATATCATAGGAGCTGAAGGGGATCTCATCGTTGGTGCCGTTGCCGTTCAGGTCGGTGGTCTTGACCAGATGCCAGTAGTTCTCCCAGTCCTCCAGGGTCACGGGGCTTTCGATGCCCAGCTTTTCCAGCCAGTCGGTGCGGACGATGTAGGGCATATTGCCGGAGACCTTCTCATCCAGCATGGGCATATAATAAATATTGCCGTCGCTGTAAGTCAGTGCTTTTTCGACACCGTCCCGCTTGTCGATCTCCTTCTTCAGGTTGGGCATGTCGTTCTCGATGTAGTCGTTCAGGGAAAGGATCACGCCGGACTCGCCGTACTTCAGAACTTCGGTGGTGGGCATATCCATAATGATGTCCGGCAGCTGTGCATCCATCATCACGAGATTCAGGCGCTCGTTGTAATTGTCCTGCGGGGGGTTATCAAATTCAAAATCCATATTGAATTTTTCGCCCAGGACCTTCCAGACATCCATCTGCTCGGCAGCAACCTCATTTGCGGCCTTGGATTTCAGGATGCGCACGGTGATGCGCTCGTTGGAAGCAGCTGCTCCGGAACCGGCAGCAGAAGAAGCAGTCGTAGAGGAGGAGCTGCCACAGCCCTCCAGGACACCCAATGCCAGGGAAGCGACCATAGCGCTGCATACGGCGCGTCTGCTGATTTTTCTTTCTTTCATAAAATCTTTTCCTCCTTGATTTATGGAATGGAACGGGGAAGATCCCCGTGCTTCCATAACCTCCGTTCAGCTCGTACGCTGCCGACCAGTGGTTTTTCCTTACTCAGAAGCATATCATGTTCTTTTTGAAATTGCAACATTTTTCGATACAAAACGCACAAAAGATTTTCTCATTTTTGAGCGTGATTGTTGCACAATATCCACAAAGATGCGATTATTCTTCCTTTCGTCATGGTGCGGGATGAAATGTCATGCTCCTTCACCTTGACGATTTCGGCACAAAAAGATATGCTGGAAACAAAATTGGAATCGGAGATCCATTCAAAAGAAAGGAAGAGAGAAACTATGAGGAAGCAAATCACAGCCATCATCGTGGGCGCGGGCCATCGGGCGATCCTGTACAGCCTGTATGCGCTGGAACACCCGGACGAGCTGAAGATCGTGGGCGTAGCAGATCCGGATCCGATCCGGCGGAAAAAGGTTGCGGAGATGCATGGCTTCGGGGAGGAGATGTGCTTCAGGAGTGCTGAGGAGCTGGCAGAAAGGCCCAAGCTGGCAGACGCGGTGATCAATGGAACCATGGACCGCCAGCATGTGCCCACTGCGGTTCCGCTCCTGCGCGCAGGATATGATATGCTGCTGGAAAAACCCTTCGCGATCAGCGAGGAGGAAGTAAACTATTTATATAAGGTTGTAAAAGAGACCGGGCGGAAGGTGATGATCTGCCACGTTCTGCGGTATGCGCCCTTCTATGTCGCAATCAAGCAGAGACTGCTGAGCGGGGAGATCGGTGACATTATCAATATTCAGGCCACAGAACATGTCAGCTACCATCATCTGGCTGTCTCCTTTGTGCGCGGCAAATGGGGCAACGAGGAAAAATGCGGGGCTCCGATGCTGCTGGCAAAGTGCTGCCATGACATGGATCTCATTATGTGGCTGAAGAGCGGCATTTCGCCCAAACAGATCGCAAGCTTTGGAAGTGACTTCCAGTTTGATCCTGCCAAAAAGCCCGCAGGGGCAGGCAAGCGCTGCCTGGTGGATTGCCAGTGCGAGGAGACTTGTCTGTACTCTGCCAAAAAGCATTATCTGGATCACCCGGATCGGTGGGCGTTTTATGTATGGGACTGCCTGGAGAATATTGAGAATCCGACGCTGGAGGACAAGCGCAAGTCGCTGATGACAGACAATATCCATGGACGCTGTGTGTGGGATTGTGAACATACGGTGGTGGATCATCAATCGGTGCTGATGAATTTTGCGGATGGTGCAACTGCGACCCTGAACATGATCGGCGGCACAGCGAAACCGGAGCGCAACATCCACATCATTGGTACGAAGGGTGAGATCAAGGGCGTGTTTGACGATTCGGTTTTCACTGTGCGCACCATAGATACCGCCAGTGAGAAGGGCTGGAACGAGGAAGTGGTAGACCTGAAGATCGGTGGAGATAAGAGCGGCATGACAGGCTCTCATGGCGGCGGCGACCTGCGGCTGGTGGAGGACTTTGTTCATGTGCTTCAGGGTGAGGAGCCTTCCATCTCCTGCACAACGATCAAAGATTCGATCAATGGGCATCTGGGGGTCTTCTGCGCAGAGCGTGCTCGCAAGGAGAGTGCCGTCATAACGATGCCGGACATCAGATAATGCAGTGCTGACATAGAAAACGTCCCCGTGCAGTTTTGATATCCTGCACGGGGACGTTTTGTGATCTTTTTATTTTCTCATTTCCGCATTCACCCATTCCCGCACGCGGTCAGGCCGGTTAGTGACGATGCAGTCAGGGCCAAGGGGCAGCAGGGAACGGACTGCGTCCTGGGTGTCCACGGTCCAGAACGCGGCCTGGATGCCCATGGCGTGGAGCTGGTTCACAAGCTCGGGGTTGGAATAGGCGGTGTGGTACTCGCAGCTGACGATATCCACGGGGAAATCCAGCGTTTTGATGTAGGTGGCCACATCCGCCTGCTCCTCCAGATGGCCGATGACCTGCTCCACGGTCTCGCCGGGGAAGTTGGCACGGAGCATATCGACCTTGTCGGCCACGGTGCGGTAAACGAGATTGTTCCGCAGGTCGATGCAGTTTTCCTCGCTGAAAGGCTCGTCCATGCTGTTCACAAGACCCAGATCCTTCCACACCACCGGCGGAGGCAGCACCATGCTGAGGAAAGCGCCGTAGGTCAGCGCACCTACCTTCAGCTCAGGCATCAGCTGCTTTGCCTGCCGTAACTGGGAGTGGTGGAAGGAGATGAGGGTGAGTCGGTCGGTGAGCCCGGCGGCGCGGACTGCATCCAGCACCCGGGGCACAAAGTCGGGGTCGTCCTCCAGTGGGCTTTTCAGTTCCAGCTGCACTTGCGTGCCCTCCATGCCGGCGCAGAGCTCCAGCGCTTCCTGCAGCGTGGCGATCCTCTCGTTGGCGTAGATGGCATCTTTCCAGCTGCCGAAATCCAGAGCCTTCAGCTCGCCCATGGTCAGGTCGTAGATCTGGCCGGAGATGTCGGTGTGCATGTCCACCATATAGTCGTGGTGGATGACCAGCTCGTTGTCGTAGGTCTTCTGTACATCCATTTCCACGCCGTCCGCGCCAATCTCCATCGCCTTGCGAAAGGCGACCAGCGTGTTCTCAGGGGCTAGATAGGATGCACCGCGGTGCGCAATGATTTGGGGTGTCGTCATCTTGTGCTATGATTCCTTTCCTCACAGTTGGCTCAGGCCAGATCTTCGCCGTCGGAGGCGATGACCTTTTTATACCAGTAGAAGCTGTCCTTCCGGCTGCGGGCCAGCGTGCCCTTGCCCTCGTTGTCCTTGTCCACATAGATGAAACCGTACCGCTTCTTCATCTCGCCGGTGGAAGCACTGACCAGGTCGATGGGGCCCCAGGTGGTGTAGCCCAGCAGGGGCAGGCCGTCCTCGTTGATGGCCTTTTCCATCTGCTCAATGTGGGCCCGCAGGTAGTCGATGCGGTAGGTGTCGTGGATGGAACCATCTGCTTCCACCTTGTCCACCGCACCCAGACCGTTTTCCACGATGAAGAGCGGTTTCTGGTAGCGGTCATACAGGCTGTTCAGGGTGATGCGCAGACCCACCGGGTCGATGGCCCAGCCCCAATCGCTGGCCTTGAGGTAGGGGTTCTTGACGGCATCCATGATGGCATTGCCGCTGGCCTTGTTCATCAGTTCGGGGTCCACAGTGGTGCAGCGGCTGGAATAGTAGCTGAAGGAGATGAAGTCCACAGTGCCCTCTTTCAGCAGCAGCTCGTCGCCCGGCTCCATCTGCAGGGTGATGCCTGCACGCTCCATCCGCTTTTTGGCCCAGACAGGGTATTCGCCGCGGGACTGGACATCAATGAAGAAGTAGTTGTCGCGGTCGGCCTCGGCAGCGGCCTGCACATCGGCAGGGGCGCAGGTGCGGGGGTAGAACTGACCGGCGGCCAGCATACAGCCCACCATGGCATCGGGCATGATGGCATGGGCCAGCTTGACGGCCTTTGCGCTGGCCACCAGCTCGTGGTGAGCGGCCTGATACTTGATCTGCTGTACGTTCTCGCCGGGCGCAAAGAGCAGACCGGCTCCCATAAAGGGCATGTGGAGCAGCATGTTGATCTCGTTGAAGGTCAGCCAGTACTTGACCTTGCCCCGGAAGCGCTGGAACAGCACCTCACAGTAGTGGGCGTAGGCATCCACCATCCGGCGGTCTTTCCAGCCGCCATATTTTTTGATCAGGGCAATGGGGGTATCAAAGTGACACAGGGTCACCAGCGGCTCAATGCCGTACTTGTGGCACTCATCAAAGAGCTCCTCATAGAAGCGCAGGCCCTCTTCGTTGGGCTGCGCGTCATCGCCGTTGGGCAGGATGCGGGTCCAGGCAATGGACAGGCGGTAGCAGCGGAAGCCCATCTCGGCAAAGAGCTTGATGTCCTCCTTGAAGTGGTGGTACATGTCAATGGCTTCGTGGGAGGGGTAGAAGTGCTCGGCATCGCAGTCCAGCATCTTCAGCTGGCCCAGCGCCACGGGGAAGCGGTCGGGGCCAAAGGGCACCACATCCACGCTGGACAGGCCGCGCCCGCCCTCGTTGTAAGCGCCCTCGCACTGGTTGGCGGCAGTGGCACCGCCCCACAAAAAGTCTTTCGGGAATTTGCCCATAGGTCTTACCTCCTGATGCAGTTGAATTCTGATACTTCAATGATACCATGTTCTGAGCCGCTGTCAACCGGGAAAGTACGACTTTAGCCGTCAATTCGACGAAAAATGTTGCTGATTTTTGACACTTTTCACGAAGAAATCGAAAATTGCGGGCGATTTTCCTTGGAATCTGTTTCTTCCAAACGGACAGTAAGTGTGATAGACTGAATAGGTAAACGGAAAACGGCTCACCCTGTCCTCCATTGCTTTGCAATGCCGGAGCGGGCGAGGACGTTGATGAAAGAGCTATCAGGAAAAATGGAGTGTTTGCTATGACTGAATTCAAGCCCATCAAGGAAGGCAAAGTCCGCGAGATCTATGACAATGGCGACAGCCTCATTATGGTTGCTACCGATCGTATCTCTGCATTTGATGTGATCCTGAAAAATAAAGTGACCAACAAGGGCAAGGTGCTGACCCAGATGAGCAGATTCTGGTTCGATTACACCAAGGATGTTCTGCCCAACCACATGCTGAGCGTGGATACCGCCGATATGCCCGAGTTCTTCCGCACGCCTGCCTTTGAGGGCCGGAGCATGAAGTGCCGCAAGCTGACCATGCTGCCCATCGAGTGCATCGTGCGCGGCTACATCACC
>ERZ780167.1394-NODE-1394-length-21328-cov-2.721431_pt1 | contig 21328 bp, 17 predicted proteins | sample MGYA00510982_ERZ780167 | MGnify/ENA primary metagenome ERZ780167 (study PRJEB29588, sample SAMEA2146107) | human gut metagenome | biome: human gut; feature: human-associated habitat; material: faeces | place: Denmark | collected 2008/2010 ... | reverse complement strand
TGCTTTATCATGGGCAAGTGCTGGTGGTCTTGGTTTTAGAGGTTCAAGAAAATCTACTCCATACGCAGCTCAGATGGCAGCTGAAACAGCAGCTAAAGCAGCTCTGCCGCATGGTCTTAAATCAGTAGACGTATTCGTAAAAGGACCAGGTTCAGGAAGAGAAGCAGCAATCCGTGCTCTTCAGGCATGCGGAATTGATGTAACAAGCATCAGAGACGTAACACCGGTACCACACAATGGATGCCGCCCGCCGAAGAGAAGAAGAGTCTAGTCGAATTATTATAGGAGGATACGAACATGGCAGTAAATAGAGTCCCGGTTCTTAAAAGATGCCGTTCCCTTGGAATGGATCCGGTATATCTTGGAATTGATAAAAAGTCTAACAGACAGTTAAAGAGATCCAATAGAAAAATGAGCGAGTATGGTCTTCAGTTGCGTGAAAAGCAGAAAGCTAAATTCATCTATGGTGTATTAGAAAAACCGTTCCTGAACTACTTCAAGAAAGCAGATCAGATGAGCGGAATGACAGGTGAAAACCTGATGGTTCTTCTTGAATCAAGACTGGATAACGTAGTATTCCGTCTTGGATTTGCAAGAACAAGACGTGAAGCAAGACAGATCGTTGATCACAAACAGGTTCTTGTTAACGGAAAACAGGTTAACATCCCTTCTTACCTCATTAAAGCAGGTGATGTGATCGAGATTAAAGAAGGTAAAAAATCTTCACAGAGATACAAAGATATCGTAGAAGTTACAGGTGGACGTCTTGTTCCGGAATGGCTTGAATCAGATATCGAAAACCTGAAAGGAACAGTTAAAGAGCTTCCTGCACGTGAAGCAATCGATGTTCCAGTTGACGAAATGATGATCGTCGAGTTATATTCTAAATAGAACGCATTCATATAAAATGCAATACTTAACGAACCTGATTCCTGGGTTCGTTAAGGTTCTGTTAGGAAATATCCTGTTTTTTATCGAAAACAGGACAAAAACTGACACCCTCAACATACAAAAACCCATAAGGAGGGACCAAAATAGTGTTTGATTTTAATAAACCTAATATTGAAATTGCAGAAATTTCAGATGATAAGAAGTATGGCAGATTTGTTGTAGAACCACTTGAAAGAGGATATGGTACAACACTTGGAAACTCTCTGAGAAGGATTATGCTTTCTTCTCTGCCGGGAGCTGCAATCAGCCAGATTAAAATCGACGGAGTATTGCATGAGTTCAGTTCTATTCCGGGCGTAAAGGAAGACGTAACTGAAATTATCATGAACTTAAAAACACTCGCAATTAAGAATTCTTCCGAGACAGATGAGCCGAAAACAGCTTACATCGAATTTGAGGGAGAGGGCGTAGTTACAGCTGCTGATATTCAGGCAGATTCTGATATTGAAATCATGAATCCGGAAACTGTAATCGCTACACTTAACGGCGGTGCAGACAGCAAGCTTTATATGGAACTGACTATCACAAAGGGAAGAGGATATGTAGGTTCTGATAAGAATAAGACAGAAGATATGCCGATTGGTGTGATTCCGATCGACTCTATCTATACACCGGTTGAGCGTGTAAATCTTACAGTTCAGAATACTCGTGTCGGACAGATTACCGATTATGATAAACTCACACTTGATGTTTATACAAATGGTACTCTTGCACCGGATGAAGCAGTCAGCCTTGCTGCAAAAGTATTAAATGAACATCTCAAGCTCTTTATTGATCTTTCTGAAGTTGCTCAGTCAGCGGAAGTTATGATTGAAAAAGAAGACGATGAAAAAGAAAAAGTTCTTGAAATGAGTATTGATGAACTTGAACTTTCTGTTCGTTCATATAACTGTCTGAAGAGAGCAGGAATCAATACTGTAGAAGAACTTACAAACAGAACATCAGAAGATATGATGAAAGTTCGTAACCTTGGACGTAAATCTCTTGAAGAAGTTCTTGCTAAATTAAAAGAACTTGGTCTTGAACTCAGCCAGGGAGACGAATAAGGAGTTCCCGTTTCGCATGTGAATACAGGCAGAAACACTGACACACGATCTGGCTAGTAAGCCCGATGAAAGCATAACCAGATGGCATATCCGCAGTAAGACCGAAAGTGCATGCCGGTATGTCCCGAATAATGGAGGATAAAAAAATGGCAAAGTATAGAAAACTTGGAAGAACAGCAAGTCAGAGAAAAGCATTACTGAGAAATCAGGTAACAATGCTTCTTCAGCACGGAAAAATCAGAACAACAGAAGCTAAAGCTAAAGAAATCCGTAAGATCGCAGAAGGTCTTATCGCTTCAGCTGTAAAAGAAAAAGATAACTTCGAAGAAGTTACAATCAAAGCTAAAGTTGCTAAGAAAGATGCAGAAGGCAAGAGAGTTAAAGAAGTAGTAGATGGTAAGAAAGTTACTGTATACGAAGAAGTTGAAAAGACAATCAAAAAAGATAATCCGTCAAGACTTCATGCAAGACGTCAGATGCTGAAAGTACTTTACCCTGTAACAGAAGTTCCGACTGCTGCAGCTGGAAAGAAGAAAAATACAAAAGAAGTTGATCTGGTAGACAAACTGTTTACAGAGATCGCTCCGAAGTATGCAGACCGCAACGGCGGATATACAAGAATCATCAAAATTGGACAGCGTAAAGGTGACGCTGCAATGGAAGTTATTCTTGAGCTTGTATAATCAAATGAGATCGAAAGCCACAGGCATTTATGTCTGTGGTTTTTTGTGTATATAGTGAGCTGGTCTGCTCGATTTCTACCTTTCTTTCTGATAAAAGTCAGTGTATAATAGAAAACATCTGAAAAGAATGTCCTTTAACAGACGTGAAGGAGGAACGACATGGGACGTGTAGGACGATTTATTTTAAAGGTTGCGGCAGTATTGATATTGATTGTATCGGCGGGTACATTTGCACTTTCTTTATTTACAGGAGAGACAAGAAATGGGGATAATCTGCAAAGCGAGTTCGATTATCTGATCACAGTGGGAATTTCACAGAGTGGAGAAGAAAGCTCATGGAAGGATGCAAATACAGCGTCTTTTATGGATACATTTGTCAAATCAAACGGCTATGAAGCGGTGTATGCAGATGCAGGTAGCGATCAGGAAAAACAGATTGAAGATGTGGAAGGATTTATAAAACAGGGTGTGGACTATATCATTCTGAATCCGATTTCTGAAATTGGCTGGGATGATGTGCTGGAAGATGCAAAAAAGGCACATATTCCTGTAATCCTTGTGAATAACGGTGTTGATACGGATGACAGCAGTCTGTATTCGTGCATGCTTGGAAGTGATTACGGAAAACAGATGAAAAAGGCAGGAAAATGGTTGGATGAATATCTGAAAGAAGAGGAGGAGAAAAAGGCAGAGAAAGAAAAGGCGGCTTCTGAGGCACCGACTCAGGAAGAATCGGAACAGACGGACAGTGAAGATACGGAAGTAAATACAGACAGTTCAAAAGCGACAGATAGCAGTGCATCCATTTTTGATAAAATTATGAAAAGCAGTTCAACGGCGAAGGATGAGGCGGATTTGACAGAGGAAGAGCAGACAGAAGAAGACATTACCATCAAGATCGCCGCGATTCAGGAATCCATCGGCTCGGAGGAGCAGCTGATGAGAGCGCAGGGATATCAGACTATGCTGGAGAGGTATTCGGACTGGGAGATGGTGGCACAACAGACCGGTGACAATTCCAGAGAAGAGGCAGAGAAAGTCATGAAACTATTTCTTGAGCAGGAACCGGATTTACGGGTAGTGTTTGCTGAGAGTGACGAGATGGCACTGGGAGCCATCGATGCAATCGGGAAATCAGGAAAGACCTGTGGAGAGGACGGAGATATAATTGTGATTTCATTTGGTGGAAGCAAAGCGGGGATCGAAGCTGTAAAAGAAGGTAAATTGAATGTAACCTTTGAATGCAATCCTGGCCAGGGACCGAAAGCGGCAGAACTGATCCAGAGACTGGAATCGGATATTTCCATTGATAAGGAACAATACGTGGAAGAAACATATTTTGATGGAACTATGGATTTGGATGAAATTATAGAAAACAGAACATATTAAAGGCAGGAAGAAGAATGATAAAAGTATTTTTGGTTGAAGATGAAATTATTATCAGAAATGGGATCAAGAACAGTATTAATTGGGAAATGCATGGATATGACTTTGTCGGAGAGGCAAGTGATGGAGAACTTGCGTTACCGATGATTCTTGAAAAAAAACCAGACATCCTGATCACGGATATTAAGATGCCTTTTATGGATGGACTGGAACTCAGTGAGCAGGTTAAAAAAGTACTTCCGGCTACGAAAATCATGATTCTGAGTGGATATAATGAGTTTGATTATGCAAAGATGGCGATTAAGATCGGTGTAACCGATTACCTTCTGAAGCCAATTTCTTCAGAAAAATTGTTGGATGCAGTTAACAAAGTAGCAGAAGAAATCCGGAAAGAGCAAAGTGAAAAAGAGCAGATGAATCAATATGCCCGTGAAATGCAGGAAAACAAAGAAAGTGAAAAGTTTCAGTTTTTCAATCAGGTGTTTGCAGGAAGTATGCCATTTGGAGAATGTCTGGAGCAGGGAAAGCAGCTGGGAATTGAAATCAGTGCAGAGGGATATTGTGTGATCCTCTTTAAGATCATTATGATCGATCATCCGATGGATTATAGCGAGGATATTGTAAGTGCAACTGAAGATATAGAAAATCTGAGTGAGCAGACAGAAAAGCTCCTGTGGTTCCGGAGAGGTGTAGAAGGATGGGGATTTATTGCACAGGGAGCTGTTGGTGAAGAACTGACTGCGAGAGCTCAGACATTTAGGGAAGATCTGGAAAAAATTCTGGAAAAATATAAAAATCTGGAATATTTTGGAGGAATTGGAAGTCAGGTGGGGAGGTTCAGTGAGATAAAAAGATCCTACAATGATGCAAACAGAGCCTTTGCGGAGCGTTTTTCGAGAAGTTTGAGACAGTTTGTGAGTTATTCAGAGGTTCATCAAGTGGGGGTTCAAAATGACGTTGAGATGCACAGACTCGGAACCATGGCGGAGAATCGGAAAATGCTGGAGCGTTTCCTGAAGACAGGAACGGAAAATGAAGTAAAAAGCTTTATGGATGCATATTTTGATGCAATTGGTGAGCAGAACCTGCAGTCGATGATGTTGAGACAGTATATTGTAATGGATACTTTTATCAGCGTTCAAAGTCTGGGAGATAGTTTGAACATTGAAAAAGAAGATATTGAAAGAGAGCTTGGCGATGTGCAGGAGGTATCGCAGTATGTGCAGGAACTGGAGGCAACGAGGAAGTACCTGGAAAATATAGTCAGACGAATGATCCGGTTAAGAGAGCAGGCATCGGGCAGACGCTATTCAGAAATTATTGAAAAAGCGAGAGATTATATCGGACAAAATTATATGTCAGAGAATATTTCACTGAACCTGGTGGCTTCGAGCGTCAACATCAGTCCGAGCTATTTCAGCTCTTTGTTTAGTCAGGAGGTTGGCTCAACCTTTGTAGAATATCTGACGGGTGTTCGTATGGAAAAAGCAAAAGAGCTTCTGATGTGTTCGGATAAGAGGACATCGGACATCGGATATGAGGTGGGATACAAAGATTCCCATTATTTCAGCTATATATTCAAAAAGACACAGGGATGTTCGCCGAAGGAATTCCGTTCAAGAGGAAGGGGATAAAATATGAAGGTGAAATATAAGAACTGGTCGATCAATAAGAAACTGCTTTCCATTTCGCTGTCAGCATTTCTGCCAATGGTAATTCTGGCCGCCTATTTGATCGTGTCTTTAAATAATGCGGCATCAGCTTATTCTGAGATTACAAAAAGTATTGCCTATGCCAACCGTTATGTGAAAGACTTTAAAAGTCGGCTGGACTATAGTGTGTATCTTGCTGTGGTAAGTAATAAGCAGCTTAAGGAGGTCGGAGATGGAGTTACAACGGTAAATGGAGTAGTGACGGTGAATCCATACGACTATATTACGGAGATGGAAGAGGCGTGTGATAAAATGACGCAAAATGCGACGGTTCCGCTCACCCAGTCACAGGCGGGACGTATTAAAAATTCACTGTCTTCACTCCGTTTTTGTGTACAGGATCTGGATAAACAGATTAAAGAACGGACTTCTTATGATGAGAGAATGGAATATTTTAACAGTAATGTCAAAGATCTGACGACACTGGTAGAGACCGGAATCCAGGACTATGTCTATCTGGAAACTTCCAATTTTGTGACTGTACAGACGGAACTGAACCGGAATAACCGTAATTCGACCATTTTGGCGGTCGGAGTAGCAATTGTTGCGATGAGTATTTCCCTGCTGCTCAGTGGACGAGCAGCACGAAGTGTGACAAGACCGATCCGCGATCTGTGTGATCTGACAGAGAAGGTTGCCGGCGGTGATTTCTCTGTAAAAACACAGGTCGAAGCAGGGGACGAGATTGCGGTGCTCACGCGGAGCTTTAACGATATGACAGAGGAAATCGGGATTCTGGTAGATGATATCCGGAAAAAACAGGAAAATCTCAGAATTATTGAGAACCGACTTCTGCAGGAACAGATCAATCCACATTTCCTTTACAATACTCTTGATGCCATTGTCTGGCTTGCTGAGGAAAAGAAAAGTGCAGAGGTTGTGAAAATGGTAACCTCGCTCTCTGATTTTTTCCGCACAACCTTAAGCAAAGGACATGATTATATTACAGTGAAAGAAGAGCAGACGCATATTGAGAGCTATCTGGAGATCCAGCAGTTCCGCTATCAGGATATCCTGGACTATGAGATCCAGATGGATGAGGAGATCTACGGCTACATTATACCGAAGCTTACACTGCAGCCTCTTGTCGAAAATGCGCTTTATCATGGAATTAAGAATAAGCGGGGGAAAGGTAAAATCCTGATTACCGGTAAAAAGCAGGGAGATAAAATCATTTTCCAGGTCATTGACAATGGAAAAGGTATGACAGAGGAAGAACTGAACAGTCTCCGGAAAAAGATGGCAGGGACGGATACAGGAGATGAAGCGAAGGGCTTTGGTGTATCGAATGTGAACCAGAGAATCAAGTATTATTACGGGGGAGAATACGGAGTGTTCTTTGAAAGCAAGGAAAATGAAGGCACAAATGCGACGATCATCATAGCGGCTAAAAATATTCAACTTCTATCATAAAAAAACTAACTTTTTCATGGAAAAGCAGAAAATATTCTACCAAAAGAGGAAGATTTTCTGTTTTAAAAGTATGAAAATTTTATTATTATAAGTACATCAAGAGGTTAAGAAAACCCAATGAAGGAGGAACATGTAAAATGAAAAAAAGAAAAGTGTTAGCAGTATTGTTATGTGCAGCGATGACAGCAGCTTTAGCAGTTGGATGCGGTGGAAGCAAAGGATCTGACAGCAGCGACAAGAGCAGTGATTCATCAAGCTCATCCGATGATGTGATCACAGTAGGTTTCTCACAGGTAGGTGCAGAATCTGACTGGCGTACAGCAAACTCTCAGTCAATGAAAGACACATTCAGCAAAGAAAACGGATATGACCTGATCTTTGATGATGCTCAGCAGAAACAGGAAAACCAGATCACAGCAATCCGTAACTTCATCCAGCAGGAGGTTGATTACATTCTTCTTGCACCTGTTACAGAGACAGGATGGGATACAGTTCTTCAGGAAGCAAAAGATGCAGACATCCCGGTAATCATCGTTGACCGTATGGTTGATGTATCTGATGACAGCCTTTACACAACATGGATCGGAACCGATGCTCTTTGTGAAGGTCGTAAAGCAGCTGAATGGCTGAACGGATTTGCAGAAGCAAAAGGAATCGCAGCATCTGATATTCATATCGCTGATATCCAGGGAACAATCGGATCTACAGCTCAGATCGGACGTACAAAAGGTCTTGAAGAAGGCGTTGATAAATACGGATGGGATCTTGTGGCTCAGCAGACAGGTGAATTTACACAGGCTAAAGGTCAGGAAGTTATGGAGTCTATGCTGAAACAGTATGACAACATCAACGTAGTATACTGCGAGAACGATAACGAAGCATTCGGAGCAATCGATGCAATCGAAGCAGCAGGTAAGACAGTTGGATCTGATATCGCTAACGGCGAAATCATGGTAATTTCTTTCGATACAACACATGCAGGACTTCAGGATGTTCTTGATGGAAAGATCGAATGCGATGTAGAGTGTAACCCACTTCACGGACCACGTGCTGAAGAACTTATCAAAAAACTTGAAGCTGGCGAAGACGTTGATAAACAGAACTATGTAGATGAAGAAATCTTTGCTCATGATGACACAGTTAAATCTGTAAAAGCTACAAACAGCTTAGACGAAGAAAAAGATTTTGATGTAACACCACTTACACAGGATATTCTTGACAAACGTGCATACTAAAATGCATTAGGAAAGTCGGATATATAATTTGACAGACACATAAGGGTGGTTGAATAGAGAGGCGTGGTAGATAATAATCGGAATGTGCCGGATATTTATACTACGCCCTCTTTATTGAAAAAAAGGAAAGCAGGTGGAAGAGTATGGAGGGTAATGTTGTACTTACAATGCGGGATATTTCCAAGACATTTCCCGGTGTAAAAGCATTGCAGCATGTTGATTTTACACTTCGCAAGGGCGAAATTCACGCTCTGATGGGTGAGAACGGTGCAGGTAAATCTACACTGATCAAGGTTCTTACCGGTGTACATGAATTTGAAAATGGCGAGATCCGTCTGGATGGAAAAGACGGTCCGATTATTAATAAATCACCTCAGGACGCACAGAACAATGGTATCAGTACTGTATATCAGGAAGTTAACCTTTGTCCGAACCTGACGGTGGCAGAAAATCTGTTTATTGGACGCGAACCAAGAAAAGCAGGATTTATTGACTGGCGTACAATGAATAAACGTGCAACAGAATTGCTTAAGAGTCTTGAAATTGATGCTTCAGCTACCCAGAAGCTGGAAGAGGTTTCTCTGGCAAGACAGCAGATGATCGCAATCGCACGTGCAGTTGATATGAAATGTAAGGTTCTGATCCTTGATGAGCCAACTTCATCTCTGGACGATGATGAGGTTGCAAAGCTGTTCAAACTGATGAACAGACTGAAAGATGAAGGTGTAGGTATTATTTTCGTAACACACTTCCTGGAACAGGTATATGAGGTCTGTGACAGAATCACAGTTTTACGAAATGGGGAACTGGTTGGCGAATACGAAGTCAAAGATCTGCCAAGAGTTATGCTTGTTGCCAAGATGATGGGTAAAGACTTTGATGATCTTGCAGATATCAAGGGAGATCATGCAGAACTCAAAGAATTCATCCCGGTTATCGAGGCAGAAGGACTTGGCCATAAAGGAACGATCAAACCGTTTGATATGACGATCAACAAAGGTGAGGTTGTCGGATGTGCAGGACTGCTGGGATCCGGACGTTCGGAACTTGTCCGTGCAATTTATGGAGCTGATAAAGCGGATTCCGGTAAACTGAAAGTTAACGGAAAAGAAGTGAAGATTCATGCTCCGATCGATGCAATGAAGCTTGGTATGGCATATCTTCCGGAAGACAGAAAGAAAGATGGTATCATCGCAGATCTGTCTGTCCGTGAAAATATTATTATCGCACTTCAGGCGAAAAAAGGTATGTTCCATCCAATGAGCAGAAAAGAAATGGATGAAGCAGCAGATAAATATATTAAGATGCTTCATATTAAGAAAGCAAGCCGTGAAACTCCGATCAAGAGTCTGTCAGGTGGTAACCAGCAGAAGGTTATCATTGGTAGATGGCTTCTTACCAATCCGGATTTCCTGATCCTGGATGAACCTACAAGAGGTATTGATATCGGAACCAAGACAGAGATCCAGAAACTGGTACTTGATCTTGCAGATCAGGGAATGTCGGTTGCATTTATTTCTTCAGAAGTAGAAGAAATGCTCCGTACCTGTTCACGTATGGCAGTTATGCGAGACGGTAAGAAGGTTGGAGAAATTTCCGGTGATGAATTATCACAGGAAGGTATCATGAAAGCAATCGCAGGAGGTGAAGAGTAATGAGCACAAATAAATCAACATGGAAAAAGCTTACCTCTATGAGGCTTTTCATGCCACTGGTGTGTCTGCTTGCAATCATTATCGTAGCTACAATTACAATTCCGGGCTTCTTAAGCATGTCTCTTAAGAATGGAGTTCCATACGGATATCCGGTCGATGTGATCAACCGTGCATCCGAGCTGGTTATTTTGTCAGTTGGTATGACACTTGTTACAGCAGCTTCCGGAGGACAGGACATCAGTGTCGGAGCTGTTATGGCAGTCGCAGGAGCCGTATGCTGCCAGATCCTTTCCGGTGGGGAAGTATCTGTAAACTCTCTGTCAGCACCGATTATCGTTGCATTCCTTGCAGCACTGGTTGCTTCAGGAATCTGCGGTGCATTTAACGGATTTCTGGTTGCAAAGCTGAATATTCAGCCGATGGTTGCGACATTGATCCTTTACACAGCAGGACGTGGTATCGCCCAGCTGATCACAGACGGACAGATTACATATATCCGTGTGAAATCTTATCAGGTATTCGGAAGCTATGTCGGAAAATTCCCGATTCCGATGCCAGTTGTAATTGCAATTATCGTAGTTATCATTGCATATGTTATTTTGAAAAAGACAGCTCTTGGACTTTATATCGAGAGCGTTGGTATTAACGGAACCGCATCCAGACTGGTCGGACTTAATTCAACCATGATCAAGTTCCTTACTTACCTGATCTGTGGTGTACTTGCAGGTGTTGCAGGATTTGTGGCTTCCAGCCGTATCTACTCAGCAGATGCCAACAACATTGGTCTGAACCTTGAAATGGATGCCATCCTTGCAGTTGCCCTTGGTGGAAATGCCCTTGGTGGTGGTAAGTTCAGCCTGATGGGATCTGTGATCGGAGCTTATACAATCCAGGCACTTACAACCGTTCTTTACGGATTGAATGTATCAGCCGATCAGCTTCCGGTCTACAAGGCAATCGTTGTTGTAGTCATCGTTGTCCTTCAGAGCCCGGTATTCAAGAAATTTATTGCAGTGCAGAAAGAAAAAAGAACATCAAAGGCTGCAGTGAAAGGAGGAGCTAACTAATGAAAGCAAAAGTATCCGGAACAAAAAAGAAAATTAACGGAACGACATTCCTCCTTATGATTACAATTTTACTGTTTGTTGTAATGTACGCAGCAGGTATGATCGTATTTAACGACAAAGGTTTTGCAAAACCGCAGATGTTCCTGAATCTGTTCATTTCCAATGCAGGTCTTCTGGTTATCGCGATGGGCGAAACGATCGTTATGATCACAGCTGGAATCGATATCTCAGTTGGTTCTGTTACAGCACTTGTATGTATGGTTGCTGCAAACCAGATGGAAAATCACGGCGCAAGCGCTTATACCGCACTTCTTATGGCACTGGTGATCGGACTTCTCTTTGGTCTGGTTCAGGGATTCCTTGTATCTTATCTGGAGATCCAGCCATTCATTGTTACACTGGCAGGTATGTTCTTTGGACGTGGTATGACATCAATCATCAGTACAGATATGATTTCTATCAAAAATGCAACTTTCATGGCATGGGCTAAATACAAAATTTACATGCCGTTTGGTTCTTACAGTAAGAGGGGAAAATTCCTCCCGGCATATATTTATCCGACAGTTATCATTGCAATCATCGTTCTGATCGTAATCATAATCGTTATGAAGTATACAAAATTCGGACGTTCTGTATATGCGATCGGTGGAAATGAACAGAGTGCACTTATGATGGGACTGAATGTTAAGAGAACAAAAATGGCTGCATACCTTCTGGACGGCTTTCTTGCAGGACTCGGCGGATTCCTTTTCTGTATGAACAGCTGTGCCGGATTCGTAGAACAGGCAAAAGGTCTTGAGATGGATGCGATTTCAGCAGCCGTTATCGGGGGTACACTACTTAGTGGTGGTGTCGGAACTCCATTCGGAACCCTGTTCGGTGTACTGATCAAAGGAACGATTTCCAGTCTGATCACTACACAGGGAACACTTTCAAGCTGGTGGGTACGAATCGTACTTTCCGCACTCCTCTGCTTCTTCATCGTTCTGCAGTCTGTATTTGCAAGCCTGAAGAAGAAAAACTAAAGAAAGAACAGTACTTGAAATATTACAGGCGAAAAGAGAAAACGACGGGTATTGACGGAAACTTTTTAATTGCCTATAATAAAAAAGTAGGATTTAAACACCGGATGTTCATATCGTACATCCGGTGTTCTTTTTGTAAGCATTGAGTATAAAGGGGAAGGAGGAAGATGAGATATGAAAATAGGGATTGCGAATGACCATTCTGCAGTGGATATGAAAAAGCAGGTGGTAGAGTATCTTGTGGAAAAAGGATATGAAGTTGTCAATTACGGAACTGATTCTTATGAGAGCTGTCCTTATCCGAAATATGGGGAAAAGATTGGAAAAGCAGTTGCAGACGGAGAAGTGGATCTCGGAGTTGGGGAACCGGTCTTGGAATTTCCATGGCAGCCAATAAGGTTCACGGTGTCCGCGCAGCGGTGTGTTCTGAACCATATACGGCAAAGATGGCAAGAGAACATAATAATGCAAATGTGATTGCGTTCGGTGCAAGAGTAATTGGAATCGAGATGGCAAAGATGATCCTTGATACATTTCTTGGTGCAGAGTTCCTTGGGGGACGTCACCAGGATCGTGTAGATATGATTATGGCGATCGAAGAAAATCAATAGCGCGGATGAAAAACAACAAGAGCGGATAAAGGCAATGAAAAAGCTTTTATCTGCTCTTGTTGTGTATATGGTGAGTCAAGTGCAGATTGGTGCCTGCACAAGGTTCTGCATTTGGTGAAGGGAAGAGGTTACAGAAGTACGTGAATCGAAAAAAGCTTGTTATACTTGTTTTGGTGGCATCAAAAAACAATACCATATTATTTGATGTTTTATAAGAAGTGCACAAAAGGTACAAAAAGAAGAATACAAGTTAGGGCCTCGATGAAAAACGAATATGTATTCAAGTTGTACACATATAATAAATACAACTTAGCAAAAATATACAAAAGTTGTACGATAATTTGTAACATATTACGGGTTGAAAATCAGGTGTTTCTTAAGGTATATTAGAGGTAAGGAGAGCAGGAGATTTGTATGTAAATCAGGGGGAAAAGAAGAAAAAAGTGAAAGAAACATCAGCAAAATATGAAGGAATTGTAAGATGGATCCGAGAACAGATTGAAGCGGAAGAACTGCAGCCGGGAGAGCGGATAGAGTCAGAATACCAGCTTTGTGATCGGTTTGGGGTGAGCCGTCAGACTGTCAGACATGCGATCGCTGTTCTGGAAAAAGAAGGTATGATCGAGAAACGCCGTGGAAGTGGGACTTATATAAAGGAAAGTGGCATCATCGGGGTCAGACGAAAAAAAACGATGCAGATCGCAGTGATGACAACTTTTGTTCAGGAATATATTTTTTCTGGTATTATTCAGGAAATCGAGAACAAGATGTCACGCGCCGGATATGGAATCCAGATTTCCATCACCAACAATTCTGTAGACAAAGAACGTTTTATATTGAAAAGCATTCTGGATAAGAAAAGAGTGGATGGAATTATAGCGGAACCGACAAAGAGTGGCCTTCCTAATCCAAATCTCGATCTGTACAGGCAGATCATGGAGCAGGGAATCCCGGTGATCTTTATCAACAGCTATTATCCGGAACTGAAAGCGCCGCATGTAAGTCTTGATGACAAGATAGCAGGGAAGATGGCGACGAAATATCTGATCCAGTGCGGACACCGTGAGATCGCAGCGATTTTCAAGGCAGATGACGGGCAGGGACACAGAAGGTATGCCGGTTATATCGAAGCTTTAATGGAAGCAGATATCAGGATCGAAGATAAACGGATTGTCTGGATTGATACCGAAGATGTGCGTAATCGCAATATGCGTGAGGAAAGCAGCTGGATTTTAAGAAGGATTCAGGGATGTACGGCATGTGTATGCTACAACGATGAGGTTGCGAGCAACCTTGCGGCGACATGTCTGGAACAGAAGATCAAAGTGCCGGACAAGATGTCGATCATTGGAATCGATGATTCTGATCTGGCAAATTATTGCGAAGTACCGCTTGCTTCTGTGAAGAATCCGATCCGGGAGCTAGCGAAGAAGGCAGCAGAAGAGATCCTTGATCTTATGCAGGAGAAAGAAGTGCCGGACAGTGTGGAACTGAAACCGGAGATTATCAACCGGAGTTCTGTAAAAATCATTAAATAAAAATATTTATCAAATCAAATATATTTTATGAAAGGAAAGGTAAAGAAAAAATGAGTGATGTAAAAAGTATGATCGAAGCAGGAAAGACTTCTCTTGGAATCGAGTTTGGTTCCACACGAATCAAAGCAGTTCTGGTAGGAGAAGATAATGCACCGATTGCTTCGGGAAGCCATGAATGGGAGAACCGTTTTGACAACGGTGTCTGGACTTACACGTTAGAGGATATCTGGACAGGTCTTCAGGACTGCTACAGAGATCTTGCCGTAGATGTGAAGAAGCAGTATGACGTAGAGCTTACTACTGTCGGAGCACTTGGATTCAGTGCCATGATGCATGGATATATGGTATTTGACAAAGCAGGAGAACAGCTTGTACCGTTCCGTACATGGAGAAATACAATGACAGAGCAGGCAGCAAAAGAACTGACAGAATTATTCCGTTTCAATATGCCACAGAGATGGAGCGGAGCACATCTGTATCAGGCAATCCTGAACAAAGAAGAGCATGTAAAGGATATTGATTTTATTACAACGCTTGCGGGTTATGTACACTGGAAACTGACAGGAGAGAAAGTCCTTGGCGTTGGTGACGCATCCGGAATGTTCCCGATCGACAGCACAACACGTAACTGGAATAAAGAGATGCTTGCCAAGTTCGATGAACTGGTTGCACCGAAAGGATATCCTTGGAAAGTAGAAGATATCCTTCCGAAAGTTTTGGTTGCAGGTGAAAAGGCAGGAACACTTACCGAAGAAGGTGCAAAACTTCTGGACCCAACAGGAAAGCTTCAGGCAGGCATTCCGGTATGCCCTCCGGAAGGTGATGCAGGAACCGGTATGGCAGCTACGAATAGCGTCAGAGTCCGCACCGGTAATGTATCAGCAGGAACCAGTGTATTTGCAATGGTTGTTCTTGAAAAAGCACTTGAGAAAGTACATGAAGAGATCGATATGGTAACAACACCTGCAGGAGATGCCGTGGCAATGGTTCACTGCAACAACTGTACTTCAGATCTGAATGCATGGGTAAATATTTTCAAAGAATTTGCAGAAGCATTCGGTATGAAAGTCGATATGAACGATCTGTTCGGAACTCTTTACAACAAAGCTCTGGAAGGTGATGCAGACTGTGGCGGTCTGATGTCTTATAACTTCTTCGCAGGAGAACCGGTTGTTGGATTTGATGAAGGACGTCCGTTATTTGTTCGTATGCCAGACAGCAAATTCAATCTTGCAAACTTCATGAGAGCAAATTTATATGCATCTCTGGAAGTCCTGAAAGTCGGAATGGACATTCTTCTGAAAGAAGAGAAGGTAGTCGTTGATGAGATTCTCGGACACGGTGGACTCTTTAAGACAAAAGGCGTTGGACAGAGCATCCTGGCAGCAGCACTTGACACACCGGTATCTGTTATGGAGACAGCCGGAGAAGGCGGAGCATGGGGAATCGCACTTCTTGCATCTTACATGAACAACAAGGCAGAAGACGAAGCCCTGGATGATTATCTGGATGCAAAAGTATTTGCAGGACAGAAGGGTACAAAGATGGATCCGGATCCGAAGGATGTAGAAGGATACAATACATTTATCGAACGCTTCAAGAAGACGCTTCCGATCATGAAAGCTGCAACAGAGACTATGAAATAGAACCCGAAATATTTTACATAAACACAGTAGGAGGCTAAAGCAATGTTAGAAGAACTGAAAAAAGAGGTTTATGAAGCCAATATGCTTCTGCCTAAGTATGGACTTGTCACATTTACCTGGGGCAATGTCAGCGGAATCGACCGCGAAAGCGGGCTTGTTGTGATCAAACCGAGCGGTGTTGATTATGACAAAATGACAGCAGATGACATGGTTGTTGTAGACCTGGAAGGAAACCGCGTGGAAGGCAACTTAAATCCGTCTTCTGATACGGCAACACATCTGGAACTCTACAAAGCGTTCCCGGATATGGGTGGTATCGTCCATACACATTCCCCATGGGCAACCAGTTGGGCACAGGCAGGAAGAGGAATCCCTTGCTACGGAACCACACATGCCGACTATATGTACGGTGAGATCCCATGTGTCCGCAATCTGACAAAAGAAGAAATCGACGAAGCATATGAGAAGAATACAGGAGTTCTCATTGTGGAACATTTCAAAGGTACAGAATACATGGCAATGCCTGCAGTACTCTGCAAGAACCACGGACCATTCACCTGGGGAACCGATCCACACAATGCAGTACATAATGCAGTCGTACTCGAAGAAGTAGCTAAAATGGCAGCCCGCTGCGAAATGATCAATCCAGACGTAAAACCTGCCCCACAGGAATTACAGGATAAACACTACTACAGAAAACACGGTAAAGATGCGTACTATGGACAAGGCTAAAGCACTTAATGAATGCGAGCCGTAGGCGACACATGAATTTAGTGCGTTGCCTGTTCGGCGCACTTAGCGAGCGGGAGCGTATGCGACTGCGAGCTTAGTAAGACCGAACTTGTATTGGGAAGATAGAGTAAATCAATCGGACAACACAGTTAGCTATTTTACAGGTTTCATGTGAATGCCAATGCTCATCTCACGAGCTATGCTCGTGAGATGAGCCCACATATCGTAGTAAATCATTCGACAAAGAAATCCAACAAAAAGGAGAATAAAAACATGTTAGTACAGAAAGATTACAAATTTTGGTTTTGCACAGGATCACAGGATTTATACGGAGATGAATGCCTCGCACACGTAGCAGAGCATTCACAGATCATCGTAAAAGCCCTCAATGAATCAGGAATTCTTCCATACGAAGTAGTCTGGAAACCAACCCTGATCACGAATGAAGTAATCAGAAGAACTTTCAACGAAGCAAATACAGATGAAAACTGTGCAGGTGTTATTACATGGTGCCATACATTCTCACCGGCAAAATCATGGATTCTCGGATTAAAAGAACTGAGAAAACCATTACTTCACCTTCATACACAGTTCAACCGTGAAATCCCATACGACACCATCGATATGGACTTCATGAATGAGAATCAGGCAGCTCATGGTGACCGTGAATTCGGACATATTTTCACACGCCTTCATAAGAACCGTAAAGTCATCATGGGTTACTGGGAAGACAAAGAAACACAGGAAAGAATCGGTGACTGGATGCGTACAGCAGTTGGTGTCATCGAAAGCAGTCATGTACGTGTTATGCGTGTAGCTGACAACATGAGAAACGTTGCCGTAACAGAAGGTGACAAAGTAGAGGCTCAGATCAAATTCGGATGGGAAGTTGATGCTTATCCGGTAAATGAAGTTGCTGACGCAGTAGCTCAGGTTGGACAGGGTGATGTAAATGCACTTGTTGAAGAATACTATGACAAATATCAGATTCTTCTGGAAGGAAGAGATGAAGCTGAATTCAGAAAACATGTGGCAGTTCAGGCTCAGATCGAACTTGGATTTGAAAGATTCCTTGAAGCGAACAATTATCAGGCAATTGTTACACACTTCGGAGATCTTGGATCACTTCAGCAGCTTCCGGGACTTGCAATGCAGAGACTGATGGAAAAAGGATATGGTTTCGGTGCGGAAGGTGACTGGAAGACAGCAGCTATGGTTCGTGTAATGAAGATCATGACACAGGGCAAGAAAGATGCAAAGGGAACTTCCTTCATGGAAGACTACACATACAACCTTGTACCTGGAAAAGAAGGTATCCTGGAAGCTCATATGCTGGAAGTTTGCCCGACAATCGCAGATGGACCGATCAGCATCAAGTGCCAGCCGCTTAGCATGGGTGACAGAGAAGATCCTACACGTCTTGTATTTACAGCCAAAGAAGGACCGGCTGTCGCAACATCACTTGTTGATCTTGGCGACAGATTCCGCCTGATCATTAACAGTGTAGACTGCAAGAAGACAGAAAAACCGATGCCGAAGCTTCCGGTTGCAACTGCATTCTGGACACCACAGCCAGACCTCAGAACAGGTGCAGAAGCTTGGATCCTGGCAGGTGGAGCTCACCATACAGCATTCTCTTATGACCTGACACCGGAACAGATGGGTGACTGGGCAGAAGAAATGGGAATCGAAGCTGTTTATATCGATAAAGATACAAAGATCAGAGATTTCAAAAATGAATTAAGATGGAATGAAGCTGCGTATAGAAAATAAATAGTAGCAGATGAATTCTAAGAAATAAACAACCGGGCAGAATCACATTTAAAAGTGAACTGCCTGGTTTTTTGCAACGTATAAAGTTCTAGGTAAAAGTAAAAGTTGAAAAACAGAGCAGTAAAAAAGTTAAATTTTACTAAAGCTATTTATTTCTCCGAAATGTGTGCTATAATGAATTGAATAAATTGCAAAGGAAAGTCATCAAGGGAAAATGCATTAAGGCAATATTGAAAGAAAATAAAAAGAAAGAGAAATAATGGGGGAAGGACATGGCGACGATTAAGGACATTGCGGCAAAAGCGGGGGTTTCCATAGCGACAGTATCCAGAGTGTTGAATCATGATGAAACTTTGAATGCGCAGGAAGAGACAAAAAAAAGAATTTTTGAAATTGCAGAGGAATTAGAATACGAAGTACGCGCACAGAAAAAACGCAGGCGAAAACTGAAGATAGGTGTATTTTATTCTTATTCTCCTGAAGAAGAACTTCAGGATCCTTATTATCTTTGTATCAGGCTTGCTATAGAAAAAAAACTGGAAGAAGAAGGATATACAAAGGTGATTGTGAAACTGGATGATTCGCCGGAGATGATCAACGGATTAGATGGTGTAATCTGTACCGGTACATTCACAAAAAAAATGGTAGAAGCAATAGAGATATGGGAATGCCCGGTTATATTTATTGATGCAGATCCAAACCCAAAGAGATTCGATTCAATTGTGGTAGACTATAGACGGGCAGTAGAAGAGATTGTTTCCTATCTGGTAGGGTGTGGACATACGAAAATAGGGATGATCGGCTGTCGAGAAGTTGATAAGGAGGGGGATGAAGTACTGGATACGAGAATACAGCATTTTCAGAACGCTTTGAAAAAACGGGGACTGTATCACCCGGAATATACAAAGTTTGGTGCTTATTATGCAAAATATGGATACAAACTTCTGAAAGAGTTTTACGAGGAAGGGAATCTGCCGACTGCCTTGTTTGTTGCGAATGATTCGATGGCAGCAGGAAGTTATCGGGCTGCATATGAACTTGGGCTTAAAATACCGGATGATATCAGTATTATTGGCTTTAATGATATCCCAACTGCGAAATACATGGTTCCTCCACTTACTACGGTGAGATTGTACATGGAGTTCATGGGAGAATATGCAGTAAAACTTCTGGAAGAGCGAATTATACATGGAAGAGAGATTTGTGTAAAAGTTTCAATCCCGACTAAACTTTATATACGTGACAGTGTTAAAAAATTTTAATAAGGTAAAAAAGTAAGAGGCTATGGAACGGAGAATGTCCTATAGTCTCTTTATACAGATCGAGTGATGACAGATTGTTTTGTTATGATTTTTTAGCTAAAAATAAAGAGTTAAAATCAATCGAGTAAAAACAAACAATTTTATCTAAAATAAAAATATAGTTTTACCAGGATAAAAATTGTGAAAAGTATATAAAAATATGGTGTAAATAATAGGTAAAATAGAGAAAAAATATTTATAGAGTAAAAAGTATTTACATTTAACCGGTAAAATAGTATAGTGGTTTTACCAAATAAAATAAGTGAATCAAAGGAGGAAATGATTTATGAAGAGGAAAATTGCAGTAATGTGCGTACTTGCACTTACAGGAACAATGATGCTGACTGCTTGTGGAAACAAGAAAGACAGTAATAATGGAAAGACAAGTGACGGAAAGACAGCAATACGTTTTGCAACATGGGATGTAGCTGATGATGTAGATGCTCAGCAGAAACTTGTAGATAAATTTAATGAGGAACATGATGACATTGAAGTAACACTGGAAGCATACGGAAGTGATTTTGATACAAAGATCAGTGCAGGTATGGGATCTGGAGATACACCGGATGTTATGTATATGTGGAACTACCCGGCATATGCAGATGGTCTTGAACCTCTGGATGAGTATATCGACAAAGAAGGCGATGACTATAAGAATGATTTCTACAGCACACTGTGGAATTACAACTCATTAGACGGAACAACATATGGTATTCCAGTGGGATTTACAACACATTCACTTTTCTATAACAAAGATCTTTTTGCACAGGCTGGGGTAGAAGAACCTACAGATGACTGGACATGGTCGGATCTTCAGGCAGCTGCCAAGACAATTGAAGAAAAGACAGGTCAGAAAGGTTTTGCATTCCAGATGAAACCAGATCCGTATGATTTTGAAATGTATCTGTGGAGCAATGGAACTGCTTATTGTGACGAAGACGGACAGATGGCAGGTCAGATTGATTCAAAAGAATCTCAGGAAGTATTTAAAATGTTCCAGGATATGGAAAAAGACGGATATGCAATTGCAACAGAAAAGAACGGAACTGATGAATTCCGTGCCGGTACAGTAGCAATGTATGTATATGGATCATGGTCAATTGCTTCTCTTAATGAGGATGGAATGAATTATGGTGTGGCAAAAATTCCTTCTTTTGACGGAAAGACCTCTGTAAGTATTCTGAGCTCTTCAGGACTTTCTATTTCAAAGGACAGCAAGAATAAAGATGCTGCATGGGAATTTGTAAAATACTGGACTGGTGAAGAATGCAACAAGGCAAGAATAGGAATGGAGCTTCCGGTACTTAACAGTGTTGTAGAATCTGAAGGTATCATGGATGAACCAGAATATGCACCATTCTATGAGATGCTTGAGCAGAGTGATGGACATACTCCGGCAAGCTTCCTGATTGAAGACTGGTCAGAAATTTCAGAAAACCTCAGCTTATCATTTGAACAGATTTTCAATCCAAGCTCATACATGGATGTAAAAGATGTTTTAAAAGAAGCAGCAGACGCACAGTAATAGCATACAAACAAACCGGCGCCGGAACA